>Ga0209101_1002887_pt1 | contig 10796 bp, 10 predicted proteins | sample ConPoolayeCmetaG_FD_185481 | JGI IMG/M metagenome (GOLD analysis project Ga0209101, IMG submission 185481) | Hot spring microbial mat communities from California, USA to study Microbial Dark Matter (Phase II) - Cone Pool mat layer C metaG... ... | reverse complement strand
CGGCCCGCCCCATGCGCTTGCGCTGGGCTCAAGGGGAGGTGCGGCTCGGCTTCATCACTCCGGTGTCGCAAAGCTTCTGCGCCGCTTGCACCCGGCTGCGCCTGGACGCCCACGGCCGCCTGCGCCGCTGCCTGATGGATTCGCTCACCGTGGCACTGGTGGAGCACCTGCGCGCCGGCGACGACGCCGCTCACCGGGCGGTGGCCCCGTACCTGCTCGCCAAGGCCCCCCCACCGGCCATGGCGTCGGCCTCGCCCATGGTGGCGGTGGGAGGGTGAGATGGGGGAGCTCACCCACCTGGACCAGCAGGGCCTGCCCCGCATGGTGGATGTGGGAGCCAAGGCGGTCACCCGCCGGCGCGCCGTGGCCGCCGCCACCCTGGTGGTGGGGGAGGAAATGATGCAAGCCCTCCAGGGCGGCCGCACCCCTAAGGGCAACGCCCTGGAGGTGGCCCGCCTGGCCGGCATCGGCGCCGCCAAGCGCACCGCCGAGCTCATCCCCCTTTGCCACCAGGTGCCCCTGGATCACGTGTCGGTGGACTTTCGCCTCGCCTCGGACCGCATCCACGTGCGCGGGGAGGTGACGGCCACCGCCAAAACTGGGGTGGAGATGGAAGCTCTCGCGGCGGTGGCGGTGGCGGGTTTGACCCTGTACGACATGCTCAAGGCCCTGGGTAAAGGGATGGTTTTGCAGGACGTGCGCCTCCTCCGCAAGGAGGGGGGAAAATCAGGGCTCTGGGAGCGGGAGGAAGAGCATGGTTGGTGAAGTGGCCGCCGTGTGCATCTCCACCAAAAAAGGCACGCCCAAGTGGGAGATGTCCCAGGTGGTGCTGGTGGCGGAGTACGGCATCAGGGAGGACGCCCACGCCGGCGCCGGGCACCGGCAGGTGAGCCTGCTCCACGAGGACGACATCCAGCTCATGCGGGCCAAGGGCTTGGACCTGCGCCCCGGCGCCTTCGGCGAAAACCTGGTGGTGCGCGGCCTGCCCCTCGCCGAGTTAGGTATCGGCACGATCCTGACCTGCGGGGACGTCGAGCTGGAGATCACCCAGGTGGGCAAGGAGTGCCACACCCGCTGCGCCATTTACCACCAAACCGGGGACTGCATCATGCCGCGGGCGGGGGTGTTCGCCCGGGTCATCCGCGGCGGCTCGCTCCGGCCGGGGGACACCCTGAACGTGAAGCACTTCGTGCCGCGCTCCGCTCCCGCTGCAGCGGTGGTGACGGTGTCCGATTCCGCCGCCGCTGGGCAGGCCCGGGATACCGCCGGGCCCGCGGTGGCCCAGCTGCTCGCCGAACGCCTGGGCGCCCACGTGGTGGCGACCCTGGTGGTGCCCGACGAGGTGGCTGACCTCCAGCGCGCCCTGCGCAGCCTCGCCTCCCGGGGCCTGGACCTGGTCTTCACTGTGGGCGGTACGGGGCTCGGCCCCCGGGACGTGACCCCCGAAGCCACCCGCGGGGTCATCCAGAGGGAGGTGCCAGGCCTCGCCGAGGCCATGCGCGCCGCCTCGGCGGCCCACACCCCCCGGGCGTGGTTGCAGCGGGGGGTGGCGGGAACGTTGGGGCGCACCCTGGTGGTGAACCTCCCCGGCAGCCCCAAGGCCGCCGTGGAAAACCTCACCGTCATTCTGCCGCTGCTGCCCCACGCCGTGGCGTTGCTGCGGGGCGAGACGGCCCACCCCGAAACCGACCAGGCGCGGCGCCCCCAACCGGCGTAACCCCTCACCCGCTGCGGCGCTGCGGAACCTCACCAGTGCCCGCATCCATGCCCGACCGCCATGTCTGTGTCGGTAACCATCCCAGCGTCCGCGGCTGTGCCCGCGTCTGTGTCGGTGTCCGTGTCCGTGTCGGTGTCCGTGGCCGTGTCGGTGTCCGGGTCCGTGTCGGTGCCCGGGTCCGTGTCGGGGTCCGTGTCGGTGCCCGGGTCCGTGTCCGTGTCGGTGTCCGTGGCCGGTGACGGTGACCCTGTCCGTGGCTGGTGCCCGTACCCGAGTCCGTGATCGGCGTCCGGGGCACCGTCGCCGCCACCGCCGAGCCCGGCGCCGGGTGACCTGGCGCACCGACATCCTGCGCGACGGCACCTATCTTGTTAGGCAAAGTTGGCTTGGGGGCCACGCCGATGACACGACCGCACCTCGCAGACACGCCGGCCGATACTCTTTCCCGTTACGGCTCGCGCCGCGGCGTGAGCGGCGACCTGGCCGAACTGGTACGCCAAAAGCGCGCCCACCGCGTGGCGGGCAGGCTCGACCTCGTACCCCAAGCGGCGACCGCCGGACCCCGGGCGACGGCGGCGCGGGTACGGCGCCGGCTCGGCGGCCCACCGACGGCCGCCGAACCTGTGCCGTCCGCGGCCATCGTGGCGTTGAATCGCCTGGCCTTCGGTCCACGCCCGGGTGATCTCGAGGCCTTCCAGGCCTTGGGGGCCTCCGACGGGGCCCGTCTCGCAGCGTACGTGGAGCAGCAGCTGGATCCGACCAGCATTGACGACTCGGAGCTCGAGACTCGCCTGAGCGCCGCCGGCTTCACGACCCTGGCCAAAAGCGCGCAGCAGCTCTGGCAGGACCACCACCAGGGCAATCCGGACTGGGCCATCCGCGTACGGCCGCTCGTGGAGGTAGAACGAGCCACCTTCCTGCGCGCCATCTACTCCCGCCGCCAACTCGTGGAGGTGCTCGCCGATCATTGGCACGACCACTTCAACGTCTACGCCTGGGAGTACATCGCTGCACCCACCTGGGCCGCCTACGACCGCGACTGCATTCGCGCCCACGTGCTGGGCAACTTCCGAGAGATGCTGGAGGCGGTGGCGAAGAGCCCGGCGATGTTGGTTTACCTGGACAACTACGCCAACCACGTGGCCGGCCCGAACGAGAACTGGGCGCGGGAGCTCTTCGAGCTGCACACCTTAGGTGCCGCGCACTACTTCGGGGTGCGGCGCCAGCACGAGGTGCCGCGCGATCCGCAGGGGGTGCCCCGCGGGTACGTGGACGACGACGTCTACGAGGCAACGCGCTGCTTCACCGGTTGGACCGTGGACGAGGACACCGGCGGGGTGGCGTACCCGGCCGACTGGCACGACCGTTTCCAGAAGTGGGTGTTGGGTACCTACTTCCCCCCCAACCGCACCGCCGCCGTGGACGGAGGCCAGGTGCTCGACCTACTAGCGGCGCATCCGGCCACTGCGCAGCACGTGGCGTGGCGGCTGTGCCGGCGGCTCCTCGCCGACGCTCCCCCGCAGCCGGTCGTGGACGCCGCGGCCGCCGCGTTTTTGGCACATCACAACTCCCCCCATCAACTGCGCGAGGTGGTGCGCGCCATCGTGCTGGCGCCGGAGTTCCGCTTGACGTGGGGTCAGAAGGTAAAGCGCCCCTTCGAGGTGATGGTCAGCGCCGTGCGCGCCCTCGGGGCGGACCTCAGCTTCGCGCTGGACGACGAGTTGACGGACGCCCTGTTGTGGCTGTTCGAACACACCGGGCACGCGCGCTTCGCTTGGCGGCCGCCCGACGGCTACCCCGACGAGGCGCACCACTGGCTGTCCACCGGTACGCTCGTGGCCACCTGGCGCCTGCTCAACTGGCTCCTCGACGCCGGGGACGGGAAGGGCGGGCACGCGGTGGCGGTGCTGCCCCCTGCAGGGGTGGGCACCTCGGCGGCGGCGTTGGCCGACTGGTGGATCGCCAAAGTGTACGGGCGCCCCATGCCGGCCTCCTTTCGCGACGAGATCGTCGCCTTTATGGCCCAAGGGAGGGGCAGCACCGTGCCACTGCCGGTGGCCACCGACAGCGATACCGAGCACCGTCTGCGCGCCATGGTGGGGTTGCTGTTCATCGCCCCCGAGTTCTTGAGGAGGTGACAGGTGAAGACAACGCGGCGGACGTTCCTGTACGGATGCTCGGCGACGGTCACGGCCTTGGCCGGAACGCGCCTGTCCTTTGCGGGCTTCGGCGCAGCCACGGCCGACGCACGCGTGCTCGTAGTGGTTTTCCTGCGCGGTGGCGCCGACGGCCTGTCGATGGTGGCACCCTTGGCCGGTCCCGACCGAGCCTTTTACGAGGCGGCCCGACCGCATCTGGCGCTGCCCGTCTCGGGGGCGGGCGCCTTGCTCCCCCTCGATGGGCGCTTCGGGTTGTCCAGCGTCGCCGCCCCCCTGCACGACCTCTACCAGCGCGGGAAGGTGGGGGTCGTGTTGGCCTGCGGCCTCACCCACGACACCCGCAGCCACTTCGACGCCCAGGAGTACATGGAGCTCGGCACTCCCGGCACGCGCTCGACGAGCAGCGGATGGTTGGGACGTCTGCTGGCAACCGCCTCAGATGTGCCGACGTCCGTTCTCTTTCCCGCGCTGGCGGTGGGTTCCTCGCAGCCCACGTCTTTGCTTGGCGCCCGGGGCACGGTGGCCATGGAAGACCCGGACCACTTCCTCCTCAACACCGGCCCTTGGCGGTGGCAAGACGCCCAGCGGGCGGCGCTGCGCCGCCTGTGCAACGCCTCTTCGTCTCCCCTCCACGACGCCTCGTCCCGGGCCATGGACGCCGTCGATCTGGTGGAGTCCCTTTCCCTGGACAGCGTGCCCCCGGCCGGCGGCGCCACCTATCCCGAGAACGAGATCGGTCGCAGCCTGCGGCTGGCCGCCGGGATGATCCGCCTGGACGTCGGCCTGCGCGCCGTGACCTTGGACGTGGGCGGCTGGGACACCCACGTGGAACAGGCGTGGAGCCCCACCGATGGAGCCTTCCACGCGCTGCTCGGCTCCCTCGCCCAGGGCCTGGCGGCGTTCTTTGCCGACCTCGAAGGCTCGCCGACCGGTTCGTGGGGCGAGCGGGTGACCGTCGTGGTGATGAGCGAGTTCGGCCGCCGCCTGCGTGAAAACGCCGATCGGGGCACCGACCACGGACACGGCAGCGTCATGCTGGTCCTCGGCGGCGGCGTGCGCGGCGGGGTGTACGGTACCTGGCCGGGCCTCGCCCCCGAACAGCTCTACGACGGCGCCGATCTCGCCATCACCACCGATTACCGCCGTGTGCTCTCCGAGATCGCCATCCGCCGCTTCGCCAACCCGGCCATCTCGACCATTTTCCCCGGCTACCAGGGGTACACCCCACTAGGCGTGGTGGAGGGCCGCGATCTGCCACCGGCGTAAACTTTTCCCGGGGAGGGAGATAGCGTCAGCTGGACGCCATCCTGCGGGCGCGCGGGGCGCCCGCGCAACTCCTGCTCGCCGAAAACCAGCAGTTGGTCCCTGCGTGCAGTCACCACCCGGGACTTCAATCGAAACGAAAGCGGCGCACCATTTTCATGCCCAGCAGGGCCAGCCCCGCCAAAAGAACGGCGGAGCTTACGGGAACCACCCAGCCACGGGACGAGCGCACGCGCACCCGCAGGGAAGCCGCCGCCTCCCCCTGCGCCAGGGAGAGGTTGGCCGCCCGCGGTTGGAGACGCACGCTATACTCCCCTGCCATAGCCTCTTTGGTGGCGCGCAGCCAGAGGGTGAACCGCGCCCGCTCCCCGACGGTGATCGTGGCGACCTCTGCGGGCTCCAAGCGGCCCAGCAGCTCGGCAGGGCTTTCTGCGTAAACTCTCACCCCTTGGGCCGGGGCGGTACCCACGTTCACCACCTCAACCAGCGCCCCTAACTCTTGGCCGGCTGTCGTTTCCACCAACCAGCTGGGGGCCCGTAATTCCAGTTTCGGAGTACCCACCGGCGTTATGCGGAGTGGTTGGGTCACCTCGCCGCGGCGATCCCGCAGGGTGTAACGGGCCACTAGCTCAAATTCCAAGGGCACATCCAACAGTACCGTACCCAGGGGCCCCGGCGGCAGGCGCACCAACAGCTCCACCTCCTTCGGGCCACTGCCGGCACCCAGCCGTAACGACGAAACGGTGGCGCCCGACTGTCGTTCCCGAAAACTTCCCAAGCACGTCTCTGGCAGGTTTCGCAGCTCTACATCCAGGGTCAAGGAGCGCTGCTGCAATGATTCGAACACGAGATGAAACCGGGCTTCTTCACCAAAAACCACGGCCAGGGAAGGCTGGGCCACCATCAGGCGAAACGGCGCCTCGGCCACCGCAACGCGGGGATAGAGGGTCATCTCGTGCTTGTTGCCGCGGTATTCCAAAGTCACTGTCGGGGTTTCCACTGGCCGCAAGAGCTCGAAAGCAACTTCAACTCTCTCCCCCGGGGACAGATACGGCACCACCCGGGCGTACGGAAACCCCACCACCACCCCCTTGTCCGCCAGGGAAACCTGCACGTCAGCTACCCCCAGCTGGGCCTCTCCCACCGGCATACTGATGGAACCCACCCCCAACGGCGGGAGTTCAAGGGTCAACGTAATCGTATCTAACCCGTCTAGGCCAGTGGTGCGCACAGCATCGGCCACCACGACTCGCAGGCGGCTGCCTTGAAACTGCCACAGCGCGTCCCGGAAATCGAGTTCCGCCAAACGCAGCTCCGCCTGCGTACGGAGCAACTCGGCTTGGGAAACAAGCCCTTCCACCGCCAGGGCGTCCACCCGCCGCAACTCTTCTCGGGCCAAAGCCAGCCGTGCGTTTGAGCGCTCCAGCTGCACCCACTCCTGCTGCGCCCAGCCCGCCGCCGCCGCGAGTCCGACCACCGCCACCCAAGCCTTCACCGCGCACTCCCGCCGCTGAAAAGACCCGCCAAAACCTGCCAGTCACTGGCCTGCCCTTGGTGGACGATGCGTCCACCCCGCAAGAAGCCAAATCGCTGCGCCACCTGTGCCACCAGCCAGAGATCGTGGGTGACCACCAGCACGCCCACCCCTTCGTCAGCCAAAGAGCGTAACGACATGACCATGGCTTGCGCACTGTCCGGATCGAGGCCGGAGGTGGGTTCGTCCAGGAGAGCCACGGAGGGTTGGCGAATGGTAGCCAAAATAAGTGCCAATTTTTGCCGCATGCCCTTGGAAAAGCTGGCCACAGGCCATCTCCACGCCTCCTCGGCCAAGCCGGCGCGGCGCAGGAGGGTGGCCGGATCGGGGCTCGTCCCCGTCATTTCTGCTACCAACCGCACATGCTCTACGGCCGTGAGGAAACCCCACAAAGCCACGCTCTCCGGCAGGTACGCCAACTTCTGCCTCGCTTTTTTGGGGTTTTCCTGGCAATCCACCCCGTCCACGGCGATGCTGCCAGCCTGCGGCGAGAGAAAACCCATCATACACGCCAACAGCGTGCTCTTCCCCGAACCGTTGGCACCTAAAAGACACACCACCTCCCCCGGCGATACGGTGAGATCGACACCGGCGAGGATTGGCGCCCCGCCGCGGTAGGCGAACGTGAGCTGTTTCACCACAAGACCGTTCATCGGGGATCCATGCGGCGAAACGACACCACCGCCAGCGCGAAAAACGTCACTGCCCACACGACCAACCCCAAGCACCGAGGGAGCTGCCCTACCAGAGTGGCCAGCGGGGGGGTGAAAACGAAGGCAGGGATGTCTTCCAGCCGCGGGCGGCTGTGGGCGTAAGGGTCCGGCTGCCCAACCATGACGAATCTCACCGCCCCCCGCCTCTTCTCCACCGTTTCCGCCAACCCCTGGGCATACTCTGTGACGGCGCGTAAATAACCGCGCCAACTCGTCCCATCCGCACTGGCCAGGGCTGCCAGTCCGCCCTCGTATAACCCGGTCGGGGAAAAACCCACCAGCCAGAATCGCAGCTCCGCCGAGCGCTCCTCGGCCCGCAGGTAGGAGGCGAAGAGGGCCGCGAGTTCCCGCTGCAGCTCCGCCCGCAGTTGGCGGCGTATCCGGTTCGCCTCCGCTTCGAACCACGGTTGCGCCGGAGGACCTTCCTGCATCCACCGGCGGAGCGGCTCCACCATCGCATCATCGCGCCTCTGCTGGTAGCGGGCGTAGAGAGCGCTGGCCTGCGCGGCAAACAGGTTGCGGTTGGGAGGAGGCGAAACCGCATCAGCCAAAACTACGCCCACCCCGGGTACGGCGATGATGAGACCCACCCACGCACCAACGGCGGCGAGGAGAGCGCCCAGGGGCTCAGGGAAAATGCACGACGCCGTAACGCCAACCGCCACGAACAGTACAGAGGCGATAATCAAGAACAGCAGCAGCGCTGAAAAGATTTGAAAGAATGATGGATCCTTAACGAAGTCGGGAAACAAGAATGAAACCACCAACACCGCGAACAACTGAGAAACGATGACCATCAAAGCCACCACGGCGCAACGCACCAACACCTTCACCTGTAGGAGCTGACGGCGAGAGGTGGTAACCGCTAACAGAAGCCCCAACGTCCGTTGCGATTTTTCTCCACTAATTACGTCGAAGCTCAACACCAGGGCGAACAGCGTATAAAAGACCAACAGCGCTTGAGCCGGCGAGGGAAGGCCTTCCTGGTTCAGTCCCCCTAATGGGGTGGGCAGTTCTGGAACCGTGACCAAGAAACCCGGCCACGTTTTCGAGGACACCAAGAAACGACCCGCCGGCGTGGGCGGAGCCACCAGCACCCCCACTCCCTCCAGATCGGCCCAATCGCTCACGTTGGCCAAGCGCCGCTGGTTGGTGTCGGCGAGGACGAGAGCGCTCTCGGCCTCTCTCTGCCACTGTCGGCCGGCTAGGCTAAAACTCGCAAACGCCAGCACCGCCTCTGCGAGTCCCAGCCAGAGCAACTGTCGCCGTCGCACGAGCTGTAGAAACTCTTTCTTCGCCAGCGCCCTTGCGACGTGTTGCATAGCTGGTTGATCCTACCAGATAGCCGCCTGCAACTCCAACGCCAGTTGAACTTGCGCCGGAGCTTCGGGCGGAACACGGCGCACCAAAACGAGCTCCCCACCCTTCCTCACCCACACCACAGGGGTTGTATGGGAACCCAGTTCGACCGGCAGCTCAGCGACCGGCAACACCGCAACCGGAACGGCATACCGCAGAGTCAGCTCGGAAGCTTGTGCGGCCGTGCCCCCGACGAGGAGAATCTGGCAGCGGTCGTACTGATCGCGGCAAAACGAGACAAACAGTTGGAGAAAATCGAAACACGAGGCGCAGTCGCCCAGGCGTACCGCGAGCCCGGCCGTGACCCCCACCGGCCAGTTGAGGCGTTGGACCTCGCGCAGTTGGGCCATGGCGTGCTCCATTTGTTGCAAAGCCGGCTCCCCTTGGGAGGACGCTGTCCTCTGCCGCAGTAACGCCGCTAAATACAGATTGGCAGCTACGGAGACGGCTAACGCCACGATGAGAAAAGCCCGGTCCTTCATCGCCCGCCGTCCCAGCGATAAAAGACGAGCTTCCAGCTGCCTGCCCGCTCTGCGGTAACCACCAGACCATCCACCTGGCCCACCACCCGTCCACGCAGGGGCAGCTTCGCAAAAGCTTTCCCCTGGGGAGAGAAGACAATCACGTGGCTGTCATTCTCCTTTTGTCGGGCGTAGGCGACGGCGACGTTCCCATCCGCAAGAAAGGCGATCACTGCGGCCAAAAACGCCGCCCGCAGTTGCGTCGCCATCTCCTCCTGCGCCCGCTTTGGGTACGGTGGAGGCTTGAAGGCATACGCACCGAAATTCAAGCTTTCCCACGTGCTGCCACTCAACGGGCGGCGGTACCCCCTCCCTGCCGCCTCCTCCACCACCCACAGTTCCCCCCGCGGCGATACTCCGATGACCCACTGCCAGCTGAGCGGCCTCGAGCCCCAAACCTGGTCAATGGGCTCGGACTCCAAAGACGACCCCTGATAGCGTAGCGCCTCGCCCACGAACTCGTGCACCTGCAGACATCCCATGTCGAGGTAGCCGCGCAGCGGAGAGCACCCGGTGACGAACAGCCGACCTTCCTGGGCCGCCAAGTAGCGCGGATACCAAGGGTGAGGGTGGGAACCCTTCAGAAGATGTTCGCTTCGTCGTTGGAGGTGGCTATCGAGGGTCAGTACGACGCCCTTCCTGAGATCACCGAGGAACACCCCTTCACCACCCCAAACCGGATTGGTGGGAGCCTCGATGCCGAGGTGCGGCAAGAGCTGCTCTTTCTTGACTCGCCCGTCCCCGCTTAGCAAGAAAAGTTTGCAATCTGAAGAGGCCCTAGGAACTTGGATCGCATCGCACGTACTGAGCAGTAACCCGCCCGGGAGAGCCAGTAGGTACGCAACCTGGCCAGGGTTGAACGCCAAGGGGATCTCTTTGACTGGCGACAAGCTCGCTGCGAGCAGCAAACTGAGAACCACGATCACCTCCAGCAGGCTTCGGGGGGCGGGCCCTACCCCCCTCACCGGCGGCTTCGACTATTCGTAAACGAATCTACAGACGCAGTTACCAACTAACACCGGGCAGCTGCAGATATTCGCGGCCAATAGGTTACCCGCGGAGAAAAACTCCCGCTTCCTTTCTTGGGCGGTGCCCACCGCCACACACGCCAACACCACAGCGGCTACGGCGAAAACGCGAATCAATCGGCTCTGCACGTCGTGATTCCTCCCTGTTTTTTCTTCCCTCCACCGCGGCCTGAGGTCCTTTGACGGTAACCTCCTTTTTTTTTTTGTCAACCCCCGTTTTCGGCCCGCCCTCCGGCGGTGCGGCGCTGTCCCCACCTGGCTGCCACGTGGCTGTCTAAAACATACCCTCCGACGGCCGGCACTGTCCCGGCCGTGGAGACTGGTCATCTCGCTACCGCTGGCACCCCCCTCCACCGAAGGGCGGGAAGACTTCGGGCGGGCGGTCAGCGGCCGGAGGCCAGGTGGCGGCGCGGCGGTCGGGAGGCCGAGCCTACCGGGTCGATGGTCACCAGGTGCACCGCCGGCGAGGGCAGGGGCACCTCCAAAGCGCCGCCCGCCAGGT
>Ga0209101_1002886_pt1 | contig 10797 bp, 7 predicted proteins | sample ConPoolayeCmetaG_FD_185481 | JGI IMG/M metagenome (GOLD analysis project Ga0209101, IMG submission 185481) | Hot spring microbial mat communities from California, USA to study Microbial Dark Matter (Phase II) - Cone Pool mat layer C metaG... ... | reverse complement strand
GCTACGTCCTGACAAGCGGAGCCGCGCCCGGGGGACCTGTGGAACTCCCGGCCTCAGGGCCGTTCAACATCCACCTCAAGAGCAGCAGCCAGAACCCCGGGGCCGCCGGTACGGCCCGGGGGGCCTCGGATGCATCCCCTGAAGGTCGGGCATTCTGCGCCGCCGAGGCCGCCGAGGGCGGATCGGCGGAGGCCGAGTTCAAGATCGGGCACCGGATCGAGAACCGCGCCGGCGAGGTCCGCCGGGTGAACGTGCAGGTGGACTGCGCGGTTCGCCACCAGATCGAGGCTTCCGCCGAGCCGGCCCCTGAGACGCTGGCCAGGGCCGATCTGCACCTGGTGGTGCTGGACCCGGCCCAGCGGGCGGTGGTGAAGATCGCGGTCCTGCAGGCCGACAGCGACGCTGCGGCCGGAGCGGGGCGTTTCTCGCTCAACCGCGGCCTGAACATCGCCATGCCGCCGGAGGCCAGTTACGATGTGGTGCTGTTCGGCAAATCCCGGGCCGGTGCCGCCGCGGGGCAGGCGGCACGGGTGCGTGTGGACCTCGACGAACTGCGGATGAGCTTCACCTTCGGCGCCTGCAGCACCGCCGAGAGCCGCTGACCGGCGCCGGAGGAGGCCTTTCCGCGGGGTCGGCGGCCGGGAAGCCGGGCCGGAGGCGGCACAGCCATGCCGGTCATCCAGATCCTGACACCCACCGGATCGCGCAGCCTCGAGCTGCCCGCCGGCACGCTCACCGTCGGGCGCTCGGGCGAGTGCGACATCGTCATCGAGGACGTCCGGGCCAGCCGCCGGCACTGCACGCTGCAGCCGGCAGGCGGCGGCTATCTGCTGCGCGACCTCGGCTCGCGCAACGGCACCCGCGTAGACGGGCGCGAGGTCTCCGAGACCTTCCTGCGCTTCGGCGAGGCCTTCGAAATCGGCAAGACCGTGCTGCGGCTGTTCGAGCAGTCGGTGCCCCCGGTGGAACCGGTGGACTCCGGCGAAACCGCCGCCGACCTGGAGGTCCAGGGCGAACCGGCTCCGGTGGCCGAGATCGCGCCGGACGCCCGGGCGGAGGAGGAAGAGGCCCTGAGCCCCGAGGACCGCCTGCTCATGCGGGCCCGCCGGGATCTCAACAACCTCCGCACCGCCGGCGCGGACCCGGGCTTCAGGCTCGACGACGTGGTGCTGCTGAACTGCCACGGCAAGCCCATGCACCGCGGGGTCGAGAGCCAGTCGGAGACCATCCGCACGCTCAAGCTCCTGTTCTACGGCGCGTTCCGCATCCGCGCGACGGACATGCATTTCGACCCCGGCCCCGAGGGCTGCCAGGTGCGTTTCCGCGTCGACGGCAAGATGCTCGCGGTGGTGCTGCTTCCGGCGGCGATCGGCAAGTCGCTGCTCAGCGCCGTCAAGGTGCTGTGCGAGCTGGACATCGCCGGCCGCCGCACCATCCAGGACGGCAGCTTCAGCGTGCACGTGAAGCGCAGCGTCGACTGCCGCGTCTCCATCGCCCCCATCGCCCTGGGCGAGAAACTGGTCATCCGCATCCTGGACACCGCGATCCTGCCCTCGACCATCGAACAGCTCGGCCTGTCGGGGGTGATGCTCCGGCAGCTCAGATCGGTGCTGGAACTCGACAGCGGCATGCTCATCGTCAGCGGCCCGACCGGCAGCGGCAAGACCACCACGCTGTACACCGCCCTGCGGTCCATCGACTGGAAGACGACCAACGTGGTCACCATCGAGGACCCCATCGAGTACCACCTGCAGGGCATCACCCAGATGCAGGTCGATACCCGCTCCGGCCTGACCTTCAGCGGCCTGCTCAAGTCGGTGCTGCGCCAGGACCCCGACGTCATCCTGGTCGGCGAGATCCGCGACGGCGACACCGCCCAGACCGCCATGCAGGCGGCCATGACCGGCCATCTGGTGTTCTCGACGCTGCATGCCCGCGACACCATCGGCTCGATCTTCCGGCTGCTGGACCTGGGCGTCGAGGCCTATCTGATCGCCAACGCGGTCTCGCTGTTCCTGGCCCAGCGGCTCATCCGCGTGCTCTGCCCGCACTGCAAGCGGGCCTTCCGCCCCCTGCCCAGCCAGCTGGTCCAGATGAAGGCCGAGAATGCCGGTGTCAGCAGGCTCTACACCCATGTCGGCTGCCGCCGCTGCATGAACGTCGGCTTCTGGGGCCGCCAGGCCATCTTCGAGGTGCTGAGCTTCAACGACAACCTGCGCGACGCCCTGATGACCACCAAACGCATCGCCGACATCCGCAAGGCCGCGGGAGAATGGACGCACCAGACGCTGCTGGAGAGCGGCTACCGCAAAGTCATCGAAGGCGTCACCACGCTGGAGGAAATCGCCCGCGTCGCCCAGCGGGATTGAAGGCCGCGACGGCGGCCGCGCTTTCGCCCTGCCCGGAGAACCCGCCCGATGAGCATCGAGAAGGCCCTGGAAACGTTCCATCGGCTGCGTCCGGCGCTGCTGAACGACCTGTTCGAGTTCCTGCGGTTCCCGACCATATCGGCCCGGCCCGAACATAAACCCGAGATGGCCCGATGCGCCGCCTGGGTCGGCGACCGCCTGACCGCCGCAGGCCTGGACGCCCGCGTGATCGAGACTTCAGGGCACCCGGCGGTCATCGCCGATGGCGGTCCGCCGGCCTCACCGTCCGCCCCCGCGCTGCTGGTCTACGGCCACTACGACGTGCAGCCCGTGGGGCAGGAAGACCTCTGGCACTCCCGGCCGTTCGAGCCCGTCGTCCGCGACGGGGCGATCTACGCCCGCGGCAGCGCCGACGACAAGGGCCAGCTGATGATCCATCTGGCCGTGGCGAGAGTCTTGCGCGAGGCCGGTCTGCCGTGGCCGGTGCGGCTCAAGTTCCTCGTCGAGGGCGAGGAGGAGATCGGCTCGCCCGGCCTCCCCGGCCTGTTGCGGCAGCAGCAGGCCGCGCTGGCGTGCGACTATGTGCTCATCTCGGACACTTCAAAGCACGATCAGGATACTCCGGCGCTGACCTGCGGCACCCGCGGGCTGGTCTACAAGGAGATCGTCGTCTCCGGGCCGTCACGCGACCTGCACAGCGGGCAGTTCGGCGGGACGGTGGCCAATCCCGCCAACGTCCTGGCAGCCATCATCGCCGGGCTGCACGACCGCGATGGACGCGTGGCCGTCAAGGGTTTCTACGAGGACGTCGCACCGATCGATGAACGCCAGGAGTGGCTGTCGGCTCTTCCCGAGATCTCCGATGAACAGCTGCGGCAGGCCACCGGCAGTCCGTGTCCTTTCGGTGAGGCGGGCTTCACCACCGCCCGGCGCCGCACCGTGCGCCCCACGCTGGATGTCAACGGCCTGCTGGCCGGCTACACCGGCCAAGGGGCCGCGACCGTCATCCCCGCGCAGGCCTCGGCCAAGATTTCCATGCGGCTGGTGCCCGACCAGGACCCCCAGAAGGTCTCGGAGGCCTTCGACGCCACCGTCCGGGCCCTTTGCCCCGATGCCGTCAGGCTGCAGATCGTCACCCACCAGGGCTGCCGGCCCTATCGCCTGCCGGCCGGGCTGGCCGTGCTGTCCTTGGCCGCCCAAGCCCTCGAAGCCACCTATGGACGGAAACCCGTCATGACGCTGGAGGGCGGAACCCTGCCCATTCTGCCACTGTTCAAGGAAGTCCTGGGGGCCGACAGCCTGATGCTCGGGTTTGCCGACCCGAACTGCAATCTTCACAGCCCCGACGAGTTCTTTCATCTGGCCGACTTCGACCGCGGCGTGCAGTGCATCCTGCGGTTTCTGTTCGCGGTGGCATCGCCGCCGGCGGGCCACGGCCCTTTACGATCATAACCTATTTACAGAAATAACCTTACGATATTGTAGAAAGAGACCGTCCGGACCTCTGGCCACCAAAACGCCTGCTGCAGGCCGGATTTCCGGTCAAATCCTGCCGTGAACCCGTCGATGATCGGCTGTGCGTGGTGGTCACAGAACTTTCTTGACGGCCGGACGGCTTTGCGAGAAAACTGCGACCTGCCGGGGATAGAATCACCGGACAACCTGCGAGGTTATCGCCCCTGCGGGATGCCGCGGCCGACCGGCCTTGCGGGTCTGCGGGCGAGCAAGAGGGGAATCACAAGGGCACGAGGGAGACACGGGCATGCAAGCGAGATTTGGACGGTGTGTGACCCTGGCGAGCCTGGCGGCGCTGGCGCTGCCGGCGGTCGGCCAGGCGGCCATCTGGCAGAACGTCCGCCAGGGACTGCAGCTGTTCGGCTACCAGGTGGGGCTGGAACGCAGCGTGGTCGGGAATGGATGGACGGCCAACGCGGTGGCGGTCTACAACAACCGGACGTTCAACGCCGGCTGGGCGGAGATGACGCTCAACGGCGTCGTGCGGGGTTCGGCCGGGTACCGGCTCAGCGGCATCCCTTCGGCGCAGTTCTCGTTGAACACCGGGGGTCAGCCGCTGAGCTACAGCTTTTCGGTGAACAACGGAGTGCAGGACTTCGACGCCACCGGCCAGATCCTGATCAACATCGACACGGACATCAACATCCTGGGCTTCTACGACACCCGGATCCAGATCTCCAACCGCGGGAGCTTCACCGGCGACGGCTTCCTTTCGTCCACCGAGAACACCTTCGATTTCGACGTCGGTCCGATCAACACCTCCGGCAACATCTTCGCCGATGCGCTGGCGGTGCTGACCGAGCCGATCTTCACCGCCCGCGGCGTGGAGAATCCGTTCGCCAAGTTCAGTGCCAAGGCCACCAAGGTCGCCGAGCTGAACCGGACGACCGAGGAGCTTCGGGCCCGGATTGCCGCCGGCGAGGTGCTCAGCGACGAGGACATCGCCCGCCTGGTCAACAGTACGGTGCTCAGCAGCCTGCTCAGCGGCGACACCGACGCGATCTTCAACGGGCTGCCCATTCCCGCAGACATCCTGCAGGCCTCGATCGTGCCGCAGCCGGCGGGTTTCCTGCCGGCGTCGGTGCCGGAGCCGGCCGGCATGCTGCTGCTGGGTGCGGCCGTGCCGCTGTTCGCCCGGGCGCGGCGGACACGGTAGACTGCCGGGCGATGGTTCCCGGTCCGCTGGTATTCGAGCCCATCTACAAGCCCAGGATCTGGGGCGGCGACCGCATTTTCCGCCATTTCGGGCGAGATCGCCCTTTTTCCGGACCGATCGGCGAATCCTGGGAGCTTTCCGACATTCCCGAGGGCCGGTCGGTGGTGGCACGGGGTCCGGCGGCCGGCAGGACGCTCGGGCAGCTGGTGGCCGAGGAGGGAGCGGCCATCCTCGGCGATGTCGGCCTGATCGACGGGTGCTTTCCGCTGCTGATCAAGTTCATCGACGCCCGGCAGTGGCTCAGCGTGCAGGTCCACCCCCCCGAAGCGGTGGCCCGGCGGATGGGCGGCAGCGTGCGGGTCAAGCACGAGGCCTGGTACGTCCTGGACGCCGAGGCCGAGGGGGCCATCTATCACGGCCTGGAGCCGGGGATCGACCGGGAGACCTTCCGCCAGGCCATGCTCGCCGGGCGGATCGACGGCGTGCTCCGCAAGGTGCCGGCCAGGCCCGGCGACTGCTTCGACCTGCCCAGCGGCACGGTGCACGCCCTGGGGGCCGGCGTGCTGGTGGCCGAGGTGCAGACGCCTTCGGACACGACGTTTCGCACCTACGACTGGGGCCGGATCGATCCGGCCACCGGCCGGCCGCGGGACCTGCACCTGGAGGAAGCCCTGGAGTGCATCGACTTTTCCGCCCCGCCCCCGCCGCCGATGCAGCCCCGGTCGCACATGGGCACCCTGTCAACCACGGTGACGCGGCTGTGCGCCAACCGTTTCTTCGTCATCGAGAAGGTGCGGATGGCCGAGGGCACACGGCGGACCGTTCCCTGCGATGAGCCGGTCGCCTGGATCGTGCTGGAGGGCGGCGGACGCCTTTTTGCGAAGGACCGCGCGGAACCGTTCGTCTTTGCGCGGGGCGACGTGCTGCTGCTGCCGGCGGCGCTGGGCGAGGTGACCGTGGAGATCGACCGCGACGCCCGGTGGCTGGAAACCACCATCCCGGCAGGCGGCCGGCCCGCCGGGGCGGAGGACCGCCCATGACGACAACCGGACGCAGCGTCCCTCCCCCGCCGGTCAAGGCCGGCCGGCGCGTCCGGGTGACTCAGGCGGTCATCGGCCGCGACAAGACCTGGACCACAAGGGTCGAGGGCGTGGTCGAGTCCTGCAGGCCCGAGCCGACGGGCAGCTGGTTCGCCCACGGCCGCAACGACCGGCTGTGGCTGTGGCGGCTGAGGGTCCGCAAGCCCGACGGCGAGATCACCGACCTGGTAGTCGATGCCAACACCCGCATCGAGCGGCTGGACTGAACACCGCCGCGCGGCCGCTCATCCGGCCTGCTCGTCCTCACGGTGCCGGAAGCCGATCATCAGAGCCGCCAGGCATGCGCCGCACAGTGCCGCGGGGACCAGAAACGTCCGGGTCCAGTCGTGGCCGCTGGCTGAGCTGATCGGCCCGGCCAGCAGCGAACCGACGAGCATCCCGCAGCCGATGGTCACCGAGGCCAGGAAGCTCTGGGCACTGGATTTGATGTCCTTCGGCGCGACCGTGTCGGCGAACATGAAGATCACGGTGAAGAAGAAGGCGAAGCCCACGCCGTGCAGGCTGACGGCGCCCAGGACCAGCAGTGCCGGCTGCCCGAGGGCAAAGAGCAGGTCGCGCAGTCCCCAGGCGGCGATGCCGATGGCCATGGTCAGCCGGAATCCGCAGCGCCGCAGGACCAGCGGCAGGGCCACCATCATGACCAGCTCGCAGATCTGGCCGGCGGTCAGCGCCGGTCCGACGCGGCTTTCCGGCAGCCCCAGCCCCTGCTTGAGGAACGTCTGCCCCCATACGATGTAGAGCTGCAACTCCAGGGCCACGAAAAACGCCACCACGGCCATGACCGCGAAGGCGGGCTTGCGCATCAGGCCCACGGCGTCGAGGAAGGCCAGCGGGTTGCCAGCCTGTCTGGCCGGCGGGGTGTGCGGCAAGAGCAGGGAGAAGACGCCCAGCAGGAACGACGCCCCCCCGGCAAAGTACAGGCACTGCCCCACTGCCACCTGCCCCACCAGGCGCGGCCCCAGGAGTTCCATCCAGAGGACGCCGAACACCCAGTTGACGGCGATCCAGCCGATCGAGCCCCAGACGCGGATCCGGCTGAAGCGGTCGTTGGGCCAGTGCTGGAACACGATCGAGTTGGTCAGGGCGATCGTCGGGGCATAGAGCAGGTTGTAGATCAGCATGCCGACGAAGACCTCGGCCAGGCCGGTCATCCGGGCCACCAGCAGAAGGACGACGCCGCCGAGCATCTGACTGACCGCCAGAAAGTTCTGGGCAGCGAAGTAGCGGTCGGCGATCTGGCCGCCGATGAACGGGGCGACGATCGAGGCGATCGGCATGGTCATGTAGATCAGCCCGATCCGCCCCTGATCGACCTGGCCGTCGGTCTGGAACGCCTCCAGCCCGCCCAGGTGCAGGCCCAGGATGGGGGCCCAGGCTCCCCAGATGGCGTACTGCAGGAACATCATGGCGCCGAGCCGGAAACGCAGAAACGGCGAGGAATCGGGCATGACGACCTCCACCGGAAACGACCGCCCACGCCGGCGGCCCGGACGGGAATCGGCCGGCAGGCTAGCACAAAGCCCCGGGCGTGAAAAGCCCCCCGGACGCCGAAAGTCCGGCAGCCTCCGGGATTATGCCGGCGGAGTGTCGCCCGACGAAACCGTGGAGGCAACGACCAGGACGCCTCGGGCCTGCATGGCAGCTGCCGGCCGCGGCGGAGGCGTCGCACAGCTTCCTGCTGGCCGGCCGGACGCCAAAGGCCGGGTGCTTGATGAGGACTGATGTCACCGCTGGCCGGCGGAGGCACTGCGATCCGGCGGGCGAAAGGCGATGAGGACCGCCGTGGCCGGAGCATGAGCCTGCCGGGCGGCCGCCTGGCGGCGTCATCACGCCCGGAAGGCCCGGTGTGCCGTCGCCGATCGCCCCTGCACCCATGCCGGTCCGTCCCCGCCAGACCTCTTGCGCCCCGGCGGTCTGCACCCAACCCGAGCTCCGGGGCCCCATCATACGGCGGCGTTGCGGCCCTGGCGGGGAAGGCGGACGGCCATCGGGGGAAGGCGGGGATGACCAGAGGTCGCCACAGGCGGGGCGTCGGCGGTGCGGGCCTGGCGGGGGGCGTGCAAGTCGCGAGTACTCACAGGTTCATCGGGGTCGGCTGAGAGGTGATGGTCGATGGAGAAAAAATCTTTTGTGGGCAGTAGACCTCAGGGGTGGAGGGGGGAATAATCATTCGTGAATGTGGCGGAGCAGCACCTGAAAACCGGATCTCTCGACAATCAGGTCTTTTTACAGCCGGGAGGAAGAAAGGCATGAGCGGTTTCCGGGCAGTCGTTGGGTTGGTTGCCGCGCTGACCGGTCTTGTGGCCGGCCGGGCGTTTGCAGTGAACATCGAGACCGTGCCGGTGGGCAATCCGGGTAATGCGGCTGACATGCGGTATAATCTGGACCAGCGTCCGGAAGGGTTTGGCCGGGTGGACTACACGTACAACATCGGCAAATACGAGGTCACGGCCGGCCAGTACACGGAGTTCCTCAACGCGGTGGCGAAAACCGACACCTACGGGCTGTACAATCCCTTTATGGACTACGACGCCTACCCGAGTTCGTTGGGCTGCAACATCAAACGCAGCGGGACTCCGGGCAGCTACAACTACAGCGTGGCACCGGACTGGGCCAACCGCCCGGTGAACTGGGTGAGTTGGGGCGATGCGGCCCGGTTTGCCAACTGGCTGCACAACGGCCAGCCGACCGGGGCCCAGGACCTGAGCACCACCGAGGACGGGGCGTACTACCTCAACGGCGTCACCGGCGATCAGGCGCTGGTGACCGTGGCACGCAAGCCGGGCTGGAAGTGGGCGACTCCCACCGAGGATGAGTGGTACAAGGCGGCCTATCACATGAACGACGGCGTGACGGGCAACTACTGGAACTACCCGACCGGCAGCGACAGCGTGCCCGGTAACACGCTGGGCAATCCAGCCGATCCGGGCAACAACGCAACGTACCGCGATCAAGAGAACGGTTACACGATCGAAAGCCCTTACTGGCGGACGGAGGTGGGCGACCACGAGAACAGCGGCAGCCCTTACGGCACGTTCGACCAGGGCGGCAACGTGCAGGAGTGGAATGAAGCCGTGCTGCATAATATGTATCGCGGCATTCGGGGCGGGTCGTTCAGCCTGTTCTCCGACTGGCTGCCAGCATCGCGTCGGTACAACGGCTTCCCGCCGGGCGAGTTTTACAGCATCGGCTTCCGCGTCTGCGAGGTTCCTGAGCCGGCCTCCCTGGCGATACTGGCGCTGGGTGGTACAGGGCTGCTGCTGGGGCGAAGGGCGCCTGGAAGGCAGCCTTCAGCCCGTCAAAGCCCGCATGGGAGGCTTGACCCCGTTGTTCCGGGCACCTGACTTCCGTTTTCAACGCCCGGCTGTACACGGAAGCTCTGACGGGCCGATCCAGCCTGCTGCAGGGCGGACGACCGGATCGCCCTGGTCTCGGCCGCCCCCGGGGACCCATACAAGAGGGCCATACAAGACGCCCATTGATTGCCCACATCCCAGGGAGACCCGGAAACCAGGCGTTCCATCAGGCTGAAGAACCGGTCCCTGTTCGTCGCAGGCAGAGGATCGGAGGCATTCATCAGGCCGAAGGCCCGCAAGGGCATAGCCGGGGGCAGAGGTCGACGCAGTCGACCGCCGCCGGCGGTTCGAAGGCCGCACCATCCCCTCTCTGTTTCTTCTCTTGTTCTTCCTTCGACCACGAAGGGGTCGCACACCACACCGCTACGGCGCGAGGCGTGAGGTTATCCGCCCTCGGCGGCCGGCAGAGGCGCCGGGCGGTACGGTGCTGCGCGGCGGCGGGTCGTTTTCGTCAGGCACGGCCGGCACGGAGGCCGGCCGCTACGGCGCTTCGCGGGACCGAGCGCCACAGCACGCGTTTCATGCACCATTCGAAGCGCGGTCATGACATGGAATGGCACTCCGTCCTCGACGGCCGACAGGAGCGCCGGGCGCTGCGTGAGGCGGGATATCCCCGGGGCGTGGCGTTTGCCGCGTTCGACGGCCGGCACGGAGGCCGGCCGCTACAGCGCTTCGCGTTGCCGGGCGCGACGGTTGCAAGACGGGGGATATCCAGGTTCGGCTTGTCCAGGTTCGGCTGCCGCCAGGCTTTCGGAGATTCAGCGGCCGTCGCAGGCCGCGAAGATGCGGTCGTGGGGGACCATGCCGCGTTCGGCCAGCAGCACGGTGCCGTCGGAATCCAGCACGTAGACCGTGCGTTGAGTGAAGACGGCTCCGGCGGCGCCGTAGGCGGCGGCAATGGTCGAGCCGGTGTCGACGATCAGCGGGAAGGGAAAGCCGTGTTGAGCGGCGAAGTCGGCGTGTTTTCCGCGGCCGGCGGGGTTGACGCCCAGCACGGCCACGCCCCGGCGCGTGAACGCGGCCCAGTCGTCGCGGATGCTGCAGAGCTGCCGGGTGCATCCGGGCGTGAAATCCGCCGGGTAGAACACCAGCACGACCTTGCCGGCGGCGCGGAGAGCGTCCAGGGACACCGTCCGGCCGAGGTGGTCCTCGGCGGTGAAGTCCGGGGCCCGGGAGCCGACGGGGATCAGGTCGCCGCGGGCCGGGAGGTCGCCCTGGGCGGGACGAGACGCGGTCGGCGCGGTGGGCGACTGGCCGGAGCCGGACGGCTGGTTCGAGCTGCAGCCGGCTGCAGCTCGAAC
>Ga0209101_1002885_pt1 | contig 10800 bp, 8 predicted proteins | sample ConPoolayeCmetaG_FD_185481 | JGI IMG/M metagenome (GOLD analysis project Ga0209101, IMG submission 185481) | Hot spring microbial mat communities from California, USA to study Microbial Dark Matter (Phase II) - Cone Pool mat layer C metaG... ... | reverse complement strand
GTACCGCAGTTATCGCAGACACCGTCGCCGTCTGAATCGATAAAGTTCGAGCCACCACCCCCTGACTCACCAGGCCCCCCCGGCCCACCAGGATTCGGCTCCTGCGCTGCTGCCAGCCCAAGGCTCAACGTCAGCGCCAGCACGACCACGATCCCAATCACCAGGGCCAATCTCATCTTTCGCATTGTGAATCTCCTATCCTGTTGCAGAGTCAAATTCTGGTTACAGGATAGCGGGGGTATGTATGGAAAATGTGAGAGCGGGATGAGGGGATGGTAAGAATCAGTGGCCCCCCTCCTTCACGGATGGGCATCCAGCAGGGGCGTGCCTTATGAGTGCGTCTGATCCTCGTCAAACAAGACAAGCTGCTGCGGGGGTCTGCGCCCGTCCAGGAGGACATAGGGAGCGGCGCGCCCGACACCGCGGATGCCGATCTGGCGCAGGTCGGCCAGGTCGCGCAGGCGTCCCTGGTGGCGCGCGCGGAGGATAGCCCTCGCGCCTTTGGGGCCTATGCCAGGCACACGTAGCAGCTCGCGCAGGTCGGCGGTCATCACCTCAATGGGCGTATGGAGCAGGTGCTCATCAGCCCAGGCTCGCTTGGGGTCTACATCCAGACGCAGGTTGCCCTGGCCCTCGAAGGACAGATCTTCCAACCCCCATTGGTAGTCGCGCAGCAGGAAGCTGGCCTCGTACAGCCGCCGCTCGCGGATGGCCGGGACTTCAGGCAGGTGCTCGAACGGTGTATCACTGACAGGGGAAAAGCGCGAGAAGTACGCCCGGCGCAGCCCTGCCCGTTTGTGCAGGTGATCGGTTAGCGATAGCAGCTCCAAATCGGTATCGCCCACCGCACCGACTACGAACTGAGTCACCGAGCCAGCACGAATGCTACCGGGGGCCTCGTGGCGCATCTGCTCCCGGATGTCGTGCGCCCAGAGGAGGCGTTGGAGCAGCTCCTCCTCAAAATCCTTCTTCGGTGCTAGTGCGTGAAGCCGTTCCGCCGTTGCGCCCTCCAAGTTGATCGACACCCGGTCAGCGAGCTGCATGGCCCGCACCATCTGGTCGTACTCCGCACCGGGCATGATCTTGAGATGCACATACCCCTCGTAAGCGTACTTCCGACGGATGATCTCGATGGTATCGATGATCCTATCCTGCGTCCGCACCCCACCACCGACAATCCCCGACGACAGAAAAATACCCTGTACCAGCCTGGCCCGCTGAAGCTCATCAAAAGCGCGGGCTAGCTCGTCGGGTTGGAAAGTGATGCGGCGCATCCTTCCTCGTCCGGCCCGGAACGGGCAGTAGTAGCAGTCTTTTTCACAGGCGGTAGTGACCATCGCCTTAAGCACCGGCATCTTGCCGGTCGGGGTGGTAACCTCTGTGATACAAGACAGCACGCCCCGGACATGAACTGGAATGTTGGGCCGCTGTACGGGGAGCAGGCTCAGCACCCCGTTCTGTTCGGAAGCAGGGGAGTCCCCAACCCGCTCAAAGTCGTTGGAATCGCCGACTAGAGCGAACTTTTCGATGGGATCGGGCGCGCTACGGATGTGATTCATACCTTGAATGATACCGAACATCTGTTCTGATGTCAAGCGACATGCACCGAGGGGATGTATCTCTAGTGGGTGGCAAGGAGGATAACAGACCATAAGCAGTCAATGAGGCGACCTCATCGACTGCTTAAAAGTGCCAAACTCTAGGAGGGGCGAGGTATAGCCTCACCCCTCGACAGCAACCCTGGTTGCGATCAGACCGCAACGATCTCTGCCTTGATCACCGCAGCAAGGCGCTTGATCCCTTCGGCAATCTGTTCTGGCGTAGCGTTAGAGAAGTTCATACGGAAAGTGTTCTCACCACCACCGTGTGGGTAGAATGGGCTACCGGGCACAAAGGCAACTTTGCTCTGGACAGCTTTTTCAAGAACAGCCACACTTGACATGCCCTCTGGCATCCGTACCCACAGGAACAGCCCGCCCTTGGGCCGCGTCCATGTGATTTCAGGCGGAAAGGTCTCCTCCATCAATTCCAACATGAGGTCGCGGCGCTGGCGGTATACTTCGCGCAGCATGGCTACATGCTTGTCAAGGAAGCCACCCCGTGCTGTCTCATAGGCCACCATTTGCGCCAGGGTGCTGGTATGGAGATCGGCGCCCTGCTTGGCAAACACAACCTTCTGGATCACCTCACGCGGCCCGACCATCCATGCCACACGAAAGCCTGGGCAAAGGGTCTTGGAGAAGGTGCTCAGATAGATCACATTGCCTAGCTCAAAGGAGTCATAACACTCTTCTGGCCTGTTCTGGGCATCGATGACTATCATGGGTTTCTCATGCTTGCCCTCGTAGCGAAGCTGGCCATAGGGGTCGTCCTCGATGATCGGCACATCATACTTATCAGCGAGTCGCACCATCTCAACACGCCGTTCGTGTGACATGGTGATCCCGGAGGGATTCTGGAAGTTGGGCAATGCGTAGATAAACTTGATTCTCCGCGTTGCAAGGGCTTCCTCGAGCGCATCCGTGCGCATACCATCCTCATCGGTGGGGATGGTCACATACTCGGCTTCATACGCATTCCACGCCTGTAGCGCGCCTAGGTAGGTCGGCTCCTCAACAGCGATTTGATCGCCGGGGTTAATCAGAACCTTGCCGATGAGATCAAGGGCTTGTTGTGAGCCTGAGGTGATCAGCACATTATCTGGCGCGCAAAAAATGCCATACCGCTGCATGTGCCGGACGATCATCTCGCGCAGGGGCAAGTAGCCCTCAGTGAGACCATATTGCAACGCCATTGCGCCCTGTTGCTCAAGAACACGATGAGTGGCCTCGATCACCTCCTTGGTAGGAAATAGTTCCGGGGCAGGCAACCCACCTGCAAAGGAGATCACGTCGGGTTGCTGGGTGAGCTTCAGAATCTCGCGTATCGCGGAACCCTGCATGCGCTCAGTACGAGTCGCATAACGCTGTACCCACTTGGTGGTCATTCACATCCTCCGGTAGCAAGTATCAAACCGCAGCCGGCGGCCCCAGACCGCCTATGCTACGTCCACTAAGGCGTCACTGCCATTACTGAGAATGGCATAACCGTTTCGGGGCTACCAGTGTGCTTTACCACCCACAGAAGGTGACCTTTTTCCTTATTCGGGCTTTGGTTCCGAATCGCATTGACAACCCGCTTGGTGATGCTAGAGTTAGAGATAATAGAAAAGACGTTCATTAACAGGAACTTCTCATGAAACGCGCATTGGCCTTTCGTACCGCTGAGTTTATCGGGATAGTGCTGTGTGCCCTCCTCATCATTTCGCCTACGGCCCTCGCCCAGGACCAAAACATGGCACAAGCCATCCTGTTAGAGGCAAGTGGCCCGGTTGTCCCGGCTCTCAGCAGTTACATCGAACGGGGCCTCGAAGTTGCGGACAGTCGCAATGCCGAAGTCCTGATCCTTATGCTAGACACCCCCGGCGGGCTGGTTGGGACGACTCTGAACATCGTGCAGAGTATTCGCACTAGCGATGTGCCGGTGGTTGTCTACGTGGGGCCACGCGGTGCAGGAGCAGCTTCAGCCGGCTTGCTGATTACACTGGCTGGACACGCTGCCGCAATGGCGCCGGAGACCGCTATTGGTGCAAGCAGCCCAGTCGGGCCAGAGGGTGATCTGCCGGAAACGACCGAACGCAAGGCGAAGGAATTTCTCAGCGCACAGGCGCGCAGCCTCGCCGAGCGGCGCGGCACGGCAGCAGTGCAGATGGCTGACGAGGCAGTAAATGAGGCAAAGGCGGTCAGCGCGACAGAGGCGCTCGATGCACACCTGGTGGACTTTATTGCGGAAGACGTGAACGATCTATTGGATCAGCTCGACGGGTACGAGGTGCAAGTGAACGGACGCGCCCGCACGCTGCATACGCAGGGCGCCACGGTTGTCCCCTTGCCGATGAATGAGCTGGAGCGCATCCTGCTTATCTTAACTGACCCTAATATCGTAACTCTGCTGCTGAGCATTGGCGCTGTGCTGATCTTCGTTGAAATCCGTACACCCGGCGGTTGGGTTGCAGGGACACTGGGGACGATCTTTCTGGGGCTGGCATTCTACGGGCTGGGGGTGTTGCCAGTGAACTGGTTGGGAATCGTCTTTATCATCCTAGCCTTGGTGCTATTTGTGCTAGAGGTCAAAGCTCCGACCCATGGCGTACTGACCGTCGCGGGTGCGGCTTGCCTGGCCACCGGTGCGATCATTCTATTCAACCAGCCCGAGATCGCGCCGTTCGGGCAGCTATCGATCCCATTCGTGATCGGCCAATCCCTGCTGCTAGCCGCGATCTTCTTCTTCATGGCCATGATGGCACTACGTGCCCAGGCTCGGCGCCCGACGACCGGTTACGAAGGGCTGATTGGACAGGTCGGGCGGGTTACACGCGACCTCACTCCGCGCGGCACCGTACTGATATGGGGGGAACGATGGCAGGCCGAATCGGCAGATGGGACATCGATCCCGGCTGATAGTGAGGTCGAAGTGATTGAGGCAAAGGGAATGCGCCTGCGTGTCCGCCGCACAGAGCAGATGAGAATACAATGAACGTCCTTACCACAAACGCTGCTTGAGTGGTCGCTAGTTTTTTCGGACCTCACAATGCGCTGCATTTGTCCGCGACTATTCCTGTGGCCCAATAAGTCGATCTTACATCCCTGGGTGTGGCTGGCATGGTTGGTGCTCGCGCTGGCTGCTTGGTCTTGTGCAGCCCTCCCATCGGTTGCGGATGTCGAACCTGTCTGGGCCTCCCTGACACCGCCGACGGCTGTGACCTCGTCGCTTGCTGCGCCGACCCTGACAGCACCGATGCCCAGCCCGTTACCTACCCAAACCTCACCACCCTCACCTACTCCATACGGCTGCACCCGCCCCCCAGATGAGTACACACTTATCGAGCTACAGGGAGGCTATGTGCTCAACCGGCGCACAATCTGGATGTTGGAACACGCGCAAACACTCTATGGAGGATCCCACAACTTCCTGCAAGCGGTGACTCAAGGATCATATCATACAGGGGTGGCAGCCAGTTTCGGGACACATGATGGGGGTGGCGCTGTCGATCTTTCACTGCGCGACCTTAATGATTGGCATCATATCCTTCTTGAGGATGCGGAATCCATCATCCTGGCGATGCGGCAGGCTGGCTTTGCGGCATGGGTGCGGGAAGCGGATGTTCTCTACCCCGGATCGCCCCTGCACATCCACGCTGTAGCCATCGGAGATGCGGACCTCTCGGCGGCTGCGCAGAGTCAGCTCATTGGCCCGGAGGGGTACTTTCGAGGTATGAACGGCCTGCCAGATAACCCTCGGCCCGACCCACACGGCGGCCCAATCTTGTGCCCCTGGATGATTGAGATGGGGTATGCTGACCTGCGGGACGATTCGTGAGACTGGGAGGGGCGAAAGGTCAGGAATCTGCTGTTTCCGAACGGGCGATCTGTTCGTTTCCCATCGCTCTACAACCGTCGTAGCAACCCAACCCCTAGCATAAGGAAGCCCATCGCGCCAAGGGAGATAATGATCACCGCTGGGGGAATACCGCCCCGGGGGACATCGGGAGTAGGTAATCCACTCGGCTGGACAATTGGCGCTGGTTCGGTAAAAGTGGGCAGCAGACCACCAACTACCGGCGGGCCACCCGGAGTCACGGTGTAGATGCCAGTGGGCACCAACATAGCGGTTGCCGTGGCAGTCTCTGCAGCGCCAGGTGTCTGGAGAAGCACCGTCGCAGTCGCCTGAATGGCAGCCTGAGTCGGGTCGATAGTGGGAAGCTGGGGTGGTTCGACCGCTGGGACAGTCGTAATATCGCCGATCACCAGCACCAACGGCGCGTAAACCCACGCCTGCCGCTCCGGGGCATCCTCCCAGCGCACCAGATACCAGTCATAGCCGAGCCAGCGCCCGATCAGCGGGAGCTGGGTGCCGACATCCAGTGTTGCCACGATGTCGAAGTCCAGGCCAGGACCAGAGCGTAGGTTGGTTGGGTCGCCAATCATCTGCGCCAGCACAGGTGTCAGGGTCGGAGTGCGGCTGGGAGTGGCGCTAGGGCCTCCCACCAGAGTCGGGGTTGCTGTCGGCAGGTTGATCTGGCCAGAGGGGGTAGGCGTCAGTGTGCCAATCTGCCGCAAGGATACGGAGTCTTCCGCAGCCCGTGCGGCCCCCGTGCCCAGGCTTAGGCCGATTAGACCGAGCACCAGTGAGGCGGCAACCAAGCTGGCTACTAAACGAGGGTCCTTTTCCACATCGTTTTCATTCATGGCGGGCAGAATAGTACCTCTGCGTTGGATGGGTGACAACCACTGATTCGCCAATGCCCCGCGTGCTATAATGCCGCATATGGACCTACTAGCGCGCTTCCAGCAAACGGTCCGGGGGATGGGCATCCTCCAGGTCGGTGATCCGGTAGTGATTGGGGTGTCTGGCGGACCGGATTCGCTGGCACTGCTGCATCTGTTCGCCCGGTCGCGGGAAACGCTGGGGGTCAGTCCGTACGCTCTGCACGTCAATCATCTCATCCGGGGTGTGGAAGCAGAAGCAGATGCCCGCTTTGTCCGAGAGACAGCCCAGGCCTGGGGTGTGCCGGTCGAGACTGCACAGGTGGACGTGCTGGCCCTGGCGCGCAAGCACCGACTGTCCATCGAGGAAGCTGCACGGCAGGCGCGCTACACCCTCTTATCGAGAATGGCGACGGAGGTCGGCTCGCAGGTTATCGCTGTGGGGCACAACGCTGATGATCAGGCTGAAACAGTCCTCATGCACCTGCTACGCGGATCGGGGCTGGCGGGCCTGCGCGGAATGTTGCCAGTGACGCCTCTTTCAGCTTACCACCTTCTAAGCTCAGGCAATGCAGGAGCGACGCCTGAATCGCCTGCGCAACCGCTGCAACTGATCCGCCCCCTATTGGGCGTACCCCGTGCGGAGATCGATGCTTACTGTGCCACACAAGGACTCCAACCCCGCCTGGATCATACAAACCTTGACATCACCTTGTTCCGCAATCGACTGCGGCGTGAGGTTATACCGCTGTTGGAGTCGCTGATCCCGGGGTTGCGTGAGCGCCTGGGACGAACAGCCTCGGTCCTCGCTGCGGACTACGCGCTGCTATACCACCAAGTCGAGGCAGCCTGGGCTGCCAGCGTGATTGAGGAATCGGATCGCCGGTTGCAGTTTAATCTGGGGCGTTGGCGTGCGCTGCCGCTGGCGCTCCAGCGGGCGATGATTCGCAAGGCAGTGTGCCATCTGAAGCCCGATCTGCGCGATATAAACTTCAAGCACGTAGAAGCAGCGGTAGATATCGCTCAGCGGGGGCACACTGGTGCTCAGTCAACCCTGCCTGGTGGGGTGATGCTTATAGTAGATTACGACAGGCTGGCGATTGTGACTGCCGATCAGCCACCTGCCCCGCCCGACTGGCCGCTGCTTACTCCCAACACAAGCATCGAGATCAGTGGGCTAGGGGTGTATCCGCTACCAGCATCAGAGTGGAGCTTTAACCTAACCGTCTATGGGGGACCGCGCCAGGGCGAGGGCTGGCACAAGCTACTTGCCGATCCCTGGTGCGCACCGCTGGACATAGCAGGCGAGCGAGAACACCAGTCACTCCAGATTCGCACGCGGAGGCCCGGCGACCGCTTCTATCCGCAGGGCGCGGGAGGGAGTCAGAAGATCGCTGACTTCATGGTCAATGCCAAGATTCCGGTGGCATGGCGAGATTCACTGCCGCTGTTGGTCGTGGGTGATGCGATCGCATGGCTTTGCGGTTGGCGCGTAGACGAGCGATTCGTTGCGAAGGCCGACGCCGGACGAATCTGGCTGGCGCGCTTCTCGAAGCGTGGTTGAGGCAGCCTTTATGCTGGCCTTGCCAGGTCGAAGTATATAGCCCCGGCGCGTTCACAAGCAGCCAGGGCTGTATGGGTGCAACGGCCCGATCTGATAGCAGCTATTTCTTAGAGGCTTCCTTGCCCTCTCCTTCGATGGGGGTAAAGCTACCCGCCAGCCGGTCGAGCGCGTCGCTCAGTCCGCGTAGTGCTTTGACCAGACCCCTGCGCACATCGTCGGTGACCTTGCCGCTCTCAATATCCTCACGGACCTGCTTAGCGCCACCCTCAACCTTCTGCCCTAGCTCGGATTCGCGGAGATTCTTAGCTGCATCACTGACCTCGTCAGCAAAGCGGCTTAGCCCCTCGCGGATGTCCTTCTCCAGACGGATTCGCTCCTCACTGTTCCACGCTGTGGTTAGGGCATCACGCAGCTTGCGCCCCACCTCAGCGAACTCGGCTGCCAGGTCTACGGACTCGTCGTGGCGCCGCTCGTTTTCGGGAATGGTGCTCTTGCCATTGTCAGCCATGGTTGTGCTCCTTATTGTACATTTATGTTTCCTTATACCGCTGATCTATACGCGCCTTCCGGCGCAGAGTTGCAGGTGAACTAATCGTGTCCGTAAGCGGCGTGAGGCGTGCGACCTGACGCGCCAGAACATCATTGCCATCGAACAAGGTCGATTCGCCCCATTGATGCATACGGCACTGCGGCTGTCTGATGGTTGGTCTTACTGATGGGAGCGGTTCTCTTCGCCGGGTTGCTGAGTGTCGTTGGCTGATCGGGGCACTGCCGCCTAACGTCGGCGCTTTGGCAGTGCTCATTGGGGCGATAACATACTTCGCCACGAGCAGTTGGCTGTACCAGAAAGGCCGACAATGACCACTTTTTATGCTTTTGGCTTTCGTCCGTAGATTGCTCCCTTGACCTCAGCGATTAGCTGCGTCACCGGGATCTCGCGCGGACAGGCTGACGTACAATTGAATATCGTGCGGCAGCGCCAAGCACCGTTCTCCTCAGATAGCACAGCTAAGCGCTCGCTGGCAGCTTGGTCGCGGCTGTCGAAGATGAACCGATGCGCCTGCACGATGGCTGCCGGGCCGACGTATGTTCCATTGGCCCAGAAAGATGGGCACGAGGTTGTGCAGGCCGCACACAGGATGCACTTGGTCCCTTCGTCAAAGAGCGCGCGCTCCTCTTGGCTCTGCAGGCGTTCGGTCGAGGGGGCCTCCTCGTGATTGACGAAATAGGGCATCACCGAGCGGTAATGATCAAAGAACGGCTCCATATCCACGATGAGATCTTTGATCACTGGCAGGCCCAGGATCGGCGCGACTTCGATCTTGCCCCGCTCGCCCCTGACCAGATCCTTGACCAGCACCTTGCAGGCCAATCGGTTGATACCATTGATGCGCATCGCATCCGACCCACAGATGCCATGCGCGCACGACCGGCGCAGCGAGAGCGTGCCATCGATATACCATTTGACGTGATGCAGCAGGTCGAGCACGCGGTCGGTGCGGTGAACGTCTTTGAGGGTATATTCAGCCCAGTAAGGTTTTTGACCCGCTTCTGGATCAAAACGGCGAACTCGCAACAGGACTTCCATCAGTAGACCCGCTCCTTCGGCTGGTACTTGAGGATGACGACGGGCTTGTACGAGAGGGCAATATCGCCATTCGGCTTGAGCGTTGCCAGGGTGTGTCTAAGCCACTGATCATCGTCCCGTTTGGGATAATCTTCCCGCGCATGGCCGCCCCGGCTTTCTGTGCGCGCCAACGCCGAGACGGCTGTCACCTCGGCCATATCTAACAGGCACCCCAACTCCCACGCTTCGAGCAGATCATGGTTAAAGATACGCCCCCGATCATCGACGCGGAGGTCGGTGCGGTAGCGCTCCCTGAGCGTGCGGATCGTGTCGATGGCCTGCTGCATCCCGCTAGCCTCGCGAAAAACGCCGACGTGATCCATCATTGTCTTCTGCATCTCATCACGCAGCTCAGCAACACGGGTGCGCCCATCAGCCCGGCGGAGGCGCTCCAGTTCGGCAGTTACTTCGCCGGATGGGTCATCAGGCAGCTCAACGAAGTCAGCGTGCCGCGCGAAGTCAGCCATCTTGATACCCGCTCTGCGGCCAAACACCACCAGATCGACTAGTGAGTTGGTGCCGAGGCGGTTCGCGCCGTGCACGGAAACGCACGCGCACTCACCTGCTGCATACAGGCCAGCCAGGACAGTATTCTGCTCGTCAATGACGACTTCTGCATCAACATTGGTGGGAATACCGCCCATTGCATAGTGTGCTGTGGGCTGGATTGGCATTGGCTCAGTGATCGGATCAATGCCGAGATAGGTGCGGCAGAAGTCCAGGATGTCAGGCACTTTGCTTTCGATGTATTCTCGATCTACGCGGCGGGTCTCACCCGCGGCGGCCAAGTACCGATTGACCGTCTCAGGTGTCACGTCCAAGTGGACGTAATCCTTGCCGTTGATCCCACGGCCCTCGCGGATTTCCAGGTAGATGGCCCGTGAGATCACGTCGCGGCTGGCGAGATCCTTGATCGTTGGGGCATAGCGCTCCATGAAACGCTCACCCAAGCCATTGAGTAGAATGCCCCCCTCGCCACGTACACCCTCCGTGATCAGGATGCCCAACCGATAGATACCGGTGGGGTGAAACTGAAAGAATTCCATGTCCTCCATCGGGATTCCGCGCCGGTAGCAGATCGCTGAACCATCACCGGTCAAGGTGTGGGCATTGCTGGTGATAGACCATACCTTGCCCCAGCCACCGGTGGCAAACATGATCGCCTTAGCGCGGAAGACATGGATTTCGCCGCTGCGGATCTCCACTGCTACCACGCCCGCTGGCCGGCCATCGCTCATCACTAGGTCGACGACATGGAACTCGTCAAAGAATCGGACACGATTCTTGATGCATTGCCTGTCTCT
>Ga0209101_1002884_pt1 | contig 10800 bp, 10 predicted proteins | sample ConPoolayeCmetaG_FD_185481 | JGI IMG/M metagenome (GOLD analysis project Ga0209101, IMG submission 185481) | Hot spring microbial mat communities from California, USA to study Microbial Dark Matter (Phase II) - Cone Pool mat layer C metaG... ... | reverse complement strand
GGGTGGTGAGGTCTACGGTCTGGCCGCAGAATGGGCAGTCGGAATTATACCAGCACTGACCGATCTACGGAACGGGCTTGGTGTCCCAAGGGTGGGCCCGGTCTGTGCTGTATGATACCAGGGTGGGCTGCGTCCACCAGTACGCCACAACCGGCCCTCCACCCCGGCGGGGCGGCTTTGCCGCGCCGGGTGGATCATCGTGCCAGACCCCACGGGTCTCCCAGACCCGTGGGGTCTTGTCTAATGTCAAACACGCCCCCGGGCAGAACCGGACGGGCGTGTCAGCTTGCCGGCCAGCGGCCGGGTCATCCGTTCCCCCCAACGCGCTAGGACGACTCTTCTCTGCCCCCCTGCTCCCCTGCTCCACTGCTCCGCCGCTCAACCTCCCACGGGGTCAGCCCCTCCCATTGAAATCGTTTCAGGTCCACGTAGCCCCGCTCGTCAAAGACCACCCCCTCGGCTTCCAGGAGTTGGCGCTGCACGCCGGCATCGTGCTCCCGGCAGGAGGTGCTGATGCGACCGCAGGCGTTGATGACCCGTTGCCAGGGCACGTCGGAATCGGCCGGCAGGGCGTGGAGCGCCCAGCCCACCGTGCGAGCGGCGTGCGGCGTGCCCAACATCGCCGCCACCTGGCCGTAGGTGACGACCCGGCCCGGCGGGACCCGGCGCACGATCTGGTAGACGCGCTCGAAAAAGTGGCTCATTTCATCACCCTTCGTCAAACCCAAACAACGAGGCTGCCCCGATCCCGGTGCATTCGGAATCGGGGCCTTGTTTGTTCATATAGGGAACCTACGCCGGGATAAGCAGTCCCCGTCTCTTGGCTTCGCTTTCCGCTTTTTCTGCGAGCCACTCAGCCATCAGCGCACGATAGGAGATGTTCTCCTGCTCAGCGACCTGCTTGACCAGGGCCAGATGCCGGGGATCCAGTCGGATGCTGATCATCCGCTGGCGTAGCGATTCGGCCAGCGTGATCGGCTCGTCCACCAGCTCTAATTGATCCCACACGCCCGACAAATCGTGACTGCCGTAGAATTCTGCCGCTTCCTCGTCGGTCATCTCGGCTGGGATCTCGTCTAAAGATAGGATGGGTTCGAGTTCCGCTCATTTTCTTCTCCGCCGATACCTTTGGCGTTCCCGCTCGGTCATGGTCTGTGTTGGCATCATCCCACTCGAATTGCTCAATCAACATCCTGGCCCTCGCCTGTTATTGTACCCCTGGGGGCCTGGGAAGTCAAGCTGGCTCAACCTCGCAACGTTCATAAGTCGTCAGCCTGATACCTTGTTCCTCAATAGTCTGGCGCACGCGCGGATCGGTGAGGGTGGCGAGTTCGCTGGCCCGGTCCTGAGTATAGGAGGTGAACCGGGCCAGCTCCTCGTCCGGCCGGGCTGGGTGGCACATCAGTTCGGTGACGCCCGGCGGCAGCGATCGCAGCCCGGCGATGAGCGCATCCGGCGTCAGGTGTTTGCCCATGAGCCGCAGGCCCCGGAAGTGATCGCTACGCGATAGCGGCAGGCCGCTGCGTTCCAGCCGGCCCCGGCCCCGTGCCGCCAGCAGGCGCAATATCCACACCTCCGGCGTGCGCCGGACTGTGCCGGCTCCCCACCACGGCTCGACCGGCCAGCGCACGGCCGGGAAGCCATGCGCTGCCGCTTCCTCCAGCACGATGTCCAGCACGACCGGGTGCAGATGGACGTGATGATGGCTGTTCACGTGGTCCGGCGTCACTCCCAGGGCCAGCAAGGCCTCCATCTGGGCGCAGACCTCGGCGCGGAGGGCGGCTCGCAGAGAGCGGTGGGGCCAGAACAACCGGCCCAACACGGCCGGCAGGGGGCGAAAGCCGCTCGCGGTGGCCAGACCGGCGCGGCGGGCGTCGTCGGTGAGGGCCGGGCCGGCCGTGAGCCGCAGGTGCAACCCCACGGCCAGGCCGGTCTCGCGGGCCAGGGCCGCCGCCCCGGCTGAGTGCGGCATTCCCACCATGAGCGCGGCCGCCGTGACGATGCCGTGCTGGTGGGCGGCCACGATCCCGGCGTTCGTGCCCGGCGAGGCGCCGAAATCATCGGCGACGACAATGAGCCGGCGGGTCATCGGCTATACAACCCACGCCGGTCGTTCAGCTTGATGCGGACCAGGTCGCGCAGGGTATCCAGGGAATCGCGTAGCGGATGCACGGTGCTGCCCTCAGCGTGATGGATGCACACCGGCACCTCCTTGATCCGATAGCCGGCCCGCTGGGCCAGGTAGATCAACTCCACGTCAAAGGCAAAGCGGTCAATGGTGAGCTGTGGAAAGAGGTGACGGGCCACCGGGCCGCGAAAGGCCTTGAAGCCGCACTGGGTGTCGGCCACGCCGTTGAGGATAAAGGGCCGCATGAGGAGCCGGAAGGTGGTGCTGATCGCCGCCCGACTGGGCGGCACCCCCTCTGGCGGCGGCGCGCCGGGCACCCACCGCGAGGCGATGGTCAGATCGTACCCGCCGGTCTCCAGGGGGGCGATGAACCAGGGTAGCGCGGCCGGGTCCACCGGCAGATCGGCGTCCGTGTACAGCACGAACGCGCCGGCCGTCTCGGTCACGCCGCGCTTGAGGGCGTAACCCTTACCCCGGTTGGTGTCTTGGGGCGAGACGCGCACGGCTGGGTGGTCAGCGCCAAAGGCCCGCACCAGGTCCACAGTGCCATCGGTGCTGCCGTCATCGGCCACCAGCACCTCGTAGGGCCAGCCCTGGGCGGAGAGCCACTCGTCGAAACGGGCCAGGGTGGGGAGAATGCGCCGGGCCTCGTTGTAGGCCGGGATCACGACGGATAGATACATGCCCGGATTTCATCCCCCCTTCTTGCGTCCCACGAATACCACGTGCGGGTATGGCGTCCACGAGGGCAGCATGTGCCGTTCCGCGCGAAAACCCACCTCGTCCAGCAAGGCCAGGTGCTCCTCGGAACTGAAAAAGTGCAGGCCATACTCGCCCAGGGTCAGGCCGAGGGTGGTCATGAGCTTTTCCTGGGCGTAGGCCACGGCGTATTTCCAGCGCGGCCGCCGGTCGTTGGTCTTGAGGACCAGGACGCCGTCGGGGGCCAATAGTTCGTGACTGCGGCGCAGCATGTCTCGTTTCACTGCGGGCGGGAGCAGGTAGAGCACGTCGGTGATGGTGACGGCGGCATAGGGGCCGGGCGGGGCGTTGTCCACAACGCCGACCTGGAAGGCGACGTTGGGCACGTGGCGGCCGGCTCGCTCTGCGGCCGCGATCTTGACCGGCGATGGGTCCACGCCCAGCACGTCGCGCTGGGGCGACGACAGGGCCATCAGCACCGTGAACAGCCCGTGCCCGCAGCCGATGTCCAGGATGCGCCCGGCGCGCGGCACGTGCGCCTCGATGGCCTCCAGCGGGCACAGCCAGTGCCGGATGCGCGTGTGCCAGGCCGTGCCCAGGCCCTGGTCCTGGTATAATGACAACGCTTGCTCGATCAATTGTCCTTCCCTCGTCGTCGGCGTAGAATCGGCGTCACGGTGAACCCTGATGGTATCCCTCCTACAAGCCGGGGCATGGGCATTGTAGCACAGGACGCGCCGTTTGCCAAGTCAGCCGAGGTCCACGGGGACCCAAAGACATACGCGGCTGCCAGAGGCCAGAGGTGCAGTGAAAAGGGCTGACCCGTTGGGGTCAGCCCTCTGACGATCTGCTTCCTGGCTGGCTATGTGGCAGGTGTAGGCTGTGAATGTCAAATGTGGCACCGGCCAGCGCCCGCCCCTGGATCTTGCCGGTGAAGTACGAGTTCAAGGGGACCGGATCTGCTTGACTGACAAAACTCGGCCGGGCGGGTCAGACGAACCGGACCGTCTCGACCGAGAAACTACGTTGCGGCGGGCAGCGGTCGGGCTGCTTGGAGGCGCGCGCGGGTTCGGGGTCCGGTCCCCCAGGCAAATGCAAGCGGGTGAGCAACGCATAGCCCTTGGACAAGGCAGTTTTGACCCACTGCCAGCCGATCTTGAGGTAGCTGCTACCACGAAACCAATGGGGGTCCACCCAGCGCCGTTTGCCTTCTGCGACCACGGCGACCCCCTGCGCCACCAGGTACAGGGTGGTCAGGGCGAGCACGAAACAGAGCCGAGACAAGGCCTCCGCCGAGCGAATCAACGACGCCTCCAACTGGAACCCATTCGATTTCTCGTCCAAGAAATTCTCCTCAATATCGAACCGCAGGCCGTACTCGTCAAAGGTCTCCACCGTGGTCGGTTCGTCGCTGACGACGAACCAGGATTCGGCTCCATCGGCGCGCCGGGCCAGAGCCACATGCACTGGGCCATAGCGTTGCTCGGTCAGGTAGACGTTGTGCCAGCACAGGGCGTGCCCCGGGGCCAGGGTGATCCGATTGACCTTGCGCCGGCCGTGGCCGGGGCGATAGATCCAGAGGTTGCCCTTGAGCCGGATGCGCCAGTGCCAGCCCAGGCGGGTGAGCTGGGTCAGCAGGTCCGTATCCACGAACCCCCGGTCGGCGAGGAAGACAACCCGACAGTGCAGCGGCAGGAGCGCGGCCGCGCGATCCAGCAAGCTCTGGTACGTCTCGTAGGCCACACTACTGCTGGCGTGTTCAAGCACAGTCCACACCAGGGGCACGGCCCGCCCCCGATAGATGATCGCGATACGGATCACGCAATAGCAACCCCAGAGCAGGGAAGTATCCAGGGCCAGATACAAGGTGTGCTCGCCCCACTCAGCGAGGGCTTGCTGGATGAGTGGCCCATACAGTTGATGCACCTGGAGGCGGTCGTTATCCAACCAGCGAGCGAATCGCCGCACAGTACTTTGAGCATAGACCGCGCGTCCATGCACAAAAGGTGCCCAGGCGGTCAGACTGATCACGCCCGTATGGATCAACCCGACCATCATCCAGGTCAAGGTTTTGGCGTGGCGTATATCCAGCCACTGGCGGGGATGGCGCACCACCTGAAATAGCGTCGCGTAGAGGCGATCCGTGTCTTCCATCAGTAACCCTCCCAAGATCAGAATCAACTCCACGGGAGAGTATACCCGAACTGCGGTGGTTTGGAAACCGCCTCTACTCGAGTTTTGTCAGTCAACCAGGGGACCGGATATTGGACTGGACAAAGTGATGCGTAAAACGTGAAACGTGGCGCGCAAAGAGGCCCGTTCCTGTGCGAGGAAACGGACCTGCTGCGTTTCCAGGTGCGAATGACATAGGCTCCTTTTCCTCACCGGTCATGCGGATTCGCCCTGGGAAGCGGACTGCGGACTAGCCTTCCTGGGCCACCACCGGCCAACCAGGATACCTCGAATCTTACGAAGGAAATGACTGACTCCCGGGATCTGCAAAGGCAGCCGGATCACGAAGAACAAAATGGGGATAGCCATGATCACCGGCATGACGATGCGCAGCAGATCGTTTAGCGCGTGGTCCCACAGGCCTGAAGTCAGATCGGACCAGGCAGCAAGCAGCAGCGGATACACCTGCTGGGGCAGGGACAGTACCAGGATGCCGGCGGCCAGGAGGAGGAGATAGCCGAAGTAGAGGAAGAACGCGGTGCTTATCACGGTGTATAGAGCCAGGAGCACACGCCGGCTGGTGGGCACGTTGGCCAACTCCGGGGGCATGGCCGGGCCAGGGCGGCGACGCAGCCCGGCCCATGCCGATTGGAGCAGGTGCTTCCGAAACTCGTTCTCCCGGTGCCGGAGATTGGCGATGCCCGTGAGGTCGGCGAGCAGCCAGTAGCCGTCGTACTTGAGGAAGGGATTCAACCCCACCACGATCATCGAGAGCACGGTCACGATCACCACCGTGCCGATCACACGCCAGGGTGGGTCAGGCACGACCAGCGTGGACAGGGCCAGCAGATCGATCAAGATCAGTTGGAAATACATGCCGCCCGCGTCCACCACGGCGCGTTGTCTGCGGGGCAGGGACCAGACCTCTGTGACCCTGGAGTAGAACACCGGGAACGTCAGGTACATCGCCACGCCGATGGCGCCCGGGGCGCAGCCGTAGCGGCGGCAGGCGGAAGCGTGGCCCAGTTCGTGCCATAACATGCTGGCGATGATCAGGAGGTAGATCAGGGCATAATCGTAGCCGGACAACACGCCACGGGCCGCGGCGAGGTCACCGGCCGCGTCCAGCAGCAGAAACCGGGCCAGGGCCAGGCCAGAGAGCAGGCCCGTAACGCCCAGGGCGGGCCGGGTGAAGAGGTACTGGGTCAGCCCGGTGATGGGCCGGAGAACGCGGGGCTGGATGAGCGGCAGTTTCAGCCAGAAGGGTTCGTTCTTCTGAGATGTCGCAGCGGAGTTTTCATCTTCTACAGCCAGAAGCCCATGAGGAAGCAGGAACTTCTCAACGAGGTGGTTGATTTGTTCTGGGGTAAAGCCTCGTCCCAGTTTCTCGGATAGCGCGGCGCTGACATCCTCCGACGATCTCTCCCCGTCCAGCAGGAGCAAAAGCTCGTACACCGGCCGGGAGAGTTGGAGGTGGCGTCCCCTGGGCAGCCGGACCAGCAGCCGCTCGTCCAGGCCACTGCTGTCAAAGGGGCACGCCTCGATGTCCTCTCGTCTGTGCCAGGGCGCTCTGGTAGCCATCCATCCTCACGTCAAGCAGGCCAGACCTGACAGGTTTCGCCCGAAAACCTGTCAGGTCTTAACTCACAGAGGCGGCATTGTTGCCCCGGTCCACGTCCAGCAGCCAGTGGTCCGGGTCCAGTTCCACGCGGTCGGCTGTGCGCCCACGGGTCTGGAAGGTGACCTGCCCTTGCTCGGCCTGCCCGTCCCAGCGCTGCGTCTCCGCGCTGCCATCGGCGAAGCGCACCTGCACCTCCAGCGGCATGATGGCCGCCCCGATCCGCCGGATGTGCACCGTCGCCGTTCCCTCCCTCACCTCCACCTTCTCCACGGCATAGTCCAGGCGTTTCGTCGTCCACAGCCACTGCTCGAAGAACCAGTCCAGGTCTTGCCCAGAGACCTCCTCGCACAGGGATGGAAAGTTTCGCCAGTCAGTACTCTGGAAGCGATATCGTTCCGCGTAGGTGCGCAGGCAGCGGGCGAAGGTTTCCCGGCCCAGAAGGTATTCCAACATGCGGAAGACCAGGGCGCCTTTGTAGTAGGTTATGTAGATAGACGGCTCCTCAGAATCAGTGCACGAATGGTAGCCTGCTATGCTGACTTCCTCGCTTCCCTTGACATGACTCAAGTAGGCTCGTTCAAACTTGATCACGCGCTCTACCCCCTCTTGAGCATACCCCGGGCGGGTCGAATAGAACAGATCGCAATAGGTAGCCAAACCCTCGACGAGCCATATGGCCCCGGTGCCGCGTGGCATCACCTGACCGGGCCACCACTGGTGAGCGATCTCATGCGGCAAAACCGCGCTTGCCAGGCCATCACCCCCCGCCTGCAGCATGACCAGTGTGGGGAAGCCCCAGGCTCCGCGTGCGTCTGTCACTACCTCCGCCACTTTGAAATGACGGTGGGGATACGGGGTGAACGCATCCTGGTAGACTTCCAGGATCTTCTGGGCCTGTTCCAGGATGCCGGGCAATTCCTGGGCGTGCCCGGGCCGGGCGTAGGCGGTCAACACAATCCCTCGGGACTCCGCCGACCGGCTTTCGTACATGCCGGCGACCAGGGCCAACAGGCTGACGGGCACGTCGCTGTGCCAGCGGTAGCCGATCTCTGTCGCCGTCTCCTCCCGGCCCGCCGGGCTGCCGGTGGCGATAACGGTCAGTGTTTGGGGTACCCACACCATCAACGTGGCGGTATGAAAGTCCTGGCCAAAATCGTTAAGGCGAGGATACCAGGTGGTTTGCCCCAACGCGACGCTCCCTTCCTCAATATGGTCCGGCCACCACCACACTCCTGGGGTGGCAATCTCCCCCGCATAATGTAAGGTAACAACGGTCTCGTCCACCAAGATGCTCTCGGCGAGAAGAGGCACGGACACCCACCCCTGGCCCATGGTCGTGGAAGCCGGCTGCCCGTTCACCTGGGCGACGTCCACCTTTAGCCGGGAATCAAGCCAAAAGGTGGCTTCCTTCATTCCTGGGTCCCATCGCAGGCGGACCGTGGCTGTGACCTCCAGGCGATGGCTAAGCGGCGTAAGGTGCACATCCAGGTCGTACGCCAGCGCGTCCACTGGGAGATCCTGCTGCACCAGGACGGATACCGGCGTCCCCCCCGTAGGGAGCGTGGCGGACGGGGATGCAGATGTGGGACTGGGGGAAGGCGTGGCCGGGGACGGCCCTGGTAAGCAGCCGGGCAGCAGAGAACAGGGCAGAAGGAGCACAAGCAGAAGTTGAAACCTATAGCGGGGGCGTGCGGAGACCATTTTCTTCAATCGAGGATCAACCGACTTCGTTTGAATCGAGCCAGTGCCAGGACCAGTAACCCCATGTCGAGCGCAGTCAGTATGGCCATGACGATGCATACGATCTCGGTCATGCTGGTGGCGGTTATCGCGGCGACCAGTGCATGCCGGTCAATCGCTAACACTTGGCAGCCGTATGCCAGAGCATAGAGCGCGACAGGCAGCAGCATCGCCGTCAGGCTCAAGGTCTGCTGGGCCTGCCGTACAGTTGGAGCACGCAGGGAAATCAGCACCCCGGCACTGGCGGCCAGCCCAGCACTTAACAAACCGATCCCCACACTGCCCCAGCCGATGGCTCCCTGATACAGCAAAAGGGTGCCACGGCCACAGGCCAGGTTGACCGCGAAAAGCCCCAAGAGGAGCACGAGCAACGTGATTCCCCAGCCATAACTCACGGCGGCACAGAATTTGCCCAGCAGAATGGCCCGATCTGAGAGACGACTCGCCAACAAGGTCTCCAGCGTGTGCCGCTCTCGTTCGCCAGCGAAGGAATCGGCAACTACGTTCGCCACGGAGAGGAACGATACCCAACCTGAAAGCAGCAACACCAGCGGTGATGCCACCCAGTCGTTTCCTTGTTGCATTGGAAATATGATGCCGAAAACGCCTATGACAATGAGCAGGGTCAATGCGCCGCCATGCGTACTGGTACGCTGGAAGAGCAGTTCCTTCCATTCCTTCCACATCACCGTCCACACGTCGGAGATCAATCCTCTTCCTCCTCTGCCATCAGGGTCAAGAAGACCTGTTCGAGATTGGCCCTGGTCTTGCGTATCTCTTCTACTTCGGCACCCGAACTCACGATCAGGCCGACCAGCGGCGCAACGTCTACGTTTCCATGCAAGCCAATCAGCAAGCGATCATTTTGTATGTCGACGGCGGCCACCTCCGGTCGATCACGGAGCAGCATCAGTATCCTTTCACTGAAACCGCGTCCAACTATCTCCACCTCTGGTGCGTTACCCCTGGCCCGCAACTGGTGGGGGGCGCCAATGGCCACGAGTTCACCGGCGCGGATCACGCCTACTTGCCCACACAGTTTTTCTGCCTCAGCCAGGTTATGTGTGGTCAGGAAGACGGTCACTCCCTCCCGGTAAGCCAGGGCAGCCAGGTCGTCGCGCAATGCCGCGGCCGCTATCGGATCGAGTCCCGCGGTCGGCTCGTCCAAGAAGATCAGAGTTGGTCGATGCAGGAGCGCCCGAGCTACAGCGAGCTTTTGCCGCATGCCTCGACTCCATGTCCCGACAGGGTCTTGCCTCCGCTCCCACAGACCCAGGTGCGTGAGCAGTTCTTTGATCCGGCTCTTTCGTTCGCCGGACGGCAAGTGCCAGATGCGGCCGTAGAATTCCAGATTGTCTTCAGCGCTCAACCGCTCGTAGAGGCCAGAGTACTCAAACAGCACCCCTGTTCTACGGCGGATCTCGTCCGGCTGCATCTGGGTGTCAAAGCCGAGCACTTCAGCCCGCCCGCCGGTTGGCTCCAACAGACCCAGAAGCAAGCGGATTGTCGTCGTCTTGCCGGCCCCATTCGGGCCCAAAAAGCCAAAGACGATGCCGGATGGCACCTCTATAGTCAGATCATGCACAGCCTGTACCGTGTCAAAACTCCGCGAGAGATTCTCGGTGCGGATCGCGGTGTGTATCATTCAAAACCTCATTGTGTTTCGAACTTGTTTGCAGTGATTATATACTATGATCGGGAGATGTCAAGATATTTCCCTGATTTGATCTGCCCTATACCCAATGGCAAAACCGATCGAACTCGATCTCGCCAGAGAGACAGGTGAGCGCTGGCATATCATCCGATTCACCTAGCATACGCACTGGGCATTTGTCTTGCATGGTTTGTCTGGCATAATCGATGTGTCGACGGGAATAGAAACCCATTCTGCAAGTTCATTGGCCTGGAACCACTTACAAGGGGACTCTAGCTTGGCCTGAGTGAGAATACCCCTCGTATGGCAGTATCTACAATAGAGTGCATACTCGCATTCTCCACATATTCTCTCACGAGGGGACTCAAGCTCATAGAGTTTGGACATGACTGGATTGGAAAAAACCTCGAAAACGCTCTTCGTAGTTAAATCCCCAATTGTCAGGTACTCCTCCGGAAGAAGAGGACACGGCCTTACCTTCCCTGTGGGTCCTAAAACAACCGCTCGCTGTCCTGCACCACAATTCCTATCTGCCTCAAATCTTGCGCGAAATACATCCGGTTTCAAGTAGCTGAAGAAGGAACCGTGTTCTTCATAAAAGTGCTGTGACAAGCACCCCATGTATTCTACCTGCTCAACTGAGAACACGGTATCTATATTAGAGATTATAGTGGTTTAACTTGACACGGGCGTAGCCGTCGAGTATTCTTACTACAGGTGACAATCATGCAGTTATGGAGGTGCACCACGATGCTCAGCTACGCTCGGGTATCGCGTTATCCGCGC
>Ga0209101_1002882_pt1 | contig 10802 bp, 8 predicted proteins | sample ConPoolayeCmetaG_FD_185481 | JGI IMG/M metagenome (GOLD analysis project Ga0209101, IMG submission 185481) | Hot spring microbial mat communities from California, USA to study Microbial Dark Matter (Phase II) - Cone Pool mat layer C metaG... ... | reverse complement strand
GAAAAACGAAGGCCAATGAAGTTTTTAACTTTATAAAACAAATAATCTTTTTCTTTTTTTTCTAAATCAACTGGATGTTTTTTTAAATATCTTGCAATTTCAATCCTTCTTATTAACCTTCTTTTATTTTTTAAATCACTTTCGTTTAAATTATTAAAAAAATCTCTTTTTTCTTCTTTCAAAATATTTTGAAGTTCTTCAACTGATAGTTTTTCCAGCTTTTCTCTTAAAGAAAAATTTGGATTGACAGAATAGTCAAAACCATAAAGAAGATGTTTTAAATAAAAATAAGAACCACCAACAAGAATCGGTGTTTTTCCTTCTTTTTCGATTTTTTTAATTACTTGTTGACAAAGAAAAACATAATTAAAAGAAGAAAAATACTGATTGGGAAAAACAATATCATAAAGCCAAATTTTTATCGAGTCTTTTAAAAAATAACCAACATCAAAATTTTGAATTTTTTTCCATAAAAAAAATTTTTCAGTTTTTTTATTGATATCTTTTCCCGTAATGATATCTAACTTTTTATAAATTTGACGGGCATCGAAGTTAATAATCTCACCATTATTGTTTTTAGCTAGATCCAAGGCTAATTTTGTTTTTCCAGTCGATGTTTGACCAGTAATAACAATCATATTTTCATAGCTATGAGGTAATAACTTAGGAAATTTTTATTTTCTAAACAACTTCAAAAAGGCTTCTTTGGGTATCTCAACCGCACCTACCATCTTCATCCGCTTTTTTCCTTCTTTTTGTCTTTCTAAAAGCTTTTTTTTCCGACCTACATCACCTGTCCCCAAAACCTTACCGGATTTTACTAAAACATCTTTTCTAAAAGGAGCAATTCTTGAAGAAGCAATAATTTTACCACTAAAACTAGCTTGAATCTTTATCTCAAACTGTTGACGAGGGATCAAGTCTTTAAGCCTATTTACCAAAAAACTCCCTTTTTCATAAGCTTTTTCTTGAGCAACAATCTCTGAAAACTCCTCAATTTCTTTTCCATTTAAAAGTAAAACTAATTTATCCGCTTTAACTTGTCGATATTCTAAAAACTCCCAGTCTAAAGAAGCATATCCAGAAGAAGCGCTTTTTAATTTATCAAAAAAATCGGAAATAAGCTCAACCATTGGCATTTCATAAATTAACTGAATCGAATCAGTTTTACCAATATTACTCATCGATAAAAACTTAGAACGATGATTTTGACATAAGGTTAAAACATTACCTAAATATTTTGATGGAGTAATAATAAAAATTTTAACATAAGGCTCCAAATAAATATAACCATCTTTCTTAAACTCAACCTGTGGTGGTGTCAAAACTAAACTTAAATTAAACTCTCGCTCCAATCTCTCACGAACAACATCAGCGTGTAAAAGACCGAGGAAACCCACCCGAAAACCACTACCAAAAGCATTACTTTGAATTGCTGAAAAGCTAATTGCTGAATCATTAAGATAAAGTTTTTCTAAAGCCTTTTTAAGATTTAAATAATCAGAGGTATCAGTTGGAAAAACTCCAGCAAAAACCATTGGTTTTATTTTTTTATAACCTGGTAGAGAAAATGCATATCTGTTTCCCACATCAACAATTGTTTCTCCAACATTAACTTGATGAATGTCTTTTAGATTAGTAACTACATATCCAATCTCACCAGCAACTAATCTTTCAGATTCTTTTAAATCAGGAGTAAAATAACCGACTTCCTCAATTGTTAATTCTTTTTTATTATTGACTAAAAAAACTTTTTGATCTTTTTTTATATTCCCTGAGAAAACTCTCACAAAAGCGATAACCCCTCGATGCTGATCAAAGTAAGAATCAAAAATTAATGCTTTAGTTAAGCTATTATTTTTATTTTCAAATTGTGATTGTATTTCGTATTTCGTGCTTTGAATTTCAAAATCGTCTTGAGGTGCTGGTATTTTTTTAATCAATACTTCAAGAAGATTTTCTACCCCTTGTCCAGTTTTAGCGGAAACCAAATAAATTTCTTCTTCTTTTACCCCTAAAAAATCAACTATTTCTTTTTTTGTCTTCTCAATCTGCGCTTGAGCAAGATCAATTTTGTTGATGGTAGGAATGATAACTAAATTTTTTTCAATTGCTTTGTAGGCGTTTACCACTGTTTGTGCTTGAATTCCTTGAGTGGCATCAACCAAAAGAATTACTCCCTCAACACAAGCTAAAGTCCGATCAACTTCATAAGAAAAATCAATATGTCCTGGAGTATCTATAAGATTTAGAATAAATTCTGAATTTGAAGCACCAAATTCTAGATTCGAAATCCCATTTTTAAGATTTGAATTTTGATGTTGTTTTGGATTTAGAATTTGAGCTTTAGAATTTTTAAATATCATCCTCACCGGCGCTAGTTTTATAGTAATACCGCGTTCCCTTGAGATTGGATTTCGATCCAAAAACTGCTCCTCATGCTTTCCTTTTTCAACTGTTCCAGTTATCTCCAAAAAACGGTCAGCTAAAGTACTTTTGCCATGATCAACATGAGCAATAATAGCAAAATTACGTATGTTTTTCATATTTCCTAAAAACACTTATAAAACTTATTTACATCTTATTTATCTTATTATTCTACCATCTTTTGAAGTTTTTTTATCCTGAAGAATTTTTCTCACCTCACCTCCGAGGTGTTATAGATTCGTTACCTTGGGATTTTTTAATTAGTTTTTTTAAACTTTTAGTATAATTTTTTTATGCCAAGAAGAAAAACTCCTTTAGTTAATAATCAATTTTATCATATCTTTAACCGCACCATTGATGGAAAAGAAATATTTAAAAACAGAAAAATAATAAAAAGAGCAATTATTGCTCTGTTTTATTACCAATATCAAAATCCGCCTCTTCGTCTTTCTTATTTTTTAGAAAAATCTAAAGAAGAAAAAGAAAAAATTTGGGAAACTTTAAAACAAAAAAATGAAAAACTTGTAGAAATTATTGCTTACTGTCTTATGCCTAATCATTATCATCTTCAACTTAAACAACTCGTTAAAAATGGTATCAGTATTTTTATTTCCAAATTTCAGAATAGTTTTACCAAATATTTTAATATTTTAACAAACCGAACTGGTCATCTTTTTGAAAGTCAATTTAAAGCCAAAATTATATTAAATGAAGAGGAGTTTATTCATGTTAATCGATATATTCACCTAAACCCATATACGAGTTTTTTGATAACAGATATTAAAGATCTAAAAAGTTATTTTGCATCATCTTTAACTGAATATTTCGATGAAAAACAGGGTTTTTGCAAAAAGTCTCTAGTGTTATCCCATTTTAAAAATTTAAAAGATTACTGGCAATTTATTTGCAATCAAGCCGACTATCAACGAAAATTAAATCAAATAAAACATTTAACTTTTGAGTAAACACCTAGGTGTTATATCTATAACACCTCCGAGGTGTTAAGTTTTCGTTTGATTTTTTATTGCTTCAATCACCATCTCAACTTCTTCATCTGAAGCTAAATAATACTTATTAACTCTTTTTCCACCCTCATATTCATAGACCAAAGGAATACAGTAAGGGATGTTTAAAGAAACAATTGCAACATCATCAATATTATCTAAATACTTAATCATCGCCCTCAAAGAATTGTGATGTGATGACAAAAGAATATTTTTTCCTTCAACAAGATCTGTCTCAATCTCTTTTTTAAAGTAGGGAACAACTCGGTTATAGGTATCTTTTAAAGACTCACCGGACGGCAAAAGATTTTTTGGCACATCTTTATACAAAGGATCATTAATTGGATGACGCGGGTCTTTTTCATCGACTTTTGGCGGGGAAACATCATAACTTCGCCGCCAAAGATTGACTTGTTCTTCACCATACTTTTTTACCATCTCTGGTTTAGAAAGAGTTTGCAACGCTCCATAGTGACGTTCATTTAAACGCCAATCCTTAATAATTGAAACATTTTTTTGCCCAATTGTCTCCAAAACTATCTCAACGGTTTTATAAGCTCGCTTCAAAACAGAACTATAAGCCAAATCAAAAACTATCCCTTTTTCTTTAATTCTTAGTGCATACTTTTTTGTCATCTCAACCCCTTCTGTTGCCAAATCAATATCCGTCCATCCAGTAAACTTTCCTGTCCACTCAGTCAACCCGTGCCGAACAATAATAAGATAGTTCATAAATTTAATTAATTTTAAATTTTTAATTGTAATTTTTAATTTTTATTTTTTATTTTTTAATTATTTAGCTCCCATTTCTCAATTTCAATCAACCGATTATATTTTGCCAACCTTTCCGATCGACACATTGAACCGGTTTTAATAAAATCAGCCCCACAAGCATAAGCTAAGTCAGCAATAAATGAATCTTCAGTTTCACCCGAGCGATGGGAAATCACTACCTTCCAACCTACATTTTTTGCCATTTTTATCGCCTCAACCGTTTCATAAACTGTTCCAATCTGATTAGGTTTAATCAACACGGCCGTAGTTGCCTTTTTTTCTATTCCTATTTTTATTCTTTGAGTATTGGTCACATACAAATCATCACCAACGACTAAGCTCTTTGATTGAGAGGTAATTTTTGAAAAACCTTCCCAATCATCTTCGGCAAATGGATCTTCAAACGAAATTAGTTTATATTTTTTTTCTAAATTTAGATAATAATCAACAAGTTGATCAACGGTCAAGGTTCTATTTTCTGATTTTAACTTATATTTATTATCTACTTCATCAAAAAACTCAGATGCCGCACTATCTAAAGCAAGATAATAATCTTCTCCTATTTTTAATCCAATTTCATCTCCAACTTCTGATAAGATTTTCAAAACAGTTTCATTACCAGAAAGTTTTGGTGAATATCCACCTTCATCACCAACCAAAGTAGAAAGACTCATTTTTTTAAGTTTTTGGCCTAAAGCTGAAAATATAAAGGCAGACATATAAACTGATTCTGAAGGAACTTTACTTTTTGGCACAATCATAAACTCTTGAATATCAAAATTAAAGTTAGCATGCTTTCCACCATTAACTACATTAACCATAAGTTGAGGAAAGACAGGGGAGATATCATTAAAATAATTTTCGTTAACAATCTTCCATAAAGGTTTTTTTTGACTAGTTGATAATGCTTTAAGATAAGCTTGTGAAACTGAAAGAATGGCATTGGCGCCTAAATTCGACTTATTTTCTGTTCCATCAAGTTCAATTAAACGTTTATCTAAATCTTTTGGTGTTTGAAAGTCTTTACCCACTAATTCTTTGGCAATTTTTTCATTAACATTTTTTACCGCTTTATCAACCGTTAACCCAAAAAAACGGCTTTTATCATTGTCCCGCAATTCCAAAGCTTCATATTTACCTGTTGATGCCCCCGATGGCACTGAAGAAATACCAAAACTCCCATCTTCTAAAACTACTTTAGTTCTAATCGTCGGTTTCCCCCGCGAATCATAAATGGTGATTGCCGAAATTTCTTTTATTTTCATATAATTTTTTTTAAATTTATAATTATAACGTTTGATGTTAAATGCTTAACTTCTTTCTGATTTGTTTGGTTTATCTGTTATTCTGATTAGGCTGATGTTAGCTAAATTTTTCTGATTTATCTGATTTTAACTATTTTTTCACGACTCTTTACACAAATTTTACACTTTTACACTCTTACGACTCTTACCGTCGATGTCCCTCCTTCTTTACCAAAATAATCACCATGCAAAACCACAAGCCAACCATTTTTTAAACCTACCTTCTCTTTCAAATATTCAACTATTTTATGAATACTAACAATACTAACCTCACCTTTTTTTTCCAAAGGATAAACGTAAGGATAAACACCAAAATAAGCTGTTAAATAATCAGCAGTTTTTTTTGATGGAGTAACAGCAAATATCGGATAAAGAGGATGAAAACGAGAAAGATAAACAGCGGTTTTTCCTGTTTCTGTCAAAACCAAAAACCCCAAAAACTTATCACCAATATTACTTAAAGTTAAGGCAAAGCTATCAGCAGCATTAGTTAAAGAATAAACAATATTATTCTTTTTATTAAACTCAAATCTTGATTTATTCTCTAAACTTTTTTCAACCGCTTGAGCAATCTTGTCCATAAAAGAAACTGCCTCAAAAGGATAAGCTCCGGTTGCTGTCTCTGCCGAAAGCATCAAACAATCAGTTCCATCATATATTGCATTGGCCACATCAGAGATCTCAGCTCTTGTTGGCAATGGATTTTTTACCATACTTTCAAGCATCTGTGTCGCAGTAATAACCATTTTACCCAAAGAGATACTTCTTTGAATCATTTTTTTCTGCCAATAAGGCACTTCTTCCAAAGATATCTCAACCCCCAAATCACCACGAGCAACCATTATTCCATCAGAATGTTCAATTATTTCATCAAGATTATCTAAAGCTTTCCTTGTCTCAATTTTGCTAATAACCTTAGCCTTTAGCTTATATTTTTTCATCTCTTTCTTTAAAATCAAAATATCTTCTTTTGAACGAACAAAAGACAAAGCGACAAAATCAACCTCAGTTAAAGAAGCAAGTTTTAAACCCTCAAAATCACGATCAATCAAAGAAGAAAAAGGAAGATCCAATCCTGGTACATTTAAATTTTTTCTATTTTCAATCACTCCATCTCTTAAAGCTTTTACAAAAACTCCTTCCTTGTTCTTTATCACCTCAAATCGATAAAAACCATCAGCAATAAGAATAATCTGACCTTCTTTTAAATAATTTTCTAAAGATGGCTCAGTTGAAGCAATACCAGTAATTTTTTCTTTAAAAATTCGCTCACCAAATGGATAAATCTCTCCTTTTTTTACCTCAACTTTATCATAAGGTAGATTCACCCTTAGGCTTGGCCCCTGAAGATCAATTAAAGTACCAACAAATACTCCTAATTTTTTAGCCACTTGATTCACTCTTAAAATTCTCTCCTTGTGCCAATCAATTGTTCCATGTTTAAAATTGAAGCGAAAAACATCAACTCCTGCTTTGATTAACTTATCAATTTTCTCTAAAGAATCACAAGAAGGACCAATTGTCGCAATAATTTTAGTTAATTTTTTCACAGAATAATATTTTATATAAAAATTATAAATCTAACAACTCTTTTTTATTTATCCTTTATTTATACCACATCAGCAAAATTTTTTTCAAGTTTTTTAAAAATTTTTTTAGCAATAAAAAATAAAATTAATGATAACAAAATCCCAATCCCCAAACTTGACCATTTAGGAAAATCACCTCCTAAAAGGACTTGTCTGTAAGCATTTATAAAAACCGCCATTGGATTTAACTGAAAAATAATTCTATATTTTTCCGGAAAAAATTCAACTGCATAAATTACTGGAGTCAAATAAAACCACAAAGTAATCACCAAATTAAAAAGATACTGAACATCACGATAATAAAGATTGAAAGCTGCTAAAATCAACGATAAACTGTAAACAAACAAAAACTCAATCAAAAATATTAAAAGGAAAAACAACATAAAAAAACTAAAAGGAACCTTAAAAAAAATCATCATTAAAATAAAGATTAAGAAAGAAAGGAAAAAATCAAAAGCTTTGGCCAAAAGAGTTGATAAAACCAAAATTTCTCTTGGAAAGTAAATTTTTTTTATTAGTGAACTATCGCTAATAAAAACATTCATCGCTGAAGACAAACCATTAACCATAAAAAACCAAGGTAAAAGACCAGCATAAATAAATAGGGGATAAGGAACACCTAAACTACCCATCTTTAAAATTTTTGAAAAGATAAAACTCATAATAAGCATCTGAAAAAAGGGATTTAAAACAATCCAAAAAAATCCCAAAAAAGACTGCTTATACCGAGCCTTTATTTCTCGCAAAGTTAGTTTTTTGATTAAAGGAAAATATTTAAGAAACATAATTTTAAATTGTCATTCCTGATTTAATCAGGAATCTATATTATTTTTACCTTTTTTTACCTTATTAGTATATTTAGTATATATTGTATAGATTACCGCCTACGCGGGAATTACAAATGTTAACAACATTTACACTGCTTTTACACAATGTTTACACAATTTTTGCATGTTCTAAATTATACGCTACAGATTATAATTTTTTGATTTATATAACTTCTTTTTGATACTTTGTTATTCCTTCTTCTACCTCTCCCTCAAATTCTACTCTTCCATTTTTCAAATATATAACTTTCTTACAAAACTTTTTTACTTGTTCCATACTATGAGAAACAAAAATAATCGTCACCCTTTGTTTTTTAAACTCATTCATCTTATCCAAACATTTTTTTTGAAAAGCAATATCACCAACTGCCAAAATCTCATCAACAAGAAGAATTTCCGGTTTTGAAAAAACTGCCACCGAAAAAGCCAATCTCATAAACATTCCCGAAGAATAGTATTTTACTGGAGTAAAGATAAAATCCATTGGGATCTCAGAAAAGGAAACAATCTCAGAAAATTTGTCAACCAGATATTTCTCATCCATCCCCAAAATCACTCCGTTTAAAAAAATATTTTCTTTCCCTGAAAGTTCCGGATGAAAACCAGCTCCCAATTCAATCAAGGGGACAACTTTACCATTTATTTTTATTTCTCCTTTTGTTGGATAAGAAACACCAGCAATAAGTTTTAAAAGAGTCGATTTACCAGCGCCATTTTTTCCAATTACTCCAACCGTTTCTCCTTTTTTTATCGAAAGATTAATATCTTTTAAAGCCTCAACTGTTTCTACTGTTTTTTTTTGAGTAAAAATAGCTTGAAAGAATTCTTTTATTGTTTTTTGGTAAAATAGAGGATAGCTTTTAGAAACATCTTTGAAGGAAATTGCAATATTTTTATCCATAAACTTATTATATCAAAATCTCTCTATTACACATTCTATCTTCTACGTTCTAAGTTATACGTTATACGTTTCACGTTTATTGTATAATATTAATAAAAGGATGTCATTTTTGTGAAAATAGGAATCTATATGATAAAGACAAATTATATAAATTCCTGATTAAATCAGTAATGAAAATAAGTTAAAAATTAAATTGGATTTGTTACAGTTAGTCCTCCAAATGGGGGGATAAACTAAATTATGCCCCCTTAGCTTAGTGGTAAAGCAGCGGTTTTGTAAACCGTCGACGTCAGTTCGATTCTGACAGGGGGCTCAAAAAAAGAGCCCGTAGTTCAACGGAAAGAATAAATCCCTTCTAAGGATTAGATGGCAGTTCGATTCTGCCCGGGCTCACACAATCATCTAACATCTAACACCTTAAAAAAATAAATCAAAAATCATATATCAATCCGCCAGCTGGCGGACAAAATGACATATCAAAATTTAAAATCTTTTAAAATTTAAAATTTTACTATACCTTTCTCTTTATTCATTTTTACTCTATCATTTTGTATTTTGATTTTTGATGTTTGAGATGTTAATGGTATATTAAAAATGTTAAACGTTTAATGTTTAATGTTTCACGTTACACGTTATAATATCTTTATGCTTTCCGCCATCATCCCAACGCTAACCAATGATCAAGGTCTTTTTAAACTAGTTTCTCAACTAAAAAAAATAAAATATATTGAGATTATCATCGTTGATAATAAACCGAATGATAAAAAAAGAGAAAAACTAAAAAATTTTATCTACCTTCCCCAACAAAAAAACTTAGGTTTTGCCAAAGCAGTCAATTTAGGAGCAAAACAGGCAAAAGGAGAGTGGCTTTTAGTTTTAAATGATGATATTGAATTTAAATCTCTTAAACATCACCTCCGAGGTGAAAACAAAAACTATAACAACTCGGAGGTGAAAGAAAATGAAAAATTAATAAAAGATATCATAAGTTTCGCTCAAAGAAATCATCTGGATGCTGTCTCACCAGTTTTAAAAAAACCAACTGGTGAGGTCGAAAACTACGGCTATAAAGTTTTACCCATTGGAAGAGTTCAGTTAATCAAACACCTCGATAACACCTCGGAGGTGCAAAATCTCGACGGTCTTACCGCCGCTTGTCTTTTTATCAAAAAAGAAGTTTTTGAAAAAGTCAGTGGTTTTGATGAAAGTTTTTTTGCATATCTTGAAGATGTTGATCTTTTCTTACGTCTTAAAAGGAAAGGGTTTAAATTTGCTATTGACCCCTCAACTTTTGTCATTCACAACCATATGACTACTTCCTCCAAAATTGGTTATTTTAAAGAAAAACAAGACCTTGTCAACTGGATAAGAATAATTTTAAAAAATTGGGGAGTTAAAAAAATTATTCGCCATTTCCCCGGAATCATCATCGAGCGAGGAAGAAACTTAAGTGGATTAATAAAAAAGATAGCAAAAGTTTATTTTTATAGATGAAAAAATTTAAGTCAAATAGTCAATAAGCTAATAAAGAAATTTTTATCAAATTTTTAATATTTAAATATTCAAATTAAAAATTATTTTTTTTAGGCTGGTTTTAACTTTACTCTTCAACTTTAAAAACTTTATTAACTTTAAAACTTTATAAACTTTTAATCATAAATTAAAAATTTTTAGTTTTAATTTTTTTAAGTTTTTAATGAATATTTTTGAAATAATGTTTTTTAAAATTTGAGTATTCTTTTTTTCAAGTTTTTTGCTAATTTGTTAAAAAAAACTTCTATTTTCTCAAAATTACTCATCTTATCAACAAGAATAGGATCATCTTTAAAATCAGAAAAACGAATCAATTGTGAACCAACATTAAGATAATCAATTTGATAATCAAATTTTATTCTTGCCAATTTTAAAAGATTATCAAAATCCCATTTTGTTTTCTTAAGAATAAAATACAAATCAAAATAATCACGACCACGAGG
>Ga0209101_1002881_pt1 | contig 10804 bp, 3 predicted proteins | sample ConPoolayeCmetaG_FD_185481 | JGI IMG/M metagenome (GOLD analysis project Ga0209101, IMG submission 185481) | Hot spring microbial mat communities from California, USA to study Microbial Dark Matter (Phase II) - Cone Pool mat layer C metaG... ... | reverse complement strand
ATTCCGCACCGGCGGCTGGGTCGCCGCGACGGCGATCCGCCGTTCCAGATCGGCGAGGTCCACCACGGTCGGCGGCGTGGGTGTGATCTGGACGGCGTTTTGGCCGCACAAGAGCGCGGCGGACGTCGCTCGACCGCCTAGAAACTCGAACCGCCGCTGAACGCAGCACGGGCAGTCGGGCACGCGCCGCTCCGGACCGGCGTAGACGGCATTGAGTTGACCGGTCCACACATCCACCTGGACCAACCTTCGGTTCAGGGCGTCGAGGTGGCCGGCGAGGATCTTGAGGGCCTCCGTCGCGGACAGGGCGACGACCACGGCCACGGCCGACGCCAGCACGCCCACCGTCTCGCACGTCTCGACCTCACCCGGACCGGGCGGCTCGGGAAACATGCAACGGAGGCACGGTGTGATCCCGGGCAGGATCGGCATCACGCTCCCATAGTCCTCCACCACGCCGGCGTAGACCCAGGGGATGTTGTGTTTGACCGACACGTCATTGATCAGATAGCGCGTCTCAAAGTTGTCGGTGCCGTCCAACAGCAGGTGGGCGCCCTCGGTCAGACGCTCCACGTTGGCGGCGTGGGCATCGACGACTTCGGCATCGATCCTCACTTCGGAGTTCACGCGAACGAGCTTGCGTCGGGCCGCCTCGGCTTTGGGCAGACCCTCGGTCACGTCCTGCTCGTCAAACAGGACCTGGCGGTGGAGGTTGTTCAGCTCGACGACATCCCGGTCGACGATCCGGAGGTATCCGACACCCGAACGGACGAGGATATTGGCCAGCAGGCTCCCGAGGGCACCGCACCCGATGAGCACGACGTGCCGGTCCGCCAAACGTCGCTGGCCGTCCGGCCCGAGGTTCCTGTAGACCACCTGCCGCGCATAACGGCCGGACTTCGATGCGGGATCGGGTTGACCGGACTCGTCGGGCATGCGTGGCACAGTCCACTACGGAACCGGCGGTGCGGATCCCCTCTGCACAAATGCGAGGGAATCACCCCCCGCCGACCGGTTGGATCAAGACGAGCGTATCGCCCTCTTTCAAGACGGTCTCGGGTTTGGCCGCCGGTTGCGCATCGTTGACGAAAATCACGAGCGACGGCTTCAGTCTGCCGTTGGGCTTGAGAAGTCGATCACGGAGCGGCATGTAGCGCCGGCACAGCGCTTCAATGGCCTCGCCCACGGTCGCGGCGTCCACCTCGACGCGACTCTGACCTTCCACCAGTCGTCGCATTGGAGCAGGCAGTTCGACGGCAACTCTCACATGGACCTCTCCCTGCCGCCGGTGTCGTTCTCACCGATGGGCCAGCCTCATTACGCGGTGAAGCCGCTTTCAAAAATACCGACTATCCGGTACCACTGGTTGAACATTTCCGAAAGCAACTTAGGCTACACGATGCGGCGCGTCGCTTTCAAGACATGGCGCCGACATTCTTGCCGCCCCTCCCGGACTGAGGAGGGTCCGGATCGCAGACCTTGCGAACCGGCGTAACGACCGGCACACTACCCCCATTGCCCGGAGCGGTCGTGGCAGAGGGTTCACGCGTTCCGGGAGCAAACGCTCCCGCGAGTCCTGGGCGAGGGGGTCGGACATCCAGACCGCCGAACCAAGTCGTCGAACCACCGTTGCCGTCCTGACCGCCGTATTCTTGGCGGGACTGGTCGTTCGCGCCTATCTCATCGCCACGACGGTGGTCGTCTCCCGCGACAGCATCACGTTCATCACCTACGCCAAGGGATTGAGGACCGACCCGGTCGGCGAGATGAGACAACAGGCCCAACACCCTCTGTATCCCGCGACGATCTTGGCTGTCCACGCCCTGGTGGGTCGTTACTTGGCCCCTGAACCCGTTCACAGTTGGCCGCTGGCCGGACAGATGGCCTCCCTGGCGGGGGGGCTCCTGGCCATTGGGGCGTGCTATGCCCTCGGAAAGGCGATGTGGAACCGGCGGGTCGGTCTGATCGTCGCCTTCTTCGCCGCGATGCTGCCGGACCTGTGTCAGCTCTCAGCGGACGCCCTTAGCGACGCGTTGCATCTCGGCCTGTACCTTTGGGGTCTGGTGGCGGTCATTCGCGCGCAACAGACGAATCGAATGTCGTCCGTTTGTGCTGTAGGCGTCCTTGCGGCGTTGGGCTTCCTGACTCGTCCGGAGGGAGGGACCATCTTGGCGGTCGGATTGGCGGTCGTGGTGGCGTCCCGATCTTGGAAGGGCTTGTCTTGGCGACGAAGGGCGGTCGCAGCCGGTGTCATGCTCCTTTGCTTCGCCGTCGTGGCGGGTCCCTACATGCTTACCGTGGGTCGACTCGTCCGCAAGAAGAGCCTCCTCGACCTTTTTGGGCTCAGGGACCTTGCCGGCGTTGTCGCGGACGGCGACACCCTCGGAACCGTGGCCCGGGTTCGATGTTCCGCCCACGGGGCGACACAAACAGAACCGAGCGACGCCGGCCGTCGGTCCGCCGGTCCGTCAGTGGAACCCTGTCGAACCATGGCCCTCGCCTCGACGGTCCTGCCCACGACGGTCCTGCTGCTTTATCAATGGGTTCGTGCGTGTCGGGTGGTCTACCTGTTGCTGGCCATACCCTGCCTGAGGCTCCGTTCGGTCACCCGGCCGAACGGATTGATGCCCGTTTTCCTAGCCGCTGCAATGCATACCGTCCTATTGCATGCCCTGCACCTTTCCTTCGGGTACCTCGGTCGAAGGCACGTCCTGGTGCTGGCTGCCCTGACGCTGCCGTTTGCCGCCGCGACCTTCGGGTGGTTGGTGGACCAAGCGTCCGGTTGGTTGGCGTCCAAGCATCGGGTGAGCGGGCGGCTCGTCCGTGCAGTCCTCCATCTCCTCGGAGGAGCGACGGTGGTCGGACCCACCCTCCCTTGGATGGTGCGCCCGATCGGCGGAGGGAGCGCCCACCTGGTAGCCGCCGGGAGGTGGCTCCATGAGCACAGCCGTCCGGGAGAAATGGTCCTCACCTACGACAGTCGCATCGCCTACTACGCCGAGCGACCCATGCAGACATGGCCGGATACCAGCACCACCGATGATCTGACCCGGCAGATCACGGACCTCAAAGCCGTGTACTTCGTCATGGAGAAACCGCGCGATGTCGGACAAGAGCGGAGGCGTCGTTTCTACGAGGAATTCGGCGCGTCCCCCCTGCGAGCACGACTGACGCTGATTTACGAGCAAGCCCACCTGGCACCACCCTCTCCGGACAAGGTGCTGATCTTCCGGATCGCGCAACCCGCTTCCGCAGTGTCCCCGTTGTCGCGGCCCGACTCACGGTAAGGCATGGTTCAAAAACGGGGACTCACCTCCGAGCCAACCCCCGACTACGACCCAGGAAACGGGTTCCGGCGAGGTGCCTGTCCCCGTTTTTGAACCACGCCCACGATAAGAGATCTGCGACGATACCCAATGCAGGACCTTTCGGTCCCAATCTCCAGGGAGCTTTTCAAATGCCGTGGCGATGACATACCGGGTCGGCCATTGCGACCCATTCAGCGCACCCCCGCGCTCCTTGTTCAACTTGCACATCCTGGTTGGGCGTTTTGCACTCATTCCAAAACGTCGTATAATGCTCCATTCAGTGTAAAAGGATCACACAGGGGGCCGGAAGGAACGGTTACGGGGTAAGCGCCATGGGACGTTCAGGCGAATATGTCCACGGAGATTCGGCGAACAGCGGTGGAGCGGTTTGCACGGCGGTTAACGGTGGAGAACGATACTTCCGCTCCCTTATTGAGAACGCTTCGGACGTCATCACGGTCGCGAATGAACAGGGGATAATCCGGTACGTTAATCGGCCGGTGGAACGAATCCTGGGCTACGCGCCGTCCGACCTTCGAGGCAGGAGCGTCTTCGACTTGGTTCACGCCGACGACCGGCCACGTGTTGTGGAGGCGTTTGTGCGCGGAACGCAAACACCCGGCCACGTGGAAACTCTTGAGTTCCGATACCGGCACAAGGACGGTTCGTGGCGGGTTCTGGAGGCCACCGGCACGACCCTCTTGCACGACCCGGCGGTGGAGGGGGTTGTCATCAATGCGCGTGACGTGACGGAGCGCAAGCGGACCGAAGAGCGAATCCGACTCCTGTCCACGGCGGTGGAGCAGAGCAGCGAGGGGTTGGCCGTAAGCGATCTCCAAGGCAACCTGATCTTCACGAACCGGGCCTTCGCGGAGATGCACGGGTATGCACCGGAGGAGATCATCGGCAAGCACCTGTCCATTCTTCATGCCCCCGAGCAGATGCCGTTCGTCCTGGAGGCCAACCGCTTGCTCCGGAAGAACGGTTCGTTCAGCGGCGAGGTCTGGCATGTACGGCGTGACGGTTCGCTCTTCCCCGGACTGATGCACAACTCCGTACTCCATGACGACGTCGGAACCCCGATCGGAATGATCGGGATGCTTCGTGACATCACCGAGATCAGGCGAATGCAGGAGGAACTCCGCCGCCGTCTTGCGCTTGAAGAGCTCGTCACGACCATCTCGACCCACTTCATCCACGTTGCTGCGGAACACGTCGACGGGGAAATCCTCCGTGCCATGCAATCCCTCGGAGAATCCGTCGACGTCGATCGCTGTCATCTGTGCCTGTTCTCAACCGACGGAAAAAGGGTGAACGATCTGTACGAATGGTGCGCCGAGGGCGTCGAACCCCATGGCGATGCCCTCCGCCGTCTTTCGCTCGACTCCTACCCATGGTTCGCTGAAAGGCTGCGAAACGGCGAGACCATCCGGGTTGCTCAAATGGCCGATCTGCCGCCGCAGGCGAGTGCCGAACGGGAGACGTGGCAGTCCGTCGGTATTCGGTCGCTGATTGCGATTCCTCTGGTCGTCGGCAAGTCGATCATCGGATTCCTGGGATTGAACTCCGAACGGACGCGGAAGGCGTGGTTGGAGGAAGACGTCCGGATTCTTAAGCTGGTGAGCGACATCTTTGCCAGTGCGCTGGCGCGGAAACGAGCGGACGAGGGGCTGCGGGAGAGCGAGGCGCGTTATCGCGCCGTCGTCGAGGCTCAGACGGAATTGATCTGCCGGTCCTTGCCCGATTGCACGCTGACATTCGTCAACGAAGCCTATTGCCGCTACTTCGGCAAAAGCCGCGAAGAGCTGATCGGGCGGAGCTTCCTGTCCCTCATTCCGGAGCAGGACCACGACGCCGTGCTGAAGCACTTCGCATCCACGTGGCATGAGAACCCCGTTCGGACGCATGAACATCGTGTGATACGACCCGACGGGGAAATCCGCTGGAACCAGTGGACCAACCGGGCGATCCTCGACGAGCAGGGACGGCCGGTCGAGTTCCAGGCGGTCGGTCGAGACGTGACCGATCGGAAGCGTGCCGAAGAGGCGCTGCGCGAAAGTGAAGAGAAGTATCGGAACATCTTCGACAACGCCCAGGTGGGGATCTTTCGCACTCGAATCAGCGACGGCAAGATCCTGGAAAGCAACGACCGACACGCGCAGATGTATGGGTACCAAAACCGCGAGGAATTCATCGCCGAGTTTGTGACCTCGGAGCATTTCGTGGATCCCGGCGCCCGTGAGAGGATGCTGGCCAGTTTCAAGGACGGCGAGCTGAGGAATTTTGAGGCCCGGCTCACCCGCAAGGACGGGTCGATCATCTGGGTTCTACTGTCCGCGCGGATCTACCCTGAAAAGGGCTACCTCGAAGGCGTGGTCACCGACATCACCGAGCGCAAACAAGCCGAAGAAGCCCGATGGGTCTTTGCCAGGGGGATCGAACAGAGCAGCGAGGGAATCGGCATCACGGACGCCGAGGATCGCATCACCTTCGTCAATCGTGCCGTCGAGGAACTGTTGGGCTATTCGGCCAACGAGCTGTTGAGCCGCCGATGGGACGAGGCTTTTGGCATCGAACCGAGCACCCTGGAGGAGATCCGGACCGCATTGCAACGTCATCGGAATTGGTCCGGGCTTGTGGAAGTCCGCGACAGGCAAGGCCATTCGGTCGCGGCGGAGCTCACCACCCTCCTGATCTCCGACGAGCAGGGAACCCCGATTGCAACCTTCAGCATCCTGAGGGACGCCCGGCAGACCCGGCGCCTGGAATCGCTGCAGCAGATGACCGAGGTCGTTGCCGGGGCGGAAACCACCGACGAGCGATCCATCCATCGCGTCATGTCCCATCTGCCCGAACTGGTCGGGCTGGATTATTGGGCGATTTACGCCCACCACACCGAGCGGGACATCTTGGAATTGCGGTTCTGCGGCGAGGCCAGCCGGGAGCTGGCCGAAGCGATTCCCAGCCTGCCGGTTGTCGGCACGCTTCAGGGGGAGGTGCTCCGAACCGGCGAAATCGTCTTCTCCCCCGACGTTCAGAATGATCACCGGTTCACACGGAGCGCCGCCTTCCGAAAGGCCCTGCCGATCGTCCAACGGATGAACATGAAGGCGACCTGCATCCTGCCGATCCGTTCGGGTGGACGGATCCTGGGCACGCTGAACGTCTCCGCCCGACGGGTCCGCACGTTCTCGCCGGAAGAGCTGGCCATTCTCAAGACCCTGGCGAGCCAGATCGGTCTCCTGCTGAGTTATCAGAATCGCGGGCCGGCTGATCATCCCAAACCCCCGCGGCTGCCGCCCGTCGACGTCGTCCCCATTGTGGCTGAAAGCGAGACCATGAAGATGGTCCTGCAAACCGCACGGCGGTTGGCCGCCACGGACATGCCGATCGTCATCCTCGGACCGACCGGTGCGGGCAAGGGGCACCTGGCCAAGTACATCCATTCGATCAGTCCGCGGAGCAGCGGACCCTTCCTGACCGTCAACTGCGCGTGCCTCGACGGCGAACTGATCCTCAGCGAGCTCTTCGGACACGAACGGGGTGCGTTCACTGGTGCCGTCCGTCAGCAGAAAGGATGCTTTGAGCTGGCCAACGGTGGGACGCTCTTGCTGGACGAGGTCGTGGAGCTTCCGCAATCCGGTCAGGCCAAGCTCCTGCAACTGGTGGAGACGCAGCAGTTCCGTCGACTGGGAGGAGAGCAAACGATCACCACCGACGTGCGAGTGATCTGCACTACCAACGCCGACATCCGCGAGTGCGTCCGGACCGGCAAACTGCGCCAGGACCTGTACTACCGGCTGAGCGCGGGTGAGGTGTTCATCCCACCGCTCAGTGAACGAGTGGAGGACATCGAACCGCTGGCGCGGGCTTACCTGCGTACGCGGGCCCTGTCCACCGGAGAGCCCCTGCGGATGCTCACGGACAGCGCCCTGGTCCGACTCCGGGAATACCACTGGCCCGGAAACGTCCGGGAGCTTCAGAACGTTCTGGCCCTCGCCGCCGCCCATGGAGGGCACGTGATCGGAGCGAAGGACCTTCGGTTTGCCCCGGCGGGGCGCGAGACCGCCGAGCCCGTGCCGCAAAGGGAAGGACGGAGTGAACGGGAGATCATCCTCGAAGCGTTGCGCCGAAATCGGTGGAACCGAACGCTCACCGCCGAGGAGCTGGGGATGCACCGCAACACGCTTCGCCACCGTATGCAGAAGTACCACATCCTGGAATGATCGAATATCATCCAACGACCACAGGAGCCGTCCATGTCCGTTCGTTTCGTCATCGGTCGTGGCGGCGCGGGCAAGACCGCCTACTGTCTCGACCAGATCGTCTCCCGTTTGCGCGAGTCGGCGGCCGAGGGTCCGCACCTGTTTCTGCTGGTGCCGGAGCAGGCCGCCATGCAGATGGAGCGGGCACTGATCGAGGCCGCCGGCGTCGAGGGCTTCGCCCGTTGCGACGTCCTGAGTTTCCGCCGTCTGGCCTACCGCGTCCTGAGTGCATCGGGCGGCGGCATTTGCCGCGTGAGTCCGACAGGGCGGTTGATGATTCTTCGGCACCTGGTTGCCCAACACGCCGATGACCTCGTTGCCTTCGGCGCGTCGCGCGGACGACGAGGTTTTGTCGAACACCTCGGGCGAACCCTTGACGAACTGATCCAGGAAGAGGTTCGCCCGGAGGATCTCGCCGAATCGCTCGATCGCATCCCGCCGGACGACGACCTATTGGCCGCGAGAGTACGCGACATCCATCGGATTTACCGGGCCTATCTCGACGCTCTCGGGCCCGACCTGGCGGACCCTGGACACGACCTGACGCTCGTTCGTGAAAGGTTGGCAGACTATCGCGCGCTGGTCGGTTCGCTCATTTGGGTCGACGGGTTCGCGGGCCTGACGAAACAGGAGCACAGGCTCCTTGTGGCCCTGGCGGGACTGGCCGACCGCATGGAGATCAGTCTGCTCATCGATCCCGACTCGGCCGTGGTCCGCCAAGGGGCACCGGTCGAACCTTTTCACCTGTTTGCACGGACCGAACGGACGTACGTCAGCCTTCACAAGGCCATGCGAGAGGCCGGTATCGAAGTGGAACTTCCACGGTTGCTTCGGGGACCATGCCCACGGTTCCGGGATGCGCCGCACCTGGCGCGCCTTGAGCGGGACCTGTTTTCCGTTTTTCCGCGCCCTTCCGGCAACCGGTCACCGCCCGTCTCGAGCGAGGCGTGCGGTGGAGGCATTGAACTGGTCGAGGCGGCAACGCGGCGCATCGAGGTCGCCGCCGTCGTGGGCGAGATCCAGCGCCTCGTGCGAAGGCCCCACCGCCCGATGCGCTACCGGGACATCGCCATCATCGTCCGCAACCTTGAACCCTACCACGATCTCCTTTCAGCGGCTCTGGCGAGCGCTGGTATTCCTTATTTCATCGATCGCCGCCGACCGATCGCCCACCACGCCCTCGTCGAACTGATCCGGTCGGCCGTGGCGCTGCTGGAACGCGTCGACGTCGAGACGATGGGGGCCTTCGTCAAGACGGGACTGGCCGGTCTCAAGAACGAAGAGGCCGACCTGTTGGAGAACTACCTGAAGGCCCACGGGATTACCGGGCGCTCGAATTGGGTCCGGGGGGATTGGTCGTGCCGTCCTCGTCCGAGCCGCAGCCGAGGCGACGAGGCGACGGCCGAAACGTCCTCGCACGACCTGCAACGCATCAATGACCTCCGCCGGCGGCTGGTCGAGGAGCTCCAACCCTGGTGGCGACTGATCGACGCGCCCGCACCGCCCACGGCGGGGGAATGGGCCGTGGGGCTGTTCGACCTCTTGCAGCGGCTCGACGTACCCCGGCAAATCGCGGAATGGGCCGACCGCGCCGATCGGACCGGCAGGATCCGGGAGTCTCAGGAACACCGTCAGGTGTGGGCGCACGTCGTCGAACTGCTGGAAGATCTGACGGCTACGTTCGGTGACAAGCCGATGACCGTTGAGACGCTGACGGAGGTGGTAGACACCGCCTTGTCCTCCGCGACGCTCGGACTGACGCCGCCGACGCTGGATCAGGTCCTGATCGGTTCGATCGAGCGAAGCCGACATCCGCCCATCCGAGCGGCGTTTGTGCTGGGGTTCGGTGAAGGCGAGTTCCCGCAGCGCCCCGCCGAAGACGCGATCTTCGGCGACCGCGACCGTCTGGAGCTCGCCAGGGCGGGCGTGGAACTTGCCCCAGCGAGCCGACAGCAGTTGTTCGACGAGAGGCTCCTGGCGTACATCGCGCTGACGCGCCCCAGTGAATGCCTGTGGGTGAGCTGGCCTGCATCGGATGTGGACGGTCGCGTGCGGCGTCCCTCGCCGTACGTTGAAATGATCCGAGCGGTCTTTCCGGAGTTGCCCGTCCGGAAGCTGGCAGACCCGACGGCGACCCGCCGGATGTGGGCGATTGCCACGGCCGAAGACTTGGCCGCCGCAATGACGGTGGATTTGAGGACGCGCCGATCCCCTTCTCCCGAGTCGCCGCAGAGGCGGGCACGGGCGGAGTGCTCCACCGAGGATCGCCGCTGGAACGCATTGTACGAGTGGGCGCGCCAAGAGGAGCATGCTCGCGAGGTACTGCGCCGCGCACTCGCCTCGCTGGTGTATCGGAACCGCGCCGCTCTTTCGCCGGCGACGGCCGGGCGGGTCTATGCTCCGACATGGCGCGCCAGCGTTTCCCAGGTGGAACGATTCGCGGCGTGCCCGTTTCAGCACTTCGCCGCGTACGTCCTCCGTCTGGAACCCCCGACGGAGTTCGAGCTCGACGTGGTTGATTTGGGCCTGATCTACCACCGGGTACTCCAGGACTATGTCGGTGGGCTGATCTCCGCGGGGCAAAGGTTGAGCGACGTGGACCCCAAGGACCTGGACCACGCCATCCCTCGGATTGTCCGGCAGGCGGTGGGCGAATTGGTGGACGAGATGATCCTGGCCGACGCCCGCAACGCCTACCTCCTCGATCGGGGCAACGTCGATTTGATCCGGGCGTTGCATGCACAGCGGTTCGTCGCCTCGGCGGGGACCTTCCGACCCGTCGGCGTGGAAGTGCTGTTCGGGTTCGAACCGCGCGAGGTACCTGCCGCGGTGCCGGGGGATGAACGCGGGGGCGGGCGGTTGTTCCTGCCGGCCTTGAAGATCGACACGCCGCAGGGGCGGAGCGTCCTGCTTCGCGGCAGAATCGACCGGATCGATCTGGCCGAGATGGGCGGCAAGGTCCTCGCCACCGTGGTGGATTACAAACGATCCGCCGAACGGCGGCTGGATTTGAACCGGGTGTTCCACGGTCTGGACCTCCAGTTGCCGACGTATCTCCTGGTTCTGGCGGAGCACGGCCCACAAATCGGCGCCCGTCCGGTCGAGCCAGCCGGTGCCTTTTACGCCACGCTCCTCGACGAGGTGCGGCGGCTCGATGCCCCGCCCAACGAGCCGCCGGACCCCACCGAACGCTATCGCCAGCTTCGCCCGCGAGGCGTGTTCGATTTTGAC
>Ga0209101_1002880_pt1 | contig 10806 bp, 9 predicted proteins | sample ConPoolayeCmetaG_FD_185481 | JGI IMG/M metagenome (GOLD analysis project Ga0209101, IMG submission 185481) | Hot spring microbial mat communities from California, USA to study Microbial Dark Matter (Phase II) - Cone Pool mat layer C metaG... ... | reverse complement strand
GCTGGATCAGCTCGATGCGGGTCGGCCCCAGGTAGCCCAGCGCCACTCGCATGCGGTATTCGGCGGGTTTGCCGTGGTAGGTCATTTTTTTGCACAGGCCTGTGCCGTAGGTGTAGAAATGCCAGGGCCCGGCGCCGAACAGCCGCCAGTACTGCTCCACGGCTGCTTCCAGGTCCGGCACGATGATCGCCACCTGAGCGATGCCATTTTTCAGAAAAGGCAACGGTTCACGCATCGCACCTCACGGGAGGAAGACCACCTTGAGCGCCTTGCCCTCCATCGCCAGTTGCACACCCTGCGCAAACTCCACCAGCGGGAAACGATGGGTCACCAATCGGTCGCCGGGGATACGCCCTGAGGCTAACAGTCCGAGCGCGATGCGCTGATGGCGCGGCGCGAAGGTTGTCGTGCCGATCATCTGGAGCGCGTTGTAGTGGATGATGTTCACATCCAGGCCGGGCTTGCTCTGATCCTTGGGCAGGCCGCCGAAGACCAGGATACGGCCGGCTTTGCGCGCCATCTCCACTGCCTGCACCACCGCCACGGGCGCGGGCGTGGCCGTAATGACCACCTCCGCGCCCTTGCCGTTGGTCAACCGGCGCACCTCTGCCACCAGGTCCATCCGGGCGGCGTTGATCGTCACATCCGGCCCGAACGGCTCGACCAGCTTGAGGCGCTCGTCCACCACATCCGCCACGATGATGCGGTCGGCGCCGCGCGCGCGGGCCAGGCTGACGTGCGTGCAGCCGATGGGGCCGCTGCCGATGATGACCACAGTGTCTCCCAGGCTCACCTGCCCCCGCTCCTGCGCGTTGACGCAGGAGGAGATCGGCTCGGAGATGGCGGCGTGGGCCGGGTCCAGCCCCTCCGGGATACGGTGGATCGTGCCCAGCCGCAGCGCCTCCGGCGGGATGGCGATATACTCAGCAAACCCGCCGGGCCAGGCCTGCGCGATCTCGCGGTAGGCTTCGCAGAACTCGTACCGCCCGTTGATGCAGAAATCACATACGCCGCAATAGACCACCGGCCCCACGGCCAGCCGGTCGCCCACCTGCCACGGGCCGCGATATTTGGGCCCCAGCCCCACCACCTCTCCGCTGATCTCGTGGCCGATGATCCACGGCAGCGTCACCCGGTGGTGGCCGCTGCGCAGCGTGCGCAGGTCCGAGCCACATAGCCCGCAGGCGATCACCTTCAGTAACAGCCCATCCTCAGGAGTGGGAGGGATGGGCACTTCCTCTACGCCGAACTCCATCGGCGCGCGCACAACCACAGCTTTCATCATAATGCTTATTCTTTCTCCTTGTCCTTGACGATGCGGTAACCCAGGCTGGCCAACGCCGCCTGCAACCCGGCCTGCAGGTCGCTCAGGGTGGCAACATCCTCCCAATCTATCCCCAAATCCACGATGGTCTCCGCCACCGCGTTGGAGATGCCGGTGACGATCGTCCAGGCGCCTTTCAGACGGGCGGCCTGGATCGTCTTGTTCAGATGGGCCGCCACGCCGCTGTCCACGATCGGCACACCTGTGACGTCCAGGATCACCACCTTGGCGCGGTGTTGGGCGATGCCATCCAACAAGCGGCGCATAATGTCCCGCGCGCGCAGCGTGTCAATGCTGCCGATCAGCGGCATCACGATGATCCGTTCCGTGATCGGAATGATGGGAGTGGAAAGCTCCTCGATCACCTGGCGCTGTGCCTCGATGATGCGGGCCTGTAATTCCGCCCGCTCGGCGAGCGCCTGCTCCAACTCTGCCGTGCGCTCCCTGACCTGCTGTTCCACTTCGGCGTAAGCCCGCTCCAATGCCTCCTCCGCCCGCTTGCGGCGGGTGATGTTGGTGGAGAATCCCACCAGGCCGATGACTTTGCCCTCTTTATCCTTAATGGGGATTTTGTGCTCCGAGACCCACAGGATTTCGCCGCTGCTGCTGGGCACACTCCACTCCCGGGCGATCACCGGCTGCCCCGAGGCCATGATCTGCTGCTCCTCATCATAGAACCTCTGGGCGTCTTCGGCCGGGAAAAGGTCAAAGTCGGTCTTGCCGATGACATCGCGCGGGTCATCGCACCCCATCATTTTGGCGTGCCCCGTATTGGTGCGGATGAAACGAGATTCGCGGTCCTTGAAGAAAATCCAATCGGGCGAGTTTTCCAGCAACGCATCCAGCAGCAATTGGGCCTGTTCCAGTTCGGCGATACGTGCGCGCGCTGCCTCCAGCTCTCTTTCAAGGCTTGCCTTTGTTTTTTCTGATCTGGTCGTCATCTTTACCCTCCTACACCCGCCCAGAGACCCTAAAGGTCTTACTGTTCCAATGCCGTCTGCGCATCCTGCATCTGGCGCAGTTTATACACGAACTTATCCGGGTCCGGGGCGAAATTCTCCCCGGTCAACAACGCGCCCTTGGGGATCGGCCGGGTCACTTTGCCGCCGGGCACCAGCCCCAGCGGGATCGCCCCTTGCGCCCTGGCCTCCTCGTAGATATACGTGCGTCCGAAGAAGTCTGCACAGCCGATCTCGCCCACGACCTCGCCCGGCTTCAAGTCGCGCTTGGCGACAGCCGCCACTTCCGAGACCAGGCGTTTGGACGATGGTGCTCTCACCGTACAACACAGCCTCGGCCACCGAGATGGGCGTTTCGGTTGCGCACAGGTGATACGGGCGGTAGAGGGTATAGTAGGGGCCATCGCCCATCGAATAGAACTTCATATCCACCCGCACGCGCGGGTCGGGCGAGGTGATGATAACAAACACCCCCGGCGCGACTTTGCCAACAGAATAATCCACGCAGCCCCGGCGGCTCAGAATACCGCCGTCCTCACGCGGGATGAATACCTTGTTCAGGTCGGGCACATCGGCGCGGGCGCCGTGCATCCCGGGCACGTCGGGCAGCAGCCCCGTGGCGTTGGACATAGCCGCCAGCTCGACCATCGTCTTGGAGCCGTCCTTGAAAGCCGAAAGCATCTTGGGGTTCATACCCTTGCGCTCCGCCTCCTCCCGGCACGAGTCGGGGGTGGCCTCGAAATCAATCACGTTGTTCTTGCCCTTCCCCAGGCAGATGACCTCGAAGCCAAGCGCGGCGGCGAAGTCGTAGAGCGCCTTGCACGCGCCCGGCTCGTCGCCGGAGGCCGCGGTGTAGACACAGCCGGCCTTCTGCGCCAGCCGGTAGAGCAACGGTCCCACTGTGACGTCGGTCTCCACATTCAACATAATGACATGTTTGGAGTGCATAATGCAACTCCAGGCCACTCGCGCTCCCACTTCGGTGATACCGGTGGCCTCCACCACCGCGTCCAGGCTTTCCAGCTGCGCCAGGAGCACGGCATCCTCCGTGACGACGTAGCGGCCGGCCCGAAGGGCATCTTCGGCCTCGCCGGGCCGGTTGGTGACGCAGATGTGGGAGTCCGGGACACCCAGCCCCCTGAGTGTGGCAAGCGGCAGGTTTGGGTTGATGTCGGCGATGGCTACGGTCTCCATGCCGGCCATCTGGTGCGTCACGTGCACCATTCCCGAACCCATCTGCCCGCAACCGACCAGGCCGACGCGGATGGGGGTGTTCTCGGCGGCCAGTTTCTGTAGATGATCGTAGATTTCCATAGAGTTCATCAGTTCCTTTTATTTATGCAACGGGATGAGACTGAATCTACCCCTTGATCGCGCCGGCCATCACACCCTCGACGAAGAAGCGGCGGAAGAGGAGGTAGACGATGATCAGCGGCACCACCGACGCGAAGATCGCCGAGTAGATGACCTGGAAGTTAGTCGAAAATTGCCCGGCCACCGTCTGAATCAACGGCAACAGCGTCGAATTGTCCGGGTCCAGGTAGACATACGGCTCCAAGAACTGGTTGTAAAACGCCGGCAACTGGATGACAACCAGGCTGATGATCGGCACTTTCAGAAGGGGCAGCAAGATGTGGCGGATGTATTGGAGCGGGTTCGCCCCGTCAATGAAAGCGGATTCTTCGATCTCCTTAGGGATGCCCGATATGGCCGAGGTGAAGATCATCGTGGATAGTGCGGTGCCCTTGATGTTGATCAGGATCAGGCCGATGAGCTGAAGGAGCTGGCGGGTGGGGCCTTTCGCGGCATAGCCGGGGAACAGTCCCAAGATGCGCTGAACCAGCATATACTGGGGCAACAGGATGAGCATGGCCGGGATCACCATCTGCAGCAGATAGAGGTTGTAGACGAACATCTGATCCCGGCGCACCAACCCTGCCAGGCCGTAACCGGTGCAGATGGAGAGGGCGATCATCAATATCAGACTGCTACCGGCGATGAAGATCGTCCGCCGGATCGCTCCCCAGAAATCCGTGCCCATCAGCAGCGTCTTCCAGCCGTTATAAGTGTAGAAGCCAGCGAAGTATTCTTTGATCTTTTCTTCGGGGATGTTGTACTTCTCGGCCACCTCCTGGAGCGTGGTACGGGCCATAAGGAAGTCGGTCGGCGGAATCCCCAGCGCCTTTTTCATATCGTTCAGGTCCAGGTTATAGAAAACGGCCAGGTTGCCCACCTCACGGTCCATCCGCACCTCTTCCGCCTCCGGGATCCAGAGATGGAGCTGGGTGGACTCTTTGGTTGGCACGAAGGAGCGCACGAAAAGGGCGTAGAACGGGAATATGGTGACAATGCTGTAGATCACCATGACCACCACGGCGAAAACTCGCAGCAGCCGTCTCCGCCAACTGATGGTCAGGCCTTTCGCTGCCGGGTGTGTCCGTTTCTCTGCGTTTGCCATTCCCTCTACCTCCCTGTTAATATTGCAGGCGGCGCTGCAATCTCTGCAACGCCACCCCCAGGATCACCAGGGGCACAAACGTCTCCACCGAGAGAGTCATCCCCATCGCCAACCGCTCCACCTGGAAACCGTAAGTGAAGAACAGGATGCTGAGCAACTTGGCCTCCGGATTGACGTACAATGCGCCCATCGCGACCAGTTCATCGAAGACGGCAAACGAACCGATCAGACACATCGTCGTAGCCAGGATGAACGAGGGCCACATCTGGGGAAAATAGACCCGAAACAGCCGCTGCAGGTAGGAAGCCCCGTCCACGATGGAGGCCTCGATGGTCTCTTGCGGAATGCCCAGCAACCCGGTCAGGAAAATGGCCATGTTGTAGCCGGCGTAGCGCCAGCCGACCAACAGGGGCAGGATAAATGCGGTACCCTCGCGGGAATAGATATCTATCGGCTTTGAGATCACTTTCAACTTCAGGAGGAGCAGGTTGGCCGTGCCGGTCTCCTTGGCGAACAACATCACCGCCATGTATCCGATTGCCAGGCCGGAAACCATCAGCGGCAGGTAGATCACGGTGAAGAAGCCACCCTTGAATCCGACTTCATACATCAATAATGCCAGACTCAATCCGAAGATGTAGACGGTGGAATAATTCAGCACGACGAAGACCAGCGTGCGCTGCAATGCGGGCAGGTAATCGCGCTGGACGCTGGGATCGGTGAACAGAGCCACGAAGTTCCTGAATCCCACCGGATTGATCTGGGGATCGTTGAACTGGGCCATATCGGTGAACAGGATCGGCAGGGCCACGAAGAAAGGAACGATGGTCAGGCCAACAAACAAGACCAACTGTGGGGTCAGAAAAGCCCATTGGATCAGGATCGTGCGCTTCTGCCGTTTGCTTAACCCTTTTTTTGCTGCCATAATTTCATCCTTACGATCTATTGCATTGGGCAGAGAGAGGGTGGCCCGGCGGCCAACCGCGCCGCCGGGCCACCTCAGAGAGACCCGTCGGTCAGGGTCTCGCCGACTGGCCGAAACTAGGCCGGCAGCCCCTCGTAGCTCTCCTCCCAGTTCCGTTGTGCGATGTCCAGCGCGTCTTGCACGCTGATCTTCCCGCTCAGCAGATCCGCGAAGACTGCGTTGTTGCCGTTGGCCTCCCAGTCCCAGACGCCCTTGGAGCCCTTCTTGCGGTACGGGCCGGCCAGGACGTTCCCGGTCATGCTTTCCTCCCACTTGACGTGTTCCCACTTGCCGCCGGGCCGCCCGATTTCCTTGAGCACGGCCTGGAACTGTGGGCCTTTAAGCTCCAGAGGCTCATCCAGCCTGTACATGGGCCAGCGCCCCTCGGCCTGCGCCCGCATCGGCACCGCCTCCGGGCTGAAGAACCAGTTCCAGGCTACCAGGACCTGAGGCCACTCCGGCAACTTCTCCACGCCCGCGCGGATGAAGTATTGCGCGTCAATCGTCGGCGGCAGAGCGCCCTGCACCCAGTCGCCCCCGTCGGCCGGTGGGGTGAGCGGGAAGCCGGCCTGCCGGAAAGTCGCGCCGGCCGCCAGGGCCTTATCCCACACCCACGGGCCGTGCATCATCATAACCGACTTGCCGGCGATGTAGCTGGCCTCCATGTCGCCTTCCCACTGGCGGGTCCACATGCTCGGTGGCATCCATCCCCTCTCGTTGGCTTTGACATAGAACTCATAGACGTAGCGATAAGGCGAATCCGGGGCATTGAACTTGGCTTTGCCCAGCCAGCAGTCGGCCTGCCGCTGTCGGGAGCCGCCTTTCCAGGCCAGGGGGATCATGTCCATGTAGTTCATGCCAAAGACCCAGTTGTGCCAGGCCTGGTTCCAGAAATAATCCACGCCATCGGTCGCCTTGGCCCAGGCCGTGCCCTCGTCCAACCACTTCTCCAGGTCATCCCAGGTCTTGATGTCTCGCTGCGGGTCCAGGCCGGCCTTCTCCATCAGATCAGCGTTGTATTGCCAGGTGAAGACAAAACCCTGGTAGATGTCGAGCGAGCGAGGGCCGGGTAGCTTGTGCAGGTTGGGCCAGGCGTTCTTCACATCGTAAGTCCAGCGATCCCACCACTGGAACTCGATCTCGCCCAGATTGACCGCCATCTGATAGTTATCTTTGTTGAAGAAGATCTGCATCTCCTGGGTGTTTTCAAAAGCCGGGAGATACCCGCCGGCCACTTTCGCCTCGTGAGCGGCGGCCGTATCCTCGTTGATGGAGAAGAGGTTGATCTTGATGTCCGGGTGACTGGCCTCGAAGACGTTCCAGATCTCGCGGTACGCCCCCTCGTATTCGGCCACGGGGGCCATCACATCGAGGGTGACTTGCTTGAGCGGTGCTGCGGCCTGGGTGGGAGCCTCTGTAGCTTCGGCAGCTGGCGCTGGGGGCTTTGCGCATCCTCCAAGGGCAACGCCGGCTGCGGTCAGCGCGCCGAGGCGCAAAAAATCGCGTCGGCTGAGTTTCTGAGTAGCCATTTTTTCCTCCTTGACTCTTTACTGGCAATCGGGTAAACTATGTAATTGTGGACTTTTGTCCACGCAGCCTGGGTACAGACCACCTTCACCGGTCGGGGCAGATCGCGCGAGGTGGTCTGTACCACTTATGAATACCGCATTCTCCTGGTTCTATGCCTCTCATCACCTCCTCTCACATCCTACCCCTTTCGGCGCTGCCGCTATACCCTATCCCGCAGCCGCGCTAACTCCACGAAGTCTTCTCTTACGTGCTGATAGATACGCCGGTAGAGGTCAAAGTACTCCATGTAGCGCGCATGGTTCTGCGGGTTGGGCTCCATCGGCTCCACGTACTCTGCCCACTCCTTGACAATGGAGAAATCGGGGAAGAGTCCCGTGGCTACACCGGCCAGGACCGCGTCGCCGAAGGGAGCGCCGGTGCGGCGCTTGACCAATACGATGGGCACATTGAACACGTCGGTGATGATCTGCCGCCACAGCCTGCTCACCGCGCCGCCCTCGTTCAGGATCAGCGGCAGATTGATCTTCAGGCCAGCCTCCTGGATGAGGCGGAACGAGTCGTACATCGCGTAGGCCACCCCTTCCATCATCGCACGGACCAGGTGGCCCTTGCCGTGGTTCAGCGAGAGGCCAAAGATCACCCCCCGCGCCAACACGTCCCAGATCGGCGTCCGCTCGCCCATCAGGAAGGGGAGGATGATCAGCCCGTCGCTGCCCGGCGGCACCTTCGCAGCCTCCAGATTCAGCAGGTCGTATGAGGAGACGCCCAGCACCCGCTCGACTTCGATCTCGTAATGAGAGAAAGCGTCGCGCAGGTAGCGGATGGACTGACCGCCGGTCATCGTCGTCGGCACAGTAATAAAGGTGCGCTCACAATCCACAGTGTAGGGGAAATTGATCATCAGGTAACCGGTGGGGGAGAACGCGAACTCCACGTCGCGGAAGACCACGCCGAAGTTGCCCACCGAACCCAGGTTACACTGGATATCGCCCTCCTCGGTCGAGCCGGCCCCCAGATAGCCCGCGTTGCAATCCACCTGGCCGGCGGCTACCGGGATGCCGGCGATCAGTCCGGTCTGCGCAGCGGCCTGTGAAGTCACCTGCCCCACGATCTCTTCACAACGGAAGAGCGTGGGCATCAGCGCCGGATCAATGCCTACATCGCCGAGCATCCCCTCGTCAAACCGCTGCCGCCGCAGGTCATACGCCACGCCGTAGAACGCGCCGGCCGATTTGTTCAACACGGCCTCTCCGGTCAGCTTGAGCGTGATGTAGCCGTCAATCGTCAAGGCCTTCCAGATTTTGCGGTACGATTCCGGCCGGTTGTTCTTCTCCCACAGCAGGTTCACAATCGTCGGGTGGTCTTCCAGCCGGTTCCCCGTCAGTTGGAAGATGCGCTCCTCCCCGATATGCTCCTTCAGCCAGGCGACCTCGCGCACGGCACGGCGGTCCATCAGATTGTAGGCGCGGTTGATAGGGTTATGCTCGCGGTCCACCATCACCAGTGAGGGCAGGGCCGAGGAGACCGCGATGCCGCGGATATCAGAGGGGCTGATATGCGCCTCTTCCAGCGCTCCCCGGATCAGCCGGCAACAGATGTCCCAATAGAGGTACGGATCGTGCTCCGACCAGCCGGGCTTCTCATGGATGAATGGGTACTCCTCGAAAGTGAAGCCCACCACCTCCCCTGCCGGGTTGATGATGCAGGCCTTGGCTCCGCCGGTGCCATAATCAATTCCCAACAGATGTTCAGCCATGATGCATTTCCTCCGCCAATTTCTTTCCGACTGCGCCGCCGGGATGGGTCGCGCCGAACGCCTCTTTGGTGTATCCCTTCATTTCCAGAAGCAGCACGCAGAGTGCATCGCCGGCCGCGCCGTTGACCAGTGAACTGCCGGTGGCGATCATCCCGTAGGGATCCACATCTCCAACGGTCTTGATGCAGAAGACAGCGTCGCTCATCTGGGCCAGGGGGGAATCCGGGTTCTCGGTCTGCGCGATGACTTTGGCGCCCCGCTGGCGGGCGATCTGGGCGAACTGGTTGATCTCGGCGCTGTGACCGCCTTTGGAGATGATAAACACAACGTCGCCCGGCCGGATCGCGCCGGCGCCGCCGTGGAGACTATCGGCCGCGCTGATCGGCAGGGCCGGGGTCCCGCAGCAGGAGAGCAGGTGAGCAAAGCGCCGCGCCATTGCGGCCGAGGTGCCCGCTCCGGCGACCAGGATGTGTCCCTGACATTCAAACAAAATACGCGCGATCTTTTCTAAAGAGTGATCGAACTGCTCAGCCAGGGCTGCCACAGCCTGAGCCTCATTTTGCACTACTTCTCTGGCGCGCTGAATCCAATCCATACCTCTTCCTGCCCCCTGCCTCAACCTTCATTCACAAGCCTTTGCGCGGTGAGTTGATCGGTCACCAGCACATCCAGGATTCCGCCGCGCAGCGCGGCGCGGATGATGCCGTATTTCGCCTCGCCGCCGGCAATGCCCATCACACGCGGTACTTTCCGGAGTTGCTCCAGGGTCAGCCCGATGATCCGTTCATTGATCTCCAGGTCCACAGGAACGCCGTCAGCGTTAAGGTAGCGCAGGATCACGTCGCCTACAACGCCGGCCTGTCGCAGGGTATTCAGGTCTTGTTCGGTAACGATGCTGCCATCACGCAGGAGGACGGTATCGGGGGACAGGATGCCCAGGCCAACTATGGCGATGTCGGCCCGTGTGGCGAGGGCCAGCGTCTCCGCGATCCGCCGGTCAGCCCGCAGCGCCCGGGCGGCCTCGGGACTGCTGACGATGCCGGGGGCCGGCAGGAGCTGCATGCGCGCACCAAGTCGCTGAGCCACCTTGCGGGTCAGTTCTGCCGAGTGTTCCAGATCGTCCACCGGCCCCAACCCACCCAGAAGTTGCACAACTGTAACGCCTGGCCAGTTCTGGATCGGGAGCGCGTCGGCCATCGCCAGGATGGAGAGTCCCCAGGCCAGGGCCACCACCTCGTCTCCCTGAATGGCGCGCACCAGCCATCCGGCCGCGGCCGGGCCGAGTTCGCGCTTGATGGCGGATAAGTCTTGGGGATCGCTAACCGAGACAATGATGGCTTCCTGCAGGCCGTACTTTTGTTCCAGGGCTCGTTCCAAATCGGGTAAAGCGCCAGAAGGGGGCACCAGGGTTGTGATGACCACCCCTTCATCTTTGGCCTTCTGGAGCAGGCGGGAGACTTTGGGGCGTGAGAGGCTGAATCGCTGAGCGATCTGCTGCTGGGTCAGCCCATCTATATAATAGGCCTGGGCAATCCTGTATAGGAGCCGGTGCTCCTCGCCGCTTATTGCCATGCCCTCTCCAGACTACCGCTGAACATTTGCTCACTACTGAGCAGGTGATTATATTATACACCAGTTTCTCCCGTATGTCAAGAGCGATTTGGGGGCGTTCGAAGCAAAAGCGACTTGGGCTACGCCGACGCCGCTTTTCCCGCCCGGAGTCGGGTAGGTAGGGGTACTTCAGCCGGTTTTTGCCGCGCTTGCGCCGGCTAAAGCCTCGACTCCCTTCCTGGATTGGGATTTGCTTCGAACACC
>Ga0209101_1002879_pt1 | contig 10816 bp, 6 predicted proteins | sample ConPoolayeCmetaG_FD_185481 | JGI IMG/M metagenome (GOLD analysis project Ga0209101, IMG submission 185481) | Hot spring microbial mat communities from California, USA to study Microbial Dark Matter (Phase II) - Cone Pool mat layer C metaG... ... | reverse complement strand
TCTTGCAACCGAGGGGCGGCCCCCTGGGAAGGCACGGACCCCGCCTCGGGCGGGTCGAGGTTCGATGTCGCGTCTGGCGGGGGTTCCAGGCGCCAGACGCGCGACCGCGGACGAGCATTGGGCCGCCGCAGGTCCAGGGCCAGGCGGCCCAACCATTGCCCCAAGGCCCACACTCCGCCGACCCAGCAGGCGACCAAGTAGCCCGTCGCCGGCCAGGGAAGTGCAAAGAGATTCCCGCCGCCTCGTTCCATGACCTCGCGGTAGACCGTCCACCCCATCGCCACCGGAATGCCCGCCGCGAGCGCGAACATCACCAAGGTCAGGGCGTGGACCAGGCGTTGGGACCAACCGACGGCATGGCTTCGATTGACCAAGGCGACCCAGAGGTAGGCATGGCCAAGGCCGGCAAGGAGGAGCAGGATCATCATGCGGCGGTCGGGTCTTGACCGGGACTCAGAGGCACGGCACGTGCCGCGTGTTGTCAGAGCAGTTTGGTGATTCCCGGCAAGGGCAGCGGGTAGTTGCCGCTGGCGTCGGGTTTGGTGGGGGCCTCCATGTCGAGGGTCACTTCGGTCACTTTAGGTTCGAACTCGAAGTCGGCGGCCATCATTTGTTCCCAAGTGACCGGCGTGCCCGTGTAGCACGCGATCTGGCCCATCACGGCCATCCAGGTGCTGTCGATCATCGTGGCGCCGTCATTGATGATCTTGCCCGACCGGATCGACCCGATCAACCGTTCCTGCTCGGCCGTGTGGGGATCGTTTTGCTTGCCCTCATAGCGCCATTTCGTCTCGCCCTCGATGCGGCAGGCGGTCCAATGGCAGACGCCTTTCGTGCCCATGATGATGTCGTCCCAGTTGCCGTAGCAGCCGGCCCGGGTCTGGCACATGGCGTAGAGCCGGACGCCGCTGGCGAACTCGTACACCACCGTGTGGTGATCGAACATGTCGCCGTAGACTTCGCCGAACGAGGTCGATCGCCCGCCCAATCCAAAGCACCAGGTCGGGTTTTCCTCGTGGAGGACCCATCTCATCCGGTCCAGATTGTGGACCAGCGATTGCGTCACGTCGTCGCCCGACAGCCAGCGGAAGTGATACCAGTTGGAGAATTGATAGCGGGTTTCATTGAGTTTGGGATCGCGGCCCACGGTTTGGTAGGGCGCGCGGAGGAACATGGACTGGATGGCGACCGGTTTGCCGATCGCCCCGTCGTGGAGTTTTTTCACCTGTTCCTGATAGGCCACGCTGTAACGGCTTTCGTGGCCCGAGATGACCGAAAGGTTCTTTTCCTTGGCCAATTCGCAGACCCGCCGCAGCCTTCGGCAGCCGGCCGGATCGATGGCGTGCGGCTTTTCGATGAAAACGTGTTTGCCGGCCTTGACGGCTTCCTCGGCGTAGAAGGGATGGAATTTCGACGCGCAGGCGATCAACACGGCGTCGCTCGCCGCGATCACCGCCTTGTAACCGTCCAGCCCGTGGGCACAGGCCTCGTCGCTGGCGACGAATTGGTCGGGGAACTGGGCCTTGAACCACTTTTGCTTGGCCCTCATGCGGCTTTCAAACACATCGGTCATGCCGGCCAGCTTGACGTCCTTGCCGAGGCTGAGGGCCTGGGCCGCCGCGCCCGAACACCGTCCCCCGCAGCCGATCATGCCGATTCGAATTTCCTGCTTTCCGGCCGCATGGACCGATCGGGCGAGGGACAATCCCCCCGCCGTCCCCGCCGCCGCGGTCTTGAGGAAATCACGCCGTGAAACGGAAGTCTTGGATGCCGCGTCGCTCATCGAAACTGTCCTCGCTTGATCGGAATGGCACTCGTTGCGGCCCAAGGAACCGTGCCCTTGACCGATTTCCACTTTCTACCATCGGTCGCGGGGGCCGCCTTCAGGGGACCATCTTGCAGGATGGCGGCGAGAAAGTCAATCCGGAACGGTCGCGGATCCCTCGCGGCTTGAGCGAGCACACAGGCGACGCAGCGCGTCCATCGCTTAGCCAGGACATAAAAACCTGCTCAATTCACGGAGCACGAGCGTCCCGCCCGCAAACCTCGTAGCGCGGGCCTCTCGCCCGCAATTCACGGAGCGCGGGTCTCTCGCCCGCTAGAGAAAAAGCGGGCATCATGCCCACGCTGCCTAACCGCAATTGGCCAAGTTACTTTCTCACGCTACCTCAGTGGCTCGAACCAAGGACGCGGAGGCCCCCGCCCCTCCCGCGGATGCAACCACGGACGCAACGGATCGCGTTTCTTTCCACCGTGGCGAGTATAATACCGTGAACCGTCAATCATGTTTGTTCGATAGCACGCTTTATACGCCGTCGGGTCTAGCCATTCCGTGAAACGAGTTTCCCGCGTGCCCGCGTCGCCTCCGCTGGTCCCCTTGCCGATGACGCCCGAAGAGGTCGCCAGTCGGGGCTGGGACGAGGTGGACGTGGTGTTTGTGACCGGCGACGCGTATGTGGATCACCCTAGTTTTGCCATGGCCGTGCTGGGGCGATGGCTGGAGAGCGAGGGCTATCGGGTGGCCATTCTCAGCCAGCCCGACTGGCGATCCTGCCGGCCCTGGCGGACTTTCGGCCCGCCCCGACTCTGCTTCGCCATCAGCGCCGGCAACATGGATTCGATGTTGAACCATTACACGGCCAACCGCAAAGTCCGCAACGACGACGCCTACAGCCCCGGCGGGCAGATCGGGCGGCGGCCAGATCGGGCCACGGCGGTCTATTGCCAGCGGGCAAGGGAGGCGTATAAGGGCGTGCCGATTATCACGGGCGGGGTGGAGGCCAGCCTCCGCCGGCTGGCCCATTACGATTATTGGAGCGACAAGGTCCGCCGCTCCATTCTGCTGGATGCCAAGGCCGACTTTTTGGTCTTCGGGATGGGCGAGCGCCCCCTGCTGGAAATCCTTCGCGTCCTGGCCGAGGTCGCCCAACGCGCCACAGGGGAGCTTTCCAACGACGTCGCGCGTGAGTCCCGGGTTGCTGGCCAAGGGCTTTGGAAAACCCATGACGTGATTGCCCGACTGCGAGCGATTCGCGGGGTGGCCTACCGCCTCGGCGCGAGCGAAAGTCCGCCGACCGAGAATACGCTCGTCCTGCCGAGTTACGAGGAAGTGGCGGCCGACAAGCGGGCGTTCGCCGAGATGACGCGGTTGGCCCACCTGGAAACCAATCCTTACAACGCCCGACGCCTCGTTCAATACCACGGTCGCGAGGCCGTGGTGGTCAACCCTCCGGCCTTGCCGCTTTCCGAAGCCGAGATGGACCGCGTCCATGGCCTGCCCTTCACCCGGCGGCCGCATCCGCTTTACGGCGACCAAAAAATCCCGGCCTTCGAGGTGGTCAAGCACTCGATCCAGATCATGCGGGGCTGCTTCGGCGGCTGCACGTTCTGTTCGATCACGGCCCACGAGGGCCGCGTGATCCAAAGCCGCTCCCCAGAGTCCATCCTCGCCGAGATCCGCCGATTGTCGGAAGACCCGAGTTTCAAGGGCGTGGTCAGCGACCTGGGCGGTCCGACGGCCAACATGTATCGCATGAACTGCCGCCGTCCCGACGTCCGCGCCAAGTGCCGGCGGCTGAGCTGCGTCCATCCCACGATCTGCAAGCTTTTGGACGTCGATCACGGGCCGCTGGTGGAGTTGCTGAGGAAGGCCGCGGACCAGGAGGGCGTCAAAAAGGTGTTGGTGGCCTCGGGCGTTCGCATGGACCTGGCCCTCCGCGGCCCGGCCTACATGAAGCAGCTCGTCGAGCATCACGTCGGCGGCCATTTGAAGGTCGCGCCCGAGCATGTCGATGCCCGGGTGCTCGCCCTGATGAAGAAGCCGTCGATCCAAGGCTTCGAGGCCTTTGCCCGGCGATTCGGCGAGCTTTCCCGGGCGGCGGGCAAGGAGCAGTATCTTGTGCCTTATTTCATTTCGGGCCATCCGGGCTGCGACCTGGAGGCGATGATCCGCTTGGCCGTGTTCTTGAAGCGGACCGGGTACCGCCCACGCCAGGTCCAAGACTTCATTCCCACGCCCTTCGACCTTGCCACGTGCATGTACCATACGGGCCTGGACCCCATGACCGGCCAGGCGGTGTACGTCGCCCGGACGAGCACCGAACGTCGCTGGCAGCGGGCCTTGATGCTCTTCCATCTGCCGGAAAACTACGCTGATGTGCGTCAGGCGTTGCTGGCCGCCGGCCGCGGCGACCTGATCGGCGATGGACCAGACTGCCTGATCCCCTCCCGGCCGCCCCAACGCCGCAAGGAACCTAAAACCAATCGGGAAGCATCGCACAAGGGCAGGGGCGCCAAGGCGGTCGGCTACCGCCCCCACCGCAAGACCGCCCAGCGCCGTCCGCGCGCGTAGAAGTATTCGCGAAAAACGCCCTGGCCGGAACCGATCGACGAGTCGGCGGCGAAGCCCCCAGCTCCACGCGATGTCGCCAACACCCAACGCCTGGGCTTCGACACGAGCCCCCGACTACGTTCGTGGGTGGCTTTACGGCCGTTTCCTCACGGTCTGCGCCGCGAGGTACTCGATGGGGTTCCAATCGTCGGTGAAGACCACCCCCAGCGACGTGTCGTATTCGTCCGGCGCAAGATAGCCCGCCAGCACTTCGTGGAGCGTGTCGCCCGCGGGCAATTCCCGCGCGGCGGCAAGGCTTGGCGCCAAGTCGTGGGCGGCGGCTACGATGAACAGGTTCTGGATGGCGTGCTTGTCGATCTCGGGCTGGGTGGCGAAGACGGCGTGATGTTCGAAGACCTCGTCGAGCGTCTTGAGCACGGACTGGAAGATCGCCGCGTCGGGACCCGCGATCGAAGCGCCGATGTCAACCAGCAAGACGCCGCCTTCACGGAGCCGACGCTTGACCAATTCAAAGAACTCCCGCGTGATCAAATGGCCCGGGATGCAGCGGATGCCGTGGAACGCGTCGGCCACGACGAGGTCGTATTGTTGATCGGCGCGGCGCAGATGTCGTCGGGCGTCGTCGGCCACCGCGCGGATCTGGCCCGTGCGCTCGTACTGATCCAAGCGGAAGAACCGGCGGCCGACCTCGATGACCACGGGATCGATTTCGATGACGTCGATGCGTGCGTTGGGGTAGGCGTCGGCGAGGGCCTCGGGCATGGCGAACCCCCCGCCGCCCAGGAAGGCCGCCGTCTCCAACCGCGGACAAAACATCCGCGCCAACTGCCAATACTTCTGGTAGAGCGACGGAAGCCGCCGCGAATGCACGTACTGCGCTCCTTCGATAGTGCTGTCCAGCAGTATCGTCCGATGGCGGTCGCCGTTGGCCGTGGGCTGTTCCCGAACGCGGATGCGGTGATAAAAGGTGGTTTGATCGAACAGCACATCTGGCGGCGGGCCGCCCTGAAACCAACCAGCGGCCAGAAGTCCCGCGAAAACCGCCGTCGCCGCAACGGCGGTTCCCTTGCGGAACCGCAACGGATTCCAGAATAGCCAGTATCCGGCCGCGGCCAACAAACCGAGGGCGAGTCCGGTGACCACAAACACGCTCCGCACGCCCATGTGCGGGATGAGAACGAAACCCGCGCCGAAAGTTCCCAACACGCTCCCCAGCGTGGAGACCATCCCGATCGAACCGGCGGAAATCCCCACGCTACGGTCGCGCGAAAGCAGACTCACCATCCGCACCGCAAAGGGCGACACCGCGGCTAGCAGGCAGCCGGGCGCGGCAAACAAGACGAGCGTGGCCGCCACCGGTCCCCAGAGCACGCCGGTTCGATCCGGAAGCCCCTCCAGGAACGACTGCCCCAAGGGAATCCCCGCGGACCAGATGGCCGCCAGCCCCATCAGACGGGCCAGCACGGCAAAGTCCGCTCGCCGATCGGCCAGATAGCCGCCGAGGTAGCAACCCCCGCTGATGCTGACCAGAATGACCCCGATCAGACCGGTCCAAGTGTACAGGCTGTTTCCGAACCACGGCGCCAGCACGCGATTCCCGGCCAATTCAAGGACCATCACCGCCGCCCCGCAAAAAAAGGCGGCCAGAAGCGAAAACCACCGGCATGCCGTCTGCGAGGGCAGCTCGTTCGCTGCGGACATCGGAACGGCGGCGGAAGGTACTTGGCGGCGGGTCCGAGTTTGCTTTCGGCTCACTAACCCAACCCCCCACTAATGGTAGCGCCTTAAGGAGTATCCCCATGTAGTGGTGTACCTCGCAATCATTTTGGTTGCAAATTGGGGCGGCGCGAATTACTCTGGAGGTAGCATCGAGAACCGTGCGCCACTCTTGCCGGGTCGGAGGAGATTGATGATGTCGCTTGGTAGTCGTGGGTTTCGTCTGACGCGCCGCAGCGTCCTGTTGGCCGCCATCGTTGCGCTGGCGACGTTTTGGTCCTCGCCAGCCAGCGCGCAAGACAATCAGCAAATCTACAATAACGTTCTGAACATTGTCGGCGGCGTGTCGGTCGACGCCTCCGGCATGGTGACCAACGCCGACCGCGACCCGACTGGCAACCTACGCCAATTCCGCCTCGAAGCCATGCAGGCGATTCCCGAGGAAATGCAACGAGCGGCTGGGCTCCGCAAAGTGTCGCTGCGGCGGTTGGAGGCGGAGCTGAAGCGATGCATCGAGCGTGGCGAACCGATACCGGAATCGGCGGCGCTTATGGCGGGCCTGTTGGAAATACGCTATGTCCTGGTCTATCCTGAGCAGGGCGACATTGTCTTGGTTGGACCGGCCGAGGGCTGGGCCGTCGATCCCCGCGGCTACTTCGTGGGCGTGAAAAGCGGCCGGCCCGTTTTGCTGCTCGACGACCTGCTGGTGGCGTTGCGAGCCGCGATCCAAAGCCCGAGCGTCCTGAGTTGTTCGATCAATCCGACGCCCGAGGGAATCCGCCGCGTCGAGGCCCTGGCCCGACAGGTCCAGTCCGGCGCCGACCCGCGCGAGGTCGCCGCCGCCATGGAACAACAGTTGGGCCCGCAACGCATCACCGTCCACGGCGTGCCCGACAACACCCATTTCGCCCGCGTCATGGTCGCGGCCGACTATCGCATGAAGCGAATTTCCATGGGTCTGGAGCCTTCGCCGGTGCGCGGCCTGCCGAGCTACCCCGAGATGGTCAAAGGCGGCGGCCATGGGCTGTCGAACATGTTGCCGCGTTGGTGGCTCCAGCCCGACTACCAGCCCTTGTTGCGCGACGATGCCGGCCTGGCTTGGGAAATCCGCGGGGCGTCGGTCCGCTGCATGACGGAGAACGATTTCCTCGACGCCAACGGCCAGCCGCGGCCCAGCGGCCGCACCGATCCGGTCACCCAGCGTTGGGCCGACCTGATGACCACCCATTACCGCGATCTGGCCCAAGCCGAACCGGTCTTTGCCCAGTTGCAGGGCTGCATGGACCTGGCCATCGTTTCGGCGTTGATTGTCAAGCACCGTCTGATGTCCAAGGCGGGATACGATTTTCCCTTGTTGTCGGGCGCGACCGAGGGACTCTCGACGCTGAAAATCGATGCCCCCAAGCAAGTCGCCACCAACGCCACCCTGGCCCGAAAAGGCAAGCGGACCATGATCACCGCTGGCGGCGTCCAGATGAATCCTTGGTCCGTGATCGACAAGGCCGAGAAAAGCTCCCAGGTCGCCACCATGCACGCCAAGGCGGCCGCGCCCTCGCAAACCGCCTGGTGGTGGGACTGAATTCGACCGCAGGCCATTGGCCCGCGAAGCCCACACGAGCGGAAGAACCTTTCATAACCACCCTTCGACCGTTTGCGGGAGAGGCGTCGGGAGAGGGAATGTTGTCGGTCTCGACCCATTCGACAATTTCCGCCCCGTCTTCCGTCAGGTCGCGGTCTTGGGCCGATTTGCTCTTTTTTCCCTTGAGCACAGCGATCATAATCAGCACCGCGATCCACCAGTCAGGTATCCGCGGCTTCCTACCCGGCCCCGCCCCTTGGCGTCGACGTTGGGACACGCGAAACATCCGTCAGTTCCAGTGAACCAAACGTCGCCATGCACGTGCCTTCCGGAACACGTTTTGCCATGGTTCGGACCTCCGTGCAGGGATAGTTTCGTGTTTGCACGCAGAACATAGCCGGCGGAGGCCCCACGTTTAAGTCCATTCCCGAACACCCTCGGATACGATGCGGGTCCGCTGAAGAGGATTGATTCCTTGAAGAAGTTGCTCGTCGTTGCGCTGAAGCTGGGGGTCTCGGTTGCGATCCTCGTTTATCTCGTTTATCAGGCCCACGCCAACGAGGTCTTTCCCGATCTGGTCGCCCGGGAAAAAAACTGGTCTCTGCTCGGGGCGGCCTGCGCCGTGTACGTCATCGCCCTGGTGGTCACGATCGTTCGGTGGTGGTATCTGGTGCGAGCCTTGGGAATCCCTCTGTCGCTCCGCGAGTCGTTTCGCCTGGGATTCTTGGGATTTTTGTTCAATCTCGCGCCGATGGGGATCGTCGGCGGCGACCTGCTCAAGGCCGTCATGTTGGGGAGGCATTTTCCCGAACGTCGCGCCGAATCGCTGGTGACGGTCTTCGTGGATCGCGTGATCGGGCTGTATGTGCTGTTCTTGGTGGCGACGGTGGCGATTTTCGCCACCGGCTTGTGGCGTCTGGAGGCGGCCAGCGTTCAGATTGCCTGCCAGGCGGTGTGGTTTCTCACCGGGGCCGGGACCATCGCCGTCCTTGTGCCGCTGGGCCCGGATTTCACCCAAGGCCGATCCACGGAACTCGCCGGGCGCATCCCCTACGTCGGACAACCGCTGAAAAAGGTGATCTTGGCGGTCCGCGCGTACCGGACGCAAATCCCGGTCCTCTTGGGCTGCTGCCTCGCCACGGTGGCGGTCCACGGTTTGATCGTGCTCACGGTGTATTGGGTGTGCGCGGGCCTGTACGCTTCGCATCCCACGCTCGGCGAGCATTTCGTGGTCGTGCCGGTGAGTTCGGCCACGGCGGTCATCCCCGTGAGCCTAGGTCCCTTCGAATTCGTCCTCGACGCCTTGTACGCCGCGATTCCCCTTCCCGACGGCAACCGCATGGCTCGCGGTCAGGGCTTCGTCGTCGCCCTGGGGTATCGCCTGATCACGGTGGCGATTGCCGCGATCGGGCTGTTCTACTATCTCGGCAGCCGGCGCGAAGTGGCCGAAGTGATGCACGACGCGGAAACCGTAGGCCCGCGGGAGGAAGCCCTCTGAAGTGGCGTCAGGGAAGCCAACCTTGGTATTCCATGAAGTCGTACAGCCAGGGATGGGTCCAGGGGTTCCACGTCGGATAGGCGGCCGAGAGGGCCGACCAGGCGAGCAGCGCGAGCACGACGGCTCGGGACCAGGGTCGCCTTGCGGCGAGATCGGCCGCGGGCAGGACGGCGACCAGCCACATCGGGATGAGCCAGAAACTCCATCGCAAACCGCACGTCATGCCGCCGTAATTGCGGTCCTCTTGGCCCACCACCCCCAGGTAAAACGCCAGACACGCCGCCGAGACCGCCGCGATCAACACCGCCAGGTGACGCTGCTTGGGGGCCGAGGGCCGGACCAGCCATTGTCCCAAGCCCAAGAGCGCAAGAAACCACATCGGGGTGAGCGAAAAAATCCCGTGATGCCCCACCAGGGCGTGCAGCGCGTACACCGCCCGCGAAGGCTCGCCGCGGTCAATCCCCTTGGGTTCCTCCCAATAGCTGCGCAACTGCCTCCCGCCGCGCTCGTAGGTGTACCGATACCAGTTGTCGTTCGGGTCGGTCTTGCTGCGGTGGGCATACGGGGGACGCAGGCTTTGGTGAGCGATCCAATTGGTGCCGAAGAATCCCGCGGCCACCACCAGCGCGGCGGGAGCGAAGCCTAGCAGTGTTCCGCGCGGGTCCTTGAATCCCAGCGCCAGGGCCAACGCAGCGAAGAAGGCCAAGGCCGGCAGCTCGTTGGCCGCGGCCAGCCCGCCGAACAGGCCCGCCGCGACAAAATATCGCAGGCGCCGCTCGCCGTCGAACCAGATCCGCACCGCCGCGTACAGGGCGATCATCACGCTCACCGCGGCCGGCAGATGATTGTTGATCACCACGGCGAACGTGGTCAGGAACGTGCCGAAGGCGGCCGTGGCCATCACCACCATTCGGCTCCATCCGCTCCAAGCGAACCGCTCGGCGAGTCGCGCGGCAAGCCAGAAAAACACCGCCATCGGCGCCACGTTCGCCAGGATCAACAGGCATCGTCCGATCTCGTAGGGATGCGTGCCCAGCGTGGCCCCGGTCACGCGATGGATGATCCAATACGGCGCGGCCAAGAGCGTCGGAAACAGCGGCGGCTTGCTCGAGTACAGGTGGCCGTCGTGTTTCACCATGTCGATCGTGTCCCAAAGCGGGAGTTGGATGACCCGGTCGATGGCGTACGGCGCGCCCGGCACGCGCAACTCTTCCTCGACCAGCGCGCGGATTGTGCACCACCGGCTGCGGTCATTGGCGCTGAGGAAGGGCCGCCGGATGCGGGCCTGGCGTTCCAGCTCGGCCCGTTTCGACTCCAACCGGCTTTCCAGCGCGCTGCCCGAAAGCCCCTCGGCCTCAAGCGACTTGCGCATCGCGGCCAGGTCCGCGCGGACCTTTTCCAGCCGCGTTTTCTCCAGCCCGCGAAGGTCCACGGAATCCACCGCGAGAATCCGCCCGATCATCAGCCCCACGCTGACGGCGGCCAGGATCCAGGCCATGCCGCGGTCCCAGCCGGAAGCGGAAGCGTCGAGAGTATTGGGTGTAGTGTTCATGGCAAGCGGGTGGCGACGGGATCGGCGTCCGCGGCGGCCGACTTCTTGGCGGCGGCTCGGCCGCCGGGTTCGCCCGCGGCGTCGGTGCGATCCGAAATGGAAAACGTGCGCAGCGACCGG
>Ga0209101_1002878_pt1 | contig 10817 bp, 8 predicted proteins | sample ConPoolayeCmetaG_FD_185481 | JGI IMG/M metagenome (GOLD analysis project Ga0209101, IMG submission 185481) | Hot spring microbial mat communities from California, USA to study Microbial Dark Matter (Phase II) - Cone Pool mat layer C metaG... ... | reverse complement strand
ATGCGCAAGATGCCCGTGCTACGAAAACCCCGCCGGCTGGCAGTAGCACGGGCGTCCTCGCCCGTGCCGAACGAGGCTCCGCCACGGCCATCCTGACTCCAACCAACGCAGAAACTGTCACGCGCCCTCAGTCCTTTGCGACCGGCGATCGTGAGCGGATGAACCGCTCCATGGCCGCTTTGGCCTGATCGTCGTGCATCTGACGTGGCGGATGCTTCATGGTCCAGGCACAGACCGGCTCGATGGGGCCGCGCAGTCCGCGGTCCAGCGCCAGCTTGCAGCAGCGGATGGCGTCGACGACGACGGCGGCGCTGTTGGGCGAATCCTCGACGCTCAGGCGCAGCTCCAGGTTCATGCTCACGCCGCCGAAGCCTCGCGCCTCGATGCGAAGGAAACAGACCTTGTTGTCCTTCAGGAACGGCACGAAGTCGCTGGGCCCGATGTGCAGCCGATCCGCCGGCAAAGGCGCATCGAGCTGCGACTGCACCGCCTCGGTCTTGCTGATCTTCTTGGATGCCAGGCGCTCGCGGCTGAGCATGTTGAGAAAATCGCTGTTGCCACCGACGTTGAGCTGGTAGCTGCAGTCGATGCTCATGCCCCGCTCGACCAGCAGTCGCACCAGCGTTCGATGGGTGATGGTGGCGCCCACCTGGGCCTTGATGTCGTCCCCGACGCAGGGCAGCCCGCGCTGCGCGAAACGCCCGGCCCACACCCCGTCGGAGACGATGAACACCGGCACGCAGTTGACCAGGGCCACGCCCGCATCGAGACACGCCGTGGCGTAGTATTCGCTGGCCTTCTGCGCTCCCACCGGCATGTAGTTGACCAGCACCTGCGCGCCGCTGTCGCGCAGCACGCGGGCCAAGTCGACGGGCGGCGCATCGGCCGGATCGAAGCGCTGCTCCGTCGGAAACTCGCGCATGTGAGGCGCCAAGCCATCGAGCAGCGGCCCCATCTGCACGCGCACGCCGGTCGGCGGCGGCGCTGCGAAGACCGTGGTGTTGTTGGGCGGCGCGAGGATGGCTTCTTCCAGCGGCCGTCCCACCTTGCGGCGGTCGATGTCGAACGCCGCGACGACGCGGATGTCTCCAACGCGGTAGCCGCCGATCTGCTCGTGCATGAGTCCTACCGCCCGGCCGTCCCCCTCGGCGCCTGAGCCATAATAAGCCAGACCCTGCACCAGCGAGCTGGCGCAGTTCCCAACGCCCGCGATCGCAATCCGGATTTGGGCCATATTCCTTGCCTTGCTTCAAGTTAGAAAGCAAGCAATCTAGGACATGCTGACGCGCGGCGTGCAAAGATTGCAGTGGGCATGTTCGCAACTCCGCGACCAGAGTTGGAGCCGGTTAGCGCCTCCGGCCGTCGCATGATGCCTCCGATCGGCACCAGACGCACGCAGTCCAGCGAAAACCATCGGAGACAGATGCACCGATGATTTCACGCGGGCATCAGCGCCCGTACGTGCTCGACGACGCACGGGCCCAGCGCTATCGGGTCATAGCCGCCCTCGAGCACGCTGACGAGCCGTCCGTCGCAGTGCTGCGCGGCCACCTCCACGAGCCGCTTGGTCATCCAGCCGAAAGACGTGGGTGGAAGCTGCATGTGGGCGACGCGCTCGCCCTCGGCTGCGTCGAAACCGGCGCTGAGCAGCAGGAAGTCCGGGCGGTAGTCGTTCAGGCTCGGCAGCACCTTGCGCTCGAACGCATCGCGATACTCCGCGTCGCCGCTGCCGGGTCGAAGCGGCACGTTGAGCGTGAACCCCAGCCCCGCGCCGCGGCCGCGCTCGCTCTCGTAGCCGGTGCCGGGATAGAGGAAACCCGGATGTTCGTGGATGCTGATGTACAGGATGTCGGCGCGCTCCTCGAAGATGTGCTGCGTGCCGTTGCCGTGGTGGACGTCGAAATCCACGATGGCGATGCGCCGGCAGGCGCCGCGGTCGATCAGCCACTGGGCACCGATCGCCACGTTGTTGAACAGGCAGAACCCGCCGGCCAGATCGCGCTCGGCGTGATGCCCGGGCGGCCGCACGGCGCAAAAAGCCCGCCGCACGCGGCCCTCGAGCACCGCCGCACACGCCGCGATGACGGCGCCGGCCGCCAGAGACGCCGCCTCGAAGCTGCAACGCGAAATCCGCGTGTCCTCGGAGCCGAGGAAGGGCATGCCGTACTCACAGGCGAGTCTGACCAGGTCCACGTACGCCGGCTCGTGAACGGCCGCGATCTGCGACGGTTCGGCCGCCTCGAACTCCAGCGCCGCCATGCGCTTCAGCAGCCCCGCTTCCTCCAGGGCGCCGCGGATGATCGTCAGCCGCTGCGGCGATTCGACGTGGTCCGGCCCCGTGTCGTGCAGGAGAAACCGCCGGTCGTAGAGCCAGCCGAGTTGTGCGACAGTCATGGGGGCGATTGTAGCCGACGGCAGGGATACGGAAGCCCGAATGACGAGGTCCGAAAGCCGAATCAATGAGGAATGGCCAAGCCCGAAAGCCCCGGCCAATTGAAAACCGCAAATCAAGACTCGAGAATCCTGCCGCCCATGCTGATCGTCGACGCCCATCTCGACCTGGCCTACAACGCCCTGCGCGGGCGGGATTTTCTGCGGCCGGCCGCCGATGCCTCCTCGGATGACCAGGGCGCTGCCGCGGTGTCGCTGCCCGACCTGCGGGCCGGTGGCGTCGCTCTCGCCTGCGGCACCATCTATTGCCAGCCAGACCACCAGCGCATCGGCCAGGGCTATCGCACCGCCGACGAGGCCGCGGCGGCCGGCCGGGCGCAGCTCGCCTGGTACCATCAGCACTGCCGCGACGGTCATCTGCGGCTCGTGCTGTGCGCGGCCGACCTTCCCCAGGGCGATGGAGCCTCGCCGCGGCAATCGTCGCCGCCGGCGCCGTTGCCCATCATCATCCTGATGGAAGGCGCCGACCCCATCCGCGATCCGGCCGAGGCGCAGTGGTGGTTCGACGCCGGCGTTCGCATCGTTGGCCTGGCCTGGCGCGCAACGCGCTACGCCGGCGGCACCGGCGAGGCGGGGCCGCTCACGCCCCAGGGCGTTGAACTGGTGGCGGCCATGGACCGCCTGGGCATCATCCACGACGTCTCGCACCTGGCCGAGCAGTCGTTCTGGCAACTGCTGGAGCAGAGCGTCGGCCCTGTGATGGCGTCGCATTCCAACTGCCGCGCCATCATTCCAACCGACCGGCACCTCTCCGACCAGATGATCCGCGCCCTGGCCGCCCGCGGCGGCGTGATCGGGGTGAATCTGTTCGACAAATTCCTCCTGCCGCCGGAGCAGCACGGCAGCCGCCGGGCCACGTTGGACGATGTCGTGCGCCACATCGAGCATCTGGCCAGCGTGATGGGCCACACACGCCAGATCGGCCTGGGCAGTGACATGGATGGTGGCTTCGGGCGTGAGCATCTGCCGCGGGAGCTCACCACCGCTGCCGATCTGCCGCGACTTTTCGAGCACCTCTCCGCGCGCGGCTTCAGCCGCGAACAGGTCGAAGGCATGGCCGCAGGAAACTGGCTGGAGTTTTTCGCCCGCCATCTGGCCGTCTCTGCGCCGCGGCGGCCCACGCCATGACATCGGCCGCGCCGCTTTAGAGTTCCCCGGCCTCGCGAAGCGGCTCCTAAGACAGGGGGTCGTACCGTGCCATCATGGATGGGCTACGGCCATCAACGGCTGCTTCCCTCGCTGCTCTCATGATTCTCCGGCAGAGGCTCACTGGGGCGGACGCCGTACTTACGGCGGCGAGCTTTGCCCCAGGGGCAACCGCCAAAGGTGAGGGCCAACTCAATCGCTTGCAGCAGTCTTGCCGGCCTGCTGCCTTTTCGTGCGCGAGTGCAAACGGGACATCGTCTCTCGCAGAAGTCGGGATCGAAGATCGACAGCCGATAATGAATCGGGCGCAGCCGCTACAGGCGATCCAACCCTCGCGGAACGAAGGTCCCCGGCCGTTACCGCAATAAAACACAGCGCGCAGCCTTTCCCTGGTGGGCGGCAAAGGATATAGTGACGGTGGACGGCAACCAAAGATTCATGAAGGGAGTTACCAGTGCATTCAAAACCTAATCGGCGCGGGTATTCGCGCAGGCGAGCGGCGGCTGTGGGCAGGGCGGCATCTGGGCTTGAGGCGCTTGAGCAGCGGCGCCTCCTGTCGGTGTCCCTCATCAACGGCGGGTTGACCGTCGACGGCACCCCCGACAACGATGTGATTCAGCTCACCGTTGAAGACGGCGAGCTGGTTGTCGATGTCAACGGCGTTCAGGACCGCTTCGCCGTCGAGACCGTCACCGGCATCCTGGTGCGCGGGCATGCGGGCGACGATGCCATCACGCTCGGCGCGGGCGTTATCGGGGCCACGCTCAACGGCGGCGCCGGCAACGACACTCTCGCCGGCGGTTCGGGCAACGACACCCTTATCGGCGAGGATGGGGACGACCACTACGTCTTCCGCAACGGCTGGGGCGAGGACCTGATCCTCGAGGTCGCTGACGGTGGCAGCGACACCCTTGATTTTTCCGCCGCCGACAGGGACCTGCTGTTCACCATCGGACCGCTGAGCGTCACCGACGGGACCAACGTCGCCAATCACGGCGAGGGCGAGGTCGAGAATCTGATCGGCGGCTCGGCCAACGATGCCTTCTATCTGTTCAACGACGGCGCCTCCGTGGTCGGTTTTGTCGATGGCGGGCCGGGGATCAATACGCTGGTCTACACCAACGTAAGCGTGGGCATCAGCGTGAACCTGGCCGAGGGCACCGCCACCGGCGCCGGGGGCATCACCCGAATCAGCAACGTCATCGGCGGGCTGGGCGATGATCTGATCATCGGCGATTCGCTGGCCAACACCCTCCAGGGCGGTCCCGGCAACGATACCCTGATTGGCGGCGGCGGGGATGACGTGTTCATCATCGGCAACGATCCGGGAATCGACCAGATCATCTCCGAGGGCGGCACATTCGACTTCTCCGCCCGCAACACACCACTGCGCTTCGACATCGGCCTGGATGGGTTTACCGTCAGCAGCGGCGGCCAGACCATTGCCACCGGCGGCAACAACGCGGCGCTGTTGCGCGGCGGCAGCGCCGATGACGTCTTTGCCTTCGCCGACGGCGCCCAGTTCGCGGGCACACTCGACGGCCACGGCGGCATCAACACACTCGACTACAGCGCGTACACCACGCCCGTCGTCGTCCGCCTGGCCGGAGCTATTGGGGCCACCGCCACCGGCGGCATCGCCAACTTCACCAACATCATGGGCGGGGCGGCCAACGACATCCTCGTCGGCAACGCCGCGCCCAACCTCATCCTGGGCATGGGCGGCAACGATCGCATCTCCGGCGGCGCCGGCAACGACACAATCCGCGGCGGCGCCGGCAACGACGTGATCAAGGGCGCTGACGGCGATGACCTGCTCCGAGGCGACGCCGGCAACGACATCATCTACGGCGGCCGCGGCAACGACACTCTTGCCGGCGCGGGCGGCAACGACAAGCTTTACGGCGACGCCGGCAACGACCTGATCCGCGGCGGCGCGGGCAACGACACGATCGTTGGTGGCCCGGGTCTGGACCGCCTGTACGGCGACGCCGGCAACGACGTCATCAACGCGCGCGACGGCGCGCGCGACGCGGTCGCCGGCGGACCGGGCTTCGACCGCGCCCGCCACGATCCCGGACTGGACCGTATCGGCGGCGTCGAGGAGCTGCTGGCGTAGCACGACCACGACCGAAGCGCGAGCCGGCATCGCTGTGGCGGCGAAAGCGAGGCGTGTCGGCTGCTGGATCATCCACGACCATGCACACAGGTGCCAGGCGGCTCCGGCCTGCGCCACGCGCCCGGCGGCGCAGGCCGGGGCCATCAGGCCCACCGCCATCGAGCCGCGGGCGATTTCGTTGCGTTGATCTGACCGGACTGACCGCCCGCTAAGGTGCCGTTGCTATGACTGTCACCGCGAGCGAACCAACTCGCCGTCGGGGATGCCCAGTTCCAGCCGTTTGGCCTGGATGTCGTTCAGGAAGCGCATGCCGTCGGTGTAGTAGCCAGCCGTGGGGGCGATGCCCGGGAGGTGCAGCGCCCACCAGGCGTTGAAACGCCGCATGAGCGCCTCGCGCAGGTATTTGGCGGCCATGGAGGCCAGGGCCACGGCCATGCACCGGCCCTCGGCCTTTTCCATGAACACAAGCCGCACCGCGTGGCCGCCGCGTTGAAGCACGTATTCGCTGGTGCCGTCGATCTCGCGGTCGACCCGCAGGGCCCAGTCCTCGAACATGAGCCGCAGCAGCCGGCCGTAGTGCTCGCGGCCGCCCTGGCGGTCGCAGAAGACGACCAGACCCCGGTCGGCGAACGTGCGCAGAAGCGTGTCGAGGTGGCCGGCCGCCAGCGAGAACAGGACGCTGGCCTTGTTGCCGGTGGCCTCGAACATGCGGTTGAGCTGGCGTTCGGGGACGATGCGTGCGGCCAGATGGACGCAGGCGCACCGGCAGCGGTCCATCTCGGCGCGCAGGGCATTGGCGGCGATGCGCACGGTGGCGGCGTTCTGGGCGATGGGGAAGCTCTCGTCGGGCTGCGGCGCGTACCAGGGATGCGCCGCCAGTTCGGCGGTCGCATCCGGGGCCATAGCGGCGATGGCCTGATCGAGCGTGGGCGATGCACCGTGCACAACCGAGCTGAAGGCGAGCACGCTCCGCTCCAGCTCCTTGAGTCCGGCGGCCGGCGAATAGACGAGCTTGCTGTCATTGACGTGGAGGCGCCGGCCGGTGCGGTCGCGGTTGGGCCTGACGGCGCGTCGTAGCCGCTGCCAGAGGCAGGGCAGGGCGTCCAGGGAATCGGGCGCTGGGTCGGGCACCTGGAAGGCGGCGCAGGCGACGGCCAGGGGTCCCAGGACCGGTCCGTAGCCTGCTTCGTCGATTCCGGCGATGACCATGGCCGGAGTATACAGGTACACGCCCCCAGGCCGGCGCGGCGGGCTGACTTGACAACAGCTCCGGGGCGCGTAAATTATATTTGGATGCGAAGAACGGGGGCGTAGCTCAATTGGTTAGAGTACCGGACTGTCGATCCGGTGGTTGCGGGTTCGAGTCCCGTCGCCCTCGCTGGCAGATTTCCCCAGAAAGCCCCGAAAAAACGGGGCTTTTTGCTTGCGCCGCCGTCGCGCCCGCTGCCGGCTCAGTTTGGCTAACGTTAGCCATGTTTTGCGACGTTTTGCCAGAACTCAGCGCATACAGACGTGCAGACAGCCTGGCAAGCTTCTGCAATGGATCGGCGTGGCGGTCGTCGGTGCCGGTGGTGGCCAGGAGGGGGCCCCTGGCCGGCGGGACTGGCCAGGCAGCGGCGGCAGCAGGCCCCTCGCGCCCATGCCACGCCTCCGGCAAGCGCCTCCAGCACTCGTGCGGCTTGTTCGGGGAATCGGGTGGAATTATAAGTGCGGACGGCCGCGCGGGTTGTACAATTGGCTCAGGAGCGCATGTGGCCAGCCAGTTTCTCCAGACAATCGGCGGGAAGATCGCCGGCGGTGTGGCCGCCCTGGTCGTGGTGATCGGCGGGATCACCTGGTTCTACATGGCCCCCGAGACGCGCTCGGCGATCCTTGGCGGGGCGGGAAAGATCCTGGCGTGGTTTGGGATCGTGCTGCTGGTGCCCTGGGCGACGTTCTTTCTCATCGGGTGGGTGGCGCGGATGCAGAGCAATCTGGCCGGCGCCGTTCTGGTGGGGGCCTACACTCTGCTGGAGTTTGTGCTGCTGTTGTGGCTTTTCGACTGGTCGGTCCGCGGCGCCGCCGGCTGGACCTTCGCCCTGTTGGGATGCCTGCTGGCGGCGACGTATAATGTGTTTGCGTGCGACTGGATTGCAGAGAAGCTGTCTTGAGGAAAGGGGACCGAGGATGCCGTCGGCCAATCAGAGAATCAGCGAGTATGTTCTGGAAGAGCGCATCGGCAAAGGCGCCTTCGGCGAGGTCTGGCGCGGCCGGCACCACGTGTGGGCGGACCAGTTGGTGGCGATCAAGATCCCCACCGACCCCCAGTACATTCGCAACCTCCAGCGCGAGGGCGCGGCCATTCATGGCCTGACGCATCCCAACATCGTGGCCGCCCGGGGCTTCGATCCCTATGCCGATCCGCCCTATCTGGTGATGGAGTACGTGCCGGGGACGAGCCTGCGGCCCCTCATCGAGCAGCGGCAGCTTACGCCCGACGATGCCGTGGCGGTGTTGCGGCAGGTGCTGGCGGGCCTGGCCCACGCGCACGCCCATGGCGTGGTGCATCGCGACATCAAGCCCGAGAACATCCTCATCCACGAGCGGGCCCGCAGCGAAGGCTACAGCGCCCAGGGCACCGTCAAGGTGACCGACTTCGGGCTGGGCAAGGCCGCCACCATGGCCCAGACCGAATCGATCGCGTTCTCGACGTCGATGGCGGCGGCCGAGGCGAGGCGCATTGTTGGGACGCTGGACTACATGGCGCCGGAGCAGCGGGCCGGCGAGCCGGTGGACGGGCGGGCCGACCTCTACGCCTGCGGCGTGATCCTTTGCGAGATGCTCACCGGCCAGCGTCCGGCGGGCACGGATCTGCCAAGCGACCTGAATCCTGCCTCTCCCAGGCAACTGGATGAGGTTTTCCGCCGCTCCTATGCGCGGCTGGAGAAGCGTTATGCGTCGGCCGCCGAGTTCCTCGAACACCTGGAGAACCTCGGGGCTCAGCCGCCGCCGCTGCCGTGGCAGCAGGCGCAGACGGCGCAGCGGAGCTGTCCGAGCTGCCGGCGGCTGGTGGCGGTGAGCGACCAGTTCTGCATGTACTGCGGCGTGCAACTGGTTGAATGGGTGCTGCGCTGTCCGCAGTGCGGGGCGTATCCCGACCCGACCGACCGCTTCTGCATGTTCTGCGGAACGGCCGTGAGCCCGCGAATCACGGCGTAGGATGGTGCGCCGATGTACGATGTGCTGACCATCTTCCTGCTGCTGGGCATCATCGCGCTGGCCGCGATGGTGTTCGCCGTGTGGCTGTTCGTGAGTGTTGTGCGTCTGATCGGTCGCGGCCTGGCGGCGCTGGTAAGCGACGGCCAACCGCCCGTGCGCCGCTTCGGCGCCGTCCACTGTCCGCGCCGCGGGTGCGGCGCCGTGAATCCGCAGACAGCGCGCTTCTGCCGCCGCTGCGGACAACTGCTGCCAGAGGCCCCGGCGGCGCGACGCCGGGCGGCCATGTGGTGATTGAAAAACCCGGACTGGAAGCCGACAATCGCCATGTCGAGAATGTACGCCTTGCTCGCCGCCACGGGATGGTTGTGGGCCATCTTCGTCGGGCTGTACGTGATCTTGCGGCTGCGACAGCAGCGCCGGGGGAGCGGCGCGCGAGGATTCGAGGTGGTGCGCCCCGCGCAGCCCGCGGGCGCAAGCGGGATGCCGAATGACGAAGCTCGAAGTTCGAAGGAATGACGAATGACGAAGCTCCAATGAGAAACGCCCGTTACAGATTGTCTGCCCGGAAAGATGCCACAGATTCACAGCGTCGATGAGAAACAGTCCTGACCCATCCGTTCACCGGGAGCGCGAGAAGCAGCTCGTCGAGCACGTCGAGCGCCTGCTGAGCGATCCGCGCCTGCGCGTGGACACCAGCAGCGGACACCGCCCCGTCGTCACCCTCGGCCGGGCCGTCAGAAAGTGGGACCGGGCGGTGGACCTCAAGCGGCTGATGAGCGAGGTGGCGATCCCCGACCGGGAGCTGGAGGCGAAGATGCCGGTGGGCCTGCAACTGGACGTGGTGCTGTTCCGCCGGCGGCTGCTGTTCCTGCGCCGCGCCGTGGGCGGCATCAGGGTGGTGAGCCTGCCGCCCTGGCGGCAGCTTCTGGAGGGAGAGACGCCCCAGCCCGTGGGGCTGGCCGAACTCACCGCCGCGGTTTCTCTGTACGCTTCCGCGGATGCGTCGGCGCCCGTCACCGTTGTGTTCGTGGCCACAAGCGGATTCACGCGCGAGGCCCACGAGCTGGCGGAGCGCCGGGCCAACCGGACGGTCATCCTGGCCGAGCCGAACGACGCGGGGGGCTGGACGCTGACGGGTCCTCCGGAGACCAAGGCGCTGGTGGACCTGCTGGATCCCGAGGAGCTGGAGCAGAAGCGGGCGCGGGTGCGCCGGCATATCGCGGCAAGCCGGGCCGAGCTTCTGGCCGGCGGGCTGTCGGCCGACCGTCTGGCCGCCGCCACCGCGCTGCCCCTGCACGTGGTCGAGGAGGAACTGAAGGCGCACGCGCAGCAGTCGGAGGGACTGGTGGCGCGGCGACTGGAAGGCCGACTCGTGCTCTTCCGCGAGGGCAGCGTTCCGGCCGCACGCAGCGGAGGTTCTGAGATGCCTTTCATGCAACGGATCAAGACGCTCTTTGCGCGCAAGGACGACACCGAGAAGAAACTGGCGCTGCTGTCGGAGCGTCGGGCGACGTTGGCGCTTCAGCGCGACCGCTCCTATGAGGAGATGAGCGTGCTGGAGAAGAAAGAACAGGAGCTGCGCGAACAGTTCAAGCAGAACGCCAGCCCGCTGACCAAGCGCCGGATCACCAGCCAGCTCCTGCAGCTCCGCAAGGACCTGGAACGGCGACAGCAACTGCTGAGCGTGCTCAACCAGCAGATCGACGTCGTCGGCACCCACCTGCACAACATCGAACTGGTGCGCCAGGGCAAGGTCGCCGAGCTGCCCAACGCGGAGGAACTGGCCAACGACGCGGCCGCCGCCGAGGAGGTGCTGGCCGAGTTGCAGGCGAGCACCGAGCTGGCCGGTTCGGTGGCGGCGGTGGGCACGACGGGGCTGAGCGCCGAGGAGCAGGCGTTATAC
>Ga0209101_1002876_pt1 | contig 10823 bp, 4 predicted proteins | sample ConPoolayeCmetaG_FD_185481 | JGI IMG/M metagenome (GOLD analysis project Ga0209101, IMG submission 185481) | Hot spring microbial mat communities from California, USA to study Microbial Dark Matter (Phase II) - Cone Pool mat layer C metaG... ... | reverse complement strand
AGCCTGGTTCTCCAGAATGCGGAGGATGTTGACGCCGTAGGAAGTGAAAAAGGTCTCGATGGCATTATAGCCGACGAACCACAAAAAGATCGACAGCATCAACATCAACAGACTGGTGCGGGCGCTGACCGGAATGCGGCTCAGGTTGCGCAGCACGCCGAGCTGCCCCTCTTCCCGCTCATCCGGACCGTAGGCCAGGTGGCGCGGCTCCTGCACAAAAAGCAGCAGCATCACCACGGCGGCAACGATCAGCACACAGGCCACGATGAACGGCAAGACAATGCTGATGCCGTACAACTGCGCGCCGACCAGGGTGATGATCACCCCGCCAATGCCGCCCATCAGATTGATGATGCCGTTGGCCTGGCTGCGCAGCGGCGACGGCGTCAGGTCGGGCATCAGCGAGATGACCGGCGTGCGAAAGCCAGCCATCGCCAGCAGGAAAACGCCGATAGCGATCATAAAGAGGGCCAGCGGCCGTCCCAACTGCGCCGTCTGCCCGCTCAGCCCTGCCGGGATACTCTGGACAATGAAGGGAATAGCCAGGAAGGCAACGACAGCGATGGGCGCCAGGGTGACAATGAAAGGCCGCCGCCGGCCCAGCCGCGTCCAGACCCGATCGCTCCAGATGCCGATCAGCGGCAGCAGGAAAAGGCCGGCAATGTTGTCCAGCGTCATGATAAAGCCGGTCAGGGTGGCTCCCAGGCCAAAGCCGGCGGCGCGCGTCGCCGTCTCAAAGGCCGGGTTGCCCGCCTGCAAAAAGATGGGCACATAGTCGTTGTACAGCTTCCACATGACACTGATGCCGAAAAAGCCAAAACCGATCAGAAAGGTCTTGCCATAGTCCAGCTTGTGATTCACTTTATGCTCTGTCATGTCTCTCCTTATACAACGGCGGCAGCACGTCCGCCAGACCGGGGTGTAGGACAACGAGTGTACTACAAAAAAGAAAAAGGGCAAGTATCTGCCTCCCCCTCCCGCAGATAAGTGGCTGGTAAGAGGACAGGCAGTTCCTTGCGACGCACATTGTCACCCTGAGCGCAGCGAAGGGTCTCGTTGCGACACGGATTCCTTGTAACACGGATTATTTTTTGTGACCCGGCAGCCCCCCACTGGAACGAGATTCCCTTTGCGCAGGGTCGCTTCGGCCGCTTCGCCGCCTCCGCTCCTCAGAATGACATCTGTGAGGAGCAAATCGCTTGACAAAACAGCGAAAGGGCTGTAAGCTGCAAGCATCCATCTTCTGGCGGGCGGGCTCCTGGGCATTCCGGAGTCATCGTGACACCGCTCATTCCTTGCTGCTCCCGCAAAGACCGGAGTCATCGTGACACCGCTCATTCCTTGCTGCTCCCGCAAAGAAAGGAGGTGCTGACCACTCTCGAACCTGGCTGTCACGGTATAGACTTTTTGGAGGATACCTTTTCAGGAGGATACGATGAAACTCTTACGCTTGTTGAATGCAATGCTGCTGATTCTGATCTTGCTGGGCATTTCGCGCGTGCAGGCGGCATCTGTGCCCCAAGATGGGCTTTTGTCCGCCGGCGCCGAATCGCCGCCACCGCCGCGAAGGGCGACCCCTTCGGCCGTGACGGCAGACGCGGCCGCTGCACCGACGGGGATCGGGTCGCTCTCCGGCTCCTTCGTCACCTTCGACCCCTCCGTCGGCGGCGACACCTGCTACCTCTCCGGCACGACGCAGACCTTCTGCTTCCGCGCCGAATCGTTCACCACCGACTGGGAGTACGTCTACAACCTCTGGCAGCGCTTCCCCGCCGACTGGACGGTGAACAACGTCTATGTGCAGGGGACGCCTTCCTGCACCAACGGCGGCACCTGGGGAGGCTTCTCCTGGTCCTTCCAGACCTCGCCCTACGAGGTCAACATCGCCCACCAGCGCTCCCACGCCAACCCCGCCGACCACTGCACCGCCTACTACTGCTTCGAGGTGACCTCGGGCACGGGCGCGCCGGACGCGCTGGAGTCGTGGTATTGGGACGGGGACAACTACGGCAGCCCGCCGCACAACCCCTGCTCGGACGACAACTACACCCCCGCCGGCCAAAACGCCTGCGACCAGGCCACCCAGCCCCAGGCGGCCATCCCGCCCTGCACGCTGGCGCCCATCATGCTGACCCCATCACAGATCGACGCCATGGGTTGCCCGTGCCAGGTGCAGGAGCACACTTTCACCGTGTGGAACAACACCGGCTATAACACCAACGTGAACCTGACCTACTCTGTCATCGCTGGCAGCGGGACCTGCACCGGCCCGGCTCGCGTGTCCTTGGCCGACGGCAGCAACAGGCCCATCCCGGTGAGCCTGTCGCCGGCAGGCGCGCCCGGCGACACGGTGGTCTGCCAGGTCTATGCCGAGGACGCCAGCAACCCGGCCAACAACGATACCTCTCTCCTCGTCAAGAACCTGATCGCTGGCTACTTCGACCCGGCCGGCTGGCAGACCGAACCGATCACCAACGCCACGCCGCACCAGTGGGCCGGCAGCGCGGTGGGCACCCACCCGGCGGCCGCGGGCCCGGTGGGCTATGTCGTGGGCGGCCTGGGCGTCGGCTCCAGCCAACCCAACCCCGACCTGCAGATGTACGACCCCGCCACCGGCATCTGGACACAGTTGACCGACATGCCCAACTGGCGCTTCAGCCCCGTGGTTGGCTGGATCGGCGGCCTGCTCTACGCCGCTGGCGGCTATGGCACGAGCTTTGTTGCTACCAACGACCTGCAGGTCTACAACCCGGCCACAAACGCCTGGGATAACACCACCTATACCGACATGCCCAACCCCCGCGGCGGCGGCGCCGGCGGGGTGGGCACCTGCTCCTCCGGCACAGGCGAGTGCCTCTTCCACGTCGGCGGTGGGCCGGACAGCTCCTTTGACCACACCACCCTGGAGACCTGGCAGTACAACCCCGCGGCCAACGCCTGGACGCAACTGGACAACAAGCCGGCCGGCTCTTCGCCCAACGGCTTTATCCTGGGCGCCGGCGTGGGCTGCCTGGGCAAGATCTATGTCGGCGGCGACTACCGCGGCTTCCACGAGTTCTACGCCCTGGACGCCACCCAGCCCTCCGGTTCGCAGTGGACGCAAATGGCGAACATCCCGGCCGCCGCTGGCGCGATGACCCCGGCCCTGGTCTGCAAGGAGGACTGGGGCAAGATCCTGCTCATCGGCGGCGACCCCGACGGCTGGTGGGGCACCTACAACAACACCGTCTACGTCTACGACATCGCCTCCGACACCTGGGAAGGCCCGCTGCCGCAGACGCTGAACGTCGGCCAGCTCGGCTCCGTCGGCTGGCACCTGGATGGCAAGGTGTGGACCGTGGGCGGCACGGTCGGCTCCGGCGCCATCTCGCCGATGCCCTTTGAGTCGCTGCGCCAGATCACCTGCGCCACCTGCCCGGCATTCCACGCCTGGAAAGAGGCCCCGCCCACAGCAGCGGCCGGCAGCGTCTTCTCCTATACCATCTTTATCGAGACCGACTCGCTGCTAAACGGCTCTTCTATGGTCGACCCGCTGCCACCTGGCGTCGCTTACGCCGGCAACCTCTCCTCGAACATCGGCGAAGCCTGGTACGACAACGGGACCAATACTGTCTACTGGACCCCTCCCCACTTACTCTATGGGGCAGCCAACCTGCTTACTGGAGGTCCTGGGCCGAGCAACCTGTACGCCATCGACCCGCATAGCGGGGCGGCCACGCCGATTGGGCCTATCGGCTTTGACAACGTCACCGGGCTGGCCCTTCTCCCCGATGGTCGTCTGGTCGGCTCGGCCCGCGGCGATGACCTCTACGGCGGCACGCCTACCGCGATCCTCATCGAGATCAACCGGGTCACAGGGGCAGGAATGCTGATTGGGGTGATCTCTGACAGTGTCACCGGCTGCGGCCGCATGCCCGACCTCACCTACGACCCGGCCACCGACACCCTCTACGGCTATGGCGATTACTGTTACGGCGCGCCGGAGGGCCTCTTCATCATCGACCCGGACACCGGCGCCGGCACCCCCGTGGGCCCCAGCGGCTATAGAGAGGGGGGCAACGGCCTTGCCATCGATCGGGACACCGGCATCATTTACGCCACGCCCTTTGACAACCAGAGCCTGGTCACGCTCGATCCGCTGACCGGGCAGGGCACCGATGTGCCGGGCAGCGCGGGCAACGTGCCGTACCGGGTGAACGCCCTGGCCTTTGACCCGCTGAGCGGCGTTCTGTATGGCTCCTGGAACGACCCCGGCAACCCCGACAAGTTGGTCACCATCTCTACCGCTGACGGGACGACAACCGTGGTTGGCGAGACGGTCCTGGGGCTGGATGCTCTTGTCTTTGCCGGCTCCGCTACCCTGAACAGGGCGGCTGCGGCGCAGCCGGCCGTCGACGAAACGCTGGGCCTGCCGGCGCCGGCAGCCATGCCACCTGCGTCCCTCTCCTTGCCTGCCATCGAACCGCAGGCCATTGCCAGCCCGCAGGCCATCCTGGACGACTTTAACCGCGCCGACGGGCCGATCGGCCCCAACTGGACGGTGCATAACGGCTACTGCAACATCTCCAGCAACGCCGCGGTGTGCGGCAGCATGGGCCGGGCCACCTTCAACAGCTATACGGGCGACGGCAACGCCGCCGAGGCGGACATCGAGGCCGTCGGCACGGCTCTGCAATACACCGGCCTGCTGCTCAACTATGGCGCCGGCAGCAGCAACCTGTTCCTCAAGGTTCAGAATCAGTCCGGGAGCAACCAGTTCCGCCACGCCGGCTGCTACACCGGCAACAACGGCCCGCCGTTCGGCCTGGGCTTCTTCGCCCTCTCCTCGCCCTTTACCACGGCGCACATGCGGGCCACCCGCGTCGGCAACGATGTAACCCTCTCGTTCACCAACATTGACGGCGGGGCCCAACCGGACCAGACCTACGTCTGTTCGGGCGCGCCGGCGCCGGAGGGCACCGGCATCGGCATCCTGGGCTATGCCGGCTTCGCCCGGCTGGACAACTTTGGGCTGCCGGGCGGCGGCCCGGTGCGGGTGGCCATCACCTTCGACGTGAGGGCGACAGCGCGCTGCGGCGAGGTCATCCACAACCTGGGTTGGGCGACGAACGGCTTTACTGTGGTGGACTTTGGCGCCGATACCCTGGTTACAGGTTGTCGCTACCTGCCTATCGTCACCAGGAACTTTTGACGAAGAAAGGGTAGCCGAAGGCAATGCCTTCGGCTACCCTGGGGAAGGAATCTACGGCTTGCCCTCTTCCGTGTTCTCAGACGATGAGCGGTTCGCGGTAGAGGCCAAAGACAGAGCGAAAGACGTCCATGATCTCCTGCAACGTTGCATAGACGCGCACAGCGTTCAGGATGTGGGGCATGGTGTTCTCCGTCCCCTGCGCGGCGATGCGCAGCCGGTCGAGCGCCTGCCCCACCGCTCCGCTGTCCCGCGTCCGCCGCAGCTCCTCCAGCCTGCGCCGCTGGCGCTCATAGCCCTGCGGGTCCATCTCCAGGAGCGGGATGCGCAGCGGCTCAGCCGCCACGTACTCGTTGACGCCGACGACGATCCGCTTGCGCTCGTCGATCTCGCGCTGGTAGCGGTAGGCGGCGTCGGCGATCTCTTGCTGGAAAAAGCCCCGCTCGATGGCCGGCAGCACGCCGCCCAACGCCTCGATGCGCCGGAAATAGTCATAGGCCTGGCGCTCGATGCGGTCGGTGAGCGCCTCGATGGCATAGGCGCCGCCCAGGGGATCGACCGTGTTGGTCACGCCCGACTCGTGGGCGATGATCTGCTGTGTGCGCAACGCCACAGTGACGGCAAACTCGCTGGGCAATGCCAGGGCCTCGTCCATGCTGTTGGTGTGCAGGCTCTGTGTCCCGCCCAACACCGCTGCCAGCGCCTGGATCGCCACGCGGACGACGTTGATCTCGGGCTGCTGGGCGCTGAGGGTGCAGCCAGCGGTCTGGGTGTGGAAGCGCATCCACCACGAGCGCGGGTCTCTGGCCCCGAAGGTGTGGCGCATCTCCCGCGCCCAGATGCGGCGGGCGGCGCGGAATTTGGCGATCTCTTCCATAAAGTCGTTGTGGCAGTTGAAAAAGTGAGAGAGGCGCGGCGCAAAGGCGTCGATGTCGAGCCCGCGCGCCAGCGCCCAGCGCACGTACTCAAAGCCATCGCTGAGGGTAAAGGCCAGCTCCTGCGCTGCCGTCGCCCCCGCCTCGCGGATGTGATAGCCGGAGATGGAAACCGTGTTCCAGCGCGGCAGGTTGGCGCTGCCGAACTCGATCGTGTCCGTCACCAGGCGCATGGACGGTTCGGGCGGGAAGATGTACTCTTTCTGGGCGATGTACTCTTTGAGGATGTCGTTCTGGATCGTGCCGCCCAGCTCGCGCATCGGCACGCCCTGTTTTTCTGCCGCGGCGATGTACATGGCCCAGATCGGCGCCGCCGGGCTGTTAATGGTCATGGAGGTAGTGACCCGTCCCAGCGGGATGTCGGCAAAGAGCACCTCCATGTCCTTCAGCGACGAGACAGCCACGCCGCACTTGCCAAACTCCCCTTCCGCCTGCGGGGCGTCGGTGTCATAGCCCATCAGCGTCGGCAGGTCGAAAGCAACCGAAAGGCCGGTCTGTCCCTGCTCTAAAAGGTACTTGAAGCGGGCGTTGGTCTCCTCCGCCGTGCCAAAGCCGGCAAACATGCGCATCGTCCACAGGCGGCCACGGTACATTGTCGGATGCACGCCACGGGTGAAGGGGTACTCGCCGGGGAAGCCCAGCCTGTCCATATAGTCCCCCTCCACGTCGAGCGGGGTGTACAGGCGCTCCACCGGCTCGCCGGAGGCAGTGATGAACGTCCCCATGCGCTCTGGCCGCTGCGCCAGCGCCTCTTTCAGTGTCGTCTTGGCCCACTTGTCACGGGCCTCTCTCAATTGGTTCAGCTCCTGGTCATTCATTGTTCTTTCCTCTCAGTGATCGCTCATCGCTTACTGTTCAAGGTCAAGGGATTCGAGCGCCGCGCGGGCGGCAGCGCGCTCGGCGGCCTGTTTGGAATGGCCCTCGCCGCGCCCGGCGACCTGCCCACCCAACAGCACTTCGGCGACAAAGGTCCTGTCATGGGCCGGCCCCACTTCGGCGACGATGCGGTAGCGCGGCGTGACGCCGAGCCGGGCCTGCGCCCACTCCTGCAGGCGGCTTTTCTCGTCCTTGTCCGCCTCGGCGCTGAGAATGTCCTCCGTAATGCCCTCGATCAGGCTGTGCAAAAGCTGCCGCGTCGGCTCCAGCCCGCCGTCGAGATAGAGCGCGCCCACCAACGCCTCGAAACCGTCCTCCAGATTGGCCGACCGCTCCCGCCCGCCGCTTTCCTCCTCGCCACGTCCCAGGCGCAGCACCTGCCCCAGCCCCAGCCTGGCAGCAAAGTGCGCCAGGCTCTCCTCCCGCACCAGCGCCGCCCGCAGCCGCGTCATCTCCCCCTCGTGGAGTTCGGGATAGCGCTCGAAAATCCACGCCGCCACGACAAAGTTGAGCACCGCGTCGCCGAGAAACTCGAGGCGCTGGTTGTCCTCTTCCTCCGGATGCTCGTTCTTGTAGGACTTGTGCGTCAGTGCGCGCAAGAGCAGCCCCACGTCCCGGAAGCTGTAGCCAATGCGTTCTTGAAAAGCAGTCAGGTCGTTCATCGCGTGTCGCGTATCGCCTATCGCGTATCGCCTATCGCGTATCGCCTATCGCTTCTCGCCTATCGCTGATCGCCTATCGCTTCTCGCCTATCACGTATCGCCTATCGCTGATCGCTGATCGCCTATCGCGTCTCGCTCGTTGTCCCGCAACAGGCAACCAGCGATAAGCGACTAGCGATTAGCGATAAGCGATCAGCGATAAGCGATCAGCGATAAGCGATTAGCGATTAGCGATAAGCGAGAGGCGCCGCAGCAGGGGCAACGCAGCCTGAACAGCCCGCGCGCGGTGGCTGATCTGGTTCTTGACCTCGGCGGGCAGTTCGGCCATGGTACAACCCAATTCGGGGATGTAAAAGACGGGGTCGTAGCCAAAGCCGCCCGACCCGGCCGGCCCCGTGGCGATGACGCCCTCACAGATGCCCTCCGCCATGTGGACGCGCCCGCCAGGAGCTACGATGGCAATGACGCAGCGGAAGCGCGCCGTGCGCCGCTCTGGCGGGACCCCTTCCATGTGGCGTAGCAGTTGGGTCAGCCGGTCGGCGTCCGACCCCAGCGCGTAGCGGGCCGAGCGCACCCCCGGAGCGCCGCCCAGCGCGTCGACCTCCAACCCCGAATCGTCGGCCAGGACCACCATTTCCCCGCCCAGCGCCCGCGCATAGGCCTGCGCCTTGAGACGGGCATTGTCAGCATAGGTCGGCCCGTCCTCGGCCACCTCGACCTGCAAGCCCAGTTCCGCCGGAAAGCGCAACCGCACCGGCAGCTCGGCCAGCAGGGCGCGAAACTCGCGCTCCTTGCCGGGATTGTTCGTGGCGACGAGCAGCTCCATGGGCCACCTCATTGCTCCAACAACGTCTCGCCCCCGGCCTCCAACGATGTCTCGCTTCCACAATCGTTGCAACGCGCCCGCCCCCGGCTGCCCTCCACCAACAGGCCGCCGCAGGACGGGCACGGTTGCGGCAGCGGCTTTTGCCAGACCCAAAACTCGCAGCGGGGATAGTTGGCGCAGCCATAACCCGTGCGACCCTTGCGCGTCCGCTTCTCCACCAGCTCCCCCCTACAGCGCGGGCATTTGACCCCCACCTTGTCCAGCCACGGCTCTCGATAGCGGCAGGCCGGATAGCCCGCGCAGCCGATGAACCGGCCAAAGCGGCCCTGGCGGACCAGCAGCGGACGCCCGCACTCTGGGCAGTCGCGCCCGACCTCTTGCGGCGCGGTCTCGACCTTTTCGATCCCCTTCTCCGCCGCGTCGAGCCGCTCCTTGAACGGCCCGTAGAACGCGCGCACCACCGGCACCCACTCCTCCTCGCCCGCCGCGATGCGGTCCAGATCCCCCTCCATCCGCGCCGTAAAGCCATAGTCCAGCACCAGCGGAAAGTGCTTCACCAGCAGGTCGTTGACCACAAAACCAACCTCGGTGGGCACCAGTCGCCGCTCCACCAGGCGCACATAGCCGCGCTCCTGAATGGTCGAGAGGATCGCCGCGTAGGTCGAGGGCCGGCCGATGCCCAGCTCTTCCAGCGCCTTGACCAGCGTCGCCTCGGTGTAGCGCGGCGGCGGCTGGGTAAAGTGCTGTTTGGGGATCAACCGCAGCAGGTTCAGCAGCTCGCCCACCGTCAGCGGCGGGATGCGCTGCGCGGCTTCTTCCTCGGCGTCCTCCTCCGGCGCTTCCTCGTAAACGACCAGGAAGCCGGCAAAGCGCAGCGTCGAGCCGTTGGCGCGGAACAGGTAGGGCTTTTCCCCCTCCGCCGGCCCGGCCAGCACGTCGACGGTGACCGTGTCATAGATCGCCGCTGCCATCTGGCTGGCGACAAAGCGCTGCCAGATGAGCTGATAGAGGCGGTGCTGATCGCGGCTGAGGTGTTCCTTGAGCGCCTCCGGCTCGCGCATGACCGAGGTGGGGCGAATGGCCTCGTGCGCTTCCTGGGCCCCTTTGGCCCGCGTCTTGTAGACCGGCGGCTGCGGCGGCAAATAGTCCTCGCCGTAGCGCCGGGCCACAAAAGCCCGCGCCTCGGCCTGCGCCTGCGCCGAGACGTTGGTCGAGTCGGTGCGCATGTACGTGATCAGCCCCACCGCTCCCTCGCCAGGCAGATCGATGCCCTCGTAGAGCTGTTGGGCAATGGCCATCGTGCGCCTGGGCGCCATGCGCAGGCGGCGCGAAGCCTCCTGTTGCAGCGTACTGGTCGTGAACGGCGCCGCCGGGCTGCGCCGCCGCTCGCCGCGCTTGAAGGCCGACACCACATAGACCGCCCGCTCCAACTCGGCGACGACGGCCAGCGCCTCGGCCTCGTTCTTGAGATCGACCTCCTTGCCGCGGATGCGCAGCAACGTGGCGATGAAAGAGGGCGGCGGACGGCGCTCCTGGCGTTGGGCCAGCTCGGCCTCGATCGACCAATACTCGACCGGTATGAACTGCTCGATCTCGCGCTCGCGCTCCACCACCAGGCGCACCGCCACCGACTGCACCCGCCCGGCGCTGAGTCCGCCGCGCACTTTGCGCCACAGGAGCGGCGAGAGGCCGTAGCCCACCAGCCGGTCGAGCACGCGCCGCGCCTGCTGCGCGTTTACCAGGTCCATGTTGATCTCGCCCGGATGAGCAAACGCCTCGGCGATAGCGTCCCGCGTGATCTCGTGAAAGACCACCCGTCGCGCTCGCTCCCTGCCCGTCTGCGTTGCTTCCAGCACGTGCCAGGCGATGGCCTCACCCTCGCGGTCGGGGTCGGTGGCCAGGTAAATCTCGGCTGCCTTTTCCATCTCGGCGCGCAGTGACTTGACCACGTCGCGCTTGTCGTTGAGGACGCGGTAGCGGGGCGCAAAGTCGTTCTCCACGTCCACCGAGAGCGAAGAGCGCAGCAGGTCGCGCACGTGCCCCACCGTGGCGCGGACGGTATAGCCCCTGCCCAGAAAGCGGCCGACCGTGCGCGCCTTGGCCGGCGACTCGACGACCACCAGCCGCCCGCTGCGCCGTGGCGCCGGCGGCGGAGCGGGCGGGGGCGGCTCCAGCCCTTCGTGGGCCGCCGTCTGTCCCATGCGCACGATCGCCGTCCCGCACTCCGGGCAGGTTCCGCGCATCGCCGCGCGGCCGCCCTTGAGGTAGACCGGCTGCGGGTTCTGCAGCGCGCGTTTGGCGCGGCAGCGCATGCAATAGGCCTCGAGACGGCCCGC
>Ga0209101_1002870_pt1 | contig 10836 bp, 5 predicted proteins | sample ConPoolayeCmetaG_FD_185481 | JGI IMG/M metagenome (GOLD analysis project Ga0209101, IMG submission 185481) | Hot spring microbial mat communities from California, USA to study Microbial Dark Matter (Phase II) - Cone Pool mat layer C metaG... ... | reverse complement strand
GTCGCCTACGCCGCCGCCAAGGGGGCCGCCATGACCTTGGCTCGCGGGCTCAGCAAGGAACTCGCCCCCTTCAAGATCCGCGTGAATGCCGTCGCACCCGGCGTGATCCAGACGGCCTTCCACGCCGAGACGCCCAAGGAGATCCTCGATTCACTGAGCAGGACCATTACGGTGGGGCGGCTCGGGGTGGCTGAGGACGTCGCCAGGGCTGTCGTCTTTCTGGCGGGTGAACGGGATGGGTTCATCACCGGTGAGACGATCGACATCAACGGCGGCATGTGGTTGGCATAGTCCGCGGATGGACCGCACCCGTGTGGAACCCGCGCCCGGAACGGCGGGCGTCGGGACGTCGGTCCCCAACCGCCGTCCGCAGCCCATGCGCGGCAATCTACGGGCCGTCCAGCCCCCCGAGTTCGGCGAGCATCGCCTTGGCCTGAGCATGATGAGGATCGGCCGCCAGGACCCGCGCCAAGACCCGGCGGGCTTCGGGCTTCCGGTCGACCCGGACCAGGCAAAAGGCCAGGTTCATCAGCACCGCCGGTTCCGGGCGAAGCTCCGCCAGCCGGTTGAGATGTTCCGCCGCGCGGTCGTACTGATGCAAACCCGCGTAGGCCTGCCCGAGCAAAGACAGCGCCACCACGTTCTGGGGTTCCAACGCCCGCACCGCGCTCAGCTCCTCGATCGCTTCGGACCACTTCCGCTGCTTTACCAGGCTGTCCCCAATCAACAGGCGGCATGCCACGTAGCGCGGATTTTTCCGCAAGACGGTTCGGGCGTATTCAACGGCCTGGGCGTAGCGCCCCAGCTCATGGTTTGCGAAGGCCAGATCGCGCAAGATCGCGTGGTTCTCCGGATTGAGCCGCCGTGCGGCTTCCAATGCCTCGACCGCCTGCGGATAACGCCGCTGCTCCATTTCGATGCGGCCGAGGACAAGGTACGCTTCGGCACGGTCGGGGGCCGGGATGTTCGGGTCAAGCTGAGGTTCCAGGACCGCCATGGCCCGACTCACCTGACCGTTCCTCGCGAACATCGACGCCAGTTGCCGCCTGCCGAATCGCTCCGGTGAAGGCCAGTCGCCTCCCACGGGCAACGCCATCAACCCCGCCAGCACGACGACGACCAGCCCGGCCGCAACAAGCCGACGGCGCGAACCCAAGCCGTACCACCACACCATGCGGTTCATCCCCCAGCCTCCCAAGACGGCGAGCAGGGGGACCATCGGCAGGCGAAACCGGGACGACGTGTAAAACACCATGCAGGAAAGGAACCCCACGCCGAACAGCAACAGGATCGGTTCCGCGCGGTGCTCCCGCGCGGAGAGCACCAGTCCAACCAGACCCAAGGCGGCGATGACACCAAAGGGCAAGGCGAGCCATCGAAGGATCGGGATGTCTTGCCGTTCCGCGGAGAACGCGTAGACGTTGGCAACCTCGTCGTTGCTGAAATACAAGCGGAACTTCCGCCACAGGATCCAGGCCCACCACCGCGGGTGCTTGCGGATGAAAGTCAGGCCGCGCTTGTACCAAAATGCCGACGCCTGGCCGCTCGTGAGCCGGCGGCCAAGCACCTGTTCCGCCATCGACAATTGCTCTTCATGCTGTGTGGCGACTTCGCCGGTGATGACCCCCCCGAGGCTCAACGTTCCAGCGGCTGTGGGGTTGTTTCCAAGATAAAAGGTGATTCCACCGGCCGAGGACAAAGCAATCAGGTCGCCTTCCGCTCGAAGATTGTGCCAGGTAAACGGGGCGATAACGGCCGCCGCCGAGCCGCAGAAAACACCCGCAGAAACCAGGGTCCGTTTGCCTCCACGCCGCCCCCGCCACCCCATCCAAATCGCGAGCAACGGAACGGCCAGGAGGAACGACGGGCGAAGTCCGCTGGCCAGCCCCAGGCACAGTCCGGCCGCGCCACCTCGCATCGCCGTGCGGAATGAATTACGCGGCTCGGGCAACGCCCCGAGACGCTCGGCCATGCCCACCGTCCAGTAGGCCGCAAGGAGAGACAGGAACGTGCCGATGGGCTCCGTCAGCAGTTTGCCCTCCGTGGAAACGATGGGTCCGTATCCCAGGCATAATCCCGCTGCCACGACCCCACCGATTCGCCCGCCTCCGCGCCGTGCGATCCCATAGACCAGACCCACACTCGCGCATCCCAGTGCCAACTGGATGAGCAAGAGAAAGCGGTGGCCCCCCGTCAGAAGAAGGCTGCCGGCAATCAGGTAGGGATAAAGAGGGCTTTGCGAGTGTGCCGTGTGCGGCGGCGGCCAAGTGCCCTCCAGCACGCCTTGGGCGCGCGACAGGTACATCGCCCCGTCCGAGACCGGTTGGTCGAGGTAAGGCCAATCGAGCGACTGAACGTAATAGAGGATCCGCACCGCGATCGCCAGACCGATCAACACACCCAAGAGGACCCCGTCCGAACTCCCGAAGGGGGACGGATTTTCTCTGGGTCCGGCGTCCGCGCGAACGCCCTCCGGCACCTCGGAAGACGGCCGTGCGGGTTTGCCCGTCTTCCGCATTCGGCCGTTGGGTGTTTGTCCGTCCATTTCTTGGTGAACCGCGACCCGTCATCGCGGCGATTGCAACAGCCTGTTCTCAACTTGCCGGAACATATCCAGCGCCTTGGCGTGCTGCCGATCGTAGCGGAGGGTGAGCTGGTAATGTTTGCGGGCTTCCAGAAGATTCCCCAACCGAAAGTAGGTGTTCGCCAGGTTGTAATGGGCCTCGGCGAATTGCGGCATCAGACGGATGGCCTCGAGGAAGTGGTCGATGGCCTCCTCGTCGCGCTCCATCCTGACCAGCGCCGTGGCGAGGTTGTAATGGGCCTCCGGCAGTCCCGGATTGAGCCGGACCGCCCGACGATAGCAGTCCAGGGCGTCCGGGACCCGGCCCATGTCGATCAGGACGGACCCTGCGTTGTTGTACACCACCGCCGAATCCGGGTTGATCTCCAAGGCCTTCCGGTAGTACTCCAGGGCCTTCCGGTAGTACTCTTCGGCCTTTGGGTTGTTCGCCGGGACCTTGTTTTTCTCCCGGTCTCCGCGCCGATCCAACTCGTCGGCCAACCCCGCATAGGCGTGCCAGGACTTGGGGTCCACCTCCGCTGCGTGGGACCAGAGCGACCATGTATCCCGCCATACGGTCGTCTGTCGCCACGTTTGCCCGGCAAGAAGAATCACAACCAACCAGAGGAAGCTCGCGAGCGCAACCCCGCCCGCCCTCCTCCATCGGACCCAACACCAGCCGATGCTCCCTCCGACCAATAAGGCCCACCCCGTGCAGGACAAGTAGGTGTAGCGGTCCGCCGCCAGGTGCCTGCCGGCTTGAAACGGAACCAACACCGGCGCCAACATGATCAGGTAGAAAACCCACACCGCCAAACCGGCGGGCCAGTGCCCGGCGAACCGCACCACGAGCACCGTGATGCCCACCACGACCACACCGCTCATGAGGAATCGGGCCGCCACCGGACTGAACGGAATCGGCCATTCGTAGAGCGGACTCAGGCGCGTTGGGAGGAATGTCTTGAGCAGATAAAACGCCGGTCCATACACCGCTGCGGCGATCCGGGCGGTTACATCGCGTTCGGCCAGGCCTTGCAGGGCGCCGGCTTGCTGTTGGCCCTTGATGGCCACGATGCCTACAAACACGGCCACGACCAGGAATGGCACCTTCTCGATCCAGACCTCGCGGGTCGGGCGGGCGAACCACGTCCGGAAGTCACCCCGCACCCTGCGAAGGGGATAAAAATCCAGCAAGACCATCACCAGCGGGAGAACCAGTGTGGTCCCCTTGGACAAGACCGCCAGCACGAACAGGATGAACGTCCAACCCAGGGATCGCTCCTGCGGCTCGGACCCGTCGGGCAACGGACTGCGGGCCCGTAGATACGTCCACAGGGCCAGAAAGAAAAACAGCCCACTGAGCGTGTCTCGGCGCTCCGTCGCCCACGCGACCGACTCGACCCGAAGCGGGTGCACGGCGAAGAGCAGCGCGACGGTGGCCGCCGAAACCGTCAAGGCGGCGTTCCCCTGCCCGGCAGGTAGCTTCAGCGCCCGTCGCAGCAACTGCAACGCAACCAGGAACAAAACGACCGCACCGGCGGTGTGAAGCAGCAGACTCGTCAGATGATACCCACGAGGGTTCATCCCCCAAATCAGGTAGTCCACCGCCAACGTGACCCAGGCCAGCGGTTGATAGGGACCCAAGTGCGTGGTGGAGAACATCCATCGGATGTTCTGGAGCGGCCAGAACCCGCGGTAGTTCGGATTGCGCAGAAAGTTGATGTCGTCGTCCCAGTACACGAACTCGTTGTGGACCGTCGGCATGAACGCGATCAGCGTCACCACCGCGACGACAATCATGGCCGCCAAGTTCCCCCGCGATCGGCAAGGAGGAGAAGGCCTTTCGGAACAAGACTCGCCGATCGGTTCGGTTATTCCCTCTGCCAACCGGTCCTGCTCGGGTAAACGTTCTGCGACCGACGGCGGAGGTGTCTCGGATGGGGACGAGAAGGCTTGCGGATCGCTCATGGTGTCTCCCTGCCGGTAACGTCGCGCGATTTTTGCGATACCCGTCCGTTGGGACGATGTCCAGTTCCGGCATACCCGACCCGGCGGTGTGCAAACCGCCATGTGATCCGGCGATGTCCATCCCGGGTGGGGATAATGGTACCCTCAACGGAACACCGTCCCGTGCCGACAACAGTTCGACATGTTACCATAGAGGAGCAATCGACAGCCACGCCGGAATTCCTAAACGGTGGACGAGGTGTCCTGCACGTCGATTCGTTACGAAAGGACACAATCCCACGGGTCGATGTGGGGCACCCACCCACCGGAGAATTGGACCCCAAGCGTGCGGTGGCTTCGAGACCGGCCCTTGCGGGTACCGGGTACGGGACGGATTGGACGGGTCGCCGGGGTGACAGGTGAGTATTTTAAGGCCGAGAGTTCTGCGCGCATGTCCTTGGCCGTAATGCATAACGCCCATTCAAGAAACGAGTGGCGGTCGCCCCATTGGTCCATTGGGGTTGCGGCCAAAGGCCCGCCTCGGGATGCTCTCCGGCCCGAAGGGCCACAAGAGAATGGCCGGGGGCGCAACCCCCGGAAGACAGGGGCGCCTTCCCCCCCAAGCCCTGAAGGGGCCCCAGAGGGGCGAGGCGCGTGCCGATCACGCGGGCGACATCATGACGCCCTTTCAGGATTGGGCAGGCAAGGGTCGTCTGCTACCGGGGCCGTTGGCCCCGGCCTCGTGCCCCTACGGGGCAAAATGGGCACCCGCCAAGGTTGTCACGGACCCGCCGGCACCCGCGGCAGGAGGTAGTCGCTGATGGCCGATTACACGTGGTATCGCAAGGGGCTCTTCTTCTCGTGCACTCAGTGCGGGAACTGTTGCAGCGGCGCCCCGGGATACGTGTGGGTCACGGTTGAGGAACAGCAGCAGATCGCCCGTGCCCTCGGATTCGCAGATGCCCGGTTGCCGTGCCGGTACGTCCGGCGGGTCTGTTTTCGCACGAGCCTGACGGAGCAGCCAAACGGCGATTGTGTCTTCCTGCATCGCACCGGTGATCGCGCCTACTGCCGGATCTACGAGGTCCGGCCGATGCAGTGTCGAACCTGGCCGTTCTGGAAGATCAACCTGAAATCTCCCGAGCACTGGGCCGCCGCGGCCGCGACGTGCCCCGGCATGAACCAGGGTGCGTTCTTCGAGGCCAGCAGGATCGAGGAGATCCGCGAAGCCAACGCATAGCGATGATGACGTTTCCACGGACCACATTGCCGATAGAAGCCATCCGGGCCAGCAGCCGAAACCCAAAGGTGGTTCGAGCCGTCTCCCGCTTCTACCAACGGGCGGATGCCGAACTGTCAGAGGGTGGTTCGGACTGCGAGCAATGCGGACAATGCTGCGACTTCGCGCAGCACGACCATCGACTGTTCGTCGCCTCCATCGAGTTGGGGTACCTGTTGGCCGTTGTGGGCCCCACGTTCCCGGACGTGCCCACATGGCCGGCGCGGTGTCCCTACCAAGTCGCGCAGCGGTGTTCCATTCACCCGCATCGCCCGCTCGGTTGCCGGGCATTTGTCTGCAAGCCGCGCCGTCTCGAACGAAGCGACCGCTCAATCGAGAACGTGCGCCGGGTTCAAAAACGGGAACGGGCTCCGAGCCTACCGTTGGCCGCCACGACCCCAACGCCTTCCAGCGAGGCACCTGCCCCCGTTTTTGAACCATGCCAGAACTTGCATAGGGGTCTGGTCCTCCTCCATCGCAGGTGGAACGTCCCCTACCGGTATGTCGAATGGGGCCAAGGACTCCGCCAGCTGGCAGCGGCCACCAGCCCCCTTCACAAGGGGGACTCGTCGCAACCGACGGTACCAACTGGATGAAGGTTGCGCCAGGCTTTCGTCAAGTTCCCGTGAAAACCCGCGGTGAATTTTACCAAACCGCATCGGTTTGCGCATTGACGTCGCCCGTAAAAGGCGGTATGAGGGTATTGAGGTGGATTGAATTACGCCTAGGAGCAGATGGAGCCGTACCGAGGGGATGCGAGCTCCTCTCCGCAGATCCGGGCTGCGGGTCCATGTCCACGGTAAAGGAGGTGAGCTTCAACCTTGACCAAGAAAGAGATAGCAAAAGAGGTCGCGGCCAAGTACTCCTTCGACCAAAGTTTGGCCAAGCGGGTAGTCCAGGACGTCCTCGACTCGATCGTGACGGCACTGCTGAAACAGGGGCGTATCGAATTGAGGAACTTCGGCGTATTCGAGGTGAAGCACCGAGCCCCGCGGGTCGCCCGTAACCCCCGTACAAATCAGCAAGTGAACGTGCCGGCCAAGACGGTCGTTGTATTCCATCCCGGCAAGAACCTTGCCGATCTGATTGGTAAGCAAGCCCAGCCAACTCTCAAGCAGGAGGTCCAGGTGGACCGGGCGGTTACCACCGAAGTGCCCCAGATCGAGTCCGGATCAGGTCCTGCCGGAATATAGGGCGCGGTTACTTTGGGTTGACGAAGGTCACTTCTCGGAATCCCTTCAGAAGGTCGGCGGTACTTGCCGAAGTTAGGAATAGGCGCTGGGTTGGGGTAATCTTGCGCCTGCATGTTCGTACGGCAGGGGCGGATGACCGATCTGCCGGGATGGGTTGGGTTCGTTCGGTCCAAACGGGCCGTTAAGGATCACATAAGCATCTGCCATCAAGCGCACGAGGACTCAATGGAGGGCTCTTTGCCGAGGTGAACTCCCATGAAGACTACCGCTTTCATCAGCGGACTGTTGATCGTCCTTCTCATCTTGCTAGCTGGGCAGACAGGCTGCAGCCTGACGCAAACCCAAAGCGAACACCAACATACGTACGATACTATCGTACATCACGATCTTTATACAATTCCGGATGACATAGATATGTTATTAATGATGGACCGCCCAACGCGTCTTAGTCGATGGATCGTTTCGTACTAATCAGACGTTCGTCCGAACGGTCGTTGGAGGACACCGGATGGCCCGTGGCGGCGCTATGGTCTGTGTAGCCCGGCCGCCTGAGTCCACTCCCACCGGCTTGACAGGTCTGGTCGGCCTGGGTCACCTCGTTGACATCCTGGCATTCCGACCGGTATAAGGTGTACCCACTTCGGTTCAATGGGGTGGCTCGAACCGCGCTTGGTCCCCCATCCCGCCGAGTGGCCGGCAGTAGCTAGAACCACGAAGGAGACGAATTCGATGGCCAAGACGAAGTACGTATTTTTCTTTGGGGCTGGTAAGGCGGAAGGCAAGGCCGACATGAAGGCGCTCCTCGGGGGCAAGGGCGCCAATCTGGCCGAGATGACCAACATCGGTCTGCCCGTCCCACCGGGGTTCACGATTTCCACGGAGTGTTGCGACTACTTCGGCAAACACGGGGGACAATGGCCCGCGGGTCTGGCAGAACAGGTGGAAGCAAACCTCGAAAAGCTCGAGCGGCTCACCGGCAAGAAGCTGGGGGGGGCTGAAAACCCGCTGTTGGTCTCGGTGCGTTCGGGTGCGGCGTCCTCGATGCCGGGGATGATGGACACGGTGCTGAACCTCGGGTTGAACCCGGACAGCCTGCAAGCCCTGATCAACAAGACGGACAACCCACGATTCGCGTGGGACGCGTACCGGCGTTTTATCCAGATGTTCGGCGATGTGGTGATGGGACTCGAGCATCACGAGTTTGAGCGCCGGCTGTTTGAGGTCAAGCGCGAGGTGGCCCGGCGGAAGGGTCTGGAAGGCGCGGACTCGATGGGCGGCGAGGAACTCAACCGCAGGATCCCGGACACCGATCTGGACGTCAACGACCTGCAGCGTGTGGTTGAGCGCTACAAGGAGTATTACCGGAGCGCGCTAGGCGAGGAGTTTCCGACCGATCCGAAGGATCAGCTCACCAAGTCGATTAACGCCGTTTTCCGCTCGTGGAACAACCCCCGAGCCGTCCGTTACCGCGAAATCAACGAGATCCGCGGCCTGTTGGGCACGGCGGTGAATGTCCAGACGATGGTCTTTGGCAACATGGGACCGACCAGCGGAACGGGCGTCTGTTTCACACGCGATCCGTCGACGGGGGCCAACGAGTTCTACGGTGAGTTCCTGATGAACGCACAAGGGGAGGACGTCGTCGCGGGCATCCGCACGCCGTTACCGATCAAGCAGCTCGGAGAGATCATGCCGGACTGCTACAAGCAGTTGGTGAAGATCCGCTCGATTCTTGAGAAGCACTACCGCGACATGCAGGACATGGAGTTCACGATCGAAGAGGGCACGCTCTACATTCTGCAAACGCGGAACGGCAAGCGGACGGGGTCGGCCGCCGTCCAGATCGCGGTGGACATGGTCAAGGAAAAACTGATCACAAAAGAGGAAGCCCTGATGCGGGTTCCACCCAACGACCTGGATCAATTGCTTCACCCCATGTTCGATCCGGCTGCGGAGGCCAAGGCCAAGGTTCTGGCCACCGGTCTGCCGGCTTCACCGGGTGCCGCCACGGGACAGATCGTTTTCTCGGCGGACGACGCCGAGACCTGGGCCAAGCAGGGCAAAGCGGTCATCCTTTGCCGCATCGAGACCAGCCCCGAGGACATCGGCGGGATGCACGTCTCCCAAGGCATTCTGACCACCCGGGGCGGCATGACCTCGCATGCCGCCGTGGTCGCCCGCGGGATGGGTACCTGCTGCGTCGCGGGGGCCGGCGAGATCGGCATCGACTATCCGAACAAGACCCTGACCGCCGGTGAGACGGTCCTGCACGAGGGAGATTGGATCAGCCTGAACGGCTCCAGGGGAACCGTCTATGCGGGGCAGATTCCCACCCGCGAACCCGAGTTGACCGGGGCGTTTGCGACGCTCATGCAGTGGGCCGACAGGACCCGCAGGCTCCAAGTGCGAACCAACGCGGACACGCCGCACGACGCTCGGGTGGCGGTCCGATTCGGCGCCGAAGGCATCGGTCTGTGTCGTACGGAGCACATGTTCTTCGAGGGCGATCGGATCATCAGCTTCCGCCGGTTGATCCTGGTGGCCGAAGACGTCAAGAACCTCCGGCAACAGCTTGCCGGTGCCGAGGGCGAAAAGGCCGACGAGATCCGACAAAAGCTCGCCGCGCCGCTGGCCCAGTACGAGCGAGCGCTGGACGAGCTGCTCCCCCTTCAACGGGCGGACTTCGAGGGCATCTTTGAAGTCCTCGACGGGCGACCGTGCACCATCCGCCTGCTGGACCCGCCGCTCCACGAGTTCCTTCCCCAGGACGAAGCCGGTCAAAAGGAAATGGCCGAGACGATGGGCGTGTCCGTCGAGCAGATCCGCGATACGGTCCGGCGACTCCACGAGTTCAACCCGATGCTGGGGCACCGCGGTTGCCGATTGGGTCTGACCTATCCCGAGGTCAGCGACATGCAGGTGCGGGCGATCATCGAGGCGGCCATCAACGTCAAGCGAAACAAGAAGATCAACGTGCGGCCGGAGATCATGATTCCCCTGGTGGGCAACGTCAACGAACTGAGGATCGCCCGCAAGGCGGCTGAGAAGGTCATCGCCGAGGTCTTTCAGCGAACCGGCGCGACCAAGAGGGAGATCCCGTACACGATCGGAACGATGATCGAGATACCGCGGGCGGCGGTCACGGCGGATCAGATCGCCGAGCAAGCCGAATTCTTCAGCTTCGGCACGAACGACCTGACGCAGATGGGGTGTGGGTTCAGCCGCGACGACGCCGGCAAGTTCCTCCGCGACTACGTGCGGATGGGCATCTATGAGTACGACCCGTTCCAGGTCCTCGACCGCGAGGGCGTCGGTCGGATGATTCAGACGGCCGTCGAGCGAGGCCGTGCGACGCGCCCGGGACTCAAGTGTGGCATCTGCGGCGAGCACGGCGGTGAGCCGCGTTCGGTCGGGTTCTGCCACCAGGTAGGTTTGGACTACGTCTCGTGCTCACCCTACCGCGTCCCGATCGCCCGTCTGGCCGCCGCCCAGGCGGCGGTGAGGGACGGGACCGGCGCGAAGGTGGCGGGTGCGAAGGCTCGGGTCGCCAAGGCGGTCGCCAAAACGCGCAAGAGAACCGCTCCAGCCAAGAAGGTGATTGCCAAGAAGGCAGTCGCCAAGACAAGAAGGACCACGGCAACGACAGAGAAGTCGGCGAAGAAGGGCGGTAAGAAACGGTAGTAAGGGAGGCAGGCTCAATACTGTTCGAGTAAGGGGGGCAGGCTTACTTATCAACTCAAACTGACCGATTCTACGCTGCCAGGAGCTTCTCCAGGCGACGGAGCACGGCGCGTTCATGGCTGACCTTGATGACATCGTCGACCGTCTCCCGCCACGCGGTGCGCTGCAGGTCG
>Ga0209101_1002869_pt1 | contig 10837 bp, 15 predicted proteins | sample ConPoolayeCmetaG_FD_185481 | JGI IMG/M metagenome (GOLD analysis project Ga0209101, IMG submission 185481) | Hot spring microbial mat communities from California, USA to study Microbial Dark Matter (Phase II) - Cone Pool mat layer C metaG... ... | reverse complement strand
TGCATTTTGTTCACTCTTGCTGCGGGCTTTCTCGCAAAGCTGCGAAGCCCTCGCTGCGGTAATAATATGCATTTTGTTCACTCTTGCTGCGGGCTTTCTCGCAAAGCTGCGAAGCCCTCGCTGCGGTGAACAAAATGGGGATACCCGGATTTGAACCGGGATCGCAAGCTCCCAAAGCTTGAAGGCTAGCCAAGTTACCCCATATCCCCTTATTGAGATTAGTTCTATGGCGTTTTTAAAGATTTGTCAGAATAAATTAAGGATTACTTCTTTGCTTCTTTCTTCTTCTCTTCCTTGGCGGGTGCTTTGGCTCCTGGCACTGCTCCTGCTTTTGCAGCTTCTGCGCTTGGCGCTCCTGCTGCAGCTGCTGGAGATGCTGCGGCTCCCGGAGCTGCTGTTGCAGCCGCGGCTTTTGCTGCTTCTGCAGCTGCCTTGGCTTCCTCAATTGCTTTCTTCTCTCTCTCTTGTTTAAGCTTCAGAGCTGCGAAGAATTCTGCCAATTTCTTTTTCTTTTCTTCAGATGGTTCGGTTATTTCTTCTTTTATTTCCTTGTCATATTTTCCCTCGTCTATTTCTTTCTCGACATCTTTTGCTTCCTTGCTATCTATCAAAACTCCCAAAGAAGCACAGGTTCCTACAACCTGCTTTATTGCTCTTTTCAAATCTTTTGCAAGCAGATTTGGAAGCTTGGTTTTTGCTATGAAGACAACTCTTTCAAATGCAATATTTCCTGACTTGAATTTTCGTGCTTCGCCAGAGCCTTTTTCCAGCGAAAGCTCTTTTTTGATTAATTCTGATACAGGGGGAGAAAAAACCTTGATCTTGTAAGTTTTTGTCTTTGCATCAACATCAATTTCTACAGGCACCTTCATTCCAGAAAAAGATTTTGTTGCTTCGTTTACATCTGAAATAACTTTTCCAAGATTTATACCCAGTGGGCCCAACTGCTGAGATATAACTGGCCCAGGTTTCATACTTCCACCATCAACTATTAATTTTACCTGCATTTTATTCTCCTGATTTTTTCTCTCCTTCAGTTTTCTCCTCTCCTTCTTTTTCTTCGCGCCTTATAACCTTTACGTTGTCTATCTTTACTGTAACTGGTATGGGAACAGATGCGCCAAGCAAGGAAACAACAACCTCGCCTTTCTGCTTGTCTATTCTTGTAACTTTTGCTTTTTCTCCCTTGAAGGTCTGCCCAATCATTTCAACAATATCCCCAACCTCAATTTTGATATCCTCAACTTTTGGCTCGAGCATGTGCTTTATTTCATCATAACTAAGAGTCTTACCAATTATTCCCTTGACATATGGGAGATTGAAAACAGCCTCTTCTGCAGATTCCCTATCCAGGGATTCAAGAATTATGTAACCTCTTAAACCGTGCGGACGCGCAAGAGAAAAAACATTCAAAGATTTTTTTTGAGCCCTCTCACTAATCATATCAAGAGCTTTTTCTTCCTTGTTTGTCTGAACCTTAATGATAAAAATCATTTTGCTTGCTCAACTTCTCCCTATTCAAAAATTGAGAAGTAGATAAAGATTATGATAAAATGGGGTTTAAAAATATTGCTTTTTGGGATTATTGTGTGCTATCCAATTTTGCCAGATATTCTTTTATCCTTTCCACTATCTGGGGAATAAGAAATTTTTCTATTTTCGCAGAAAAGATTTCTGAAAAGGGAGCGAATTCCGAGAGGCGGTAAGAATTGCCGTGCTTTTCTACGATAAGGGCATCTCTTAACCTTTTTAATTGCCTCCTTATATTTGACTCTGCCAAACCTTTTATTTCCAAAGAATTTTGTTTTCTAAGAGCCTCAACTTTATCCCTTACATCAAAAGAGGTGAGCAATTGTTTTTGCTTTCTTGCATCGTCAAGAACAAGCAGAATATCTACAATAATGTCCCTTGAATCTCCCGGCTGCAAAAACCCCAAGCTTAAGCAGACTTTTTTTACCAATTCTCTTTTCGGGGCGTCATAGGGCTTTTCGTATTTCCTAAGCGTTATTTCTGCTAAGGGTAAATCTTTCGGCATGTTAATTGTAGTATAATAATAGTTATAAATGTAACCTTTAAATTAAGAGTATGGAATTAATAGCATTCATTGGAGAAGACAAGACAAATTGGGGGCAGGTTAGTGCGTTGCTAAACAGGGGCGAGTGGGACAAGGTTATTCTTGTCAAGAATAAAAAGGCAGAAAATTATCCTTCAAAAAATTGCGAGATCATCAGCATAAACTCAGAGAAGATGGTAATGGAACTGAAAAAAGAGATGATGGAAAAATTAAAGGGAAAAATTTCTGGATTGGAAGTGGCGCTTTCGATTGCATCAGGAACTGGAAAAGAGCATATTGCACTAATATCTGCGCTATTGAGCCTACCTGTCGGCATAAAACTTGTTGTCTATACAAAAGACGGAATTGAGTTTGGAAATTAAACCTGATTGAGAGAGTTATAAGCTGATAAAATAATCAGAGAAAGAGAGCAAAAGCCCATTTCAAGAGCATTAAAAACAAAAGGGCGAGAAGAAGCCATGTTGCAAATGCAAAAGAGTATTTTGCGATTTTTTCACTATTTGTTAGGCTTAGAATTGTCAAATAGAAAAATCTACCGCCATCAAAAATGCCTGCTGGAATCATATTCATTAGGGCAACTGAAAAACAAACAAGAACAAGCCACCACAACAAGTCAAGAATGAAAATTCCAAAGTCGCCTATTTTTGACTGATAATATATATTGGGGTTGCGGATTTTTTCAATTAGTTTGTAAAACAATCCGAAAAAGCCCGAGTGTTTTGCTGAATAAATTCCAATTCCCAAAAATGCCTTGCCGTCTTTATCTCCGAGCGTTATTTCATAAGTTCTTATAGCTGTACCGTTATATGTCTTGATCTGTATAGTGTCGCCTGGGGAATGAGAGTAAATTATTTTTATTAGCTCTTCGTAGCTAGTAACTTTGGTGAAGTCAGCTTCTATAATTGCGCCGCTTAATTTTGCGTTATATGCGGGAGAGTCGTCAAAAGCATAAATCTTAGTCAAGTTGTTGTTCATCGAGTCATTTAAAATGGACTGCTCTATAAAATAAGTTTTATTCATGGCATTTATTTTTAACATTGTTGAATTATCCATACTTGAAATTGAAGAGATTTGAGAGAGATTAATCTCCGAAGCAGCATAACTATTGAAAATAATTCCTGACGGGGCAAATGCAGAGACAAAGAAAATCCATAAAATAAGTGCAAATAAAATCCCCACGATAATATTCGCAAAAGTTCCTGCAGCAAGCACGGATAACTGCGCAAACTTGCTTCTCTTTTTCATCTGCTTGTCATCCTGCTCAACGAATGCTGCTATAAACGGGCCAAGAAAACCAAAACCTGTTGAGTGAATCTTTATATTGTTCAATCTTGCAAAAATCCCGTGGGCAAATTCATGAGGAATTGCGATTGCTGCAATGATTAATATCCAATAAGTAAAATAAAATGGTGGAAGAAAATCAATTTTGAATAATTCTGGGAGATAAGGAATAAGCGGCATTATGACAGGAACTTTTAGTGCTTTTGCGGCAATAGGGGAGGTTATGTAGAAAAAAGCAAACCTGAATATGGTGTAAATTCCAAGAATAAGCAGAAAATAACCGCAGATTATAATTAAGTATTGCAACGGGGCAAGAATTTTACCATATTTTTTTGTGAATGAGTCTATAAACCTTATCCCCACCCGCGTTTTATAAAGATACAATGCACCTTCTCTTTTTAAGTTGTGCCTTCTAATATAGAGAAAAATGATTACAAATAATGTAAATAACACAAAGAAAGTTATGTCATATGCTGCGAAGCTCATCCTACTTTTTCCTTATTGGGCGAAATGCTCTTCCTGCGCATCTTGGGCATTTAACTTTGCCTGCGATAATTCTTATTGTCTGAGTACGGATTTTCTTGTTGCAATCCTTGCATATGAATACATCAGAGAACATTCTTGTTTGTGCTACTGGAATTTTTGCTGCCATTTTACAAAATCCTCATGATTATTTTCTTTCCTTCAATGTCCCAGTATTCAACCTGTTTTTCAGGCGCTAATTGCTCTCTTATATCATCTATGAAAGGCAAATCGATAGTTTCATAGCTTTCCATATCCATCACAGAAGCAGTTGACTCTGAAACAGAAAGAACCTGCGCTTTTCTCTTTTCAATCATTGGAACTTCAAAGCGCTCTGCTCCGGGGCATGCAAGAACTTTCTTTTTTCCCGTGATTATGCTTTTCGCTTCAATCCTGCACTTAGATGCTCCGTGCTTTCCTGACTTGCTTATATCATTTGAGATTACGCTATGTGCCTCTCCGTCAAGCATTATTGTTGCACCTGGTTTGGCGTCATATGCATCAATCAATTTCAAAACCATATTCTTTAGATAAAAAGTAGATTTATAAAGATTGCTTTACGCAATCTTTAATGCTCGGTTAGTAAACCTTCGCATATAAAGATTGTTTTATGCAATCTTTAATGCTCGGTTAGTAAACCTTCGCATATAAAGCTTGTTAGATGAGGGAAGAAAATGGCAGAAATCGCAAAAAAGAAAGATTTTGTTGAATTAAAATTTAGTGGATACGCGAATGGAGAGCTTTTTGATAGCAATATCGAAGAGGATTTAAAAAAACTAAATCCAAAAGCAAAGCCGAAAGAATTGATAATTGCCATTGGACAGGGAATGATTGTTGAAGGGCTAGACAGAGAGTTGGATGGAAAAGAAATTGGAAAGGAGTATGAAATTGAGGTTAAGGCAAAAGACGGATTTGGAGAGAGAAAAAGAGAGCTTGTGAAAACAATACCACTCAAGGTTTTCACTGAAAAAGAGATTTATCCAAGAGCAGGAATGGTTCTCACAATGGACAATATGCTTGCCAGAGTAATTGCTGTTTCTGGAGCGAGAGTGGTAACTGATTTTAACAATCCTCTTGCAAGCAAGGACTTGAAATACAAAATAAAAATCGTCAGAAAAATTGATGATGAGAAAGAAAAAGCAAAAGCGCTTTTTGAGTTTGTCTTTAGATTTGTTCCTGAATTTGAGATAAAGGAAGAAATTGTTGTAAGGGGGCCGAAGGTTCTTGAGCATTATGTAAAAAGATTCAGCGACAAGTTCAGGGAATTGATTGGAAAGGGGCTTAAATTTGAAGAGAAAGAAGAGATGAAAGCAAATTCTGACGCCAAAGACAAAAAGGATTAAACAGACTTACAACAATACTTATAAATGATTTTGCTTTTTTTCTGCTATGGCAATAGTAGCAGACAATTTTAAAACAAACGACGAGAGTGAAGAGGACAAAGAATTGGCTGCTATTGTGCGGAAGCATGCGACAAAAGTAAAAGTAATTGGCTGTGGCGGAGCAGGCAATAATTCTGTTACGAGAATGAAGGAGTTAGGGATAAGCGGGTGCGAAATCATCGCTGTGAATACTGATGCGCAGGATTTGCTCTATACAAACTCTGATGTTAAAATATTGATTGGGAGAGAATTGACGCACGGGTTGGGCGCAGGAAGCAATCCAAAAATAGGGGAAAAGGCTGCGCTTGAATCTGAACTTGACATCAAAAGAAAGCTTGAAGAAGTTGAGATGGTTTTTATCACATGCGGATTGGGAGGGGGAACAGGAACTGGAGCTGCGCCAGTTATTGCAGAGATTGCGAAAAAAACAGGTGCATTGACAATAGGGGTCGTTACATTGCCGTTTAGTGTTGAAGGGCAGAAAAGGATAGAGAATGCGCAATACGGGCTTGAGAGATTAATGAAAGTTACAGATACTCTGATCGTTATTCCAAACGATAAATTACTTGAGATTGCTCCTGAATTGCCGATGCATTCAGCATTTAAAGCAGCTGATGAGATTCTCGCTAATTCCATAAAAGGAATAATTGAGATGATAACAAAAGCAGGGCTTGTTAACCTGGATTTTGCAGATCTAAAAGCAGTTATGTCCAATGGAGGATTGTCACTTATTGGGATTGGCGAAAGTAATAGTGATGACAGGGCAAGAGATGCTGTTGAAAAAGCTATAAACAATCCGCTGATGGATATTGACATAACAAACGCGAAAGGCGCATTGATAAATGTTATGGGGGGAAATGATATGTCATTGGAACAATACAAGACAGTTATTGAAACAGTTGGGATGAAAGTGGCAAAAGATGCTAAAATAATCTCGGGTGCGCAGATAATTAATGGGCTTGAAAAAACAATAAAAGTGCTAGTGATTGCAACAGGCGTTGAGAGAAAAGAGCTTGGAGGTATTCGATTGACCCGAGAAGAAGAGGCAAAAGAAATGACTGAAACAGAAGAGAATGATGAAATAATTGATTTTATGAAAGAAGATATTGAAGAATAGAATGGCGCAGACTAAACGGGTGATTTTTGAGAGGTTTCCAAGACTTGAAAAAATGCAATGAGCAGATATGAGACATGATATGCATAGAAATAATGGGCAAGCATAAACAAAAGATTAAAAAGATAAGCGAGGACGAGGTTACAAACGAATTTGAAAATTTTTTTGGGGTTAATGTGGCGGACTAAAAGAAATTTAAAAGAGTGCCTAGAAAACGCAGAAATAATGAGGGCATACACTGATAAACCATTAAGATTTATTGCATCTCCCAGAGATAAAAAGTTTATAGAACGATGCGGGGCAAAGGGCAATCCGATTTACCAAATGAGCTGTTCAATAACAGCAGCAACACATTGTTGGAATTGTTCTGCAGAAGCGCATGATATAGAATAATCGAAACATTATTTACAAATTTTTAGAAAAGAAAAATGTTTAAAAGCAAGTCATTTCTCTTTTAAATATGGATGTGAACGCGAACACGAGCAATACAGGTATGAATGTTGTAAATACTGAACAGAAACCAAGCTATTTATCAAGAATCAACTCTTTTATACTGCAATCAAAGAGGGTTTGGCAAGTGCTAAGGAAGCCAAGCTCAGAAGAATTCAAGGCAACTGCGAAAGTTGCTGCATTAGGAATACTGGCGATGGGCGCGATAGGGTTTTTAATTTCTGATATAATTAAGATTTTGTTTAAATAATAATGCATCAATATTGTTAAATAATCTTTGCTTCATTTTCCTTTGCAAAAGAAAAAGGTTTAAAAACGAGCGAAATGGGTAATAATTAATATCGTTGGACTACATCCCGCAGCCATAATCTTCTAGGGGTTGAGGGCAGAATGTAGGAGATATAAGAATAAGATGGAACTAAAGAAAGCACTCGAAGAATTGAGAAAAAATGAGAAAAGAAAGTTTGAGCAGAGCATTGATTTAATCATCAATTTAAAAGGTGTGAACCCAAAAAAAGAGAGCATATCCACTATTGTTTCTATTCCGCATAAGATTAAGGACAAGAAGGTGTGCGCATTTTTCGACACTCCAAGCAGTGTTGTAAAAACGATACAAAAACTTGATTTCCCAAAATACAAGGATAAGAAATCCTTAAAGAAACTGGCGAAAGAATTTGATTTCTTTATTGCTTCTGCGCCGTTAATGCCTGCTGTTGCGACCACATTCGGTAAAGTTTTGGGGCCTTCTGGAAAGATGCCCTCCCCGCAATTGGGAGTAGTTGCAAAAGAAGATGATGCTAGTGTCAAGCAATTATTGGAAAAAATAAACAAGTCCATCAAAATAAGAGTGATGGAGCCCTGCGTAAAACTTGCTGTTGCTAAAGAAAATATGAAAGACGAAGAAATTATTGAAAATATTATGGCAGTTTACAATGGATTAGTAAATGTCCTGCCTACAAAGAAAGAAAATGTGAAAAACGTGATGATAAAATTAACAATGAGCAAACCGATAAAAGTGGAGATAAAATAAACGATGGCAGAGAAAAAAACAACGAAGAGCAAGAAGGAAATTGCTAAGAGAGAAGTTCCCCAAGAGAAATTAAGAGTTGTCCAAGAGCTAGTGAATGACATAAAGAAATACAGGACAACATTGATTGCTTCAATAAGGGGATTGCCAAGCTCGCAATTCAATGAGATAAAGAAGAATTTGAGAGGGAAAGCTATCATAAAGGTTGTGAAGAAAACAGCTGCAATGAGGGCGATTGATTCTGTTGGAAAGGACTCGTTGAAAGAAATAGAGAAACTGCTTAATGCTGACATTGCATTATTTTTCTCAAACAGCGAGCCTTTTGAATTATCGTCAATATTAGCAGACAACCAGAGCCCGAGCAAGGCAAAGGCAGGAGATGTTGCGCCGGAGGACATAAATGTTGAGCCCGGGCCCACTAATCTTGTTCCGGGGCCTGCAATCTCTGAATTATCTTCAGTAGGATTGAAAGTTTCTGTTGAAGGTGGAAAACTTGCAATCAAATTGCCTCATACTATTGTAAAGAAAGGAGAGGTTATCAAGGAAAATGTCGCAGGAGTTTTGGCAAAACTGGACATCAAGCCGATGAAAGTCGGATTTGAGCCAATCGCTGCTTATGATGCTGTAGACAACAGAGTTTATGTTGGAATAAAAATAGACAAGAAAAAAACGCTTGAAGAATTAAAAGAGCTTATTGGAAAAGCACTGGGCTTTGCTATTGGAATAAATTATGTCACAAAAGAAACACTTCCATTTTATCTTGGAAAAGCCGCGAGAGAGGAAATTGCTCTGACTAATCTAATAAATGCTAAATCTGCCAATGCAGAAGAGAAAAAAGAAGAATCATCAAATACTCAATTAAATGCACAACAGGAGGGTAAATAATGGAATACATATACGGCGCATTGCTTTTGCACAAGCTTGGGCAGAAAGTTGATGAAGAAAACTTGAAAAAAGTTATTTCTGCGACTGGAGCGCAGGTTGATGAAGCGAAGATAAAGACGCTTGTCGCAAGCTTGCAAGGAGTGGACATTGAAGCAGAGCTGAAGAATGCATCAGTGGTTAGCGCAGCACCTGCGGCAGGAGCTGGAGCAGGAGCAAAGAAAGAAGAGAAGAAAGAAGAAGAGAAGCCATCTGAATCTGCAGCTGGTTTAGCATCATTGTTTGGTTAAGCATTCCGTTGTTTATCCGAATTTGAGCATGCGAACCAGCCAGTCAGATAAAGCTGGATTTCTTCATATTGAGAAAATTTATAAGTAATTAGAATTAATTAAAGATGCGTTAAGCCCGGATGGCACAATGGTACTGCGTCGGTCTTGAGAACCGATTTCCTTCGGGATTTCCCGGTTCGATTCCGGGTCCGGGCGTTCTTTTATAATAAATTTTATATATCCATCAAATTTAGTTTTTGAATGGAGCAGAATGATAATTCTTACATAAGGCAATTGGTTGAATACATAAAGAAAAACTTGAAAAAGGGGTATACAAAAGAATCCCTTAAATGGGCATTGGTTAATCAGGGACATTCTAAGATACAGGTTGAGAAAGCAATGCGATTTGTTGATGCTGAACTCGCTATGCAGGCTCCTATTCTCGAGACAAAGCCGGAGATAAAAGTAGAAGTAATAAAAGAGGAAAAGGAAGAAAAGCCATCTCTATGGAAGAGGATTTTTGGCTAACCAAGATTAATGGTAATTAACTGATTGATTATAACCTGCTATACTCCCATTGATGCAATATTTTGATGAGGAGTTTGAAGATTGTTGGTTATGATTGAAAAATATAATGATATAAAATCATTAATGATGATTGTATGAAAGATTAAATTGTTGGGATTTATTTTGTTATTTAATCAAAATTGGATTTGCCTCATTATAATAATTAACGGCTTCTTTTAGTTTTTTGTCTGATTCTGCATATAGAGTTATGAGAGGTTCGCCTTTTTTGACAGCGTCACTAATATGCTTGTAAAGATAAACGCCCGCTGACTTATCAATTGGGCAGCCCAAAATCCTGCCGAGCATGTTAATTGCCTTGTTGTCTATTGAAATGATTTTTCCATTTTTGATGGATTTTATGTTATGCCTTAATTTTGCAGGCTCTAAGATTAGATTCTTTTTTCCCTGAGCTTCTATTATCTCATTGAATTTTTTATATGCTTCCCCGGATTTTAGTATTCTTGATGCGAGTTTTTGCCCTTCGCCTTTTTTTGCTTTTCCAGTCATTTCCAATATCTCTCCTGCAATCATAATACTCTTGTCTTCCAAGTCTTTTGGAGCGTCAATTTGCTTCAAAACTTTTAAGACATCAAGCATTTCAAGAACTGGGCCGATTCCATTGCCTATCGGTTGGCTTCCGTCTGTGAGAATAACTTTAATTTTTAATTTAAAATGTTTTCCAATCTTCAAGAATTTGTTCTTTAAAGCTTCTGCTTTTTCTTTTGTTACTTTTGCATATTTCCCGTAGGGGATATCAATCAAAACATATTTTGAACCAACTGCAAGCTTTTTCGCGAGAATTGATGCGATTAGCTGAGAATCTGGATCTAAATTTAGAAGGCGCTCAACTCTTATTAATTTGTCATCTGTCGGGGCTAATCCCAAAGAACCGCCCCAAGCAAGACAGGCATTAGTTTTTTTGACTATTTTTTTTAAATCTTCAACAGAAAAATCAACTTTTGCAACTGTTTCAATAACATCCGCTGTTCCGGATGCAGAGGTTATTGCTCTTGAAGAGGTTTTTGGCATTATCAAACCAGCAGAGGCACATATAGAAACAACAATCGGAGTTGTCCTGTTTCCCGCTATTCCCCCAATTGAATGCTTATCAACAATTTCTTTTGTGTGCCACTTTATTGTTTTACCTGTTTTCCACATTGCCTCGGTAAGATAGGTTGTTTCGTTGATTGACATGCCGTGCTCATAAACTCCCGATATAAAATATGAAATTTCAGCCTCTGTCAAAGAATTATTAACTATGTCATTGAT
>Ga0209101_1002868_pt1 | contig 10840 bp, 9 predicted proteins | sample ConPoolayeCmetaG_FD_185481 | JGI IMG/M metagenome (GOLD analysis project Ga0209101, IMG submission 185481) | Hot spring microbial mat communities from California, USA to study Microbial Dark Matter (Phase II) - Cone Pool mat layer C metaG... ... | reverse complement strand
AAATATTAATTTATGGCTCTTTATTCTTATTACAAAAAAAGTAATTCAATTAAAAAAACAATTTTAAATTATGTTTCCTATATTTCATTAACAATTGGCAGTTTTCTCTTATTTTTGGCTTTTTATCCAATTATTTCTTTTGAGATTTATTCACGAGTTTTTTTATCTAATAAGATAAAGAGTCCAATTATAAATAATAAGACAAATAAATCGATTAATGACGGTTTAGTTTTAGGTAAATTTAATATTTTTTCCAATAACTTATCTGATTTTAACAATGTTAGTTTTTGGTTTCCTTCAGTTTCAAGAACAAAGATTAACAGTTCTTTACCAGTCAAAGAATATTTATTAAATATTCCTAAGTTAAATATTAAAGAAGCACGAGTAATAGTTGGTAGTGATGATTTATCTAAAAGTTTGATTCATTATTTACCAAAAAATATGCCTGGAGAACCAGGTAATGTAGCAATTTTTGGTCATTCTACTTTGCCTCAAATTTATCGACCAAATGATTATAAAAGTATCTTTACTTTTTTACCATCGCTTACAAAGGGTGATAAAATTTTTATCAAAGTTAATGACTTAATTTATCAATATGAAGTTTTTGAGATGTTTGTTGTCGAACCAACTGAAATTTCTGTTTTAGAACAGCAGTTTGATGCTTCTTATTTAACTTTAATTACCTGCGTTCCACCGGGAACATATTGGAAAAGATTAGTTGTAAAAGCAAAACTTGTTCCTTTTTCTTCAAACCTCAATTGAAATAACCTATAGAATATGATAAAATCTTTTTATGAAAAAAGATAATGAGAGATTTAAATTTTTTTTTAGATGGTTATATTTTTTTCTTTCTTTTTTTATCTTTATTGGTGAGGGGGTGAAGTTTTTTTCTTTATGGTTTTTTTGGCGTATTTTTTATCTTTTACGTTGGCTAATTAAATTAACAAATAAAGTATTAGTTTTTAATTTTAAATTTATTTACCGCGGGTTTTTTTTATTGAAAAGTTTTTTACTATTAATTCCTTTTAGAGTTTATTATTTTATTTTAGGATCATTTGTTACTTTAGTCTTTGTCTTTTTATATCAAGGTTATTTATTTGTTAAAAATCTTCCTTCGCCCTCAGCTATTGGTAAGGCCAATTTTTCTTTATCAACTCATCTTTATGATCGTAATGGTAAAATTTTATATGAAATTTATCGAGAAGAAAATCGGACACCGATTAAATTAAAAGAGCTACCGCCTTTTGTTTATCAGGCAGCAATTGCTATTGAGGATAAATATTTTTATCAACATCAAGGAATCTCTTTTTGGGCAATTTTGCGGGCAGTGAGAGAAACTTTTTTTAAAAATAATCTCCAAGGTGGTTCAACAATTACTCAGCAATTAGTAAAAACTTCGCTTCTTACTTCACAGCGGACTTTAGAAAGAAAAATAAAGGAAATAGTTTTAGCATTATGGGCAGAAAAAATTTATACTAAAGATCAGATTTTAGAAATGTATTTAAATCAAGTTGCTTATGGTGGTTCGGCTTATGGAGTTGAAGAGGCGGCAAAGACCTATTTTGGTAAGTCGGCGAAACAGCTACAATTAGATGAGGCTGCTCTTCTTGCTGGTTTGCCTCAAGCGCCTTCAGTTTACTCTCCGTATCTTAATCCCAGGTTAACAAAAAAAAGACGAAATGATGTTTTGGAAGCGATGTATCTTCAAGGATATATTGATAAAAAAACCAAAGACGAGGCGCAAAATAAAGAAATGGTGGTTTTACCGCCAAAAGTATTAATAAAAGCACCACATTTTGTTTTTTATGTTAAATCAAAGTTGGAAGAAAAGTTTGGGACGACAATTGTTGAAGAAGGGGGTTTGCGGGTTTTAACGACGTTAGATTTAACGATTCAAGAGGAAGCAGAAAAAATTTTAAAAGAAGAAATTGAAAAATTAAGAGATTTAAATGTTGGCAATGGAGCAGTTTTGGTAACCAGACCAAAAACTGGGGAGATTTTAGCGATGGTTGGTTCAGTTGATTATTTTCGACAGCCAGACGGCGCGTTTAATGTCTCCTTGGCTCAACGACAACCGGGTTCGGCAATAAAACCAATAATGTATTCTTTAGCCTTACAAAAAGGATATACTGCGGCCACTATCATCGATGATTCGCCTGTAGTTTTTAATATTTCTGGTAGTGAGCCGTATCGTCCAGTAAATTATGACAATCGTTTTCATGGTAAGGTACCTTTGCGTTATGCGTTAGCTAATTCTTACAATGTTCCCGCGGTTAAAGTTTTAGCGAGTCTAGGGGTTGATTTATTTATTGATTTTGCAACAAGAATGGGAATTTCTACATGGACCGATAAGTCAAGATATGGTTTGTCATTAACTTTGGGTGGTGGTGAAGTAACCATGGTTGATATGGCGCAAGCTTTTGGGGTGTTGGCTAATTTGGGAGAACAGGTAGGTCTGCGTTCCTATTTACATATTAAGAATGCCTCTGATGAAATTATTGATGAATCATCAATTATTAAAACCAGAAAAATTAATCCGGGAATTAGTTATATAATTTCTGATATTTTATCGGATAATTTTGCCAGAAATTGGGCTTTTGGTAGTAATTCTTATCTAGAGATTCCTGGCTATAAAGTTGCTGTTAAAACTGGAACGACTAACGATAAACGAGATAATTGGACGATTGGGTATACGCCAGATTTTTTGGTAGCAATTTGGGTAGGCAATAATGATAATTCACCAATGAATCCGTATTTAACTTCTGGTATTACTGGTGCGGCACCTATCTGGAATAGAATGATGACTTATCTTTTGAAAAATTATGGAAGTAATAATTGGTATCAGAAGCCAGATAATGTTGTTGAAAAAATTTGTTTTTTTGGGAGAAAAGAATATTTTATTAAAGGGACTGAAAATAAAGTTAATTGTCAAACATCATTGGTTACTCCAACCCCGTAAATCATCTAACATCTAACATTAAATATTAAAAGTTAAACGTTTTTAATATATCATTAATATTTCAAATATCAAAAATCAAAATGCAAAATAAGATAGTAAAAATGAATAAAGAGCAAATTATAATAAAATTTTAAATTTTAAAACTAATTTTAAATTATAAAAGATTTTGAATTTTGATATGTTATTTTGATATTTGATATATGATTTTGATTTATTTTTTTAAGGTGTTATATGTTAGAAGTTAGGTGTTAGAAGATTATTAACTTTTTTAATTTTTTCAAATCCCGTCAATGGTTGAATAATTTTTGGGATTTTGATGCTGCCATCTTTTTGTTGATAGTTTTCCAAAATAGCAATTAAAATGCGAGGTGAGGCAATGGCGGTATTGTTTAAGGTATAGCAATATTTTTTGTTGCCATTTTTTTTTCGATATTTAATATTTAATCTTCGCGCTTGAAAATCACCCATAATTGAGTTGGACATTGTTTCACCATAATTATTGCGATAAGGCATCCAAACTTCAGTATCATATTTAAAAATTTGCGGTTCACCCATTTCACCAGTTGATAAAATTACTCGACGATAGGGAAGCTCTAATTCTTCCAAAATTTCTTCACTGTTTCTTTGAAGTTCTTCATGAAGTTTTCTTGATTCTTCCAAATTGTTTTTAGTAATAATTACTTGTTCTACTTTCCAAAACTCATGAAGACGATAAAGACCACGAGTGTCTTTTCCATAAGCGCCGGCTTCTTTTCTAAAACAAGGAGAAATAGCAACAAATTTTTTTGGTAAATCATTCTCATTTAATATCTCATTGCTAAAATAAGAAGTAACTGGTTGTTCAGCCGTACCGGCTAAATAGATATTATCATCATTTAGTTTGTAAGTATCCTGTTGTCCCCAAGGAAACTGACCACAGCCAAAAAGAGTAAAATCCTTAACAATGGCTGGGGCAATTATTGGCATATAGCCTTTTTTGACTAATTTTTGAAAAACATAAAAAAGTAATGAAAGATGAAGAACAGCTCCTTGATTTTTTAAAAAATAACCGCGAAATCCAGAAACTTTTGTGCCTCGTTCAAAATCAATAATGTCTAGATTAGTTCCTAATTCAATGTGAGATTTGATGGGAAAATCAAATTTTGGAATTTGTCCCCAAGTTTTAACTACTTTATTTGAGGTGGCATCTTTACCAATTGGCACCTCATCAAGAGGGATATTGGGAATAAAAGATAAGAGTTTATTTAGCTCGTTTTCAATTGTGGTGAGTTGTTTTTCTAATTTTTGTATTTTTTGTTTTATATTTTTTCCTTCTTCGATTATTTCTAGTTTGGGTTTGCTTTTGGCGATTTTATTTCTTTGTTCTCTCAAGATTTGAATCTGATTAATAAATTGACGTCTTTTTTCATCTAATTCAATTATTTTTTCTAAATTAATCTCTCGATTTTTATTTTTGGCGGCTTGTAAAACTTTTTCTTTATTTTGACGGATAAAATTTATGTCAATCATAATAATATTATTTTATCAGATATCAATTTTTTTACTAATCTTTTTAAAGCAATTAAGCGGTGATTTATTTGCTGGTGTTCTTTTGCAGTTAACTCATCATAGTATTTATTAAATTTTTCAACGATAAATAAAGCTCGAAAAGGATAACCAAATGTAGCTTTACCACTTGGTTTTTCAGTAATAAATCCTTTAACACTTTCTTCTTCAAAAAGTATTTGTTGATTTTTTGGATTAAAAAAACAAAGACAGGCTTGAAGATAGGCAAATCTATTTTTTTCAGGGACATTTTTTAATCTTTCAAGAGTATAGTTTATTAATTCTTCATCGGTTGCTTCATAACCAAGCCATCGGCGAGATCTAACACCAGGCTCATTGTTTAAATAGGGAATGATTAAACCCCCATCATCAGATAAAGTTGGAAGGTTAGTTTTTTCAGCGTAAAATTTAGCTTTGATTTTGGCATTTTCACAAAATGTTTTACCAAACTCTTCTGGTTTTTCCTCTACTCTAACGTCGTTTAATGTCAAAAGTTTTATATTTTTTTTTAATAAAGATTTTAAACTATTTTTTATTTCTTCTGATTTGGCTTTATTGCTTGTGGCAATTAAAATTTTTTTCATTAAGTTTTATTATACATTTAATAAAAATATTTCTTGAATTTTTTTTAACCATTAGGTATAATTTCATATGGGAATTAGCTAATTTAAATTTTTTTATTACCGCCCGAATTTTCGAGCGGTTTTTTTTAAAAATGATGAATAATTTTAAGATTAAACATTTACTTTTTAAAAAAGTATAATTTGCCCGCCTAAAACGGTGGGATTTTTTGTTTTTTATGGATATTTTTTGTCAGATTAAAGAAAAATTAAAAAATCAAATTATTGATGAATCAAAAAATTTTTACCTTTTACATGATGGTTTTCCTTTGATGGAAGGACATCTTCTTTTAATTCCAAAAAAACATTTTGATTGTTATCTAGGTTTAGATAAAAACTTAATTGAAGAATTTAATTTGCTTAAAAAAAAAGTTATTGATTTTTTAACAAATTATTATCAAAAACCAGTAATTTTTGAGCATGGAGTTGTTGGTCAAACAGTTTTTCATGCTCATCTCCATTTTTTACCAACCGATATTTTAATTAAAAAACAAATTGAAAAAGTAGCAAAAGCTACCAAAATTCCCAAAATTCCTTACTTATACTATGAGGTTAATGATAAAAAGATATATTATCAACCAACAAAAAAAATAATTCCTGGCTTTTTTCATTATTATTATGCCTTACTTTTAGATCAACCTAAGGATGAAATAAAAAGAAGTGCTAATTTTAAAAAATTTTTATTAAAAGTTAAAAAAAATTATTTAAAATATGGAAAAAAAAGATAATTGTCGTTTTTGTTTTTCTAAAAGTTACACTTTTCCTCATTTTGAAAGATTTGGTAGGGGAAGTTTAGATACATTTACAATTTTAGAATCAGATAACTTCTTGGTTAAACCCGATGTTTTACCTGTAAATCCTGATGGTTTACATTTTTTAGTTTTTCCAAAAAGACATTATTATAACTTTGCTCAATCTGGTGGAGATTCTTTAATAGTTGATGAATTGGGTCGATTAGTTTATCAGCTTGAAGAAAAATTTGGGTCTTTAGTCATTTTTGAGCATGGAGGAGTGCAAGAAGGTAATAGTCATCAATCGGTTTATCATGCTCATTTTCATGCTGTTGGAGGATTAAATCAATATAATATTATTTCTTATATGAAAGATATGGTTTCTGGTGGGTTGGCGCAAGATGAGATTTATCCTTACGAAATTTTAGAGGCTCCAAATTATGTTTTTTTATCTAATCTCCATCGCCGTTTTAATGAGCATCCATATTTATATGTTGAGCAAGGATCTTGGGCTTTATATATTGAAGATTCAGAGGATAGAATAAGATCACAGGTTACACAAAGATCAATGCATCGTTGGTTTTCTGGTCAAGTTTTAGATTGGAAAAAGATTCCTGAAAATGAAGAATTTGCAAGAGAATCAGTAAAAAGATTAGCTAATATTGTTGATTGGTGTTTAGGAGAAAAATAAAATCTCATTGGTTTTAATTTTTAAATATCTAAACCCACTAACCCAATCTCCATTTCTTCATGACTTAATCCTCCATGATGGCCAAAAAAGCGTTGTTCAAAAACGCCTTTTTCATACCACCAAACTGTTTTATTTTTAAAAGGTAAAATAACAATATTACTCACTCGTTTTAAAAAATTTTTTGAAATTTTTTCACCGAAAAAACCATTTTTGATTAAATTTTTAGTTTTGCAAACTAAAGCAAAATTTTCTAATTTTTTTGATAAATAGTAAAAAGCTTCATCAAGAAACTCATCCTTAACATATAAAAACATGTCTCTTGGTGAACCTGCTGGTGCTAAAAGCTTACCATTTTTGTTAGTTTTTAACCATTTTTTAATTTTAGGGACCTTTTTGTTTAGATAAAAAGTAGTATCTGGTGAAATTTCTATTTGTCCATGATCAGCTGTTAAAAGAAACAAAACATTTTTTTGTCTCTTAAACTCTTTTAAAAATAATCTTATCATTAAATCAAGAAAGCTTAAAATTTCTTCTTCTGTTTGTTTTGAGGATGGTCCGTATTGATGAGAAATTGAATCAATTTTATCAAAGTACAAAAAATAATAACTTTTTTCTTTTTCTTTTTCTAAGATATCAAAAAGATTAACTACTCCTTCAGTAATTGTTTTATAAGGAAAAATTTTCGTAGCACCATAAAACATCCAATCAGAATATGGTGATGGAGTGTACTCTTTGTGTTGAAAGATATAACTTTTTACACCATTTTTTTTAAGAGTTTGGTAGAAATTGTTTTTAGGATAAATATCTTTTGGTTTTATTGAAAATTTTTTAAGAATGTTTTTTTCTTCCTTATTACCAGCAATTGAGTATAAAAGTGGTGCAATAATTAAATCAACTTTTGGTTCGTAGTAAAACCACTCAAAAACACCACTTTCTCCAACGGCTAAACCTGTATGAATACAAGTTACGTGAGCAGCAGTTGTTGAGGGAAATTGAGAGGTTAATTTTGAAATAACACCATTTTTTTCAATAAATTTAAAAAAAGGATGCGCTTGATATTTTTCTAAGAATCTCCAACCAAAACCATCGATTAAGAAAAAAATAATTTTTTTAAAATTTTTATTGGAATCAAAAATTACATCTTTAGATAATTTTGAAAAATTAGTTTTGTGAAATTGATCAATGATAAAAGAAGGTATATTAGAAAAACAATAATCATTATAATGAGGTTTAATGAATTCCTTATCAAAAGTAACTTCTCGATTAAAAGAGTTTTTATTTAACATTTTTTACTAAATTATTAATCACTTTTTTAACTCCGAGATCAATAATTAAGTCAGTTGCTTTTGGACCAAAGAGTTTTCCTATTAAAACAAAGTAAAAAGCTTGAAAGGCTTCTTTTGGGTGAATATTGGTTTCTTTTAAAGTTTTCTTTATTACTTCTTGGATTTTTTCTTTTTTAAAAGTCTTTAATACTTCTAAATTTTCTTTTAGCTTTTTTAAAAATTTTTTTTGATTGTCGTTTAAGGTGAAGTTATTTGTTTGGGCAATATTATTTTTTGTTAACATTTTTTCTTCTCTTTTCATTAATTTTTTAGCGTAAAAAACCCGTTCTTCTAAAATTAATTTTTCTTCTTTAGTTAGCTTATCGTTTTTAAGCTCTTCAAAAAAAACAATAAGATTACTTTTTTTCTGAAGTAGTAAATTATAGATAGTTCGAAAACGAGGAAAGTAAAGTCTTTTTTTGGGTAAATCAGAAATTTTTGAAAGTTCGATAATTCTAGCAAAATCAGTTAATACTTCTTTTTGTTTTCCTTGAGGAATTTTTCCTTCTTGTTTATCAAAATAAGCATAAAAACAACGATCATATTCATCAAAAAGATTAAAAAGAGTTTCTTTATTAGGATTAAAATCGATGTGGGTGGTAATTGGTGTTCTGACAAATAAAAATCGAAACACTTGCGGTGGTAAAATCTCGGAAACTTCTTTGGCTGATGAGCCAAGCCCTTTTGATGAGGACATTTTTCTTCCGCCGATTGTGAACCATTCATAGCCACCAAAAGCTTCAGGAGGGGGATAGTTTAAAACCTCCTTAGCGATATGTGAGGCAACATCGTATGACCCACCAGAAGACATATGATCTTTACCGGAAGATTCAATTGTAATACCAATAACTTGCCAGTGAGCAGGCCAGTCAACTTTCCAAACAAGTTTTCCATTTTCTCCAACTGGTTCAACTTTTCCTTCATATCCGCAACCTTTTGCCCACCCAACTTTATAAGGAAGACAGCGATAATGGACATATTTTTGATCCCATTTATAAACATCGGTTGTCCCGATTTTACCGCATTTTTCACAAATTGGATTGTAGGGATACCAGTTTTTTCCTAATTCTTTTTTTGTTATTTTTTTGTAAATTTCTTTTATTTTTTCAGTATTATTTAAAATTTTTTTAATTACCTGATTCATTTTTCCTTCTTGATAAAGTTTTGAAGAATAAATAATTTGAGGATAACAGTTAAGTTTATTAAATACCTCAATAAATTCTTCAGCAAAATATTCAGCATAGTTTTTATGTTTTGGTTGAGGGGCGGGTATTTTATAAAGAGGTTTACCCATATGGGGAAGATATTTTTCTTTATCTAGGTAAACTGGCAAACCATCCATTGGATCCATATCATTAAAAACATAAGAAAAATTAACATTTACCCCAATTTCTTTTAAAGCTTTATAAACTAAATCATGAATAATAACGCCGCGAAGTGATCCAACATGAATTTGACCTGATGGGGTTTTCATATCATCAACCCATTCTTTTTTTGAGTTTTTTTGTTTTATTTTTTGTGCTAAACGATCAACCCAGATCATATAAAAATAAAAAATAAAATATAAAAATGAAAAATAACAATGAAAAAATACAAAAAGAAATAAATAAAAAATTTAAAAAATTTTTAATTTTTATTTGTCATTTTTATTTTTTCATTTTTAGTTTTTATTTAACTAACTTTAGTTCCAACCTCAATCTCTTTATCAACAGTTAATATGATACATTTTGAATGGTCTTCACTTTCTGCTGCCAAAATCATCCCATTTGAGATCTCACCAGCAAATTTAGCTGGTTCTAAATTTGATAAAACAATAATATATTTTCCTAAAAGTTCTTCTTGAGAGTAATAAGGTACTAGTCCGGTGATAATCTGTCTTGGGATTTCTTCACCAATATCAACCTGAAGTTTATAAAGTTTATCGCGATTTGGAATTTTTTCAACTGAGACTACTTTCCCAACTCGCATATCAACTTTTTTAAAATCATCAATTGTTATTTTATTATCACAGTTCATAATTTTTAAATAACTAATAATAAATAAGCAATAACTTTATTATTTATTTCAATTTTAGCAGATTTTTCATTTTTATAATTAATTTATTATTTTTCAATAAATTAAGAATTAAGTATCGTTTTTTTCAATAAAATTAATAATAATTTCTTTTAAGGTTAGAATTGATTTTAAAGAGACCCATTCGTTTGCCGCATGAGCATTATCACCAATTGGACCAACACTTAAAACTGAAACTTTATGATAACCAAAGATGTTTTCATCGGCAATTGATGATCTAAAATATGGAATAGGAGTTTTATTAGTTACGTTTTTAACGACTTTAATCATTATTTTAAGATATTTGTTATTTTTTTTTAATTCATAGCCATTAAGATAAGGAGTTGCTCTTTTTTTAATTCTTATTTCATAACTAAAATTGAATTGAGTATTTATTTGATTAAGAACTAAATTTAACTTATTTAAAATTGATTGATTATCTTCCGGGTGGATAATACAACTATCAATTTCTGCTTTTAATTCTGATATTGTTGACATTCCAGCTATCTTTGTTTCTATATTTTTTATAAAAAGAAATTGCTTTTTTTGATTAATATTTTTGTTAAATTTTTTTAATTGATTAATGAAGAGATTAAAAAAATAAATAATATCTTTTTTTTCATCATATAAAGCATAATGAATAGGTTGGGTTTTTATCAATAATTCAAATACTGTTCTTCCTGGTCTTCCAATAACTATTCCTTGATTTCCATATTTAAATGCCGGTTCGGTTGAAACGATACAAACTATATTCTTAAATGATGAGCTTTTTAATAACTTAAAACCTCCCTTTGATATATTTTCTTCATCAACGACAAAGAACAATTTAATTTTTATATTTTTTGGATTATATTCAAGAAAACTTAAAATATTGGCAACCATACCACCTTTCATATCAAAAGCTCCTAAACCAAAAG
>Ga0209101_1002865_pt1 | contig 10849 bp, 9 predicted proteins | sample ConPoolayeCmetaG_FD_185481 | JGI IMG/M metagenome (GOLD analysis project Ga0209101, IMG submission 185481) | Hot spring microbial mat communities from California, USA to study Microbial Dark Matter (Phase II) - Cone Pool mat layer C metaG... ... | reverse complement strand
TGCGCGGGGTGAGATGATGGTTTTTTTGCCATCAGAAGGTTTAATTGCTAGCCGCGCAGCGTATGAACAGTGCCGGAAATAAGTAGTGCCGGAAAACAGTGACCGCGACAAATCCCCGCGTCAAGGGTCTACTGGTCGAAAAATCCGCCGAAAAGACCCTTGGGCAGTCAAAACCGCGGGAAAACAGGCCTTTTTGCGGGTAACGCCCGGTCCATCATCTCGCCAAACGTCCCTTCGACAACGCCTTCGGCACATCGCAACCGTCTCCGCGCGACTCTCCGCCCGGTTGTTCAAAGCCTCACCCTGTGGTACACCGTCGGCACCAACAGGGGTGTTTTTTCGGCAGCGACTGCCCGGCAGGGCGCGCAAGTGTATCTGTGGCAACTTGCCAGTGAGGCACGTTGTGCCTGGTCGGCGTGTCAACTTCCACAGCGGTAGCGCAAGCCTATCACTTGTGGCCCGCGGAACTGCGATCGGGGAGGTTGCCCATTTCTGAACCCATCGATCAGTACTACGAGTGGCTGGGGATTCCACCCAAGGACCAACCGCCCAACTATTACCGGCTGCTGGGGATCGACATGTTTGAAAGCTCGCCGAAGGTGATCGAATCGGCGGCCGACCGGTGCATGATGATCCTGCGCACGTTTCAAACGGGCAGGTACAGCGAGGTTTCCCAAAAACTCTTGAACGAAGTAGATGCGGCGAGAGTCTGTCTTCTGGACCCACGGAAGCGAATGCAGTACGACCAGCAGTTGCGAGAAGAACTGGGATTCACAACGGCTTCGAACGCCGCCCAGCAGATTGTCTCCGCGCAGGCCGAGCAAGAAGTTCTCGAGACATAACATGTGGACTTGGGAAGTCCATTGTCGCCGGCCGGCACGCAAGTGTCACCGCCTGACGACTTGCTTATGGCAGCGTGCCCACGATGTGATCACGCCGTGCCTTGGACCGCGGAATTGGCAGGACAAGCAGTCATCTGTCCGGCCTGCGCACGTCCGTTTGTGATGCCTATACACTCCGCGGCGCAGCCGGCTTCCGGTCCTGGGGACGAACCCCTCCCCCCGCCGTTTGTCGGTCCCGTTGGTCTCTCCAACACATCATATGCCAGCGATTCGGCGGCCTCTGCGCTTGCAACAAGAGGCGCCCGACGGACTCGCACACAACGACAAAGACAACAGGTACTCACATCGATAGGGATAACGTTTGCGGCGACGTTCCTTATCCTCATACTGCTGGGGCTCTTTTTTCGCGAAACTGGCGGTGTGCGGGAGGATGAGGATATTGATGAGCTGCTCAAATGTGCCCAGGAGCTGCTTCAACAAGGCAAATTGGATGCTGGGGAGGAAAAGGTTGACCAAGTTCTTAAAATTGACCCGACGAATGCACGTGCCAAGAAACTCAAGGGAGAAATCGGACTAGCTCGTCGGATCAAGCAACGTTTGGACAAAGCGAAAATACACATGAAGAACGGCCAGTTGTTGGAAGCGGCTGACGAACTTCTGTCGATAAAGCAAGAGTTGAAACACTTACCTACTAGGCCATGGACCGAAGAAGTCCGTGCCGAAACAGAGCGGTTGACGAGGGACCTTGTAGCGCAATTATGCGAAAAAGTCAAAGAGCTTTCTGACCTAGAGCAATACAGCGAGGCAAACCGTCTCGTCGCGAAGGCTGAAGCCTTGGAGCCCGCACGCCCCGAAGTGGAACTTGCCCGTGCAACTATCAGGGTTGCAGACATTCGTTCGCACCTGCGCGAATGCACAAACCAGATAAAGAAGGGCAAGCTGTTGAAGCCGGCTGACGCAATTCGAGGGATACAGCAACAGTTGGCTGCTGCGAGATGGCCCGAACAACTCGATGCCGAAGTGCGAAAGCTGAAAGAGGAATTAGAGGCGTTGACGAAGCAACTGGTGGGGCAACTACTGCACAAAGCCGGCGAGCTTTATCTCAAAGGACAAGACAGTGAGGCCCGGGCGTACGTCCAAAAGGCGGAAGATTTGAATCCCAGCAATCCGGTGGTGCAGGCTGTGATATCTGTTGAGAAGTCCATCCGCACCGCAAAAGATTTCCTAAAGTCCGGAGAGCTCCGGCCAGCGGCTGACGGGTATCTGTCGGCCTGCGAAAAGTTACCAAACCTAGGCGAGCACACATTGGCCCAATTTTTCAGCGCAGAACTGGAACGGCTGCGTAAGATGCTTGTGGACCGATTGCTCGACTAAGCGATAAAGTTGTTGAAGAATAGGCAGTATGAAGAGTCGCGGGGTCACCTCAAAAAGGGCGAAGCCTTAGAGCCAAGCGACATAGATGTTGTGAAGAGAATCGAAAGGGAGATCGAGAATAGGCTGTCGATTGAGAAGTTCCTGCGCAACGCGGCGGAATACGTAAACGATGGAAAGCTTCGGGAGGCGGTCGATGAAATCCATAAAGCCCGAAGGCTGAAGCGAACGCTTGAATATGACGTTCCCGAAGGTCCGCTTAGCACCACAATAAAAGAGCTTGCAAACGACGTTCTCCACAAGTTGTGCGACAAAGCCGCTGCCCTTTGCCAACGAAGACAATATCCGCAGGCGTGGGGCAATGTTTATGACGCCCGAAAACTCGACCCCGACCACCCGAGGGTTAGCCAGCTGACGAGAAAGATTGCTGAGCTAGAAAAGTGCCCAGCGACCGCGAACATTTCCGGCCGATGGCGGGGCACGATAACCGGCGCCGAATTCGACATTACTGACAAGGGGAGAAACGACGATGGGACAGACATAATTCCCCTGGCCCCAAGAAAGCTACCGAGCCACATACTGTCCTGTACCGGTGGTTACTTCAAACGCGATGGAGCTAAGTTGAGTGGCCATATTTTTTTAATGTCATTTTTGCCAACAAGCCTGGCGTCGTCACCAAGGGGACGGTACCCGCCGAGATCAACAGTCCCGACAAGATCATAGTCCAGTGGCGCGACATCAATTGGCTAGATGGTACGACATGGGGAGGCGTGGGTTAATCGACGTGGGAGAAAATCAGATGATGGCCGCATAGGAAGAAAAACGGCTTCTTCGGCCGCTCGGGCACTGCGATTGGTTTGGTGGACTCGGCCGGGGCCGCCGGCGGTTGACGCTCCGACGTGGCCCCCGGCCACGGCGTCGCTTGCCAGGTTTGGCTTTGTTGCTTCGGTTGACCTCGCAGTGGGGCTATAGTGCGTGCGGGCAGGAATACAGCGTTCTCGGTGCAAAAACATATCATTTCACCCCGCGCGAAGCACATACTAGCGTATATGGACCTTGCCGCCGGTTGGCGGGATGTGTACATCGCCGCTGGGTGTCCGTTGTGCCGGTTTGTCATCGGGGCCGATGCGCACCTCCCACTCGGCGGGCAAACGCAGCCAGAAGCCCTCGGGCGGCGCAGCCTCGCCCGAGAGTGTTACCTCCGCCCCAGCAGGGCCTGGCTCGACCACCAGCGAGCACTTGCCGAACCAGGTGGGCAGGTCCGTAAAGCCCCACCGCGCGCTTGCCTTGAACCAGCCCTCGGGCACTCCGGCCAGCAGCACCAGCCGGCTGCCATCTTCGAACGCCAGGCAGTCGCGCAACAGCAGAAACATTTCTGCTACTGCCCAGCCGTGGGGCATGGCAACGCCGGAATCCCAAGTAGTGAGTGCGAAGCGCCATCCGCCCGGACCGCTAGGGCCGCCTTCGTCGAAGGCATACCAGCCTTGCATTTGCGGGTGGGCCAGATGCGCGTCGATTGTGCCGCAGCCGGCCGCGCGGTTGCCAGCCAACAGTCCCTGATGGGCCGTAGCCAGCGGAAAGTACCGCCATCCGTTGGGCTTGCGGGCGCCGATCCGGGAGAACTGCTCAAAAGCCTTTCCTTGCGAAAAACTGTACAGCCGGCACGGCCACAACACACAGTAACTGCCATAACCGGCAGCGAGGTTCTTGCCGAAGCGGGCGTCGTAGCGGCTAAACAGTTCTGCGGCGAGCTTTTCCCACTGCGATGCGTCTTCCGCCTTGCCGGCCGCCCGGGCAAGCATCGCCGCAGCACGCACGCCAGCGATGTCGAAAGCCTCGGTGTACTCCGGATGATAGCCGTCGCAACTGCCAGGCCGCAGCACTTGCCTGCGCATAGAAGGGGGTTCGTCGGGCTGATCGGGCGGCAGCGCGTCGCCAAACTCCAGACTGTCGGCCTTCACCCAATGTGGCCCGGGCGTGGTGCGATAGTAACGCACCATCGCCGCCAGTTTTGCAGCCGCGGGATATACGCGCTCGAGCCACTGCCGATCGCCTGTAAACCGCCAGTGTTCTCCCATTATCCACAACACTTGGCCTGGGTTGTCGGCCTCGACTTGCACCCGGCCGTTGAATGGGTAGCGCAGGAAATAGTCGATAGCGGCGGCTGCCAGGTCGAAGCGCCCGGCTTTGTGCAAGATGTTGGCCACGTAAACTCCGTCGCGATTGAACACGTTGTTATTGATAACCGCCACGTCGGGGGCATCTTCGTTCATGCACAGGGCGGCATGTCCGACGATCGCCCGCCAGCATTGCACCCAGCGTCGATCGGGCAGCTCCAGCCGCACTCGGCCAGCCAGGTCTTCCCAGTAGTCGTTAGCTTGGCGGAATAGCTCTTCCAGTTTCAGTCCACGGTAGTAAGCCAACCCCGGATCGGGCTGAAGAATGCCGCCGGCGGCCGGATTTGGCTCGGCCAAATCCAACTGCGACCATTTGCTCACCCCGTCCCAGCGATGCCTTACTGCCCGGCGGCCGGCCAGCACCGGACAGACGAAGCCGAAAGATTGCCACATGCCGTCGGGCGGAAGCTTCACGTCGAAGCACAGTGCGCCGGAACAATTACCGGCATCGGAACTGGCGCTTCGTTGTGCGGGCAATCGTCCCTCCGACGCTACGGCGCCGATAGCGTCTTCGGCCATCACCCCGGCGCCGCTTGTAGGCTGCAAAGCCACCAGTGCCGGCCGGTCATCGACCAGCAGCGCTTGACCGTCGTCGCTGACTGCCAGCCGGCGCACCGCTCCGCCGGCTGGCCCAATCGGTCGCAGCACGGCATAAAGTCGGATCGCTTTTTCTTGCTGCTCAGGTTCCTTTATGGCCACCTGAACTTTGGCGCCCACCACATGCACTGGCCCGGCCGGCGATGGCCGAAGCACTTGACAGACCTCGATCTTCATTTTCACCGGTCCGGTGCAGCTTACCCAGGGGATAAGGTAGCCCTGTTCCGTCAGCCCGCGGTCGCACTGTGCCCCTGGCATCGTGGGGCTGAAAAGTCTTCCTCGATCGCTGGCAGCGCCAGCAGTTTCGACAGACTGGGCCCCAAGCGGGGCCGGCTCGAAAACCCAGAAGTATATTCCGTATGTAGCAAAACCCGGCGAAAAGCAACCTTCGGCTTCCACGAAAGTCTTCAGGGAATCCAACGTGTTGGCGATACCGATGGGAATGTGGATTTTGCCCACCGGGTCCAGCGGACTACGCGGCGGCGCAGATGGTTTCTCGGCCGCGGTAGCGATTGCAGGCGCTTGGCCAATAACGGCAATAGCGGCGAGTACTACCAAGCACACGGCAGCTCGCCCAGCCAAAAAAGCTAGAACCAATTCCGAGTGAACCCGCAAAGAGCCCCACAAAGAAACGCTACCACCGAACAAGCGCCGGCGGTGCATTGGGTGGCTGTCGCTTGTGCTTTTCCAATTCCCTAACATTGGTAGGCTTTTCATCCGTGCCTCGTTTTGCTGCTGGCAAAAATAATATTTGCCCCAAGAGAGTTTATCACTGCCTTGGGAAAGCAGCAGTCTGGTTACAGCAACCAGCGGTGGGCGGCTCGCAAAGGCCAAGCCGGGGTTATTATAGCCTATGTCGCGGCGTAGAATTACCGTTGTAGCTTCTGTTGCGGCATAGAATTACTTTGACGGCGTAGAGTTTATATGGCGTAACACCGCGTACGGCCGCAACCAAATGGAGAGACGCACTGAGGTCGCGTCCGCCAGCACTGGGCACACGGCCACGACGGAGCGTGGCGCTCCACATAGTCCGAAAACATGCGCGCACGGCGCGCACAAGTTACGCCAAAAGGGACTGATGATCGGCTTTACTGCGGTATAGTGATCGGCGCCGCGTGCAGATTCTGCGGAGGTCATTCGGTGAGCGATTCGGCCAAGGACAGCCCGCAGTCGGCCACTGACCGGCAACAGTCGCACCCCTCGCCGGCCGAGAAGGTGCGCACGTTTCCGCACGCGCCGGGCGTGTATCTGATGAAGGACGCTGCCGAGCGGGTGATTTATGTAGGAAAAGCCAAAGACCTGCGCAACCGGGTGAGCAGTTATTTCCTCAAGCAGGCGGCCGAAGACCCACGCACGGCTAATCTGGTGCGCGAGATCGCCGACGTCGATTTCATCCCTGCCGACAGCGAGATCGACGCTCTGCTGATGGAAGCCCGGCTGATCAAGGACATCCAACCTAAATACAACCGCGAGCTCCGCGACGACAAGACGTTTCCTTATCTGGAGATTTACACGCGGGAGGATTTCCCCCGGGTGACGGTCACCCGCAAGCCGCGCAGCCGGGGCACGAAGCTCTACGGGCCGTTTACCAATTCGCGCGGGCTGCGCGGGGCGGTGCAGGTGTTGCAGAAGATATTCCGCTTTCGCACCTGCTCGCTGGATATCGACCCGCAGGACGAGCGCTGGCGCTGGTTCCGCCCCTGCCTGCTGGCGGCCATCAAACAATGCTCTGCCCCGTGCAACCTGCGGATAAGCAAAGAGGAGTACCGCAAGAGCATCCACCGGTTGCAGCAGTTCCTTGAAGGCGGCAAGAAAGCCCTCCTCAGCGAAATGCGCGAGGAAATGGAAACCGCCGCCCGCCAGCTTCGCTTCGAGGAAGCCGCCCGACTGCGCGACGAAATCGCCTTGCTCGAAACGCTCGACCAGCGGGGCGATCTGGCCAAGCACGTGCAGCCGGAGGTGTTTCCAATTGACCCGAAACGCGGACTGGCCGGTCTGCAAAAGGTGTTGCGGCTTGCGGTGCGGCCGCGAATCGTCGAAGGCATCGACGTGGCCCATACCGCCGGGACGGAGACGGTGGCCGCGCTGGTGCAGTTCATCGACGGGCTGCCGTTCAAGCCCGGCTACAGGCGGTTTCGCATCAAGACCGTCGAGGGTGTGGACGATTTCGCTTCGATCCGCGAGGTGGTAGTGCGACGCTTCCGCCGTGCCGGCGAGGAAGGCCAGTTGCTGCCCGACGTGCTGCTGATCGACGGCGGCAAGGGGCAGCTAAGCGCAGCGATGTCGGCCATCGAGAGCCTGGCAATCCAGCCGCCGAAGGTAGTCGCCCTGGCCAAGCGGGAAGAAGAACTGTTCGTTCCTGACGCCGACGAGCCTATCCGGCTATCGCGGAATAGCTTCGCCCTGCGGCTGCTTCAGTACGTGCGCGACGAGGCACACCGCTTCGCCCAGCACTACCATCACACCTTGCGACGGCGCACAACCCTGGGCGAGTGATTGCCGACCATAGCGCCAACTGCGGATACATCGTTAATATTTCCCCATGATGCGTTTCCCGCCTTTTTTCCAGACGCATGCGGCCGCGACGGGGCGTGACGCCCCAGGTGGCACGCAATACAGTCGCTCCACATCTCTCTACAACTTACGATTGGGGGCCCGCTATGGCGTGTCCAGCAACGTACATAGACGAGTGCGGCTGGGCGGCGCGATTGTTTTGTCACACTGGCGAGTATAATTTGCTTGACGCCGCCGCGTCACGGCGCTAAAGTGGTGATGGCTTCGTCGGTCGCCGTTTACCGGCGGGCCGGGAGCGGTCAGTAGCCACAGATCGGTGTATCATCGGATAAGCATCAGTAGCAACAATCAGGGACGCAGCAACGGCTGCGCTGAAAGGTCAAAAATGAACAAGTTCGCAACGTTGATCGTCGGTTTGGGGCTGGCGCTGTGGGGCGCAACGCAACTGCAAAGCGCCGAAGAGGAGAACATTCGCGTGCTGCTGACCATCGGCGGCCACGGCTTCGACGAAAAACCGTTCTACGCCATGTGGGACGCCATGCCGGGCGTGACTTACAAGACCGCCAAACTGCCCGCCGAGGCCGATCTGCTCAAGCCAGGCCTGGAGAAAGACTTCGACGTGATCGTGATGTACGACATGGTTCCGGCCATTTCTCCCCAGCAGCAAGAGGCTTTCGTCGCCCTGCTGAAAAAAGGGATCGGCGTCGTCTCGCTGCACCACAACATGGGTGCTCATCAGGGCTGGGCAGAGTTCCCCAAGATCATTGGCGGCCGGTTCTTCACCAAGCCCGGCGAAATCGACGGGACGAAATACGGCACCTCAGGCTGGGCGCACGGGCAGGACATGAACATCATCGTCGTCGATAAGGAACATCCCATCACCAAAGGCATCAGCGACTTCAAAATCCACGACGAAGTTTACAACAAGTACTACGTGGCGCCAAACGTCAAGGTGCTGCTGAAGACCGACAATCCCAACAACGACCCCAACATCGCCTGGGTTACCCAGTATGGCAACAGCCGTGTGTTCTACTTGATGCTCGGACACGATAACTCGGCCTGGGTGAACCCTAACTATCAGAAGGTATTGCTTCAGGGCATTCGTTGGGCGGCAGGAAACTGAGTTTTTCGGGCCTCGGGCACGTGGGCTGGCGTCGGCGCTGGCTTCGATTGCGAGTTTTACGTCGCGAAACGTCTCGCCTCAGCCCGGGCAAACCGTAGGTGATCAAGCCAGCTTCATGGACAAGGCAACTCGCCGTCGCTTCGACAAGGAACTGGAGGCCGTGCTGGCGGAGCTTCCGCCTCGGGTACAACAACTGCTGGAGGAAGTGCCGCTGCACGTCGAGGACTATCCGCCGCCGGAAGTCCTGGCCGAGTTCGGCATGACGCACCGCGACGAGTTGTGCGGACTGCACAGCGGCGTTCCCTTGAACCAGCGAAGCGTCGATCAGCCCTGGCGGCTGCCCGACGTGGTCACCATTTACCGCGAGGGCATCCTGGCGGCGGCCGCCGGCGAAGACGGTCGGGTGTCGCGCCGCCGTCTGCGCGAGGAAATCCGCATCACCATCCTGCACGAACTGGCCCACCACTTCGGCATGACCGAGGAAGAACTGGAAGAACTGGGATACGGATAGCCCACAAAGCGATACTTTCGGCACCGTAACTGCCAGTCTGCTGGGTATGAACCAAACGCAACAGCCTTCCGCCGAGCTTACCGATCCCCGGCTGCTCCAGCTTGCGCCCGAGGACAACGTGGCCGTTGCCCGGCGCACGATCGCTGCCGGCGAGCAGATTCTGATTGCCGGGCGAATGGTGCGCGTGCCGGTAGAGATACCCGTCGGACACAAACTGGCCGTACGTCCCATCGCGGCCGGCCAGAAAGTCATCAAGTACGGTGCGCCCATCGGCTCGGCAACGCGCGACATCGCTTGCGGCGAGCACGTCCACACGCACAACATAGCCAGCGACTATCTGCCCGCTTACACCCAGCGCGGCCCGATCGCACTATGACACACTCATGGCAAGGATTCGTTCGCGCCGACGGGCGCAAGGGCATTCGTAACGTCCTGGTAGTGGCGTATCTGGTCGAGTGCGCGCATCACGTGGCACGCCAGATCGTCGCACCTTTCGCCCACGCTGACGTGCATCTGATCGGCTTTCCCGGCTGCTACCCGAGTGCCTATGCCGAGCGGATCATGCAGCGAGTCGCCACGCACCCGAACGTCGGCGCAGTGCTGCTGGTTTCCCTGGGCTGTGAAAGTTTCGACCGCGCCGGTCTGGCCCGTGCGGTAGCCAGCTCCGGTCGGCCAACCGCCACGTTGGTCATCCAGCAAGAAGGCGGCACTGCGGCAACTATCGATGCCGGCCGTCGCTGGGTCGAACAGACACTTCCCCAATTGCACTGCTGTCCCCGGGCCGAAATGCGCATCGACGAACTGGTAGTCGGCACAATCTGCGGCGGCTCGGACGCCACCAGCGGGCTGACGGCCAATCCCGTGTGCGGCCGCGTGTTCGACATGCTCGTCGAACATGGCGCTACCTGCATCTTCGAAGAAACCGGCGAGCTGATCGGCTGCGAACAGCACATGGCATCCCGGGCGGTAACGCCGGAGTTGGGCAAAAGACTGATCGCCGCGGTGGAAAAAGCCGCCCGGTACTACAGCGTGCTCGGCCATGCCAGCTTCGCTCCCGGAAACGCAGAAGGCGGCCTGAGCACCATCGAAGAAAAATCCTTCGGAGCTTACTGCAAGAGCGGCCGCTCGCCGATTCGCGGGCTGATCAAGCCGGGCGACGTTCCCCCTCGCGGCGGACTTTACCTTCTGGACGTGGTTCCCGACGGCGAGGTACGCTTCGGCTTCCCCAATATCGCCGATAACGCCGAAACGGTCGAGCTGATCGCCTGCGGATGTCACGTGATATTGTTCACTACCGGGCGAGGCTCGGTGGTCGGCTCGGCCATTTCGCCGGTAATCAAAGTCTGCGCCAATCCGGAAACATACCGTCGACTGTCCGCCGACATGGACATCAACGCCGGCCGCATCCTGGAAGGCCAGGCCACTCAGGAGCAAATTGCCCAGGAACTTTTCGATCTGCTGCTGGCCGTCGCCGCTGGCCGGCCCACAGCCTCGGAACGCTTGGGGCACCAGGAGTTCCTGCTGGGCTACAAGTTCTTCGAGCCGACCCCGCCTGCCTGCAAAAAGATGTAGGGGCGGTTCGCGAACCGCCAATAAATCGTGATGTTCGGTTAACCGCCCGCAATGTAGGGGCGGTTCGCGAACCGCCCCTACCGTTCAATCCAAACCGCCCATACATGGCGGTCGGTTCGTTACCCGCCCACACGGTCCGATC
>Ga0209101_1002863_pt1 | contig 10856 bp, 8 predicted proteins | sample ConPoolayeCmetaG_FD_185481 | JGI IMG/M metagenome (GOLD analysis project Ga0209101, IMG submission 185481) | Hot spring microbial mat communities from California, USA to study Microbial Dark Matter (Phase II) - Cone Pool mat layer C metaG... ... | reverse complement strand
GCTGACCTCGTCCACCTCATCGCCAAAGCAGCGGATCAACATGCCCTTTTTCAATAGCGTCTCGTCGTCGGTGGTGAACAGGCCGCCCTCGCCGCCGCACAGGTTCTTGAAATTGTTGAGGCTGAATGTGCCCACATCGCCGATGCTGCCGACCTTGCGCCCTTTGTATTCCGCGCCGTGCGCCTGGCAGGCGTCTTCGATCACCCACAGGTTGTGCTTGCGGGCGATTTCCATGATCGGGTCCATATCTGCCGGCAGGCCCTGGATGTGGACGGGGATGATCGCTTTGGTGCGTTCGTTGATCGCCGCTTCCAGTCTGGCCGGATCCATATTGTAGGTGCGCGGGTCAATGTCCACAAAGACCGGGATGGCGTTCTGGTGCAACGCGCAGGAGGCCGAAGCCAAAAAAGTGAACGCCGAAGTGATCACCTCATCGCCCGGCCCCACGCCGACCGCCGCCAGCGCCATGTGCAGCGCGGCGGTGCCGCTGGTGGTGGTCAGGCAGTGCTTGCTGCCGATGTACTGCGCCCATTCGCGCTCCAGCGCGGAGACCTGCGGCGCGGTGCCGCCGGCGACGATGCCGCTGTCCAACACCTCGTTGATCAATCGGCGCTCATCCGCGCCGATGATCGGCCAGTTTTGATAATCGCTGCGGGCCAGGATCGGCGCGCCGCCGTGGATTGCCAGTTTTTCGCTCATGTTTTCTCTCCTTGAATATAGACAGGGTTAAGCCTGATAAACAACGTTTCCCGCGACCAGGGTGTACAACAGTTCCAGGTTTTCGTCGAGTACAATCAAATCCGCGTCACGGCCGACGGCGATTTCACCCTTGTTCAGCCCCATCAGCCGCGCCGGAGTGGCCGACCAGACGCGGCTGGCCGTGGCCACATCTTTGCCGAACAAACGCACCACATTGCGCAAGCCGTCGAGGGGTGACAGCGCGCTGCCGGCGAGGATCATATCGCGGTCGGGCAGGCGCACCCCATCGCTGGCGCTGCGGATCATCACGTCGCCCCCGTTGCCGGGTATGGAATAACGTCCAGGTGGCATGCCAGAGGCCAGGTTGCTGTCGGTGACAAAGGCCAACCGTTCGGCGCCCTTGCAGCGAAAGGCCATTTCCACCAGCAGCGGGTCCACATGCGTGCCGTCGCCGATGATCTCGCAGGTCAACCGGTCTTCGACCAACAGGTAATCCACCAGAGACGGCGCATAGATGTCTGGGTCGGGGTCCTTGCGCTCCGGCGTATGGTAGAACACGTCGAAAAGATGCGTCGCCAGCCGCGCGCCCGCGTCCACAGCGGCGCGGCCCTGGGCGATGGTGGCGTGGGTATGAGCGATGCTGCACACAATCCCTTGTGCCGACAGGCGGCGGATCAACGCTACGGCGCCGTCGAGTTCGGGCGAGACATCCCACAGTTTGATGTGGCCCTCGCCGGCCGCCAACAGTCGGCGGGTGAGCGCCTCGTCAATCGGAGCCACATCCAGGTCGGTACCACCGCTGGGGATCGCCAGGTAGGGTGATTCCAGGCGGAATCCGCCGACTTGCGGCGTCAGGCGCAGCCCGTCGGTCTCGCGCAGATGCCGCCGCAAGTGTTCGACGGCCCGGTCGGGCGGGCAAAAGAGGGTGGGGTAAAAGGTCGTCGCGCCGAATTCGGCCATCGTGGCGGCGTAGGCGATCAAATCGCCCGTCTCGGCCGCGTGACCGCGCATACCGTGGGTGTGCAGTTCGATCAGGCCGGGCAGCACATAACAACCCGCTGCATCAATCTCGGCATCGGCGACCAGGTTAGCTCCCACGGATTCAATCCGTCCATCACGCAGCACCACATCGGCTTCTTGCAGCGCTCCGTCAGGGAACAAAATCAGACCCTCTTTGATACGAACAAGACCTTTAGCTGCCACTTTCTCCTGCCTCACGTTTCACGCCTCACGCCTCAGATCATTGAGCAATGCCAGCGCCGCCTCGACCATCTGCTCGCCCGTGCCAGGCGACAATCTGCGCGGCGCACCGACCCGGCCCAAAGATGTGAGGTCATGTTTGCCTCAATAGCAATTGTTTGAGTGCAATCGCTTGCACTATATTATATCAGCTATTTAAATTGTTGTCAACCCCTAATTAGGGCTTGACAAAACGAAAAAAGGCGTGTATAATCAGAATTGCAATCGGTTGCAGTAAATTGGTTGCTTAAACTTCACAGAAGGTGTAGGTATGGTCAGCAAAACGATCAAGGATGTCGCTACGCTGGCAGGCGTGTCGGAAAGTACCGTGTCGCGTGTGTTGAGCGGGGCCAAGACCCAGATTGCGATCAGCGAAGAAACGCGGGAGCGGGTGCTCCAGGCGGCCGAAGCGTTGGGGTACCGTCCGCATCCGGGCGCGCGCGCTCTGAGCGGCAAGCGCACCAACCTGATCGGCGTTATCGTGCGCGAATTGTGCGACCCGTTTTTTGCCGACCTGATTGACGCGGTCAGTTTTGCGGCCAAAGAAAAGGGCTTCGACCTGGTATTGGGCAATACGCGGCGCGACCCGGCGCAGGCGCTGGCGTTGCGCGATCAAATGCTCGATATGCGTTACTGCGATGGCCTCCTGTTGTGCGGCGACCTGCACGAGTCGGCCGAGGAGCAGAGCTTTTTGGTGCGCATGGGCAGCGATCACCGCCTGGTCTCGGTGGCACGCGGCAGCGGCGCATTGGTAAAAGGTATGCCCTCAATAGGGGTTGACAATGAGGCCGGCATTCGCCTGGCGATGGACCATTTGATCGGTCTGGGCCACCGACAGATCGCCTGCCTGGACGCCGGCCGCGTGGGCGACCTGTGGGAACGGCTGGAGACCTATCGGCGGGTCATGCAGGAGCGTTTTGGGGGCGTGCCCGATGGATTGGTCGAGGAAGCAGAAAACAGCTACAGCGGCGGGTACACGGCGGCCCGACAATTGCTCGTCCGGCCCTCACCGCCGACGGCGATCCTGGCGATGGACGACGTGATGGCGATCGGCGTGATGGCAGCGGCGCGCGACATGGGCCTGAGCGTGCCCCAGTTCGTGTCGGTGATCGGGTTTGACGATATGGCGGTGAGCAACTACGTCCGCCCTGCTCTGACGACGCTGCGCTGCCCGATCCGGGAATTGGGGGAGCAGGCGTTCGAACTGTTGCTGAGGATTATAGAAGAGGAGGATGGCATACCGGATGAAGAAATGCACATCCGGCTGCAACCCGAGCTGGTGATCCGTGAATCGTGCGGGAAACCGCGCCCAACCTGAGATGTGTAGTCCAAAGAGAGATGCCGGTCACCCTGGCAGGCAGCGGCATCTCTCCGGCGGCAGTGTACGCAGATGACCTGGCACACCGAGCCTCCTGATCATACACCGGTTTCCGTTCGGTGGCAAATTATGGTCACCTGTCTCTGCACATCCTTCAGGCAGGCATAGCTAGAGGAAAGGAGGCCCAAAGACGTTCAGAGATATAATTTGTGCAGAGCAAAAATGGATTTACCCCAGTGAAGGATGGTTTATCTGTAAAGGAATCTGATCAGGAGGAAAAAATGACCAAGATGCGCAAAATGACGCGGCGTGAGTTTATGCGTATGGCCGCTATGGTGGGCGGCGCCGGGCTACTCCACGCATGCAGGCCCAGAATCACCGAAACACCCGTTTCGCTTCCTACCCTAACTCCCGCTCCGACCATCGAAATTCGAGAAATAGGCAGCGTTACCTCTACTCCCCAGCCGACCAAAGCACCAGATGTAAGTAAACGCGGAGGCGTGTTACGTATATCGGCGCTGGGTGATGTTCCGACGCTGGACGGCATTGCTTGTAGCTGGCTCGACTGGTGGATAGCCTACACTTGTATTTACAATCGGTTGATTAACTTTGACCTCAACACCCAACCTTATCCCGATCTGGCTGAAGATTTTCCAGAGATCAGCGAAGATGGCCTCAAATACGTATTTCACCTCAAAAAGGGCGTCAAGTTTCATAACGGTCGCCAGATGACGGCCCACGATGTCAAATACACGATTGATCGCCAGTTCGCACGCGCTCAGGCCAGTTGTTATGGCGGCTTCCTGTCGGTCATCAAAGGCACTGAGGTTGTGCTCGGGATAACCGAAGAGGAACTGCCCGATTTCGTCGATTTGGAAGGCACAAAAGTCATTGATGATTTCACCTTCCAGGTCGAGTTGAAAGAACCAATGGCGGTGTTTCCTTATGTGTTTGCGACGGCTGCGGGCAGTGTTGTTCCCAAGGAAGAATATCTGCAAGCCTTTCGCGAAGGCACGGTGGGAACCAAGGTCGTGATCGGCACCGGTCCCTTTAAGCTCAAAGAGTGGCGTCCGGGTGAATTATTGATTCTGGAGCGTAACCCTGAATATTACAAGCCCGGATTGCCGTATCTTGATGAACTCCGGTTTTTTCTTAATCTAGATCAACAGGCCTCGATCCTGCGTTTTGAGAACCGTGAATTGGATTTGATGATCGATCTTCCGATTGAGGATGCCAAGCGGCTGTTGCAAGATCCGGTTTTTAAGCATGATGTAAGTTTCTCTGACGTAATGCTATGGAGCTATATTGACTTTGCGTTCAACACCCCGCCGTTTAACGATGTACGCATGCGCCAGGCAGTCGCCATGGCTATTGACCGGGAAGCCCTGGTCGCCGCTGAGGCCGGCGCGCATGAGCCCTGGTATGAGCCTTTTATGCCCGGCATCTACCAATATGACCCGGACTTTAAGCCGGCATTTACATACGATCCGGAAAAGGCCAAGGCGATTGTAAAAGAGTTGTATCCGAACGGGGTCAAAATTTTGTTCTGGCCGGCCGGTATCGGGCCGGAAAAAGGACAGATCATCCAGGCGGATCTGGCGGCTGTTGGCATTGATGCAGAATTGGTGATCGGCGAATGGGGGGTAAGGTCTGGTCAATTTAAGACAGGCGAAATCAATATGGCCGTCTGGGGTAATGCGTACGAATTTCCAGACGGGGCAGGCTTTTTGAACAACTACAGATGCAATCCTGAGGACCTGACGCGGTGGCCGTCAGCGTGGCCCGGTAAAGGGGTGGGGGTGTGTGATGACAAGATCAATCAATGGCTTTCCGAAGCCAATCGCCTGCCTCTGCTTTCAGAAGAACGAACGGCCATTTTGCGGCAGATTCGCGATTACCTGGTTAACGAACAGGTGGTATTGATCGGCCTGCGCAGGATGAAGATGCTGGACTTGTACGCACAGTACGTCAAAAACATGCGAGCCAGTCCGATGTTGCTGCTGCCTTTGATGGAGGAGGCCTGGATCGACCAGGATTCATTCGAAAAACTCAAAGGGATTAAACCTCAGGCTCCGGCCGGTGGTTAAAATCACATCTTGAAAGGGCACGGATGGCACAGTCTGCAGGTGAACATAGATTGCCTGTGGCAAAATCTGTGTCTACCCGTGCCATCCGTGCCCAATACTGAAAATTGGTCCACAAGGGGTAAATCATGAAATCAAATGAAATCTTCCCCAAAGTCAGAGTAGCAGTTGTACAGGCTGCCCCGATTCTTTTCAATCGAGAGGCCAGTGTTGAAAAAGCATGTCTTCTAACCCGGCAGGCTGCTGAACAAGGTGCAAAACTGGTTCTTTTTCCAGAAGCCTTTATTCCTGCATACCCACGCGGACTCGGTTTTGGCACAGTTGTAGGGAGTCGGAGCTTAAAGGGACGGTTGACCTGGCAGACCTACTGGGCGAATTCGGTTGCCGTTCCCAGTCCTGCTACCGAAGCATTAGGAGCCGCAGCACGTCTGGCCAATACATATCTGGCTATTGGGGTCGTCGAGCGAGATAGCGAATTTAGCGGCGGGACGCTGTATTGCACCATACTTTATTTTGCACCCGACGGACAAATGATCGGAAAACATCGTAAACTCAAGCCAACGGCTGCGGAGCGAGTGATTTGGGGAGAAGGAGATGGGAGTACACTGCCCGTGCTGGACACCGGGTTTGGGAAAATAGGCGGCTTGATATGCTGGGAAAATTACATTCCACTAGCGAGAATGGCTATATACAGCAAAGGCGTCGAAATTTATTTGGCTCCTACTGCTGATTGCCGCGATACCTGGCAATCTACCATGAAACATATTGCATGTGAAGGGCGTTGTTTTGTCTTGGGCTGTAATCAATTTGTCACCAAGTCTATGTACCCGACCGAGCTTGAAGGGTTGGAAGATTTGGCAAATCAACCAGAAGTGATGTGTCGTGGAGGCAGTGTCATTATCTCTCCCTTGGGAGAAGTCCTGGCAGGTCCACTCTTTGATCAGGAAGGGATACTATTTGCCGACCTGGACATGGCCCAAATAGTCCAAAGCCGATTTGACTTTGATGTCACAGGTCACTATGCCCGACCCGATATATTTCAATTGAACATCAATGACAAGCCGGCACGGTCAGTGATCTACAACACGCGGCCGTGAATCTGGTCGGTTTTCCTTTTTTATTTGAACAATTATGAGTGCAATACGAGGCAGGTGTTCAAGTGGCCCAGTTATACATCAAAAGTAAACGGAAGAGCGAGATATCTCGTAGTCTATGGGCTGATGCAGGGCAGCAGCTCAAACGCAACAAGGTGTTTATGGCCGCCTGTGTCATTTTGGCGGTCTATCTCATCGTCGGTCTTTTTGCGCCCTGGATTGCACGCTATGATTACGCCCGTCAGTTTCGTATGCGCGACGGCGGGCTGACGGCGAACGGGTCACCGGTTGCGCCGAACAGCCGATTCTGGATGGGCACCGATACGCTGGGACGAGACCTCTACAGTCGTCTGGTGTGGGGCACGCGGACGGCGTTGTTGGTAGGAATCAGCGTGTCGCTGATCACCACCTTGGTCAGTGTGTTATATGGAAGTATCGCCAGTCTGATAGGAGGATGGGTTGATGACCTGATGATGCGCGCCGTAGATGTGATTATGGGATTGCCCTATTTGTTTGTCGTTTTGCTTTTTGTGGCCATCTTTCGTACGCCCAATCTCTATGCGACCATCTTTGTTCTATGTGTTCTCCAATGGACGGGCGGCGCGCGGGTGTTTCGTAATCAGGTATCATCTATCAAAGAATACGAGTTTGTACTTGCCGAACGTAGCCTGGGTGCATCAACTCCATACATCTTTGTTCGCCACATTTTCCCCCAACTTGTTCCATTGATCATCGTATTTATCGGTTTGGGCATTCCCGGGGCGATCTTTGCCGAAGCCGGCCTGAGTTTTCTGGGCCTGGGTGTCCCACCACCGGCGCCTTCATGGGGCGGAATGGTCAGTCAGGGCATCGGGCTATGGCGTAACGCCTGGTGGATGCTGGTCTTTCCGGCAGCAGCATTGGTGGGGTTGGTGATCGTGTTCAACCTGATCGCCGATGGGCTGCGCCAGGCGCTCGATCCACGCTTGAAAGGACAATAAGATGTTGGCCTATTCCCTGCGACGTGTCTTTTATTTGCTGATCACCTTGTTCTTTACCACGCTGTTGACCTTTTTGCTCATTTTTGCCTCCGGCGATCCGGCCGAGTTTTTGATACCCGTCCGACCGGGCCAACAGCCAAGTCAAGCGTTGATTGCCCAAGTACGTAAACAGTATGGCCTCGACCAGCCGCTGTGGGTGCAGTATGCCCGCTATATGTCCAACATTTTGCGCGGCAACCTGGGCAACTCGTGGTATTTCCACCGTCCGGTATCCCAGTTGATCATTGAACGCTTTCCGAATACGGCAAAATTGGCAGTCGCCATCTGGGTTGTGTCCTTGATCGTGGGCATTCTCTTGGGAATCTCTATGGCGATGAACAAGAATAGTTTGTTCGATAGAACCGGTATCGTGCTTTCTGTGATTTTGATCTCGATCCCCGAGTTTTTGATCGGGATTCTTTTGATCTTTATCTTTGTTAACACATTGGGGCTATTTAAAAATGTTGATCCAACTCAGCCCAAAACTCTGGATCAATTTGTGCTGCCGGTGCTCACCGTCGCGCTGCCCAGATCGGTCGGTTATGCCATTTCCTTACGCACAACGATGCTCAATGCAATGGGAGAAAACTATGTTCGCACAGCGCGCGCCAAAGGTCTGAATTTTAACCACACTGTGATGAAACACGTTTTACCCAATGCTCTGGTGCCCATCGTGACCATGGCCGGTATCGATCTGGCCTACCTGTTGACCGGCGTGGTTATTGTCGAAACCGTTTTCGGCATCCCCGGCATCGGATTGGCTGCCGTTCAAGCGACAACCCAGAGGGACTTGCCGGTCGTGATGGGCAGCGTCTTTATCACCGCAGTTTTTATCGGCTCTCTCAACCTGGTTGCCGACCTGATCACCGCGCGCCTGGATCCGCGCATCCGTTTGGAAAAATAGGGAGAAAACAATGGATGGACAAAGCAAACTGCCGGCCGACGATCTGTTGCTGGAAATCAGGGGCCTGAAAACGCACTTTTTCACCCAAGACGGCGTGGTCAAGGCGGTGGATGGCATTGACCTGCGCTTGAAACCTGAGCAGGTTTTAGGGTTGGTCGGCGAATCGGGTTGCGGCAAAAGTGTCACCTCACTTTCGATCATGCGTCTGGTTGGGCATCCGGGACGCATCGTAGAGGGCGAGATATTTTTCGAGGGCCAGGACCTGCTCAAATTGTCGGAAGCAGAGATGAACCGGATACGCGGCAACCGCATCTCGATGATCTTTCAGCAGCCGCAGAGTTGTCTTAACCCGGTTTTCAGCGGCGGGCGACAGGTTACAGAAGTGATGGACATTCACACCGGACAACCCCATGACCTGAATCAGAAGCGCACACTGGAATTGTTCCGTCTGGTGGGCATCCCCGACCCGGAAAAGAAAATCAAGGCCTATCCACACGAAATGTCGGGTGGGCAGGCACAGCGGGTGATGATCGCCATGGCGCTGGCCATGAGGCCCAAGGTGTTGATCGCCGACGAGCCGACGACTGCGCTGGATGTGACCATTCAGGCACAGATCCTCGATCTGATCCGCGATATGCGCGAGCAGTTAGGCACAGCCGTCATCTTGATCACCCACGATCTGGGCGTCATCGCCGAGATGGCCGACGAAGTGGCGGTGATGTATGCCGGCCAAATCGTGGAACAGGCCGATGTCGAGACGTTGTTCGAGCGGCCGCTGCATCCCTACACGCAAGGATTGCTCGGCGCGATCCCGGTGATGGGGCGATGTGCGGGCACGCTGCAAGTGATCCCCGGCATTGTGCCCGACCTTGTAGATTTGCCCCCCGGCTGCCGTTTTGCGCCCCGCTGCGCCCAACGGGAAAAATACGGCCTGGCGATCTGTGACCAGAAAATGCCCGAGATGCGCCCGGTCGAAAACGGCGGCGTGCGTTGCTGGTTGTACCAGAGCGCGCCGGGCCACCAAGCGCCGCTGTGGCCGCGAAGGAGGAATAGATGAGCGCAGATATGGCCGTATCGTCCCAACCGCTGATTCAGGTCAAAGGCCTGACCAAACACTTTCCTGTACGCGGCAGCCTGCTCAAGAAAAACTATGTGCGAGCCGTGGATGATGTCTCTTTCACCATCTATACCGGGGAAACCCTGGGCGTGGTGGGCGAATCGGGCTGCGGCAAGACCACCCTGGGGCGAATGATGCTCCGTTTGATCGAGCCGACCACCGGCCAGGTGCTGTTTGACGGTCAGGACGTGGTGTCGCTTCAGGGGAAAGCCTTGAAAACTTTTCGCCGCCAAATGCAGGCCATTTTCCAGGACCCCCACGGTTCGCTCGACCCGCGCATGCCGGTCGGTGAGCAGGTCGTTGAAGGGTTGCGCATTCACGGCATTGGGACGCCCCAGGAGCGCCATGAACGTATGTTGGAGCTGTTGCGCCAGGTGGGGTTGGAAGATTATCACGCCCACCGTTACCCGCACGAGTTTTCCGGTGGGCAGTTGCAGCGCATTGGCATTGCCCGCGCGCTGGCGCTCCGACCGCGCTTTATCATGTGCGACGAGCCGGTCTCGGCGTTGGACGTATCCATTCAGGCCCAGGTGCTCAACCTGCTCAAGGAACTGCAGGGCGAGTATGGCCTGACCTACATGTTTATTGCCCACAACCTCAACGTCGTTGAACACGTTTCCGACCGCGTCGCGGTGATGTATCTGGGCAAAATCGTCGAGCTGGCCGGCTGCGGCGAAATATACGCCCGGCCGTTGCATCCTTACACGCAGGCGTTGCTCTCGGCCATCCCGATTCCCGATCCCAAACTCCGGCGGCGCAAACGAGCGATCCTCACCGGCGACGTGCCCAGCCCGATCAACCCTCCGGCCGGCTGCCGATTTCACCCTCGCTGCCCGCTGGCAATTGACATCTGTGCCGAACAAGAACCGATGCTTCAGGAGATGAGCCAGGATGGGGTTGATCACCTGGTAGCTTGTTGGCGTGCAGGCGAATCCTCCTTCGTTTGATATAGAGCGTCCAATTCAGTTTCAGTATCATTATGGATTACCGGAGGAAACAAATGTCCGTTGGGTTATATTGCAGCAAACAGTTGTTCATTTATATGCTCGTGCTGGGATTTGGTTTTGCGCTGATTGCCTGCACAGGTTCAAAAGCTTCAAAATTACCTGTGATCACAGACATTGACCTCCAGAAGCAGATTTTCAAAGCTGTTGAAGAGCGCTGGCCTGTTCTGGAACTACCGCGTGGTCGATATGTCTTGAACCGGCCGTTGCTCATCGATCAAGCAACAGATCTGACGATCGAAGGTAATGGATCGCTCCTGGTATATACAATTGCGGACAACCCCAAGCTTCCACCGACTTTTGCCACGACGATCCAGAACTGTAGAAATCTGACCATTCGCAACTTGACGGTTGACTTTGACCCTTTACCGTTCACTC
>Ga0209101_1002862_pt1 | contig 10857 bp, 5 predicted proteins | sample ConPoolayeCmetaG_FD_185481 | JGI IMG/M metagenome (GOLD analysis project Ga0209101, IMG submission 185481) | Hot spring microbial mat communities from California, USA to study Microbial Dark Matter (Phase II) - Cone Pool mat layer C metaG... ... | reverse complement strand
CGAGCCACGAAGCACCCGACTGGATCAGGGGGCTCTCCAGCGCCGCGTCGGCTCCCCGATGCAGCCCGAACAGCGCGAACAGCAAACCGGCGTCCATCCACCGGGCCATCGCCTTGGCGAACAGCGGTGTCATGGCCGCACAGGTGTCCAGCGGTCCGTCGGCGGCTACGGCGGTCACCAGCGCGCCCCGCCCCAGCAGGCGGCCGTCGAGATGGGGGGTGAGGGTGCGGTCGTTGACGGCCACCGGCAGCTCGGCTGCCGGCACCTCGGTCCAGCTCAGCGCCGCCAGGGGCCGCCCGCTCTCGCCCTCCTGCAGCACCACCGTCTCGCTGCGGCCCCGGGAGCGCCGGCCCCCGGGCGAGAGGGCCTCCAGCCGGGCGACGTGGGTAAGCGCCGGTGGGATATCGTCGCTTCCCACGACCGTGAGGCGCAGGCGGGGCACGTTGACCGTCTCCTTGGCCGAGGGAAAGTTGAGGTACAACTGGCGCTCGGAGAGAATGCGCGCTACCAGCGGGTCGCACATGGACTGCAGCGCTTCCTGCCGGCGCAAGGCCTGCCGCACCGAGGTGGATGACACCGCCGAGACGCGCGGCGGCACCGTCGCCACCTCGACGCCGGCGCGGAACAGCGGCAGCTTGGAGCGCCACTCCTGCGACGCGCCCTCCGGGCGGTAAATGACAATGTGCGGGATGTCCCACACCGCGGCGTCGGGACTGCGGTAGGCGGAGGCCCCTTCCAGAACGTCGGTGCCCACCACCAGCCGCAGCGGGCGATTCCCCAGCCGTCGCGGCAGCGAGGCGAGGCTGGCGCGACTGGCGATGTTTATGGGCGGCTCCAGGGGCGAGAGAAACACCTCGGGCAAGGGCGCCAGCGCCATCCATGCCAGCTCCTGGCGAATCCGGCGGGGCTGGGCGTGCTTGCGCCACGAGTAGTCGTCCACCTGCACTAGCACCTCGTCCACGTACCTGAGAGCCTGAGCGGTGACCTCGGCGTGCCCCACCGTGAACGGGTCGAAGGTGCCCGGCATCAACGCCACCGACGGGCGGCGCGGGAAGCGGGGCCGGGGCCGGGCACAGTGCAGCGCCATGTCCAGGTGGTTGAGCGCGGAGGCAACGAGGAAGAAACGCCCCCGGTCGCCCGGGCGGTGCGCCACCAGGGTGAGGAACTGCTTGGTGGCGAGGGTGAGAAGCTCGGTGAAACGTGAATCCCCAGTGTGCTTGCGCATCAGCCGGTCGAGCACCATGGACACCTGCGCCAGCGCCTCGTGGACGGTGGAGGAGCGTTCCTCGGCGAGGGCGCCCATGATGATCCCCACCAGGCGCCGGAGAACGTCACGATTCAGCTGCGCGCTGGGCACGTGCCAGAGTAGCCAACCGGTGGTTTGCAGCAGCAGGCGCTGCAGGGCCTCCGTGCCGCGCCGCACGTCCACCTCGATGTCGTCCAGGATCTCGAGAAACTCCTGTTCGGGCAAGGTGGCCACCACCGCGGCCAGAAAGCGCGGGATGTAACGGGTCACCGCCTCCACGTCCAGCTGCAGCGAGCGCAGCAGCTCCACCGCTAGATCGTTGCGCTGCTGCACCGACAGCTGCGGCGCCAGCTCCAGCAGGCAGCGGCCGGCGTGAAAGCGCGCCCCTTCAACGCGGCTCACCTTGAGGATGTTGGCCAGGTGGAAGGCAACCTCGTTGGCAAAGTGGGACTCGGGGTCCTCGCCCCGCGCCAGGCGGGCGCGGGCGCGGGCCACCAGGTAATCGCAGTTGACCTTCTTCTCCACCCAGCCGACGCGGCTTTTTAAGTTGCGCAGCATGACTTCCCGCACCGGTGCCCGCCCCACCTCCCGCAGCTCCCGGCAGCGCTCGGCCAGACTCGCGGCGTCGGCGAGTCGTGCCAGTTCCTCCAGCAGGAACAGCTCGGCAACCAGCCCCTCCGCCCTGGCCCTGGACGCCAGCAGCCCGACGCAGTAGCGCACACCCTCCTTGATACCCGGCCCGTCGTGCCCCTCCCTGGCTACACCCAGCATCACCCGCCACGCCATCAGACGCGTGTTCACCGCCTCGTGGTGCGCCCACGCCTGGGCAATCTCCAAAAGCTCCAGGCGCTGCTCGGCATCGAAGAACGGCAGCAGCACCTCCAGCGACTCGCACGTATACAGGCCGACCAGCGGCCGCCCGTCGTCCATACGAGCGCGCGAGCGCTTGAGCACCAGCTCCAACACGTTGCGCCGCAGATCCTCCTGGGCGTTGCGGGCCAACCGGCGCAGGATCACCGGGATGGCGTACAGCTCTTGCTCCACCGGCCCCATGTCCTCTTCCTGCTCCGCCGTGGCCCGATCGAGAAGCGCGAACACCTGCTCCAGGCGGCGCAGCGCCCAGGTGCTCTCGGGCACCGTGACCCCTTCCGGGAGGTCCTTGGTCCAAAAGCGCTCCTCCAGCGCCAGCAAATCGCCGATGCGGTTGGCCGCGTGGTAGCGGATGTCGTCGTCCCGGTGGGAGAGCAGCTCGAAACCGAACTCCAGCGCCAGGTCCTTCTGCTCCATGGACAGGGCTGCCGAGTACTCACCCAGCACGCCCAGGTAGGTGCGCAGATCCCGCCACCCCTCCGAGGAGCGCGCCTCCTCCAGCAGACCACGCATCGCCTCCACGTTGCGCAGCCGCTCCATCACCCCGATATTGTGGGCGGTGGAAAACAGGCGAGCCACGGTGGGGATCACGGGACCGGTGGCGAGCGCCACCACGTCCGGACGGGTGCGCCCGGCCATGACATCGACCACACTGAGCCCGGCGGGAACGCGAGGCCGCTCCCGCGGCGGACCCTCGAACCCGGGTGGATCCAGCTGCACGCCCAGGGTGAGCAGGTAATCCTCCAGGTCCCGCAGCTTGCCGTACACTCCCTGGTAGCGCCGCAGCTTGGCCCTGTCCAGGTTTTCGAGCTTGTCGCGGATGGCAGCAAAGGCTTGCTTGAGCGGAATCAAACTCATGCGCGGCCGGCCGTCTGCCCCGGGCATGTCCTTGACGCGAAAATCGGCGTAGATGAGGAGTTGCGTCTCCACCGGCAGGCGCACCCGCTCCAAGTCCCAGCACGAGTGGTTGGTGGCGATATGGCCGATGTTCGACAGGCCCCGCGCCTGGTACCACTGGTGGGTGTAGTAGTAGTGAAGCCGGGGAATGCGCCGCTCCTCGTCGCCCACGCAGCCGAACTTGCCAACGTCGTGGCCGATGGCCGCGCCGTGCAGCAGGGGCAACGAGACGGGGATGGAGCGCGCCACCTGCCGGGCAATGAAAACCGCCAGGCCGGTCACCCCCAGCACGTGATCGGCGATGGAAAACCCCAGCCACTGCTGTGCCATCGCCAGGGTGACCAGAAAACCGTCGGACTCCAGCGCGGCGAGCAGCCGGGCGTACTCGTCCGCCGATGCCCACCCCGCGAGCTCGCCGGCCTCCAGCGGCCGAAACGGCAGCCGCACGGCAATGCTGTCGCCGCCCCGCTGCGCTTGGCCGGTGATTACCGCCTCGGCCAGGGGGAAGAAAAAGTGGGATACCTGCTCCACCTCGGGGGTTGGCGCCGGAAAGCGCTGGGGGAACAGCCGCCTCCTGCCCTCCTGGTACAGCACGTGCCGCCACGGCTGCAGGTCCGCCGGCGCTTCAACGCGAGCCAGGTGCAACGCGAGCCGCAAGGCGGTGTCGAGATCAGCCGCCATCAGCTCCGCGGCCGTCGCCGAAACCCGCCACCCGCGGCGCGACACGAGCTCGCCTAAAGTCGTCTGTTCCATCGCCATGACGCGAGAAAGTGTACAACGAGGCCGATACCCTGGCGTAGGCAGCGACGCGCCCCCGGCCGATACCCCGGGGGCGCACACCACCTCATTTTGTATAAGGCCTCAACGATCAGGCCAGCTCCGCCAGGGTCGCCTTGAGCAGGCGGTAAAAGCGGTCCACGGTGGAGATTTGCACGCGCTCGTCGGGTGAGTGGGGCGACTCGATCTGCGGCCCCATGGACACCATGTCCATGCCCGGGAACTTCTCGCCAATGAGACCGCACTCCAACCCCGCATGAATGGCGCGGATGTGCGGCGTGCCACCCAGCTCCCGCTCGAAAACCCTGGTGGCAGTCTTGAGTACCGGGGAGTCCGGGTTGGGCTTCCAGCCCGGATAGCCTCCGCCCACGTGCGGGGTTGCCCCACCGAGCCTGAAGATGACCTCCACCTGCCTCATCACCGCTTTCAGTGTCGGCATGACTGACGACCGACCCGAAGTGGTGACCTTCACCTGATCGCCCTCGGTGACCACCACCGCCAGGTTGTGGGAGGACTCCACCAGGCCCGGCACCGCCCGGCTCATCCCCAGGACGCCGTGGGGGCACGCCAGGAGGGTGTCTAAAAGCCGCTCCCGGTCGGCCATGCTCATCACCCGCCGGTACTCATCGCAGTCTTCCAGTTCCGCCACCTCGAAGCGCTGGTTGGGGTCGATTTCGCCGTACTCCTCCTTGAGCACCGCGGCGACACGTTCGATCTCCCCCCGTACAGCCGCGGTGTCCTTGGCGGCGCGGATGATGGCGTCAGACTCGCGAGGGATGGCGTTGTGCTTGCTGCCACCTGCAAGCGACACCAGCTCGAAGTCGATCCCAGCCAGCCGCAGGGCGTCAAGCGCCCGCAGCAGGAACTTCAGCGCATTGCCGCGGTTCTCGTGGATGTCCACGCCGGAGTGCCCGCCGCGCAAGCCGCGCACCGAGATGCGCAGCGGCATGGTGGCCATGGAGGCGGCCTCCCGCGTCACGGTGAAGATGGCGTTGCAGTCGGCGCCGCCGGCGCAGCCGATATACAGGGCGCCGTCCTCCTCGGTGTCCAGGTTGATGAGGATGCGGCCGGCGAGGAGCGACGGATCCAGTTGCTGCGCACCGGTGAGACCGGTCTCTTCGTCCACGGTCATGAGCAGCTCAAGCGGTCCGTGCACGGCCTCGGGGTCGTCGGCGATGGCCATGGCCGCTGCCACCCCGACGCCGTTATCGGCTCCCAGGGTGGTGCCGGTGGCGTAGACGTAGTCGCCCTCAATGCGCACGTTGATGGGGTCGGTGAGAAAATCGAACTGCACGTCCTGGTTCTTCTCCGCCACCATATCCAGGTGGCCCTGCAGCACGACGATGGGCGCACCCTCGTGGCCGGGGGTGGCGGGCACGGCCACCACCACGTTGCCGGCGGCGTCCCGGCGGACCTCAAAGCCCCGTTCGGTGGCCCAGGCGATGACGTGGGCTGCCACTTTTTCTTCGTGCTTGGAGGGGCGGGGAATCTGACGCAAGGCGTCGAAGTGCTTCCAAACCAGTTGCGGTTGCAGGTTGGCAAGTGGGCTTGACACAGTATCCTCCTTTTTCATTGACGAGGGGCCGGCTGCACGCCGGACGGTAATTGTACTCTAGACTGTCGGCGACCCTCGGGGGCGTTGGCCTGGATTTCGAAGTAGGCGAACACGCGCTCCAAGGACGGCGCCTTGTCCCCCGACTGAAGCTGGCCACGTTGGTAGAGGACCAGGGGCGCCCCAAAAGCGGGCAGCAGCTCGAGGGCGAGGGCCCACACTGGCGGGTACGCCATGTCCAACAGCCTCAACCACGGGCCGGGGGTGCAGCCGCCGCAGCGGTCGTCCAGCTGCGATAGGGCTATGGCGTTTCGCCGCGCCACCTCCCAGCCGTCTACCCCACTACAGCGTTGCGCGACAAAGGTGTCCACGAGCTCGGCGCCGCTTTCGTACACCCACATCCCCCACGAGCGCCGCGGCCCGGCCGGCGAAGCGACCAGCCGAGCGACCATGATCCGCTCCAGGGTTCGCAGCACCGCGTAGCGATCCCCCGCGACCTCGAGCAGCGGCCATAAGGCCAGCAACTCGGGGAGATCAGCAGGCCCGGCAATCTCATCGATGGCTTCCAGGCAGCGGGTCGCTTCCCGCGCCAGTACCAGTCCCGGCCGGCGGGGCAGGCCGCGGGCGTGCAGGTACGAATCAACCCAGATCCCCACCAAAGAGCGGGTCCGGCTCGCCTCCACCAGGGCGTCGGCGAAGCCGCCCAGGCGTTGCCACGTTTCCGCCGTGTCAGGGATCGACTGCGGTGCCGCCGGCCGATCTCCCAGCAGCCACGCGAGCCCCACCGCGGCCGCCTGGCGCACGGTCAGGGACGGGGAGCCAAACGCCTGCGCGTAGACCGGCAGCAAACTGGGGTGGTGGTAGGCGGCGCCGCCCAGCAGCAGGGCCAGCTGGTCGCGCTCGTCAAGCCCGCCGCGCGCCCACCGGGCCGCCAGCTGCTGCGGTCCTGGCCCCAACGACCGCATCTCTTGTTCGCTATCGCGCCGAAGCTCGGCGAGCATGTTTCCCACCTGCTGCGCCCCCACCCCCGGCCAGTACGAGGCGTCGGGGAAACGCGCCAGGCTTTGGGGCGCAGGCAGTGGGGGCGTGGTCGCCAGGGCAACGACTAACGCGAGGCCGGCCAGCATCAACGGGGGCCTCGACGGCGTCGCCGCGCCGTGGCTGGGGCGCGGCGGGCCTGAGAGCGGCGAGCTGGAAAGCCCCTCACCGCGCGCTCACGCTGCCCACCTCGCGCCGCAAGCTGGCAAAGCTCGCCTGGTTGGTGAGCTCGTCCCGCAGACCCACCGAGATCCGATAGCGCCCGGGCTCGAGGAGCAGCGAGGCGCTGACGGTGTAGTACTGGCCGCGCGCCTTCTCGTACTCCGCCTGTTTCACCCGGATGGTATGGGAGAGGCGCTGCAGATCGGACTGTTTACCGTCGTCGTCGCGCGCCGCGTAATACACCATCACGTACCCGGACAGCCCATCCCCATCGGGGATGAGCGCCACGTTGGCCAGGGGGATGCGCACCTCCACCGGCAGGGTGTAGCGGCTGCCCGAGGCCGGAGCCGCCTCGCCGGCGATGACCTGAATCCCCAGGGGGTTTTCCTCCACGGCGAAGGTGAGCCCGGTCATGACTCGGTCGGCGATGCGCGTGGGCAACGTCTTTTCGATGAAGGTGCGGGTGTAGTTGAGGCGATACTCCGGGTACCCTTTGAGCTTGACCTCGATGCGGTGCAAGCGATCGGTGCCGGTGGGCACCAGTCGATAGCCGAGGGAGTAGTACGTCGAGAAGTCGTCGTAGATACGCTTGAGCCCGGGACCAACATCGTTGGTATTGACGATGGCTAAGCCGCCCGTTTGGTCCGCCATGTACACCAGCGAGTCTTGGTAGTTGGAGCGCGTCATGGCGGCCGAAAGGGTAGACCGCGACTGGCGGTTTTCGGCCTCGATGCCGAGCTCCGACTGCAGGCCGCGCGCGTCGATGGTGTACAGCGTCACCCCGGCGGAGGCACAACTGGTCACCAGGGAGCGGAACATCGCGGTGGCGTCGTACTCCCGCGAATGAGAGAGGGTGCTAGGGTCTCGATACTGTTCCTGGACTTCATAGAACACTTCCAGACCCGGGCTCATGGGCAAACCGTCGGAGACGTATACGATCGCCCGCTTGCCGGGCAGACCGCTCATTTGCGTCACAAAGTCCTGCAGCGCGCGTACGGTGAAGGTGAGGTTGTTGCGCTGTTCCCTGGCGAAAGCGCGGGCCCGCCCCAGAGCCTGGTCGAGTTTGGTCTTGCTGTTGTCCTGGGCGATGAAATCCTCGATATCCCGGCGCGCCGAATTCACCTCGGCGCGGGCGCCCACGAAGGTACGCATGGTGCGCAGCGCCGAAGCGATGTCTTCCGGATCCGAGGTCAGAGGTTGCAGAACCTTGAGGCTGCGCTGGTAGGAAACGACCATCATCTGGTCCGGCGGCTTGAGGGTCTCGCGCACCCACTCGGCCATCCGGTTGATCACCCGGTTGCGGTTGAACACAGTGATGTTCTCGTTGTCGATCAACAAGACCAGAAAACGCGGTTCGCGGCGCTCCTCGATCTGTGGCGTCGGGGTCGGGGCGGGGGCCGCCTCCGGCGCCTCGGGCTCAGCCACCCCCTCGGGTGGGCGCACCACCGTGTCGCCCTGGTAGATTGCAAAATTGACCACCTCCTGGGGCTCGCCGTTCTGGAACACCAGGAAATCCTCCCGCCGCAGGTGGGTGACGGGGCGCCCGTTCTTGTCGGTCACCGAGACCTCAACGTTCTTGATGGTCACCTCGGACACATCCACGAACCGCAACCCGCCGATCTGCTCCTCGGGGGGCTTGGCGGCCGGGGGTTTCTCCTGCGCCCAGGTCAGCCACCCCCCCGCGGCCAGAACGAGAACCACCACCACTGCCTTGCGCACGTGCGCCTCCTCGCCGGCGTGAGTCTAGCAAACGGCGCCGGCCGCCATCACAGCTTGAGGTCGGCCACCACCGTTGACGTCGAGCGCCCCAGCAGATCCTCCACCGCCACGCGCAAGGAGCGCGAGCCGCCCTCCATTTCCAGCGTCAAATTGAAGGCAAAGTAGCCGCGGGCGCGAGCCTCCTCCAGCTTGGCGCTGTCCAGTTGAATCGGTACCTTGCGGAAGCTCAAGTCGGACTGGTTGCCCTCCGGATCCACGGCCAACACCACCACCTGCACCTGCCCCCAGGCGAGAGGCCCGCGCGGAATCATGGTGAGGTTGGCGTAGGGGATACGCACCTCCACCGGGATGCGGTAGGCGCGCATCTTTTCGGCGCGCATGCGAAAGCTCTTCTGCGGCTTGTCCAGCACCAACTCGACCCCCAAGGGGTTGGCCGCCTCCCCGGCCAGCAGCACGCCGCGCGCCCGCTCGGCGTCGCGCTCATCGAAGGGACGATCCACGTAGTGGGTGCGATGGGTCAGGCGCACATCGTCGCGCCCCACCACTTCGACGCGGATTTCATAGCGCCGCCCGTCGCCGGCGTGGTCCGGCTGATAGGCCAGCGAGTAGTAGCTGGAGGTGATACGCTCCACGTCCGCCAGCACCGCCGCGCCGTCGCTGGAGAACACCGCCTCTCCCCCGGTCAGCCGCGCGGCGCGAATGAGGTTGTCTTTGCGATCGGCCTCGCGCCAGAACGACACGCTGGCCACGTCGTTGAGCGCCGGCGGGGCGGCCCGGGAGGCATCCGCGGTGTCGATGCGCGTCCCCGAGGGGTCAAGGGCGAACAAGGTGTACTCCAGCTCACTGGCCTGGTAGGCCAGGCGGGAGAGGATACCGGAGGTGCGGTACTCGCTGGGGGCGTCCGTCCACAGGTCGTAGGCTTGGTAGACGGGCAAGTTCTCGCTGAGGGGGTAGCCTGGCGAGACAAACAGCGCCACCTTCCGCGCCTTGCCGCCTGCGAAACGTTGGAGCGCCGCCGTGAAGGCGTTTTCCACGCGTCCGATGATGCGCCGCATCTCGTTCCAGTACTCGGCGTTCTGGGCTCTCCGATATTCCACGTCGGAGTAGCGCCAGCGGGGGTCCAGCGGCGAGCCGCCACGATCGCGCAGGTCCCGTACGTTGAACGCCGACAGGGTGATCTGGCGCTGCAGGCCGGTGGCCCACAGCCGACGCACCGCCTTGAGGGCCTCCACAACTTTCACCGCCGACGCGGTGGGCGGGGTGTGCACCCGCAACGTCCCATCGAACGACACCACCGCCATCTCCAGCGCCGGCGGCAAGCCCACCTGGACCTGCTCGATCATGGAGTCCACGACCCTGTTCTTGTCGGGCTCGATCATCTGGTACAAGTCGAAAAACAGCAGCACCCGGCGAGGAGCCGGCGCACCGATCACCGCCTCTTCCTCCGCAGCCCGAACCGCTCCCCCAGCCACCGCGAAGAAGTTGGTCACCTCTTGGGGAAGGCCGTTTTCGTAAATGCGGAAGTCCTCGCGCCGCAAGCCCTCCACCGGCACCCCCGCGGCATCGGTGACCTTCACGTCCACGGTGATGTTGTTGACCCGCACCTCGGAGAAAAACACCGGCGGCGACTCCGGCGCCTGCCCCGCCGCCGCCGCGGCCGTACCGAGGGTGAGGAGTAGGGAAAGATGAGACCTCATCGCCACAACCTCCGGCTCCTCTGATTTGCAAGGGTCGTGCCGAGACAGGGCACGTTCATGCAACAACCGCCGCTGCCATCTCCGCACCGCGCAGGACGGCACGTCGCCTGCCGGCGACGTTCGGTTGGACTATCATCACCCTGGCACCCATGGCGTACCGCGCCCCGTACCCGGCCCGGCCCACCTTCGGCGGCCTCACCAGCCCCCCGGCGCCTGACCTCATCGCCCTGCTGCTCGCCGTGTTCGCCACTTACTCCTTGCAGTTCTTTGCCGGCACCGCGTGGCTGCCGGCCCTCCTGCGCTTGAGCCCGGCCGTGTGGCAGGCGGGGTTTGTCTGGCAGCTGGTCAGCTACCCCTTTGCCGGCTTCGGGCCGCCGTCGCTGTGGTTCTTGCTGGAACTGCTGATCCTGTTCATGTTCGGTAACCAGGTGTTCTGGCGTCTGGGTCGCCGCCGCTTCTGGCGGTTGCTTGCTGGCGTCGCCGCCGCCGCCGCCGTCGTCGCCGTCCTCGTCGCCCTGGCCGGCGGGACGCCTCCCACGGCCTTTAGCATCATGCAAGGGCAGCGGATGCTCCTGGCGATCTTCATTGCCGCCTTCGCCACCGCCTGGGGGGACGCCACCATCCTGCTCTTCTTTGTCCTGCCCTTGAAGGCGAGGTGGTTTTTGTGGATCGAGGTGGCGGTGGCGTTCATCGCCTTCCTCTCCACCCGCGACCTGCCTGGCCTGGCCGGCATCTGCACCGCCGTCACCGCCACCTTCCTGGTGATTTCGGGACCGGGGCAACGGCGTAACACCTGGCTGCGGTTGGAGCGCTTCTGGCTGCAGACGCGCCTGCGGCTGCGCCGCCGTCCTCGCCTGCGCATCGTCGACCGCGACTCGACCGATCGCTGGGTGCACTGA
>Ga0209101_1002861_pt1 | contig 10859 bp, 8 predicted proteins | sample ConPoolayeCmetaG_FD_185481 | JGI IMG/M metagenome (GOLD analysis project Ga0209101, IMG submission 185481) | Hot spring microbial mat communities from California, USA to study Microbial Dark Matter (Phase II) - Cone Pool mat layer C metaG... ... | reverse complement strand
CCCGGCATGCTAAACGCCACGACCCAGGTATCCCAATCGAAGCTGCCGGTGGTGGCCACGTACTCGGCTGTGCCCCAGAAGGTGCAGCCGTCGGGATCGGTGTGGATGCTGGCGTAGTCACCCCAGCGGTTGACCCCGCTCTGGAAGCCGCCGCCGGCCACCGCAATACCCTCCGCCTGCATGGTCCCCGGGGGATCGCTAGCCAAACGGCCGGTGTAGCCCACCGAGGGGTACATGGAGCTGGACGAGATGGAGTAGACCAAACCAATGTTGCCGTTCTGGTCCACCGCCGCCGAACCCATCCACCGGCTGTGGCTGTCGGGGGCGAAGGTGCCGCCGTCGTGCACGTACCAGCCGCTGCCGGTGTTGCGCAGCTCGTACCAGCGCACCCCGGCCTGGTCCGCACCGTTGACGTCCACCGTGTGAGTCACTACCATGACCTCATAACCAAGTGTGCCCATGAGGTTGCGGTAGTTGAGGGGGAACATGAGGCGGTCGGAGAGGGCGTCCACACGCTGCGAAGTCCCCTGCTGATAAATACAGTTCCGACTGTATCCGCAGAGATCCGAATCAAAGGCAAGCCCCGCGGCGGTCAGGTTGATAATCCCTGGATCGGTCCAGCCCACAGGACAGGTAAAGGTGGAGCTTGCAGGGTTGGTCCAGTTCACCGTGAAGCTACAAATCTGCAACAGATCGAACGGGTTACCCCAGGCGTCGTCGTAGAACGCGACGTTGTAGTTGGGGCTGCCCGGCGGGGGTGGCGGCCCGCCGTCCCAGTGGGTCGGCTGGGGGAACGCCGGCTGCAGGGCGTCGATCTGGAAGTACACCGCCGCCGGGTTCGCCGCCCCGGCCAGCATGGCCGCCCGATCGAACACCACCGTGGCCGATTGCCCCGAGCCGAACTCGTTGACGGTCATGTAGTAGCCGTCCGGCCACACGCCGAACTTGGGGTAGTCGTTCAGGAGGGTGGGGCTGTACTGGTACTGCCATACGTACCACGCCCCCAGCGGGTCAGGGGTCTGGGACACCGCCAAGCAGGTATAGTACGGGCCAGGCAGCGCGAACTGGCTCATCAACCAGCGGTCGGCGCCGTGGTCGTACAGCACGATGGGGTCGCCATCGTTGGCCGTGCGGCAGGCAGAACCCGGAGGCAGCGCCTGCCAGAGGGAGTTGCCGGGCCACGGGCCGCCCACCAGCGTGCCCGACTTGTCGTACACCGCCCACACCAGGTTAATCCACTGGATGTAGTGGTTGGGCCCCACCGCCCCCTCGGTGTCCGGAGGGGCGACGCGGAATCCCAGCAGGGCCAGGTTCGTGTCGCTGTTGAGACTGTTGAACGACACCGACGGCGCCGGCGCCAGGGTCCCGGTGGGCCCAGCCAACCTGCCCTCGCCCTGCGGACCTTTCTCGGGCGCCTTGGCGTCGGGGAAGGTCAGCACCGGCAACTTGGCCGGATTCACCGGTCGGTTGGGCACCTCCCGGGGTGGCCCCTGGGAACCGGGCTGCACGGGCGGCAAGCTGCGCAGCTCCGGAGTGACGGCAAACGCCGTCGGATGCAGGATTTCGCTCGGTCGCACCACCGACGGCCGCTTGCCAACCTCGTCGGCCCCTACCGGCAGAGCCAGCGCGGCGACCAGCAGCACTGCGGCTGCGACCACACACCATCGCGCATTTCTCATCGTCGTTTCTCCTCCTCTCACCTCGTCACCGGTTCTTTCAAGTGGCTGTCAAGGGTGTCTCTTGCACGTCTTTCTCCACCTCCCGTCACGGCGGCTCGGCGCCCGCCTTGCCGCCACTCCATCTGCTCGGGGGAGCGCGCTTCGCCTCGTGCGTAGGGTACTCCAGCACATGCACCCCACCCACGCCCACTGGCACCCCCCAATAGTCCCCGGCATCGCTGTGCCGCGTCGAACTGGGGTGATTTCTCATGCAGCCTCGCGCACACCTTGAAACATACCGCGTATTCTGCCCCGGCCCGCGGCATCGTGTCAATGCGCCGCCCCTCCCGCCGGGAGAGATACAGCCGAGATCGCGCGCCCATCGTTGTATGCTGACCTTCTTCAATCGCCCTCCGAGCTCCCCTCCGCCGCGCGGACCTCCTCCTCGAACCGCGTCCGCAGCTGGTCGCGCACCGCCAGCAGCGTCTCCCGAGCCGCCAGGCCCTGCGTCGCGCCCTTGCCGGCAAAGGGCCGCGCCTGCACGCTCAAGCGCTGATCGAGCACTTCCAGGTGGAGCTGGAAGAAGCCCTCGTCCAGATGGATTTGGCGGGGGAGGGTGGCCGCCTTGGTGTCCCGCAGCAGCTGCGCCAGACCCGCCACCTCGCCCAGGGCGGCGCGGCGGGAGATTGGCCGCACGCCGCCCGAAAGGTCGTACGCCGAGACCTGGAACACCCCCCGGTGCAGGGAAAGCTGCCAGCCGTCCGCCGGGGTGGCGGCGGCCCCAGGCATGCTCGGAGCCAGCGCGTTGACGGTCAGCACGTGGGGAGCCAACGCGCCCTCGGCGATGAGGCGCAGCCCCTCCTCCAGGGAAGAAACTTCCACGCCCGAGGCGGCCGCCGGCCGCACCAGTTCGGCCAGATCGCGCAGCAGCTCTTGCAGCGGCGGCCGCGGCGGCCGCTTGTTGCGCTCGATGACCTGGTGACTCACCTCGCCAAGGCGAATGGTGAGCCGCCGGTGGATCTCCATGGCGTTCCCCGGCAGAGGGCTTTCCTCCGGCCACGACGCCACGTCTCTTAAGATCAGCAGATCGAGCACCGCCACCAGCGTCTCGTCGCTGGCCCGAAACTGCCGCTTGCCGTTGAGCACCCCCACTCCGTCGCCAAACAGGAGCACGCCCGTGACTCCCTCGGCCATGTGCCCTTCGGCCTCCAGCACCAACTGGCGGCGCACCGCCGGATTGCGGCGGGCCTCCTGCAGCGCCCGGGCAACGCCGCCCGGCGCCTGCTGCCCGACCTCCGCTCTGGGTGGCGCCGTGCTGCACCCCACCATGAACCCACTCCCGACCACGGCCACAACTCCAAGCCAGAGCGGTGCTGTCATCTCCGCCCTCCCGAAAGCCTGGTCATTCTACCTCACCCTTCGCGGCCCCCGGGGGCAAACGCGCCCCCCACTTTTCGCCACGGTCACCGCCGCGGGCATGGGCGGGGGTACGGGCGCGGGTGCGGGGAACGAGAGTGGGAAGAGCCGCAACCCTGCTTCACCCTCGATCCCGACCAACAGCTGGTCTACCTTGTGCCAGCGCTTCAAGACCTTACTACCGCGTCGCCCCTTTGGCGTTGCGCCAGCGCGCCTGCTAGCGTTGCATGCCGATGGTGGTGGGGTCCTGGGTGACGTTGTCGATCACCGAAGCGTAGGCGACGATGCCGTTGCCCGAGAGCACCGTGACCTTGGCAAAGCCGCGCGACATGTTGGTCTGCTGCGGCGAGGCGTTGTTGAAGAATGGACGGGCCTTCTGCTTGAACTGTCCCGGTGCCAGCGACTCGGTGTACTCCCCCAGTTTGGTGCCGGCGCCGTCGAACAGCTCCACCTTCACCGAGGCGTTGGCGGCCCCCATGTTAGTGAGGCTGATGTTGCAGCGGTACGCCGGGTTTTCCACCAGCTGCGGCAAGAACGCCGTCTCCCCGGCAACCAGCCCCTGCTGGGCGGTCAGGGCGTCCAGGTTCTGGCCCAGGGTGGCGTTAGGGTAGCAGGCTGCGCCGCCCACGTTGAGGTTGTAGGTGCGCGAGGACACCTTGACCGGCAGGGTGGCTCGCACCTCCAGCGCGCCGTTGCCGCTGCTCCCCACCTGGCCCACCACGTCGGTGAGGTTGGACTGGCTGTTGGGGGCCACAAAAGTCGTCGAGGTCGTGGGCCCGCTTGAGGAGTAAAAGACCAGCTCCACGTCGGTGCGCGCGCCGCTGGTGTTCAGGATGCCCAAGTCGGTCCGCCACTGGCTGCCGCCCGACCCGGAGCCACGGCTCGCCGAGGGGATCCAGTAGCGGTAGGGGTACTGGACGCCGAAACCGACCCTGGCGATGAAGGCATCGTCGGCGCCGCCGGCGTAGGTGGCGCGGTAGGCGTTGGCGACGGGGAAGTTCGAGGAGCCGGTCTGACCGACCAGCACCACGCTGCCGCCCCGCTCGGCCACCCCCCAGGCGTAATCGAGCTGGGAGCCGCCCAGAAACGTCGAGTATGAGATCGCGTTGCCGTCGGGCGTAAAGGCGGTCAGGAAAGCGTCGGCGCTGCCGCCGCCGTAGGTGGTCTGGTGGCCCTGCCAGATGGGGAAGTTGCTGGAGGCCGTCTCCCCCACCACGTACGCCTCGCCGCTGCCCGCAACGGCCAGTCCGTAGGCGTAGTCGTTGGTGCTGCCGCCCAGGTAGGTTCCGTAGACCAAGGAGGTACCGGAGGCGGAAAACTTCACCACAAAGACGTCGCGCGCCCCGGCGTGACTCATCTGCGCGCCCCCCAGCACCGGGAAGTTGGTGGACCAGGTGTACCCCGCCAACTACGCCTGCCCGGCCCCGTCCACGGCGATCGCGGTGCCGTAGTCGTCGGAGGAGCCGCCCAGAAAAGTGGAGAAGACCGCACTGGAACCCGTGGGCGAGAGCTTGGTCACGAACGCGTCGTAGCTGCCGCCCCCGTAGGTAGCGCGGAAGGCATTGGCCACCGGGAAGTTCGAGGAGGCGGTGTGACCGGTGACGTACGCTTCACCACCGCTGCCCACGGCGATGCCGTACCCTTCGTCGCGGGCGCTGCCCCCCAGGTAGGTGGAATACATCAAGCTGCCGCTGGGGGAAAACTTGCTCACGAAGGCATCGCGGTCGCCCGCGCGAGTGGAACGGAAGGGGTTGGCGACGGGGAAATTGTTGGACTCGGTGTAGCCCACCGTGTAAGCCGCACCGGTGCTATCGGTGGCGACGTGGAAGGCGTAGTCGGCCGAGTCGCCACCTAAATAAGTGGAGAAGATCAAGCCGTTCCCGTTGGCGTTGAGCTTGGCCACGAAGGCGTCGGAGTTGCTCCCGTAGGTGTTCTGAAAGGCGTTGACGCGCGGAAAATTGGTGGATTGGGTCCAGCCCGCGACGATGGCGTTGCCCGACGAGTCCACGGCGATCCCCTGGCCGCGGTCGTTGCTGGTACCGCCCAGGAAGGTGGAGTACACCAGGTCGCTGCCGGCGGGGTTGAGCTTGGTGACAAAGACCTCCTCGCTGCCCGCCAGAGTGGTCTGGAAGGCGCTTTTGGCGGGGAAGTTGGCCGAGTTGGTGACCCCGGTCACGTAGATGTGGCCGGAGGCGTCCGCGGCCACCGCCAAGGCGCGGTCCATGCCGCTGCCACCCAGGTAGCTGGAGTAATCCAGCACCGGGTCGATGACCAGTTCGTGGCCGGGGTCGTACGCCCCCAGGGCGAAGGCGACCTGGTGCCGGCCCTTGGTCACGAAGCGGGCCGCCACCGGTGTGCGCCGCCCCTCGATCACCTGATACGCCACCGGGCGGCGCTGGGTGAGCACGCCGTGAGGCAGCACCAGCTCCAGGTCCCCCGCCCGCGTCACCCGCAGGCGCCGCACCCCGTCGAACTCCAGGCGGAGGACGGCGGGATCCGCACCGGGCGCCACTCGCACGTCGTACTCCAGGCGCGACCCGGCGCCGTACACCTCCACGTCGATCCCGTCGTACACGCCGGCATAGCGCACCCTGGCCACGTGGGCTGCCTCGGTGATCCAGGCGGCCGGGTCATCGCCCAGCAGGTAATGGCTGCGCGCCGCCTTCGGTGCCAGTCCTTCCACGGCGGGAGCGGAACGGCCCCCCACCCAGCGCATGCGCACCACCTGGGGAACGGTCGCGGCCTTCGCTGACGCCGGCGCGCGCAGCGCCAACACCACCTCGGCCGGCGTCAGCCACACGGTGTACCCCGGCATTCGGCCGAGGAATTTCACGGTTTCCTCGGCCTGACCTCGATTGGCCTCGAAGGTGAGCGGCACCCTGGCCCAGTCAACGCCGCTCGCAGCGTTCGCCACCGCCACCGAACATACCGCGGCCAACCCAGCCGCCCACCCCAACGCTCGCCGCCGCACAAGGCGAAAGCGCTCCTGACCGGTCCTTATCATTGTCATATCCCCCCCAAGCGCAAGACGTGATGGAAGCACTTTAATGCACGGCACGAAAGTTAACAATTTTCATGGGAAGAGAATTTAATCTTAATCTCTTCGCGTCCTTTCACGGAAGCGCCACGAAGGGCGTTGGCGTCCCCCGGGGTCGGCGCGGCGTGCACACCGCAGCGCGCCGCGCTCGTCGCTGCCCTCGCAACTTCAAACGAACCGCCAGCGCCGCAAGAAACCACTATGAATCAACGCCTTGGCGAGCCTCCGCGGGGGCCAAACGAGGACCGCGGGGCACGTCCGAGGCAGCCGGGCGCCGGGGGGGGCCACCCGCCTGCCGCCAACCCGCGGCCCATACCCGCCTCCGCCAAGCCGTCACCCACCGCGACCACCGCGCTCGCCCCCGTGGTGACGTGGCACACACAAATCGGGCGGTCTGCGGAATCACACCTCCCGACGGCGGGTTGAGACTTGCGAGTAAGGATTCATTCGCCGAGGAGGCGCGCGTGCGGATCGGAGTTATCAAGGAGCGCAAAAGGGGGGAGCGGCGCGTGGCGCTCATCCCCGAAGCCGTCAAGAAGTTAGCGGCGGCGGGTCACCAGGTGCTGGTGGAGGCCGGCGCCGGCGTGGCCGCCGGCTACCCCGACGAGGAGTACGTGCGGGCCGGCGCCACCCTCGTGGATACCGCCACCGCTTGGACGGGGGAGATCGTCGTCAAAGTGGACCGGCCACTGCCCGAAGAAGTGGCGAACTTGCAAGCGGGCACGGTGCTGGTGGCAATGCTGCAGCACCTCACCGAAGGGGAGCTCATCGCCGCCCTGGCCCGAGCCGGGGTCACTGCCTTTGCCATGGACTGGATGCCGCGCATCACCCGCGCGCAAGAGATGGATGCCCGCTCGTCCATGAGCACGGTGCAGGGGTACGAGGCGGTGGTGCTGGGCGCCGAGCTGCTGCCGCGCATGATGCCCATGCTGATGACCGCGGCGGGCACGGTGGCGCCGGCCCGCGTGCTGGTGATCGGGGCGGGTGTGGCCGGGCTTTCCGCCATCGCCACGGCGCGGCGGCTGGGGGCGGTGGTGGAGGGGTTCGACGTGCGTCCCGCTACCCGCGAGCAGGTGGAAAGCCTGGGGGCGCGCTTCATCGCCATGGACACGGCGCTCGCCGACACCCAGGACGCCCAGGGGTATGCGCGGGTCCAGAGCGACGAGATCCTGGAGCTGGAGCGGCAGACCCTCGCCCGCCGCCTGCCCGCCGCCGACTTGGTGATTCCCACTGCTCTCATTCCCGGCAAGCAGCCCCCCCTGCTGCTCACCCGCACCATGGTGGAGGGCATGCGGCCGGGCTCGGTGATCGTCGACGTGGCGGCGCCCTTCGGCGGCAACTGCGAGCTCACCCGAGCGGGGGAAACGGTGGAGCACGGCGGGGTGCGGGTGGTGGGGGCCATCGATTTGGAGAGCCGCAAGGCGTACCACGCCTCCCAAATGTACTCCCGCAACGTTTTTAACTACCTCAATCACCTTATTAAGGATGGGAAGTTGCTCCTGGCCTTGGACGATGAGCTGGTGTCGTTCCCGCTCATCACCCACAACGGCCAGGTGCGCTCCGCTGCCGGAGGTTGATGATGGATGACCTGGTGATGTTGCTGACCGTCTTCGTCTTGGCTGTATTCGTCGGCTTCGAGGTGATCTCCAAGGTGCCCCCCACCGTCCACACCCCCTTGATGTCTGGCTCCAACGCCATCTCCGGCGTCACCATCCTGGGCGCCGTCATCGCCGCCGGCGCCGCGGTTTCCACCGGCATGCGCTGGCTCGGCTTTGCCGCGGTGGTGCTGGCCACCATCAACGTGGTCGGGGGGTTTGCGGTGACCCATCGGATGTTGGGCATGTTCCGGGGCCGGGGCCGGGGCCGGAAGGGTTAGGCGATGCTCAACCTGCTCTACCTGCTCGCCGCCGTGGCGTTCATTTTGGGGCTGAAAATGCTCTCTTCCCCGCGCACCGCCGTGCCCGGCAATTTGCTGGCCGCCGCCGGCATGCTGGTCGCCGTGGTGGCGACGTTGCTGGTGGGCGGGGTGGTGGATCTCCCCCTCGTGCTCGCCGGCATCGCCGTGGGGGCGCTGGTGGGTACGCTGCTGGCGGTGCTCACCCCAATGACCGCCATGCCCGAAATGGTGGCCCTGCTCAACGGCTTCGGCGGCGCCGCCTCGGCCCTCGTGGCGGCGGCCGAAATGCTGCGCGTCCACGGCGTCGAGGGTGAGAGTTTCGCCCTCGTCCCGGTGATCGCCATCGCCGCCTCCTTGGCTGTCGGCACGGTCACCTTCTCGGGCTCCATGGTGGCCTTTCTGCGCCTGCGGGAGTGGCTCATCGGCGGCCGCGCCACGGTGTTTGCCGGCCAACACCTGCTCAACGCCGCCCTGGTTCTGGCCGCCCTGGCGGCGGCGGTGGTCTTCGTCCGCGACCCGCAGCCGGGGGTGGCGGTGTACGCCCTGGTCGGCATCGCCCTGCTGCTGGGGGTGTTGCTGGTGATCCCCATCGGGGGCGCCGACATGCCGGTGGTGATTTGCCTGCTCAACTCCTACTCCGGCGTGGCCGCCGCCACCACCGGCTTCGTCATCAACAACACCGGGCTGATCATCTCGGGGTCGCTGGTGGGGGCCTCCGGCATCATCCTCACCAACATCATGTGCAAGGCGATGAACCGCTCCTTCACCAACGTCCTGTTCGGCGGGTTCGGCGCCACCGTCAGCGGCGGCGCCGCCGGGGCGACCGCGGCGGCGCGGCCGGTGCGCTCGGGCGATGCCGAGGAGGCGGCGATGATCCTGGAGGCGGCCCGGTCGGTGGTGATCGCACCGGGGTACGGCATGGCCGTGGCGCAGGCCCAGCACGCCGTCAAGGAACTGGCGGACGAGCTGGAAAAGCGCGGCGTCGACGTCAAGTACGCCATCCACCCGGTGGCCGGACGCATGCCCGGCCACATGAACGTGCTCCTCGCCGAGGCCAACGTCCCCTACGAGCAGCTTTTCGAGATGGACCAGATCAACCCGTCGTTCGGCGAGACGGACGCGGTGCTGGTGATCGGCGCCAACGACGTGGTCAATCCGGCGGCCAAGACCGATCCCTCTAGCCCCATCTACGGCATGCCGGTGCTGGATGTAGAGAAGGCGCGCACGGTGATGGTCATCAAGCGTTCCTTAAACCCCGGCTTCGCCGGCATCGACAACCCGCTGTACTACCTGCCCAACACCATGATGCTCTTCGGCGACGCCAAGAAAATGGTCCTGGCGCTGGCCCAGGCGGTGAAGAACCTGTGAGGCGGGATGGCCCGCGACCACTCCCTGATTACCCCGGAGCAGGCGCTCACCCACCCCCACGGGGGCGTCCGTGAGTGAGGCCGACCTGCTCCTCCTGCGTCACTGGTCGCTGGGTGCACAGGCCTGCACGCTGGCGCTGCTGGCCGGCTTTTTCGTCCTGTTAGCCCACTTTCAACGACTGGCCGAAGTGCGGCTGTGGGCCGCCGCTTGGGCGGCCAACGCGGTGGGCGTAACCGCCTTCTTCGCCGTCACCCTGATGGGCGACGGCGCCCTGCTCTCGCGGCCGTTGATCGGCCTATTCGCCGCCGGCAAGACCGCCTTCGCCGCACTCCTCCTGGCCGGCGCCCGCTACCACGCCCAACCCGGCGTGGGCCTCGCCGTCCCCGCCCGCCCCCTGGCGCTTTTGCTGCTGGGTTGGGGCTCGGTGATCAGCCTTTTCGTGCCGGTGCTGGACCACGGGCGCCTGGCCCAGGCGCTAGTAGTGGCTATCCTCGTCGGCATTGCTGCCGTCACCGTACTCCGCCACCCGCGTACCCCGCGTTCGCGCTGGCTGGGCGCCGCAATGCTGGTGGAAGCGGGGCTGTTCCTCCACTACCTGCCGCTGCTCGCCCCGACCCTGTGGGGAGCGCCGGTGCTCGATCCTGGCCATCTCTTCCTCTCGGCGTTGCTGGAGACGGGCGCCGAAGCGCTGGTGGCGCTCGCCTCTCTCGTGGCGCTGCAAGGAACGGTGCTGGCCTCCTTGCACCATCTCAACCAAGAGCTGCAGGAGTCGCAGGCGAAACTGCGCCAGCTCATCGACGTCGACCCCCTCACCGGTCTGGCCAACCGTCGGGCGTTGCGCCCCGCCCTCCAGTCGGCCCGCCACACCGGCGCCGCCATCATCGTCCTTGACGTGGACAACTTCAAGGCGATCAACGACACCCACGGTCACATGGTGGGTGACGAATGCCTCAAGCGGCTGGCCGCCATCATGCGCACCTGCTTCCGCACCCAAGACGGCCTGTTCCGTTGGGGCGGCGACGAGTTTCTTTTGGTCTGTCCGGGCATGGACCTCGACACCGCCCACTCCCGCACCGCCCAGCTTACCCGCGCCCTCAACAGCGTTGATCATTCCCTGCCGGCGGTCAAGATCTCGGCGGGCATCGCGGCGCTGGCCCCGGGGGGCGAACCAGACGCAGCCCTGCACGAGGCCGACGCCCTCATGCTGGCAGCCAAGACCTCGCGCCGACGCGACTGAGCGAGGGGGAAGGCGCCGCAGATACGCCCCGCACAGTTCGCGGCCTGGGGGCCGGCCACCCCACCCCGAGACCGCTCCCGCCCCCGGGTCCGTGGGGGGCGACTGTGTCCTAGCCCGTGTCCGTGTCTTCCTTTTCGGGGGGTTTCGCCGGCCCCACACCCGCGCCTCCGCCGCGAAACCCCCCGCGCCCCCATACGCGCTAACTTAGCGATCTTGACAGAGGGCTCGAAGTGAGTACACTGAGGT
>Ga0209101_1002859_pt1 | contig 10867 bp, 9 predicted proteins | sample ConPoolayeCmetaG_FD_185481 | JGI IMG/M metagenome (GOLD analysis project Ga0209101, IMG submission 185481) | Hot spring microbial mat communities from California, USA to study Microbial Dark Matter (Phase II) - Cone Pool mat layer C metaG... ... | reverse complement strand
GGAAGCGCGAGCGGCCGGACTTTATCCTTACTTTATTCCGTTAGAAGGCAATGAGGGCAGTACGGCCATTTACCAGGGGCGGCGGGTGGTGATGTGTGGCTCAAACAACTATTTGGGGTTGACGACTCATCCCAAGGTACGTGAAGCGGCCATTGAGGCCGTCAAACGGTACGGCACCAGTTGTACCGGCTCACGCTTTCTCAACGGTACACTCGAGTTGCACCTGGAATTGGAACGCCAGCTTGCCGAGTGGGTGGGCAAAGAGGCGGCGCTGGTTTTTTCTACCGGTATGCAGACCAATTTGGGCACGATCAGTGCCCTTGTCGGGCGTGGTGATGTGGTGATCATGGACAAAGATAACCACGCCAGCCTGGTCGATGGGGCGCGACTTTCGTGGGGGGAGCTGAAACGCTTTCGCCACAATGATCCGGAAAGTTTGGAACGTGTGCTGGAGCGTATTCCCGATGAAGCCGGCAAGTTGGTGGTGGTCGATGGGCTGTTCAGCATGGAGGGTGATATTGCGCCGTTGCCGGAAATTGTCCCTTTATGCAAAAAGTATGGCGCCCGACTGATGGTAGACGACGCTCACGCAATGGGCGTATTGGGCGGTGGGCACGGTACGGCGGCTCACTTTGGCCTCACCGATGAGGTTGACCTGATTATGTCTACTTTTAGCAAATCCTTTGCCTCGCTGGGCGGTTTTATCGCCGGTGACGAGCCGGTGATCCACTATATTCAGCATCATGCCCGCGCGCTGATTTTCAGCGCCAGCATCCCGCCGGCCAATTGTGCGGCCGTCCTGGCTGCGCTTGAGATTATGCGTAACGAGCCGGAGCGGATCGAGCAGGTCAACAAAAATGCCGAGTATATGCGCCAGGGCTACCGTCAACTCGGGTTCAACATCGGCAACTCGGTCACGCCGGTCGTGCCGGTGATCATCGGCGACAATAACCTCACTTTTTTGGCCTGGAAGCGTTTGCTCGAAAAAGGCGTCTTTGTCAATCCCATTGTTGCGCCGGCCACCCCGGAAGGGCGTCAATTGCTGCGCACCAGCTATATGGCCACCCACACCCGTGAACAACTCGATTTCGTGCTCGATGTCTTTGCACAGGTTGGGCGTGAACTGGGGTTGATCTGATCCCCTTGCAAAGGTTACATCAACTTGCGCAAGGGGGCTAAATGCGCCGAAGCCTTTACTCCAGCGTCTTATTTGAAAGGTATTGGGGCTAAACGTTCACCAAAAAAGGCCGGTATTGATTACCGGCCTTTTGATTGGGTTCTGGAATCAGGCAGACGAGCTTACCAGTCTCTGTCGTCACCGCCACCACGACGGCCACCACGACGTTCACCGCCACCGCGACGTTCACCGCCGTAACCGCTGCCACGGTCACCGCCCTGGTAACCGCCGCTGTGTCCGCCGGATTCGCGTGGACGAGCTTCGGCCACGCGAATTGTCCGGCCATCCAGCATCTGCCCGTTGAGGCCCGCGATGGCGGCATTGGCCGCCTCTTCCGTCGCCATTTCAACGAATCCAAACCCCTTGGAACGACCTGAGGCACGATCCATAATCACGTTGGCCGAAACTACTTTGCCAAAAGCCTCGAACGCAGCGCGCAGGCTGCTATCGGACGTGCCATAGCTCAGGTTCCCAACATACAAATTCTTGGCCACAGACAAAATCCTTTCTTTAACATGAAAACTATGTTTCGGCGAGCAAAGGCCCAACGGTGCTTGCAAACAAAACGCAGACCTGGAGTCTCTCGCTTCACCCCCATATGGACAATTTTACTCACTTGGTTTTTATTTGTCAAAAATCAAATCTCAGCAAGATCGCAATTCAGTGGTGGCGTCGAGGCTTTAGCCGGCGTGTTCCGCCTGAAATGCCTGGTTTGCAAAAAGCGGCAATCGGGTTATAATGGGCCGATCTAGATTCAGGACAACCTGTACACAACATTCAGAAAGATGCCTTTGAATGGAATCTATCCCTTGCAACCTCTGTGGCGCCGACGATGCCTTTGTTCGCTTTCCGAGCACGATGCCGCTGATCAACGGACGCCCTGCCGACCCCGAACATTTTTATTGCACAACCCTCAGTTACGGTCAGCATTATCAAATCGTCCAATGCCGGCGCTGTGGCCTGGTTTATACCAATCCTCGTCGTCGACCGACCGAGATGCTCCAGGATTACGAAGCAGTCATCGATACCCGCTATATTCAGGAGCGTGAGGGGCGGCTGCTGACCTTTGGACGTCGCATTCGCACCCTGGAAAAGATGATTCCCGATCACAACGGCCATCGTTTGTTAGATATCGGTGCGCATGTGGGAGTGTTTGTCGAGGTGGCACAGGCGCGTGGGTGGGAAGCTTTTGGTCTGGAGCCGTCCAAATGGGCCGTCGATGTAGGGCGTTCAATGGGTCTGAATATGATCCAGGGGACGTTGCGCGATGTCCAACTCGATGCCAACACCTTTGATTTGGTGACCATGTGGGATGTGATCGAGCATCTCTATGATCCCTTGAATGATCTGCGTGAAATTGCGCGCATTCTCAAGCCGGGGGGGCTGGTTTGTATCCATACCATGAACATCGACAGCCCTTTTGCCCGCCTGATGGGCAAACGTTGGCCATGGTTGGTTGAAATGCACCTTTACTTTTTTACCCCGCCGACATTGAGTGCGATGGCCGAAAAAGCCGGTTTACGTGTTGAGGGGTGGCATCCTCAGGGGCGCTATCTGCACCTTGGCTATCTGCTGTCGCGGTTGTCGGGCTGGGTGCCATGGTTGGGGCGTGCCGCCGAACGGCTGACTCAAATTCTGCATATCGACAAATGGGTTGTGTCGGTCAATCTCGGCGATCTGTTTACCCTCTATGCGCGCAAGCCCAAGACATAGTTGGGGGGGCCAGATGAAGCAAGTTCTTGAGCAGTAGCCAAAATCGGCGTCACAAAGGGGTGAAAGGTCTACCCGTCCCTCATGACGACCATACAACCCCGTACGCGCCTGACTGCCGGATAAAAGTAACTTGTATACCGGACTCGAACCCATTTAGCGGCATAGGGATGCCGCTTATACCGACGCATAGGCATGCGTCGGCTGCGTTTTTCGGATAGGCCCTCAACGGCTTGCGTCGTTCATTACCAGCGGAAAGTAATAGATGTAGGGGATTGCCAACGACTCTAACGTCGCCGACAGCGCTTGTTGTGCGTCGATCCGGCCCCAGCCGGTACGGGGATCCCAGCCGGGCGAGTCAATGTCAACGGCGGTGTTGACCAGGATCTGGCGCACCTGACCGGCGGTATAGGTGTAATGCTGCGTCCAGATCAGTGCGGCCAGGCCCGAGACGTGTGGGGTGGCCATTGAGGTGCCGGATTTGTAGCAGTAGCTGCTGCTCATACAGGTGCTGTAAATGCCGGTGCCCGGCGCGGCGATGTCGACCTCCGGGCCGCTGTTCGAATAGGAAGGGTGTTGATCGGCCGAATCGGTGGCCGCGACGGCAAATGCTGCCGGATAAGCGGCCGGATAATAAACGCTGCTGCCCTGGTTCCCTGCTGCGGCGACGACAAGTGCGCCCTGTGCTGAGGCATAATTGACTGCCTCCGCCAATTGCTGTGTGCTTGAGGGCCCACCCAGGCTGAGGTTGATGATCCGTGCGCCGTTGTCCACTGCATAGACAATCGCATCGGCCACGTCGGAATAGTAGCCTTTGCCGTCGGAAGCGAGCGCTTTGAGGATCATCAGCCGGCATCCCCAGCACATCCCGGCAATGCCGATCCCGTTGTTGCCCTGCGCCCCGGCGATGCCGGCCACATGGGTGCCATGTCCATGGTCGTCTTGCACGTTGTTGCTTTGTCCGCCGGCCAAAAAGCGCCAGCCATGGAGGTCGTCGACAAAGCCGTTGCCTTCGTTGTCGAGGCCGTCATTGGGTATTTCGCCGGGGTTAACCCACAGTTGGTTGACCAAATCGGGATGGTTGAGGTCGATTCCGGTATCGATAATCGCTATGATCTCCTGAGCGCTGCCGGTTGTGATCTCCCATGCGCCCGGTGCGTCGATCTTGAGCGGCCCCCACTGAAGGTTCCAATAGGGGTCATTGGGCGTGAACATGGCATGCACACGTTCATCGCGTTCAACGGCCAGGATGGTGGGGTCTTGAGATAGCCGTGTTTGGATGCGGTCGAGGGCGTTGGCCGGCACAAAAACGCGGAACCAGCCGGGGACAAGCAGTGCTTCAACCCTTTGGGGTCTGTAACGCGAAAGGATGTCTTGGGCGCGGTTCAAAGCTGCTGTGCCGCGTACATCAACGGGAAGTTTAACCAACAAGTAATCCGGTTCAATTGCTCGGACACACGTGGGCTGAGCCAATAGTATGAGCAATCCGGTCAGGGCGATAAGATTGGTCAGCGGTTTGCTAGTCGCGCATAACTTCCGTGTCCGGTTCCTGTTCCAAACCAAGTAAATCATAAACGATCGTTTCTTCCTGCCGTCCACGCAATACATGTTTGCCGAGGTTGTGGACTCGCAAAGCAACGCAGCAATGTCGGCGGGTATCTTCGCTGATCAATGTGTGTCCGGACGCCGCCATTTCCTCCAGCCTTCGTGCGATGTTGACCGTGTCACCGATGGCAGTATAGTTCATCAAGTTTTCGGTGCCGATGTTGCCGACTACGGCTTCGCCGGTGTTGATGCCGATGCCCAAACCCAACTGGCGTTCTTGCGGGTCTGTCCAACCGGTACATAGCTTTTCAAATGCAGCGTGCATATCCAACGCGGCGCGCACGGCACATAAGGCGTGGTCGGCTTGTTCAATCGGTGCGCCGTAAACGGCCATCATCGAATCGCCCATATATTTGTCGAGCGTGCCATGCCATTTCAAGACCACCCGTGTCAGCTCGGTAAAGATCAAGTTGAGCAACTCGACGACACGGGTGGGGCTGTGGGTTTGAGCATAGCGGGTAAAACCGCGAATGTCGGCAAAGAGCACGGTGATCTGACGGCTTTCGCCGCCCAGTTTGAGGTAGCGATCGGGGTCGGTGAGGATTTGTGCCGAGATTTCCGGCGCCATATAGCGGGCCATCACCCGTTGCAAAAGCAGGTTACGCCGTTCCAGCTCGTCATGTTGATATTTGATGCGCAGCAGCGATTTGACCCGGGCGGCCAGTTCGTAAATGCTGAACGGTTTGCTCAGAAAATCGTCGGCGCCCGATTCAAGCGCGGCAATGCGTTGTTCGGTTTCTTGCAGCGAGGTGACCATCACGATGGGGATGTGACGGATTTCAAGCTGCTGACGAATGATCTGGCAGACTTGAAAGCCGTTGATGCCCGGCATAATCACGTCAAGCAAGATCAGGTCGGGGTGATGCTTTTGCAACAGCTCAAGGCCTTCTGACCCGTTGCCGGCCGAGAACACCTGGTAGCCGATCATCGTCAGATAACGGGTGATCAGGTTGACGTTCACCGGATCATCGTCGATGACCAAAATTTTGCTTCGTATCTGTCCCGCGTTTTGTTCTGTCACCTTTCACCCCGGATGTAATCTGGGCTGTCGCTCTGGCTTGTTTGTCATCTCGGCTTTTTTCAGCAGACTGCGAGATCACCTGGTGCTTATACCGACGCATAAGGGATGTGTCGGCTACGTTTTCGGATAGGCCCTAAAGCTTCCATGCTACAACTCAACCGGGGTCTGCTGACACTCATGTGCCCAGGTAACTGAGCGCGGCCCGCAATCGTTCTTCGACGCCGCGCACGTTGGGTGGTACATGCTGCACTGCCGTTTGTGCCTCGACAATGCTGTACCCCAGTGCGCCCAGTGCGGCAACCACTTCAATATCTTCCTGGCCGAGTGTGGCAAGGGGCGGTGACACGCCGACTCCGGCCTGGACTTTGTCTTTGAGGTCGAGGATGATCTTTTGCGCCGTTTTGGTGCCGATGCCGGGCACTTGAGAAAGGGCGTTGGTTTGTCCACCGGCGATGATCCCCTGCAACGTTTCCGGCGCAAGGTGCGATAAGATCGCCAATGCAGCTTTGGGACCAACGCCCGATACGCCGATCAGCAGTTTGAACATGCGCAGTTCTTCTTCGGCGGCGCAGCCATACAAGGCAATCTCGTTTTCGCGCACATGCAGATAGGTGTGCAGCGAAAGCGGGCTGCCGATTGTGCCGCAGCGTTCCAGCAAGCTCTTGGGCACGAATACGCGCAGCCCAACGCCGCCGACCTGGACGATCACGGCGTCCTTTTCGATGGCCACAAGATGTCCTTCAATATAGGCGATCATGATCTTGCCTGTCTTACCCTTCGGCCTCTTTGAGCAGGGTGGCCAACCGACGGTGATGAATGTGGCACACAGCCACTGCCACGCCGTCGGCTGCGTCGTCTGGCTGGGGGATGTGATCCAGGTTGAGCAGCATACGCACCATTTCTTGTACCTGCGTTTTGGGTGCTTTGCCATAGCCGGCCACGGCTTGCTTGATTTCCATCGGTCGGTATTCGACAATCGGCACGCCGGCGCGCGCAGCGCCCAGGATGAGCACGCCGCGTGCCTCGCCGACTACCAGAGCAGTGGTCACGTTGCGGGCAAAAAAAAGCTCTTCAATGGCTACTACGTCTGGTGTATGCCGTTGTAACAAAATGTCGAACTGACGGGCAATTTCAAGCAGCCGTTCGGCGGTCGGCAAATCGGCTGCGGTTGCGATGACGCCGTACTCAAGCAAGCGCAGTTCACCCGACGACAGTTCCTGGATCACGCCATAGCCGGTTAAGGCCAGGCCAGGGTCAAGGCCCAAAACGCGCATCAACCTGCCACTTCGGCATATTTTTCAAATAGCTCGTCGGTGATGTTGAGGTTGGTGAACACTTTTTCCACGTCGTCCAGCTCGTCCAGCGCATCGACCAGGGCCATCACCTTGAGCCCCTGGTCGAGGGGCAGGTCGACGGTGGTGGTGGGGATCATGGATATTTCGGCTACTTCCATTTCAATGTTGGATTTGGTCAGCGCTTCCTGGACGTGCTGGAAATCGGCGACCTTGGAATAGACTTCGATCTGATCTTCGCCGATGACGATGTCTTCGGCGCCGGCTTCCAGAGCCAGCTCGAACAGTTTATCTGGATCGTGGCCGTTGAGCGGGATGCTGATGTAGCCTTTTTGTTCAAACATCCAGGCCACGCAGCCGTTCTCACCGAGGTTGCCGCCGGCGCGGGTCAACGCGCGTCGCACGTCGGCGACGGTGCGGTTGCGGTTGTCGGTGAGCGCACGGATGATGAAGGCTGTGCCTCCGGGGCCGTACCCCTCATAGATGACCTGTTCCAGGGCTTCGCCCTTTTCCAGGCCGGCGCCGCGTCGGATCGCCCGTTCAACGTTTTCCTTGGGCATGTTGGCTTGACGGGCTTTGTCCATAATCAGGCGTAGCTTGAAATTGGCCGCCGGGTCGGGGCCTCCTTCGCGCACGGCGATGATGATTTCACGGCCAATTTTGGTGAATAATTGGCCCCGTTTGGCATCGGCAGCGCCTTTCTTTCGCTTGATGGTTGACCACTTGGAATGTCCTGACATCTTGTCTCCTTTTGATTTGGTGAATATACCCTCCCGGAGGTTCAAGCAAACGAAACTCTGCCAACCTCCGGGAGGGTAGGCGAGTTGTTAATCTTGATCCAAAATCAGACGCAGTTGTCTGATCGTGCTGACCGATTGGCCCTGCCAGTGATTGTTGGCAAAGACAAACAAATTTTCTGCCTGTGCTTCCATTTCGCGCAGCCGGGGCACCCACTCACGCAATTCATCCTCACTGTAGGCATAGTTGTAACGTTCCCAGGCCTGCTCATGTTGCCACCATTTTTCGGCGTTGCGCCCGTGCAGGCGCACATAGGCCGTCGGCGCGGTGACAAAGGCCGTTTTGGGCAACAACCCCGGCAAAGCCGGCATGTCAACGTTACAAAAGCCGACGCCCAACCGGCGCAGCATGTTCAATGTACGCCGGGTCAGCCAGTCGCTGTGCCGAAACTCGATCACCAACGGCAGCTCCGGCAAACTCTCGACACAACGGCAAATGTACCCGGCGTTTTCCGGCGTGTTGTGAAAGGCGTGTGGAAACTGGAGCAACACGGCCCCCAGTTTGCCGGCGCTTTGCAGCGGCGCGAGGGCAGCCCGAAATTGAGCCGCCGGCACCGGATCGGCCCGGCGGGTGTGGGTGAGGTCCTGGTGTGCCTTGACCGAAAACCGAAACTCGGGCGGGGTCTGCCCGGCCAGTTTGTTCAAGTGCTCGGCGGTTGGCATCCGATAATAGGTGAAATCCAGTTCGACGGCCTTGAATTCGGCAGCATAAAAAGCCAGCCGTTCTTGTGCCGGCAGGTCGCGCGGATAGTAGACCTCTCGCCAATCCTCGTAACTGTAACCGCTGGTGCCCAGCCAGATCACGGCTCCTCGCTTTCCATCGTCAACGTCGGCTTGTCGACCTGGGCATCCAGGCCGATCACCCGACGTGGTCGACCGCCCTTTTCCGGTGGCCCGATGATGCCCAGCGCTTCCAATTCGTCGATCAGACTGGCCGCGCGTGGATAACCGATGCGCATACGCCGTTGCAGCAGTGAAGCCGATGCGCTGCCCTCCTGACGCACGATCTCGATGGCCTGTGCAAGCAGTTCATCGCCGGTCGGCTCGTTTGCGGCAAGCTGATCCCATGGCGTCGGGCCGGGGTCCCACCCTTGCTCCTCCGCCCAGGCCTGCCAGTATTGGGCGACCAGATAGCTTTCTTCGTCTGACACCCAACTGCCTTGAACGCGACGGAGCTTGCTCGAATCGGGCGACATAAAGAGCATATCTCCCTGTCCCAACAGCGTTTCTGCGCCGACGGCGTCGATGATCACCCGCGAATCGGTGCCGCTGCTGACGGAAAAGGCGATGCGGGCCGGAAAATTGGCCTTGATCAGCCCGGTGACCACGTCGACGCTGGGGCGCTGGGTGGCCAACACCAGGTGAATGCCTACCGCGCGTGCCATTTGTGCCAATCGGCAGATGTGCTTTTCGGCATCTTCGGGGGCAAAGAACATCAAATCGGCCAGCTCGTCGATCAACACCACGATGCGCGGCATGTATTCGCTGCTACCGACCTGCCATTTGCTGTTGTATTCTTCGATGTGCCGTGCACCGACCTCGGCCAGCTTTTGGTAGCGCGTCTGCATTTCTTCCACCAGGCCTTCGAGTACGTGAATGACGCGCTCCACATCGACCTGCACTTCTCCGTACAGGTGCGGGATGCCGTTATAGCGGGTCAGTTCAACCCGTTTGGGGTCGATCATCACCATGCGCAGGGTCAACGGTGAATTTTGAAAGAGCAACGCGACGACGATGGCGTTGATGCACGCCGATTTGCCCGATCCGGTGGCGCCGGCAATCAACAGATGGGGCATTTTGGCCAGGTCGGCCACCACCGGATACCCGGCGACGCCGACGCCGAGGGCCAGCGTCAACGGTGATTTGCTGCGCCGAAACGCGCGCGATTCAAGCACCTGGCGCAATGGAACGATCGCTACCCGGTCGTTGGGCACCTCGATGCCGACAATCGAACGGCCCGGCACGGGCGCTTCGATGCGGATCGGCGCGGCAGCCAGGGCCAGGGCCAGGTCATTGCTCAGTGAGGCAATGGTCGAAACGCGGATTTTGCGCTCGGTTTCTTCGCCGTTTTGCCCCCGGCGAGTCACATAGCCCGGTTCGACGCCGAATTGGGTTACCCGGGGTCCCCAGTTTTTCTCGACCACCTGGGCCGGAACGCCGAAATTGGCAAGTGTCTCTTCGATGATCCTGGCCTTGCGTTCGGCCTCGGCCTGGTTAAATTCGGCCGGGGTCGGCTCGTTCAACAACGTCAACGGGGGCAGGTCGATTTTGAAATGTTTGGGTGATGACGGTTTGGGTGTCGGTGAAGCCGTTTCTACCGCCGGCCCGATTGGGGTCGCTGCCCCGACACTTGTTGTCGGCCTGTGCTCTGCCTCGACCGTGTGGTCTGGAACAGGACCATCCTTTTCTTCGTCCGGCTCTCCGTAGCGACCGAGCGACCGCCTGCCAGGCCGTTCTCGCCAGGTCAGCACCCACGTTTCGAGCAATTCCAGCCCATCCTGGACGGTTAGACCGGCGATCAGCAAGCTGCTGGCGAGCAACCCGAGAATCAAGATCGCCCCGGCCGGCCAGCGGCCAACGATTTCACCGAGCGCCGACCCCAAAACGGCCCCGACCAGCCCTCCTCCCAACCCATTTTGGGCTGCCGTCCAGGGATCGGCGTTGAAAAAGAACAGGTGCACCAGCCCCAACAAAAGCACAAAAGCCACTTCGATCCCGACAATGGTCGGCCAGGGCAGTGTTTCACGGGAAGGCAGACGCCCCAAAAGGGCCAATGTGCTCACAAGAATGGCGACGAGCACCACCACGTAGCTGCCCCAGCCGAAGGTTTTGAGCAGCAGACCGCTCAAAAAATCGATCAGAATGCCCTCGGTGCGACCGAACAGCCCAAACAACGTGGCAACCGACAGGGCTAAAAGCAATGTTCCCCAGAGCCCATGCTCGCGCAATTTGGACAGCCAGGGTGGAATGGTCACCGCCTGTCGTGTTTTTTGGGGGTGTTTCTTTTGTTTGGTCATTGGACAAGTCGTCATTCCTGTCCGGCTTGCCGTACACGTACACCCAGGCCAGGCGCGGAGCCTGTCTTTTGTGCAGTGTTGCCGGTAAGCATGATTATACCTCAAAAGCGGCTTTCTGTCTAAAAATCACCTTTTAGAAGGGGTAATTACCCGGCTGCTCGCTGCCTTGCGCCGATTAGAAATCGGCCTTTGTGGGCGCATGCGGCGCCAGGCGTCGGCCTGCGCCGACGCAGGCCGAAGGCCCAAAA
>Ga0209101_1002858_pt1 | contig 10868 bp, 12 predicted proteins | sample ConPoolayeCmetaG_FD_185481 | JGI IMG/M metagenome (GOLD analysis project Ga0209101, IMG submission 185481) | Hot spring microbial mat communities from California, USA to study Microbial Dark Matter (Phase II) - Cone Pool mat layer C metaG... ... | reverse complement strand
TTGATGAACAAGGCCAGCGCCGTCTCCAGGCCGATGATGCCGAAGGGGGCATCCTGGAACTCGTGCTCCTTATCCTGCTTGCCGTGGGGGGCGTGGTCGCTGACCAGGCAGTCGATGGTCCCGTCGCGCACCCCATCCAGGCACGCCTGCACGTCGGCCGGGCTGCGCAGCGGCGGATTGATCTTGAAGTTCGTGTCGTAGCTCTGGCAGACCTCGTCGGTCAGCAGCAGATGATGCGGACAGACCTCGGTCGTCACCCGCCGGCCCGCGCGCTTGGCCTGAGCGATGGTCGCGACCGCCGCCCGCGTGCTCACGTGGGCCATGTGGTACCGCACGCCGGCCTGGGCCGCCAGCACCAGGTCCCGCTGGAGCATGATCTCCTCAGCCATCGCGGGCATGCCGGGCAAACCCAGACGCGTGGCGGTAACGCCGGCGTTCATGCAGCCCGAGCCGGCCAGCGACATATCCTGGCAGTGCTGGATGAACAGGGCGTCGAACATGCTGACGTACTGCATGGCCCGCAAGCACACGCCCGAATCCGCGATGCCCACCCCATCGTCGCTAAAGGCCACCGCCCCGGCCCGGACCATCAGCCCGATCTCCGCCAGCTCCCGGCCAGCTCGACCCTTGGTCAGCGCACCGATCGGGTACACCCGGGCGTGCGCCGTCCGCGCCGCCTGACGCAGCACAAACTCGATCTGCGAATCGCTGTCCAGCGGCGGCTCCGTATTCGGCATGCAAGCCACCGCCGTGAAGCCCCCGGCCACTGCCGCCGCCGTCCCGGTCTCGATCGTCTCCGTCTCTTCGTGCCCAGGCTCGCGCAGGTGGACGTGCATGTCGATCAGGCCGGGAGCCACGATGCAGCCGGCGGCGTTCAAGACCTCGTCCGCCGCCGGCGCCCCGCGGCGCAGGGCGGCCACCTTCCCGTCGGCGACGACCACATCCATGACCTCGTCGATCTCCTGGGTCGGATCGACTACCCGCCCGCCCCGAATAAGAATGCTCTTACTCATGTGGCCGCTTCCACTCTCGACGGGACTTACCTACCCAACCACCTCGCCCGACCCCGGGCTGCCACAGCCCGGTATCATACTTGCGGATCGGCCCGCGTGTAGAGCGCACATAGGAGCCGGTTTGATGGCTGCGACTGCGGCGATGCTTGCCCACCGCCTGGCCTCCGGACCGCTGTTGCTCGACGGAGCCATGGGAACCGAGCTCGAGCGACGCGGCCTGGCAGCCCCGCCGCCCCTCTGGTCCGCCGCCGCCTTGTTGACCGCGCCAGAGGTGGTGGCGCAGATCCACCGCGAGTACGCCGCGGCGGGCACCGACATACTGGTGGCCAACACCTTTCGCACCAATCCGCGGACGCTCAAGCGCGCCGGACGCCTCGAGGCGGGCGCAGACCTCAACCGGCTGGCGATCGAGCTGGCCCGACGCGGGGCCGCCGAGGCCCGCACCGGCCGCACCGTCTGGGTCGCCGCCAGCGTGGCCCCGGTCGAGGATTGCTACTCCCCCGAGCTCGTGCCCGACGACGCCGCGCTGCAAGCCGAGCACGCGCAGATGATGTCTTGGCTGCGCGCTGCGCAGCCCGACCTGATCTGGATCGAAACCATGAACACGCTCCGCGAGGCCCGCGTCGCCGCTCAGACCGCCGTCGCCGCCGGCCTTCCCTTCGTGGCCTCGTTCGTCGTCGGCGAAAGCGGCGAGCTGCTCGGCGGGCAGAGCCTGGAGGACGCGGTCGCAGCGATCGAACCGCTGCGGCCGCTGGCTCTCGGCCTCAATTGCATCCCGCCGCGAGGGCTGGAGATGCTCTTGCCGCGTCTACGCCGGGCGACGACCCTGCCCGTCGCGGCGTACGCGCACGTCAACAATGCCGCCCCGATTCGGGGGTGGAGCTTTGCTCAGACCGCCTCGCCACGGGAGTACGCGGCGTACGCGAAGCGCTGGGTGGAGCTGGGCGCGCGCATCGTCGGCGGCTGCTGCGGAACCAGCCCGGCGTACATCGCGGCGATCGCCCAGCTCACCCGCGCCGCAGTCGGCTAGGTGCTCACCGTTCCGGCTCAGCGTTAACGGGGCAGGCGTAGGACACGCTGAGGTTCGGTATCAACCAGGGCGGGACTATGGCCTCCTCGTACTGGTTGTAGACCGTCATCGTGCCCCAGATGTCCAGCGCTATGCCGGAATCGCTGTCCCCGGCGGTCTCGACATACATGAATTGGCGCGGCTGGTCATCCCGGACTTCGCACTCGTAGAAGTCGACACCCGAACCCGGGGACTGGTAGCTGTCGCTGGTGAAAACTACCAGCGGATTATTCGGAGGATACGCCGAGTTGGCCACGTTGCTGAAAACACAGTGATCGAATACAACCCGCAGGCTATTGCGGGTTGGCAGCCAGATGTACGCGCCCCGGCCGTCACTATTTTCGGCGCGGCAGTGGCTGAAGGTAACCACCCCATCGGGGGTGTCGTTCGGATCTAGCGCACCGTCGACGCCGAACGCTTTGTCGCCGTTGCCCCGAGCTTGGCAATCCCAAAACAAGACTTCAATCGCCTCCATCTGCTGATTCGGGTCGTTGCACAGTGCCACCTTGAAGCCGAGGCCGTCGTTGTTGATAGCCTTACAGCGCCGAATCACGATGTTCGATAACTCCTGACTCGGGTAGTTCGGCTCCAGCAGCACGCCATGACCGCGAGAGTCGTTCTGGGCCACCCCGTCTTTGAAAACGCAATCCTCGACCACCAGGCCATTCGCATCCGTGACGGACAATCCGTCCCGTCGGCATTCGTACGTGGTGCAGTTTCTGATCGTGATCTGCTCGCACGGATCACGCCAGCTACCGACGAAGATGCCGTCCCCGCAAGTGCTCTTGAATTGCAGGTTCTGGACCGTAATGTTACGGGCACCGCCTAGCAAGAGCGCATGTCGGTGGAAGTCGTTGGGGTTATTCGGATCGGCGTAGAAATTCATCTCGATCCTGGCCGGGTCGGCACTGTCGCCTTCCAGGACAATGTTGGTGCAAATACTGTTACTGTTGGGGTCATTCTTAGCAGTGATAAGACAGATCTTGCCAAAACTATCAGGGTCATTAGGGTCAGGTGGCCAATTCGGATCCGATCGCATCAGCACCCCCGCCTCAAACCGAATGAATTTCGTCTGCTGATTCGGAAGCGTGTTCCGCAGGTAGATCGCGCGAACCACCCAGGGAGCGCCGACATTCGAAATGCAGACTTCGCTGAAGTTCGGATCGTCGATGCAAGCCTGTATGTTCGCTGTGGCCTGAGCCGGATCACTGCTCCACTCCGGGCACACACCCTGCGCAAGTGCTGGCCGAGCCCCTCCCCAGATAGCCCCGCAGGCCAGCATCGCCAACATCCAACCCCTCCGGCTGCGAAACTCCAACAGCATCATAATCAGCCTCCTTAACAAGCAGTCCTCGAACGCGCTACCGCAGCGCGAATCCGCCAACCCTATCGCCTGCCATCGTGGCCTCCGGCCACTTAGAGCTGCTGTAAAAACCCTTCCCCCTGCCCCCGCCCTGACAGGCATGGGGGGTAGGGCATACCGCCACCATCCGAGCCGCCGGCGCAAGCCTGCGGATCACGTACTTCGGACCGTCGGCTCGCGCCGACGGTTCGCAGGTGCTATCCCCTCTGCCAGACACGAAGAGTCACCTAACCGGTGCGACTCTCAAGCTGCGCGCCTCGCCCTGCGGCATTGCGACCGAGCGCACGGCTCGTCGGGGTTCAGAACCCATCTGAGGGCAGTTTAAACTCGGCTGCCGCGCCGCACAACGGGCAAGCCGGCGCCAGACGAACCGCGGGACGTGCAGCTCGATGAGCGGATGCGGTACCTCTGCGGTGCCGGGGTGAATGCGCAGCGGGGGGTGGGGAACAGGAGGCAGGAAACCGCGAAGAGAGAGCGGGGAACGGGGCATGGGCAGCAGGGAACGGGGAACAAGCAACAGGGAACAGGGAACGGGGAACAGGAAAGGACCATTGGGCACGCAGTGCCTCCACGGCGACATGATCCACTCGACGATGCTGACGACCGATAACTGGGGCACCCATCTTGAGTGGGGCACCTATCCTGAATGGGGCACCAATGTTGACTGGGGCACCCATGTTGAATGGGGCACCTATCTTGAATGGGGTACCTATCTTCAGTGGGGCACCGGCTCTCAGCCGGTGATCAGGCAGAGGAATGTCTGGGGCACCGGCTCTCAGTGGGGCACCGGCTCTCAGTGGGGCACCGGCTCTCAGCCGGTGATCAGCTACACCGCCTTCGGCGAGCCGATCGGCGACCCGGACCTGCTCGGCACCCGGTATCAATATGCGGGTGGCTGGGGTTACGAATCCGACCTGCTCGCCTTGGACGGCGCCCCGGACTGCGGGCTCCCGCCGATCGTGCTGCTGCACGTCGGGGCGCGGTGGTACGATCCGTCCATCGGCCGCTTCATCCAACGCGATCCGATCGGCGCCGCCGGTGGAGCGAACGTGTATCTCGCCGCCCCGCGCAAGTTGGTATGGGATCGCGACGCTGCGTCAGCGAACGGTCCCAGTCGCGCCAAGAGGCCGCGCAAACCGAGTGCCCTCTTCTCCAACGACTGGTCGGTGAGCGGGCCGTTTCCGGACGGCTGGGAACCGGCGTCGTCGCCGTACGGTGCGCCAAGACCGCCCCCACGTCCGCTTCCCCCCCGCCGCCGGCTGACTCCCGCGCAGGAGGCGGAGCGAGTATATGATATGCGCACCACCTTCAAAGTCGCAGTCGGAACGGCTGGTGTGCTGGTCGGTGGTCCGGTTGCCGTGGGAGTAACAATCGGTTTGGCCTGCGTCGAGGTATACGAGGCATGGACCGACGACCCTGAACACGGGATCAGGTGACTCGTTTGTGCGCGAGTCACCAGGAGGCCCCCATGGTCCAGGCGCGCCAGGTCAGGGCGCGGTCGCGATGGTGGATATGGCGTGTTTGGGGGAGGCGGCCGCCGCCGAACGTCCCTGGGGCTCTGTGGCGTCGCACAGCGCGTCTACGAGCCGTCGTGTGTGCGGGACTGGGTCTGCAGGCGTGCTTGATCCTTGGCGCTATCGCCAGCCTCGGCGTCGATCTCGGCGCTGGGAAGGCTTTTTTCGAGCGTATCGGATTCCTCTGCCTCTGCGGCGTGATGGTGGGCACGTACGCGACGCATGCCATCGGCCAACGCCTGGCTGAAAAAAGTCTTCGCCGCGACCTGATCATGTGCGATTCTCAACTCTGCCAGGAATGCGGCTACATGCTTGCAGGTCTACCCGACGGGCACGCGTGCCCCGAGTGTGGTACCGCCTATTCGCACGAAATGCTGCGTGCCTTCTGGAGTCAGTGGTTAGGTGCGGCGCGCACCGAAGCCTGAGCCGAGGATAGCTGCAATGCACGTACAGAAGGGCTCGTAAAATATTAATGCGGCGCCGTGTGCGAGTATGAGACGGCCAGCTTTGGCGACGACGGCCGCGTGCAGCGGATCGAGTACGGCAACGGTACCGAGATCGTCTATGAGTATGACGACGCCGACCGCCCGCTGCGCATCGAGCATCGCGATGCACAGGAGCAGCTCCTGCTGCGGATCGACTACGTCTGGAACCCCGCCGACACCATCGCCAGCCGCACCGAGCAGACGCCGACCGAAACCGCCGTCGTCACGTTCCAGTACGACCGTCGCCAGCGGCTCATCCGTGAGACCCGCGTCGTCGGCGAAAACACCGTCTACGACCTCGCTTACACCTACGACCACCTCGGCAACCGGCTCACGAAAACCGACTACGCGGCCACGCCCAACCGCCGAACGTGCTACATCTACGACTGCGACTGGGACGCCGCCCAGAACCAGTGGCGACCCGGCCTGTGTTGGGAACCGGAGTGGGAAATCCCCCACAGCGACGACCCCAACGGCGTCAACTACGAGACGCTCAACAACCGGCTGGTGGCCTACCGCGACTTCCTCTCCGACGGCCAGGGCGGCTGGACGACGCTGCGGACCGTCCGATATACCTACTACGCGATCGGCCACGTGTCGAACATCACGATCAAAGACGAGTACCTCGGCTACGGCAACCCGGCTGACTATGACTGGTACTACGACCTGGCGTTATACTACACGAGCGACCACAAGCTCTGGCGGGTGCTGTGGGACAAGTGGAAGGTGAACCAGCAGGGGCAGTTCACGAACTACACCAAGCTCGCGGCCCGGGAATTCTTCTACGACAGCCCGCGCCAGCGGTGGCTCGCCCGCGACCTGGACCCCAGCGACGATTATCCGTGCTACTGGTACCCAAACTACCCCGAGCACTGGACCGACTACCTCGGCCAGATGCCGTACCAGGACTACGACGTGACGACCACGTGGAATGACCAGGAGCAGCAATGGGACGTGGAGCTGGACGAGCAGGTGCGGTACCTCTGCGCCGCGGGCGTCAACGCCCAACAGACCGTCAGCCCCGGGCAGACGCAGTATCTCCATGGCGACCTGATCGACTCGACGATGCTCACCACCGATCAGTGGGGCACCGGCTCTCAGTGGGGCACCGGCTCTCAGCCGGTGATCAGCTACACCGCCTTCGGCGAGCCGATCGGCGACCCGGACCTGCTCGGCACCCGGTATCAATATGCGGGTGGCTGGGGGTATGAGACCGGGCTGCCGACGGAGGAGTTCCCGTACAGCGACCTGATCGCCCTTTGGGGCGCCAATCCCGACCTGCCGCCGATCGTGCTGCTGCACGTCGGCTACCGCTCGCCACAGCGAGTCGCCGGTGGCGAATGGTACGACCCGGCTTTCGGCCGCTTCATCCAACGCGACCCGATCGGCCTCGCCGGCGGAGTGAACCTGTACGCATACTGCGGGAATGATCCGGTGACCGCGGTCGACCCCGGCGGACTTCGACGCTGGAAGGAGTACACGGGAAGAACACGGACAAAACTGATAAGTCGCAAGACACAATTCGTCGTGGAGCTGGCATCTGGTGAGCGCCTCTACGAGGTGGTCGAGGTCTACCAAACGGAGCACGAGTGGGTGTTGCTAGATGATTCCAACGTCACCAGAAAGCACATTGCGGCTCACGGCCTCGCGATCGGCGGCGCCCTGGTGTCGTTGCTCAGCCCAGCGGGACTGCTTATATGTGTCGCCGGGGGAGGGGTGGGCATTTACGCTTGCGACACAGAACCCGAGGTCGTCGGGTTTGGTTGGGACCCCGTGGGCGCGCCGGTTACCCACAGGACGCTTTACAAGTCTGGCAGTCCCACCACGCCGCCCAGGGACGGGGCACTTCCATCTCGATGGTACCCTTGAGACTCGCTGACATGCAACCACGAACTCTGGACATTGGCAAGACGTATCCCGAGCTAGTTCTTGCGGCCACATACTTTCGACGGACCAAGAGGCGGCTGGTGCTGTTGCGTTCCGCGTTGGCGCTGCTGGGGCTCGTCTGGCTTTCGCTGCTGCTGCACGAAGCTACCTGTGAGTTGGCCATGTGCCCCGGCGGCGTCTTCTACGCCTGTATGTTCTACCTATCGCACCTGGGCCTGGACGTGATCGAGTCGCGTCGGTACTGGCGCGCGTTGCTGCACCGAAGATGCACGCAATGCGACTACCCGATGCGCGGATTAGCGGATGGCGATCGCTGCCCGGAGTGCGGCATGGTCTACCGGGAGCACGCGATCCAGGAGTGCCTCTGCCGCGTGCTCAATGTGAAGGCACCGGAGGCATGAATGCAAGCCGACAAGCAAGGAGAATCGACCCGCTAGGGTGCGCTGTGCCAACCATCACGAGGATAAGTAGCGAGCGGATCAGGTACCTCTGCGCCGCGGGCGTCAACGCCCAACAGACCGTCAGCCCCGGGCAGACGCAGTATCTCCATGGCGACCTGATCGACTCGACGATGCTCACCACCGATCAGTGGGGCACCGGCTCTCAGCCGGTGATCAGCTACACCGCCTTCGGCGAGCCGATCGGCGACCCGGACCTGCTCGGCACCCGGTATCAATATGCGGGTGGCTGGGGTTACGAATCCGACCTGCTCGCCTCGGACGGCGCCCCGGACTGCGGGCTCCCGCCGATCGTGCTGCTGCACGTCGGGGCGCGGTGGTACGACCCCTCCCTCGGCCGCTTCCTCCAACGCGACCCGATCGGCCTCGCCGGCGGGACAAACGTCTACGTGTACGTCAGGAGCGCTCCGGGAGCCAGTGCGGATCCATCGGGGTTGCTGAGCGTAATGCCGGGTGGAAAGCCGCCGGATTGGCCGGGCGATGGCTGGGATCCATACGGCCTGGTGAGCGATGCGGCTATGGAGGTCGCTGGGGGCTTGGGTGATTGGGCGGGAGACGCAGCCGGAGGCGCGGGCACGGGGGCAGTCTGCGTGTTCTGGACAGTGACGGGCGGACTGGACGTGGTCGGCAACATCGGTCCGATCATCGGCTACGTATGGGCCCGCGATGCAGCGATCGGGGGAGACTGGGATGAGTACGAACGGCGTCGGCGGATGGTGGTATATTCAGGCTTCGACTTCGCAGGGACGCGGTGGAGGCCCTAGACGCACGGGCGCTCGGCGCGTAGAAAGCACCAGCGCGGGTCCGCGGCCAGGAGCTTTGCCTGCGTGGTGCTTGTCGGAAGCTAACGCAGCGCAGCATCCGCACGCAGCAGGCCCAGCGGATTTGCGCTGGCATCCGGCGTGCACGAAGCGGTGTCCATTCGAACGGTAAGCCGCATATTGCGCGGACGATGAGGAAGTGGGCTAATGGCTCGACTGTGCCTGCTGACCGTGGCCGTGAGCGCGGTGCTCTCGCTTGTCTGGCTGACCGACATGTGGGCGGCGGAGCGTCTTCTCCCGCAATCGCTAATAGGACGCTGGTTCGTTGTCGCGCTGCGGATGGTGTTCTACCGGGGAATTCCCGTGCTCGGGGCCGTGCTGTGGTCGCTGCTTGTAGGTGCTGTTGGAGTCTGGGTTGTTCACAACGCAACCGGGATGTGCGGACGAGAACTATGGGGGCCGGCCGGCGTGGCCGTGCTCTTCGCCGTGACTATCACCCTGGTAGCGGCTATGTGCCAGTGGAACATGGTACCGCCGTCGGCCGTGCGGGTCGTCCCCGCTGGGGTTAGCGCGTTTGTGATTGGTACCTGGGTGGGCACGGGGTTCTGTAAAGAGCTTTTCTGAGGAGCCAGGCAAGGCGGTTGTAACTATGCCTATCTGGAAGCGCAGGTGCAAAGTGACGCGCAGCGGTAGTCGTGACGGTGGCCTGTTGCATGGGCGTTTAACCGGTCGGTTCTGGTTGACCGGGTCGATAGTCGCCTTGGTGCTGGGAGCGGCTATTGCCGGGGCAGCGTGGGGCCAGTCCCGCAGCGCACCGGACCGAACAAACACAGACGAGGTTAGAGCTAGGCGTTTCATCCTAGTTGACTCGGCGGGTGCCGAGCGGGCGGAACTAGCCGTAACCGTTGACGGATCAGCGCGCCTCGTCGTGCGTGATGCAAAAGGCAAGACTGCTGTGTGGGTGGGAATAAACTCGGCCGGCGACCCAAGCCTCTCGATTGTTGATTCTCAGGGTCTGCCTTACGCCGATCTGGTAATGTATCGGGATGAGCCTCGACTGGCGCTGTGCTCGCCGCCGGGAAAGCCGCGCGCGGGAATCGTCGTGTCCAAGACCAGAGGTCCCCGAATTGACCTACTGGACGACAATGGCAGGCCCAGGGCCTCGCTGGATCCGGAATCTCTTTTCTTGTTCCGTCCGGATGGATCGGTACTATGGCGGGTGCCGTAGGTTTCTGCCTGGCGGCCCGCGAGCTCAGACCCGGTGACTGGGTGGCGACGCTATCCCGTGGTCCGGTGCGGCTGGAGAGTGTAGAAGCAGTGCAGACCGACGACGGTCTGCCGGTTTTCAATCTGAGGACAGTGAACGGGGCGGGCTTCTGCGTAGGCCAAGCCGGCGTGGTCGTGCAGTCAAGCTGCGTTGCGGACAAGTCTGAGCGGCCCCCCGCGCGCGCTGGCGAATCGCCTGACGCCAGCGCCGTGTCCAGCGGGCGGGCCTATGGGCGCTGAGGCGACTGCGGCCCAAGAGACCAGGAGGATGCTTTGTCCGGACGGGTCACAAGACGCAAGCTCATCGTGGCGCTCTTCTACTCGAGCGCTCTGGCGATTTGCGTGTGCGCTGTGCTGCTGGTGGCAACGGACCTGTGGCAGGACGGGCTTCGCGGGACGCAGGTCGGCCTGTCGCTGCTCATGGTGGGGCTCTCGTCATACTTGGAGAGGACCCGCAGCGCGGGCCCGGAGGACGAGCAACGGGCGAATGCCCACAGCGAAAGGGACAACAAAGTGCCAGCGCGCCAGCCGAGGCACTGACGCGCCACCAGTGTTGCCCCTTCAGCCGACGGCTATGTCGTTCGGCAGGCGGTAGGGTCTGCCGTGCGGACGAGCAGGAGTAACGAGCGGATGCCGTACGTGTGCGCCGCCGGCGTGAATGCGCAGCAGAGCGTCAGCCGGGACGAGACGCAGTACCTCCACGGCGACATGATCGACTCGACGATGCTGGCCACCGATGAGCGAGGCAGCGACTTACTCGGCAGTTTCGCCAAGGTTCTCCGCTGCCAGCTCCGAGCGCGCAGAGGGCCTGGCGCTGCGTCAGGCAGCGGGCAGACCGGCCGGACGCGCGGCCCCCTCTGACAAACAACCCACTTCGGCGCGCAGTTGCCGCGGCGGTGCCGCAACCATATCGTGTTGTTCGAGCACGGCTCGGCCTGCGGAGGCGAGCTGGTCGCCACAGGCGACGCGACGAGGGCAACAAACGCGGACAAGACGCACGGTTTTGGCGATGGGCTTCGAACCGGGACAAGCACGCCGAGCGCGCATGTGGC
>Ga0209101_1002857_pt1 | contig 10871 bp, 8 predicted proteins | sample ConPoolayeCmetaG_FD_185481 | JGI IMG/M metagenome (GOLD analysis project Ga0209101, IMG submission 185481) | Hot spring microbial mat communities from California, USA to study Microbial Dark Matter (Phase II) - Cone Pool mat layer C metaG... ... | reverse complement strand
CAGGAGAGCCAGTTCGCCGACGCCGAGACGTTCCGTGTCTACAAATTCCGCGACGGGGCGTGGGCCGACATCGTCACCCGCTCGGTGGTGAGCGCGCACAAGCAGCAGATGGCGCGCGAGAAATACAAGGAGAGGGTCAGGAGCGACAAACTCAAGAGTCTGCTGGGTCGTGGAGATGGGCCGATCGACCGGGGCACGCTCGATGCGCCGAAGGCAGGCGGAGAGGAAAAGGCACCGGATCAACCCAAGCAGATCGGGACACGCAAACCGTTCGGCCTCATCCCAAGCGACAAGCAGAGCGAAAAGCGCGAGCCTGGGGCCACCGATCCAGAGATCAACCAGGAAAATCCAAAGGAGCGCGACAGCTTCAGCCCGATCTTGAACGGCAAATCGAAGAAATCTGACGCTTGAGAGCGATCTCCGCCGTTCCAGGGCTGCCCCAAGCGTATGCTGTTGCGACATTGACCATCATGGTGCAGGCGATCGGCATGAGACGCTCCGATCCGCCCGCGGTCGTTCGTGAGACCTTGCCGTCCCGACGCTATCCGCCGTGGCAATTATGTTTCAGATTGTTGTTGGCTGAATTGCATTATTCATTCCTATTATTGGGAGCTGACCGGTCAATCCTTCCTTAACCTTAGCTCATGTAGTGTGCTGCCTCAGCGGAGCCTTAACAGATAGGCCCGGGTCTCATCCGGTTAAGGACAACGGACATGAGCTTTCTCACGGGTTTCCCCAAAAAGCACCTTGCGCTCGACGAGCAGATGGATCGCTTCAAGGCGATTTATGAAACATATTGCGCCAGGCTTGAGGCTGGCGGCAGCCTGCGCGACAGCCACGTCACCATCATCGCGCGCTCGGTGCTCTCGCCTGCTTGCCGCATGCTGGTCGCCCACACCGAAGAGCTGGCGAAACACGGCGTCACGGTGCAGGCGATTTTCGCCAGGCTGGGCCCCGCCGAGCCGATGAGCGCGCTCTTCGCCACGCTGCAGCGCCTCAATGGCATCGGGCGGATCGCCGCGTCGCTGCGCTGGGCGCACAACCCCGCCCTTCTCGATGCGCATGAGCAGCTCACCCTCGGCCTGCGCATGTGCTGGACGGGCGATTGCATGCGCCGGTCGGAGGACAAGCGCAATGCCCTTGACCTGTTCGAGGAGAACTCGATCGGCTCGGTGCGGCTCGCCGAACTGGCGTTCTCGCATATGTGGCTCGCTTCCAAGCCGCTGCCGGAGGAGATCATGGGGCTGCACGAGGCTGCAGGCGACGCGATGTCCGGCATTGACGCGGATAGCGTTGCCGAAACTCTGATGGAGCCATCCCGGATCGTGGCGTTCGAGAAACGCCGCGCGAAACTCTAGCAGCTTCACCCGCCGCGTCGCATCCGGCGCTGCGGTTGCATGCTTTACGCCGGCGAGTTTGGAGCCTTTCCCCCCACCCCTTGGCTCCACCCGCGCGGAGCCTGATTCCGGGCTTCACTGTCGCGGCTAGTTCCGTGTCCTGTCAACCAGGGCGCGCTCGGCGATCCATGGCATCATCGCGCGCAGCCGCCTGCCCACCTCCTCGATCGGATCGGCCTCGGACCTGGCGCGCATGGCCTTAAAGCTCGTCTGGTTCACCTTATTCTCCAGCATCCACTCGCGCACGAACCGGCCGGACTGGATGTCGGCAAGAATCTCCTTCATGCGCACCTTCGTTTCTGCCGTGATGACGCGCGGGCCGGAGACATATTCGCCATATTCCGCCGTGTTCGACACCGAATAGTTCATGTTCGCGATACCGCCCTCATAAATGAGATCGACGATTAGCTTCACCTCGTGCACGCATTCGAAATAGGCCATTTCGGGGGAATAGCCGGCTTCCACCAGCGTTTCGAAGCCGGCCCGCATCAATTCCACGAGGCCGCCGCACAGCACGGACTGCTCGCCGAACAGGTCGGTCTCGACTTCCTCCTTGAACGTCGTCTCGATGATGCCGGCGCGCCCGCCGCCGATGGCGCTGGCGTAGGATAGCGCCAGTTCGTGCGCGTTGCCGCTGGCGTTTTTCGCAACCGCGATGAGGCAGGGCACGCCCGCGCCGCGCATGTATTCGCTGCGAACCGTGTGGCCGGGACCTTTTGGCGCAACCATCGCCACATCCAGGTCAGGGCGCGGCGTGATGAGATTGAAATGGATGTTGAGGCCGTGAGCGAAAAAAAGCGCTGCCCCTTCGCGCATGTTGGCTTTGAGATGATCTTCATAGATGCCGGCTTGCAGTTCGTCCGGCGTCAGCATCATCATCACGTCTGCCCATTTCGCGGCATCGCTTACGCCCATCACCGTGAGAGCTTCGCCGGAGGCCTTCTTGGCGCTCGCCGAGCCTTCGCGTAAGGCCACCACAACATTGGCTACCCCTGAGTCGCGCAGGTTGAGCGCGTGGGCGTGCCCCTGGCTGCCATAGCCGATGACAGCCACCTTCTTGCCCTTGATGAGATTGATGTCGGCGTCGCGATCGTAATACACACGCATGCTCGTCCCTCGCTTCGGTCTTGTTTTCTGTTGCTGTTTAGGAAAATCATGGACGGACCGCAAGTTAATCCGGTGAAAGAAGCTGCGGCCTCAAGCTCGGCTTGGGGAGATGCCCACCCGCGCGGCATGGGCAAAGGGCGGCCGGGCCGGCGATCACATCGGGTCGGGGCCGCGGCTGATGGCGGCGATACCGGTGCGCGCCACTTCGACCAGACCGAGTTGCTGCATGAGCGAGATGAATGTTTCGATCTTCGACACCCGGCCAGTGATCTCGAATACGAAATGCTCTGTCGTTGCGTCCACCACCTGCGCGCGGAAGGCTTCCGCAAGCCGCAGCGCCTCGACCCGTTTCTCGCCCTTGCCCACCACCTTCACAAGCGCCAGCTCGCGCGAGATCGGGTTGCCGAGCAAGGTCAGATCGGTGACGCTGTGAACCGGCACCAGGCGGTCGAGCTGATTGCGGATCTGCTCGATCACCATGGGTGAGCCCGTGGTGACAATGGTGATGCGCGAGAGATGGCGTTCGTGCATCGTCTCCGACACGGTGAGCGAGTCGATGTTATAGCCGCGCCCCGAGAACAGCCCGATGACGCGGGCAAGGACTCCGGGCTCGTTATCGACGAGAACGGAAAGCGTGTGCTGCTCGCGGATTTCGACTGGTGCGGTCATGGCGGATGGTCCGATTATGACTTTACGCTGGCATCAGTTGTCGTGGTTTGAGAACGATGGAGGGCTCTGTGAAAGCGGTCGGGCCGTCCCGGCGCAGGCCATGGTCCTACCGGGACGTCGCTTTCGCCCGGCCTACACCATGACCTTGCCTTCTTCGGAGATCGCGTTCTCGATGGCGTCCTCTTCCGCCTCGTCGCCGAGCAGGATTTCGTTATGCGCGCGCCCCGACGGGATCATGGGGAAGCAGTTGGCCAGCTTCGACACGCGGCAGTCGAAGATCACCGGCCGGTTGACGTTCAGCATCTCGGTGATGGCGTCGTCAAGCTCGTCCGGCGTCTCTGCGCGAAGGCCGACGCAGCCATATGCCTCGGCCAGCTTGACGAAGTCCGGCAAGGCTTCGGAGTAGGAGTGCGAATAACGCCCGCCGTGGATGAGCTGCTGCCATTGCCGGACCATGCCCATATATTCGTTGTTGAGGATGAAGATCTTGATCGGCAGCTTGTATTGCACGGCCGTCGACATCTCCTGCATCGTCATGAGCACGGACGCCTCGCCCGCAATGTCGATCACGAGAGCTTCGGGATGGGCGATCTGCACCCCCACAGCCGCGGGCAGGCCGTAGCCCATGGTGCCGAGCCCGCCGGACGTCATCCAGCGGTTGGGCTCCTCGAAGTGGAAGAACTGGGCCGCCCACATCTGGTGCTGGCCGACTTCGGTTGTCACATAGACGTCGCGCCCTTTGGTGAGATCGAAAAGCCGCTGGATGGCATATTGCGGCATGATGACATCCTTGCGCTGCTTGTATTTCAGGCAGTCGCGCGCGCGCCACTCGTTGATCTGGCTCCACCAGCTTTTGAGCGCGCGCTTGTCGATCTGGGGTGAGAGCGAGCGCCACACGCGCAGCATCTCTTCCAGGACGTAGGCGCAATCACCGATGATGGGCACATCGACTTTGATATTCTTGTTGATCGAGGAAGGGTCGATATCGACGTGGATCTTCCTCGAATTGGGCGAGAAGGCGTCGAGCCGGCCGGTGATGCGGTCATCGAAACGGGCGCCGATGTTGATCATCACGTCGCAGCCATGCATGGCGAGGTTGGCCTCGTAGGTGCCGTGCATGCCGAGCATGCCGAGCCATTGCGGATCGGAGGCCGGATAGGCGCCGAGCCCCATCAGCGTCGAGGTGATGGGATAGCCGGTGAGCCGCACGAATTCGCGCAGCAGTTTCGAGGCGTTCGGGCCGGAGTTGATCACCCCGCCGCCGGTATAGAAGATCGGGCGCTTGGCCGAGGCGATGAGGTCGATCGCCTCGCGAATGGCTGCGCTGTTGCCCTTGAGCTGCGGCTTGTAGGTCTTGTGCACCACCTTGGAGGGGCCGACATAAGGCCCTCTGGCCAGTTGGACATCCTTCGGGATATCGACGACGACGGGGCCGGGGCGGCCGCTGCGCGCCACGTAGAACGCCTCGTGCAGCACACGCGCCAGATCTTTCACGTCACGGACCAGGTAGTTGTGCTTGGTGCAGGGCCTCGTAATCCCCACCGTGTCGCACTCCTGGAAGGCGTCGTTGCCGATGAGGTGGGTGGCCACCTGCCCGGTGATGCAGACGAGCGGGATGGAGTCCATCAGCGCGTCGGTGAGCGGCGTGACCGTGTTCGTCGCGCCGGGCCCCGACGTGACCAGCACCACCCCGACCTTGCCGGTGGAACGCGCGTAGCCCTCGGCGGCATGTCCTGCGCCTTGTTCGTGGCGAACGAGGATGTGCTCGATCTTATCCTGCTTGTGCAATTCGTCATAGATCGGCAATACGGCGCCGCCGGGATATCCGAAAATGTGTTCCACGCCCTGGTCCACCAAGGCCTGCAGGACGATTTCCGCACCCGTCATCAAACGCGCCATGACTGTCTCCCCTCGATGATTGCGGCCAGCCGCAAAAATACTATGCCGTCTTATGCCGCCGGAATGGGCTGGTCAAGAGAGGACATAATCATAAGTGATATTTCATGTTTTGTTCTTTCCATTTGTTTCGTTTGAACAATTTTCCACGAAATCATATTTTTTCTTATCCAGGTTAGCTGCCGTTTCACATAGCGCCGCGTCTCCATTTGCGCCTGCTGCCGCGCCTGTTCGAGCGGCAGCTCGCCCGCCAGGGCCGCCATGAGCGCGCGCAATCCGATGGTTCGCATCGCCGGCAGGGTGGGGGCAAGGCCCAGGGCCCGCATCCGGGCAGCCTCCTCGAGCCCGCCGCCGGCGATCATCGCCTCGAAGCGGGCGTCGCAGCGCCGGTAGAGATCCTCCCTTCCCGGGGCGAGCACCAGGCAAACGGTCCGCTCGCGGCTGATAAGCGGCGCGCCGGGCAGCGCCTGCCATTCGGCAAGGGGGCGGCCGGTCGCCTCCAGAACCTCGAGCGCGCGCACAAGGCGCTGCGTATCGGTCGGGTGCAGGCGGGCTGCTGTTTGTGGGTCGCGCTCGCGCAGCAGCTCGTGAAGGGCCGGCGCGCCGCGGCGGGCGGCCTCCTCCCGCCAGTGGTCGCGGATGGAACCGGGGATGGGAGGGATGGGCGAAAGCCCCTCCAGGAGCGCCTTGAAATAGAGCCCCGTGCCGCCGACGATTACGGGCAACCGCCCCATACGGCGCGCTTCAGCCAAAGCGCCCGCCGCATCCTCCAGCCAGCGGGCCACGGAATAGGCTTCGCGCGCGGACACGTGGCCGTAAAGCCGGTGCGGTGCACGCGCCTCGTCGGCCGCGCTCGGCCGCGCCGTCAACACCCTCATCTCCTCGTAAACCTGCATCGCGTCGGCGTTGATGATGACGCCGTTGCAGGTTTCGGCGACATGCAGCGCCACTGCGGACTTGCCGCTCGCGGTTGGACCTGCGATAAGCACCGCATCGAGTGCCTGATCCTGCATGGTTTCAATCCGGTCTTTCCCCTGATGCAACACATCTTACTTCTGATCGCCGGTGGCAGGTCAATCGCGGACTTGCCGGAGTTTGTGCGGGAGATGATCGAATGGCCCGGCGTTGCAGGCACGCCGCGCTGGCTCGCCCCCGGAAAGGCTTGTGAATTGCCGCTGGAGGAGGGGTTCGAGGCCGATGTTGAGGCCCGACTGCGCAAGCGGCTGGAGGGCTTGCCGATCGACATGGCCGTTCTTGCCGCCGCCGGCCGCCGCAAGAGGCTGCTGATCGCGGACATGGATTCAACCGTGATCCAGCAGGAATGCCTTGACGAAATCGCCGATGTGGCGGGGATCGGGACGCAAATCGCTGCGATCACGGAACGGGCCATGCGCGGCGAGCTGGATTTCGAAACGGCGCTGAAGGAGCGCATCGGCCTGTTGCGCGGCTTCCCCGCGACCGCTCTGCAATCGGTGCTGGATGAGCGGATCAGCCTGATGCCCGGCGCGAAAACGTTGACCGCAACCATGGCGAAGCACGGCGCGCGCACCGTGCTCGTCTCGGGCGGCTTCAAGTTCTTCACCGGCGCCGTGGCGCGGCGGGCCGGCTTTGATGCCGATTACGCCAACGATTTTCTGTTCGAAGCCGGTGCTATCGCGGGGGTGCGCGAGCCGATCCTGGGACGCGACGCCAAGCTCGCCGCGATGCAAGCCGAGGCGGCCAGCCTGGGCATCGCGCTTGGCGATGTCATCGCCGTCGGCGATGGCGCAAACGACCTCGCCATGCTGAAGGCCGCCGGGCTGGGGGTGGCCTATCACGCCAAGCCGGTTGTTGCCGAACAGGCCCATGTGCGAATCGACCACAACGATCTGACCGCGCTGCTCTACCTGCAGGGCTACAGCCTTGAGGACTTCGCAACGGCATGATCTTAGCCCCCTTGGCGGGGCGCAACCATTGCGGCAGGGCCCGTTTTTGGCTAAAGAAACGTGACGTTACTGGGGCGGCAAGCGACGAAAAGCACCGACAGACATATGAATAAACGACAATAAAGGACGGTCCTCAGTGAATATTTGCATGATCGGCGCGGGATATGTCGGCCTCGTTTCGGCGGCCTGCTTCTCTGAATTCGGCTGGAACGTGACGTGCATCGACAAGGATGAGGACAAAATAGCCCGCCTTCTCAACCTGCGGATGCCGATCTACGAGCCCGGGCTTGATGAGCTTGTCGCCCGCAACATGAAGGTCGGCCGCCTGCGCTTCTCGACCGACCTCGCGACGGCCGTCCGCCAATCCAACCTCATCTTTCTGGCCGTCGGCACGCCGATGCGGCGCGGCGATGGCTATGCCGACCTCACTTACGTGCACAAGGCGGTGGAGGAGATGTCGCCCCACCTCAACGGCTTCACGGTGATCACCACGAAATCGACCGTGCCGGTGGGCACCAGCCGCGATATCGAGCGGCGCATCCGCAAGCTGCGCCCCGATGCCGATTTCGCGGTGTGCTCGAACCCGGAATTCCTGCGCGAGGGCTCGGCCATCCAGGATTTCACCCATCCGGACCGGGTTCTCGTCGGCGTGGACGACGAGCGCGCCCGCGCCGTGATGGAGCGGGTTTACGAACCCCTGCGACTGCGCAACGCCCCCGTCATCTTCGTCTCGCGCGAATCCGCCGAACTGGCGAAATACGCCGCCAATGCCTTCCTTGCCATGAAGATCAGCTTCATCAACGAGATTGCCGATTTGTGCGAGGAGGTCGGCGCCAATGTGCAGCAGGTGGCGACCGCCATCGGCTCGGACAAGCGCATTGGCGAGAAGTTTCTCCATCCCGGGCCGGGCTATGGCGGGTCGTGCTTCCCAAAGGATGTCTCCGCCCTGATCCGCACCGCGCGCGAGGCGCGCACTCCCCTCACGCTGGTCGAGCAGGTGGAGAAGGTCAACAACGAGCGCAAGATCGCCATGGTCAAGCGCATCGAGACAGCGGCCGACGGCGATTTGCAGGGAAAGATCGTCGGCGTGCTCGGCGTCACCTTCAAGCCCAACACCGACGACATGCGCGATGCGCCAAGCCTCATCATCGTGCCGATGCTGCAAGAGCGCGGCGCGCGCATCCAAGCCTACGATCCCCAGGGGCGCGAGCATGCGCAAGAGCTTCTGCCCGGCGTTGATTGGCGTGAAAACGCTCTCGATGCGGTGACGGGAGCCGACGTCATGGTCGTCCTGACCGAGTGGAACGAGTTCCGTGCCTTGAATCTGGAGGAAGCCAAGCGACTGATGCGCGGTGACGTGATCGTCGATCTGCGCAATGTCTTCCGTCCTGAAATGGCGGTGGAAGCCGGGTTCCGCTACAGCGGCGTGGGCCGCCCCGATGCTGGAAAACGGCTGAAGCTTGTCAAGGACAGCGCCGCCTAGCACGCGGCTTCATGACGCTTGCTTCATGGGAGATGCGCCATCGTTACGCTTGCGCCGAACAAGCTTAAAGTACTGAAGGGGCTTAATACTGGCCGGGCCAGGCGAAATTGAAACTATTCGGTTTCCACTCACGCGAGCGATTGTTTGCGCTGGCAGCCTTCTCGACCTTCCGCGCCTCGGGTTTGCCGTTCGTGCGCGGGACTATCGATGCGGACGCCCCGGTGTCGGCCGTGTCTGACGCGGACGGTTTCGCGCTCAAAGCCGCCCTGGCGGCAGCGGCCCGAGCCTCTTCGGCCGGCTTTCCGCGCATCCACGGCGGCAGATAGGCGTCGTCGCCGTCATAGTCTGGAGTTTTGGGCTTTTCAGGCGCAGCCGGTGCAGGGAGCGGTGCAGCGGGCAGCACGGCAACCTTCGGCCTTGGCGCGGGCTTCGATACGGTGACGCAATCCTCGAACCGGCTGCCCCGTGACGCCTCTCCGCAAGCGCTTGCGCAGACGTTCGAGCCGTAAGTCTTGAGCACTTTCAGAGCCTCCGGATCGGGTTGGATAGTCGGCAGGTCGTGTCCTGTCAGGGTGTTGAATTTCACCATGGCGTCACGGCTGCGCTTGCCCCAGACGTTGTCCGCCTTGTATGGATAGCAGCCGATGCGTTTGAGTTGTTTCTGCACGCTCAAGGCAAGAGATGGATCTTCCTTCCCAAGCGATTGGCCCGGGCTCTCGGCTGGCTTCAAGGATGTAAGCGTCTGGAAGCCATCGTCGCGTATGGTAATTGTGGCGGTTTGCGGAGGAGGCAGATCGTTTTTGCGGATTTCGCCGTCCTGTGCCCGGCTGACATCGCTTTGCGCGGGGGCTGTCTTGTCATCGGTCGCGCTTGGCAGCTTCGCTTCAAGGCGAGCTTCGAACCTGTCGCTGCGCTCGATGATGACGCCGTTGTTCCACACATAAAGCGCGGCTAGCACAGCAATAAAAAACAATTTCCACATTGGAGACAAGTCCCGCACGGCTGTTCGAATATACCTAGAGCTAGCCAGCTTTATGTCATGAAACCGAAATTATACCCCGTTAGCAACACTTAACATCGCCGAATTACAGAAACTTGACAATTCCACCGGTCCGATCTGTCAGCGCTTGCGGATGCTCCCGCGCACGCCACCCGACCAGCCGGGCAGCTTCCGGGCCACCCGCAAGATTTCTGTTCATAACGATGAGCAAACCGTGAACAAGACACAAAATCTTTGACTGGTCCTGCCATTGCCCGCCATATCTAGTGACACAGAGCGTAACGCAAGACAGCGCTTCAGTTTTTTCAGCGAATCACCCCGCGACTTGCTATCCTGATTACACAGGGGGCTATCTCCGACGAGGCCAGAGCCTTGGACGAGCCCGGTTTTGCGATGCGGCACGTTTCGAAACCGGCGCGTTCAGGCATATCCCAGGGATGCGGCACTATCCTTGGGCTGGCGGTGCGATTCATTGTTGCAGCGTAACATTCCACCCCTTGCCTTGCGGGCAAGGCAGGGTCGTCGCGGGTTTGACCGCGAGCGCATCCGGCGAAGCGTCGTCAAGATGTGCCTCCTTGTCGCAAGGTCACCGGCAAAGCCGGACATCACAGGGGGCTTACATGAGGCATGTTCTTGGCCTGACAGGCGTTATTGCGGCGGCGGTTCTGCTGATCGTCTCCGCCGCCATGAACTGGCGTTTCGGTTACAGTCTTGGGAAGTCGGAATTCGAGTCGCAACTTTATGGAGCGGCGAGCGCTGCGGCCGATTGCTTCAAGGCGCTGCTTCCGTTTTTCATTTTCGCCGCCATTCGCAACAAGACCTGGTCACAGGCGCTCGGCGGCATTTTGCTGTTTGTGGTTTGCTTCAGCTATTCGCTTACCTCTTCGCTCGGCTTTGCGGCGCTCAACCGCGCCGATACTACCGGCTCGCGTGCGCTTCAGGCCCAGAGCTATCAGGATCTTCGGCTGGAACTGGACAGAACACGCGAAAGGCTGAGCAAGATGGGCTTCATACGCCCGGTCGGCACGGTGAGCAGCGAGATCGAGGCGCTCAAGCAAAACCCGCGCTGGCTGTCGACCCAGGAATGCACCAACGCTACGGTGCAGCCGAGCATGGCCTATTGCGAAAGCTACCACAAGCTCAACTCGGAGCTCGCGGTTTCACGGGAGGCTGAACGGCTCGACCAGCGTATCATCGCGATCAAGGCGCGGCTGGACGCCGTACAGGCAGGCTCCGCCGTGAAGGAAGCCGATCCGCAGTCCGCGGTACTGTCGCAGCTTTCGGGTGCGAGCCTTGACGAGGTGCAGATGGCTCTCACGCTGCTGATCGCCTTTCTGGTGGAGTTGGGAGCAAGCATGGGCTTTTATGTGGCCTTCAGCTTCTGGGGCATCCAG
>Ga0209101_1002854_pt1 | contig 10886 bp, 6 predicted proteins | sample ConPoolayeCmetaG_FD_185481 | JGI IMG/M metagenome (GOLD analysis project Ga0209101, IMG submission 185481) | Hot spring microbial mat communities from California, USA to study Microbial Dark Matter (Phase II) - Cone Pool mat layer C metaG... ... | reverse complement strand
GATGTGCATGAAGTCCACACTGCGGTCGCAGACGGAATCCGGCTTGGTCAGGCCCGGCACGACCCAGATCAGCGGTGAGCGCGTGGCCTCCTCCCAGAGCGCGAACTTGCGCCAGTGCTGTTTTTCGCCGAGGTGCCAACCGTGGTCGCTCCAGAGGACGATGAGGGTGTTGTCCTTGTGCGGCGACTTGTCGAGCCCGTCGATCAGCCGGCCGACCATTGCGTCGGTGAACGTGATGGTGGCGAGATAAGCCTGCACCGCCTCCTTCCACCGGCCCGATTGCAGGATGGCGGCGTGGTCGCCCTGCGGCTTGGCCATCGCCACGCCGGCCGGCGGCACATCGTCGAGATCGTTCTCGAGCACCTTTGGCAGGACGATCTTGTCCAACGGGTACATCGCGTAGTACTTCTTCGGCACGTCCCAGGGCATGTGCGGCTTGTAGAGTCCGCAGGCAAGAAAGAACGGCTTGTCGTGCGGCCGGTTCAGCCGCTTCAGCACGTAGCTGACGGACCGGTAGTCCGGCATGTCCGCGTCGTCGCAGTTGAGCGGCTTGAACTTGATGCCGCCGACGCCGTCGTTCGGGGCGTCGCTGGTGATGCCTTTTCGTTTACGGGGCCGGGTCGTCCCGGACGCGAGCCGTTCGTCCTCGTCCACGCCGTCGGCGGGGAGGTACTCATCCCAGTCACTCTCGCGGCGATACGCTTCATGATAGATCTTGCCGGCACCGGCGACGTAGTAACCGTTGTTCTTGAAATGCAGCGGTAGCGTGATCTTGTCGGCGGGGATGACCTTGCGCCAATCCACGCCGTTTTCGTAGACGCCTGTGTCCGACGGTCGTAAGCCTGAGAGCAGCGCCGCTCGGGACGGATTGCAGACGGGCGCGGCGCAGTAGCTGTGCGTAAAGCGCACCCCGCGTGCCGCGAGCCGGTCGAGGTGGGGCGTCCGCACCTGGGGGTTCTTACCGAGGTATCCCACCCAGTCGCGCAGATCATCAATGGCGATGAACAGGACATTGGGCTTCCGGCCGGCGGCGGCGACGGCGACGTTGGCCGCCACCAACGCCATGAACACGGCGCCGATGCCGGCGGCCCCCAGAAGGTGGTGAGGTCGGGTACCAGTCATACCCACCGCGACAACAAGAACCCTTCGCATGAATTTACCTCCGACGGGGTTGCTCGCCGGTGCGATCCGTTTGTAGTGGGGCGCGGATTGGAGTGCAAGAATCCGCCCCTTGTGGAATCGAATCGGCAGGCTACTCCAACTTGCGGATCAACCACACCTCCGCCACCTGGCAGCCGCGGCCGTTGCCGCCGCGACCCGGTTCCTGCGTCCACGACAGTGTGAGCTGCCCGCCGGCGGTGGCAGCACGCGGCACATCGAACTCGACCGGTCGGATCGGCACCGCCTTTGGGATGTAGGGGTGAACCTCGTACCGATCGTTGGCCACCAGGCGGATCTTCACCTGGAAATTGTCGCCCGAATACACCACGCGAACCTTGTATTGGGCGCGCGGGTCCAATCCGTCATACCGCAGGCGGAGCGGCGAGTCGTACCGCGTCTCCGCATAGCTGCTCCATGCCATCTTGCGATCCGGTTCGTACTCGGACCCCATGAGCGGTGCCTGCCGGAATTCGGGATCAACCGCGGCGTCGGGCTCCCGCACGAGATGCGGCTGTTGCATCAGGTTCCCCAAGTTGTCGTAGAAACCACCCGGCCCCGGATCGGTCCAGTGGACGATCTCGAGAATTCCCTCTTGGCGCTGTCGCTCGGTGTCCTTCCCTCGCAGTTCCGCGAACCGCGTCTTGAGCCACAACCGATCGTTGAGCGGTACGTCGATCAGGTCCAGGTTCGCGCCCCGGTCGACGTGGATGGCCTTGTAGCGGGGCACGCTCAACTGCATGCGGATGCTTTGATACAGCGCCTCGGCCAATTCAAACACGCGGGCGCGGAGGTCCTGGGCTACGGGGGCCAACACCGCGCGATCCAGAATCCGTTCCGCCTCATCCATAGCCGCGAGCGCCCCGAGACGCGGCGCCTGCCGGAGCACATCCATCGCCTGTTGTTCGAGCTCGGTCTCATAGACGAGCCGCCGCGCGTTGTAGGCGTCGTAGTAGGCGCGATAGAGGGCCTGCTGGAACCGCCAGTTCAGCAACTCCTGCGGGCCGGCGGTGCGCTCCATGTCCTGAAACTGCGCCAGCGTGGTCCACACGCCGCGATTCGTCAGCAACGGTCCGCGCCAGTTGCGCTCCAGGGCGAGCAGTCCCTGGGCGAAGGTCTCCTCGCACTTGGGACCGATGAAATACCGGGCATACTGCCGCAGGACTTCGATCACCGGCATGTCGGGGTCCCAACCCAGGCAACTCCAGACCATCTTGTTCACGTCGTCGTTGCAACCCTCGGAATACGCCAGGAACCCGATGGTGTATTCGTCGTACGCCCGGATGATGTTTGCGAAATCCGTGGGCCGCGGGTTGATCACCTCGCGCTGCTCGGTGATCCCGTAGGCCGGGTCCCAATCCGGCACCGGAAACTGACATTGCACGCTGTGCGTGATGTCGGGATAGTGCCGGATGGGGTATTTCGCGGGGACGGCCTTGCGGAGTTCCGGCAGGGAACTCCTGTTCTGCGGACCAAACACGATGCCGGCCAGCCAGGTCGGCTCCTGCGCGCTAAGGAGGTCAAGGAAGGCGTTCAGGCGGTCGAGATTGAAGCTCTGGGTCGACACCCACATCTGCGCCTTGGGGTGCGTGCGGTGCAACACGTCCGTCGCTTTTTCGAGGAACGCCAGCAGGTGTTTCGGCTCGAGATGTCCGGGATCGCCGCTGGGCACGAAGACCGCGTCGATTCGCGGCAGCTTCGAGAAGACCTCGCCCCATTCCTTCAAGGCGAACTCGACCGTCGCCGGTTTGGCGTAGTCCACACCCATCGCCGGATACCAGATCCACACGTCGATTCCATAGTCGTCGGCGAGCTGCGACATCCGTTTCATCATCTCGATCTGCGGCAGGACGAAATGAGGGCTGTGCGGGGCGTCGTCGCTGCGCGGCGGGATCAGCTCGATGGCGTTCGCACCGAAGACGACCAGGTCGCGGATGTACTGCTCGAACATGGCGACGGTCCACCCGTCGTACGAGTTCACCTTCGGACGGTAGCCGAGTTGGTGGCCGCGAAGCGGATACTTGGGCGCCGTCGCGATGTCGAGGCCGGTCGGGACCCGCACGATGTTCGGCGTCATGCGGAGCTCGCGCAGGAGGCGCCCGATTCCGAACAACACACCCCGTGCGTCATGGCCGGCCACGATCACAGCACGGCCTCCCATGACGCGTAGTGCGAACCCCTCGGCGGCCCGAGGTTCCGGTGGCACCGAAAACGCGTTCGCATAAGGCCCGGCAAAGGCGCGGAACGCCCGTACGGGGCCGATCGCCACCACGGGCGTGCCGTTTGCCGGCCAGGTGTGCGCCTCCGTCCATCGCACCCGCGAACGCCGTTCCACCTCATCCAACAGCATCACCACCGCCTTGCGCTCCGTCGCGCCGAGGTCCGCGGGCGTGACCAGGACGGCACGGGTCAAGTCCAGCTCGGGCACCGTACCGGCCGAAGCTTGCGTTTTGCCGGACGCCACCGCCGTCGCCATCAGCAGCGTCTTCAGCCACCACGGTTTGAACATATCACGTCTCCTCCATCCTCAAAGCGAAGTCGGTCGACTCCCTCGCTCGGGCTGGTGGGCAGTGCCCGTCGTACATCTCCGTCGTTCCGGTTTGCTGAGCATTGTGAGGACCGTTGTTCTCATCCAATTGGAGGGGACAAATCGTGGCAACCGGTGCTCCTTCACGCTGTTCAACGTTTTGACTGGGGCCACATGGCGTTGATCAGCTCGACCGTGCGGTCCACAAGAACCTGTCCGCCCTCGGGACCGACCGGACTGCTCTGCACCACCGCGCTGTAGCCCCCGCCTTCGACCGCTCTTCGGGTCGGCAGGTAACCGCCCGAACCGCCGGTCAACTGGAGGACGAACGTCTGGAGGGCCTTGCTCCGCCCCTTGATCTGCACGCCGTAGTCGAGGAACAGCTCGAACGGATTGGTCGCAATGGCGACCTCGCCGATCCGCAGAACGTGCACTTCCGTGGGAACGGTGGTTTCCTTTTCCTGATTGCGGTAGCGATCGATCGCCTCCTGATACCACAGCCGCCGCCGTTGGGTTTCTGCGGCGGGGCTCTTCTTCTTGTCCAACGCCTCGATCTCAGACCGGGCCTCCGCCACCTCCTTCTCCGTCACCTTGCGGACCGGCAGGTCAAGGGTCTCGACCGTGTGCTTGAAGGGAACGTCGGTGCGGATGTCGCTGCGGGCCAACTCGCACACGTCGTTGACCTCGCGGATGATACGACGGGCGATCTCTTGCGTGGAGGTCGATCCGCGCAGCTTCAGCATCCGTTCCTCGGCGGCCTTGCGGTACATCCGGTGCGGCGATTGATCGCCGGCGGCACCGGGCCAGCCGAGCACGAAGAGGTCCTTCGAGAAGCCGGCGTGCAACTGTTCCCGCACGTCGTGCCAGAAGTCCGCGTTGATCGTCGAGCGCCCTTCAATCTCTTGCGACGGGCAGGCCACGTTGATCCCGACGGCGATCGGCTTGTTCGTCGCGTCCCAGAAAAAGAGCATTTCGACACCGTGGTCCTCGCCGCCCTCGAGACCGCGGAAGGTAGGCTCGCTTGTGGAACCATACATCTTTGCCGATCCGTCGGCGTAAACGGCACGCCGGTTGTACCCCACGACGGCGTGCCCCAACGCCCAACCGACGCCCCCCGGCCGGCGCTGTTGCCACGCCCGCGCGATCACGTCCTCGAGCCGATCCAGCAGGAACGCGACATACTCGCGCGGTTGCATCACGCCCTCCTGCGGAACCGGATACTTGCCTTCCTCCGTGACGGGCGCCGTATGCGTATGCGTGGCCGTCAGGATCACCTTTCGAGGATCAATGTCGGGCAACTTCTTGCCGAGACGCTCGCGCAACGGCGGTAGAATCAGCGGACGGATCGCCACCAGATCACAGGAGACCAGAATCGCCTGATCCACGGCGCGATCGCCCGAGCGGGCCTCAATCGCCACGGCCGTGGCCGTGATCGGGTTGTCCACGCCGCGGGAGATCCGCATGTTGAATTGTCCGTCCAGGGCGACCGGCTTGTCCGGCGTGATGTTCGTTGTAGCCGCTCCAATCCGCAACTCCGCCGCCGAGGCGTTGGCGGCCGTTAGGATCAGCAACGCCGAACAGATTCCGGCGCATCTGAGGAAGTTGTGACGGTTGGCATCCATTGTGGTTCGCTCCTTCGCTGCCATCTGCGTTTCTCAGGGTTTCGTCTGTTTCTTCGGACGCGCACGTGGGCCGTCGACCTTGGCCGGATCGTAATCGGGATTTCGCGAAGGCAGTTGCGCATCGACCCGCTCGCGCCAGACGGCGAGCTTGGCCCGAAGTTCCCTGGCCTTCTCGGGCATCTTCGCGGCGAGATCATCCTTCTCGCCGATGTCCTCCTTAAGATTGTACAACTCGACGTGATTGTCTTCGAAGAACTCGATTAGCTTAAAGTCACCCTGACGGATTGCGCTGTAGGGCGTCGCCCCGCCGGCATGATAGTGGGGGTAGTGCCAATAGATCGCGTCGCGTTGGAGCGACCCCGTTTGCTTGAGCAGCGGCACGAGGCTTTCGCCGTCCACCACGTGCCGCGGGTCCTCCTTCACGCCGGCCATCGCCAGCATCGTCGGGAAGTAATCCACGCTGATGACGGGGGTGTCGCACACGCTCCCGGGCCGCGTGACGCCCGGCCACTTGACGATGAGCGGCACGCGGACACCGCCTTCGTACGCCGACCCCTTCCCGGCACGGAGCGGCACATTGGACGTTGAGCTGAGAAGCCCCCCGTTGTCGGACGTGAACAGGATGATGGTGTTCTCGCTCAGTTTCAGCTCGTCGAGCTTCCGGAGAATGCGCCCGACGCTGTCGTCTACGCTCTCCACAAGCCCGGCATACACCGGGTTGCGATGCGGCGATTCGGGCCGGACCTTCTTCTTGTACTTCTCGACGACCTCCGGTTTGGCCATGAGCGGCGTGTGCACGGCATAGTGCGACAGATAAATGAAGAAGGGGCGGTCCTTGTTCTGTTCGATGAACTTCAGGGCCTCGGCCGTCAGCCGATCGCTGAGGAATTCGCCCGACGGACCTTCCGACAACGTCGGAATCCGATACGGGGCGAAATAGCTCGACGGCGAGCCCTTGTCGGTACCGCCGATGTTCAGATCGAACCCGTGCCTGTCGGGGTAGAACGGCTCGCCGCCCAGATGCCACTTGCCGACGCTCGCCGTGGCGTAACCCGCCGATTGCAACGCGCGGGCGATGGTTGTCTCCTTGAGGGGAAGGTACATGGTCCAATCCGGCACCTTGAGTTTGGCGTGTGGCCGCACGTGACCCGGGATCCAATCCGTGATGTGCAACCGCGCAGGATACTTCCCCGTCATCACGGCCGCGCGGGTCGGCGAGCAGACGGTGCAAGCCGAATAGGCCTGAGTGAACCGCATCCCCTGCGACGCCAGCTGGTCAATGTTCGGCGTCTCATAGAACCTCGACCCCATGCAGCCGAGGTCGGTCCAGCCCAGGTCGTCAACCAGGACGAAGATGATGTTGGGTCGCGGGAGCGGGTGCTTCTTGGCCCCACCGAGCGGCTCGCACGAACAGGCAAGCCAAACAAGCCCGAGAAGAGGGCCAAGCAAAAGAACCCCGAGAAAAGAGCATAAACGACGAGACGCGGACGAGTGAGATGTGAACATGTCTCGTCCTCCAATAGAGCGGGTCATCGCAGTACAAAGACGGGTTCTACTTTGATGGCGCCGACGTCTTCCTGCCGGCACCGCGTTTGGCTTTTCTGCCGGGCTTCCCTCCGACATCCGAGGCCGCCTTGCCGGCGTCGGGGTTCGGCGTGGCCACGGCACCAAGGATCCCTCGCATAAGACACCTCCAGCTCATCCGATGTCCAGGGTTCTGCCCGATGTAACGACCGATCATCCTCGCTCAACGGTCTTCTCTTGTACAGCGATTAAGGCGTCCATGACATTATGGCTTGGTCCCTGCCCCGTTCAGGAGGGCGACGCACAACCCAACCTTCCGTAGCTTGCGTTCGCATCGCGCTGCTGAAACACTACAACTGCCCCGCCCCTCCCGTCAACAAAGACTTCAGGCCTTGCAGCTCCCAACCAAGTAGGGATCAGGCAACCCTTCTGCTCTCTCAAAGGCAACAGCAAGCAAGACGAGGTTCCTCTGGCGCCGGAAGCGCAGTTTGGCCGCCTGGTCCCGTCACCCCTTTGTCCCGATTGAGAAGGCGCCGCCCACGGAGTAAACTACAAATGTGGGCGAGCGATTCTCGATCGACCTGACGAAGACGGCGCACGGACACCTGGAGGCCCTTTGCCGGCATGACCGTAATCGAGTTCTGGATGTCATCAAAGAGCAGTTAACGTACAGTCCAGATGAGGAGACACGAAACAAGAAGGTCCTTCGCAAGAACCCGGTAGCCGATTGGGAACTCCGTGTCCATCCTTTCCGCGTCTTCTATGAGGTGGACACCGTGAACAAGGTCGTCCGAGTCCTTGCGATCGGAGTGAAAGACCGGGACAGACTGATCATCGGCGGAAAGGAGATCCAATTATGAAGACCATCAAGCTTTCTGCTCATTCGCCTTCGGTTGCGGATCTCCTCAGCATGGCCCGCGAGGAAGGCGTCCTTGTGACAACCGAGGACGGAGACTCCTTCTTCGTGAGTCTCGCGGACGATTTCGACACCGAGGTCCAGCTTCTCCGTCGGAATCATACTTTCCTGACAATGCTCGACGAGCTGAAGAGAGAGGAGCAGACCATTCCTCTCGAAGACGCCGAAAAGAACCTGCGCTGACTCAGCCCGGAAGGGGCCGGAGCACCTGTCCGTTCTTGTAGAAGCCATCCCTTGTGACGGAAGGGGAAACAGCGCTCGGCTGGCGTCGGAAGAGTAGCCGGACGCCTTTGTCACTCCGCCGCCTTCTTGGCACGGGTACCGCGTCTGGCTTTTCTGCCGGGCTTCCCTCCGACATCCGAGGCCGCCTTGCCGGCGTCGGGGGTCGGCGTCGGCATGGGCGCCTTGATCTCCTTTCGCCAGGCGAGGAGTTGCGCGTGCAGCTCCTTTGCCTTTTCGGGTTGGGCGGCGGCGAGGTTCTTCGTCTCGCCGATGTCTTCCCGCAGGTTGTAAAGCTCCAGGCGGCCGTCCTCGAAGAACTCCATCAGCTTCCAGTCGCCGGAGCGAATCACCCCGACCGGCAAGGTCCGCCACGTCCCCCCGCCCGCGCCGAGGTAGCCGGGGAAATGCCAGAAGAGCGGGCGGCGATTCTCCCCCGTTTGGCCACCGTGCGTGAGCAGGTTGAGGTAACTTCTCCCGTCAAGCGGATACCCCGGCGGCGGCTTTGCACCGGCCAGCTCGAGGAGCGTCGGATAGAGGTCCACGCTGTTGATGGGCTGGTCGCAGACCGTGCCGGGCGCGATCCGGCCGGTCCACCGGAAGATGTAGGGCACACGGATGCCGCCCTCATAGAGCATCCCTTTGCCGCCCCGGAGCGGCGCGTTGTCGGTGACGCTTCCACCCTGGATGCCCTCTCGCTCGTAGCCGCCCACGCCGCCGTTGTCGCTGGAAAAAATCACCAGGGTATCCGACGCGAGCTTCAATTCGTCCAGGACGCCCAGCACACGCCCCACGCTCTCGTCCACGCTGGCGATCATCGCCGCGTAGACCGGGTTGCGATGACCGCCCGCCGGGGGCTTGGGTTGGAACCGTTCGATGAGGTCCTTCTTGGCTTGGTGCGGCGAATGCACGGCGAAATGCGGCAGGTAGAGAAAGAATGGGTGATCCTTGTGCCGGCGGATGAAGTCCACGGCCTTGTCGGTCAGGAAGTCGGCGAGGTAGGTACCCGGCGGGTAATCCACTTTCGGGTTCGTGGCGAAATCGAAGTGCTGGCCTGCCGAGACAATGGCCTCGTCGAAGCCCTGCCGGAGCGGATGATGCCGCGGGTCGTCCCCGAGATGCCATTTGCCGAACATGCCGGTGGCGTAACCGGCCTTCTTGAGCGCCTCGGCGATGGTGATCTTCTCCGGGGCGAGCTTCTCGACGTTGTCCACGGGACGGAGCGGACGGCTTTGCCAGTTGAAGCGGTCGATCCCGCCGACGGTATACATCCCGGTCCGCGGGCCGTACTGACCGCTCATCAGCGCGGCCCGCGTCGGGGTGCAGTTCGGACCACAGGTGTACCCACTGGTAAAACGCATCCCCTGCGACGCCAGGCGATCGATGTTCGGCGTCTCGTAGTACGTACTGCCGTAACAGGCCACGTCCGTGTAACCCAGGTCGTCGGCAAGGACGAAGATGATGTTGGGTCTTCGCGGTCTCGTAGCGGATGGATCACCCGCGGCGCGAGCGACCTGGCCACCTGCTGGCCACGCAAGAACCGCAAAGACCGCGACCACAAGAACCATTCGTATGCGCACACTCCCGGCTTCGTTGTTGGGCGACGGACCCGAGAAAGGCATCAGAACCCGTCACCCGATTTGTTTCGCTCAAAGTGAGACAGCCCGGCGTTTTTCATAAGAAGCCGTTTCGGGCTTTGGCCAAGGGATCAGGCACTGTCGCAGCGTCAGGTTCTCCTGCTTTCGCAGTTCTCTGGCCACTTGCAACTTCCGGCGACGCTCGGCCAGTAACGCCTCCGGATGTCCACGATAATAGTCCACCGGCCGCAGGAACGCAACGACGAGTGCAACCGCCGGTGGTTGTACTCGTCCAGGATCCCCGCCACCACGTCCCTCACCGGGTGGACGTCCTCCAGGTTGTGCTCGTCGATCTTCTCGCCGACCGTCCGATGGTACCGCTCGATCTCCGCGTTGTCGGTCGGCGTATGCAGCTGGATCCCGGATCCGCGTATGGCCCACGCCCATCTGGACCAGCGCCTCGGCAAACTCCCCGCGCGATGAATCCCGATCCACGGTCGCTCTGGACCTCACGATGTTCATTCAATCCCCGAAATCAGGTCGGGGGTTTTCGAGTTGGTCCATGACTGGAATTGGTTTGGGGGTTGGTGTAGGTTGGAGGGGTGGTTTACCAAGGCGCGAGACGAGGTCTCGCGATAGACAGACAAGGAGCGTACGCCATGCTGAGTCGCAGGGGTTTCTTGAAGGCCGCGGCGTCCACCGGGCCGCTGATCATTTCGGCGAACGCGTTCGCACGGAACAAGCCGGGCGCGAGCGAGATCGTAAATGTGGGACTGATCGGGTTGGGACCCCGGTGCAAATACCTGGCGGAAACGTGTGCAAAGATTCCGCAGATTCGGGTGGCCGCCATCTGCGACTGTTTCAAGCCGCGGGTGGATGAGTTTATGAAGCTCCAGCCGGACGGCCAGAAATGGACCGGCTACACCGATTTCCGGAAGATGATCGAGAAGGAGAAGCTGGACGGCGTCATGGTGGTCACGACCACGCACGCCCGGGCGTGGGTTACGTGTCTGGCGATGGCGGCGGGGCTGGACGTCTACATCGAGAAGCCGATGTGCCTGACGATTGAGGAAGGCCGGCACATGGTGAGGCTGGCGCGGCAATACAAGCGGGTGACACAGGTGGGGACGCAACAGCGGTCGATTGCGCTCAACAATTGGGCGAGCGACCTGGTCAAGAACGGCGCCATCGGCAAGGTGACGTCGGTGCTCGCGCCCAATTTTCTCGCCCCCAGCCGGTGGGAGGACAAGCCCGGCCAGGAGATGCCCGCGGGAGGCGATGAGAAGTGGTGGGATGTCTGGACGAACCAGGCGGTGTTCCGTCCGTACCACAAGGACCTGCAC
>Ga0209101_1002853_pt1 | contig 10887 bp, 5 predicted proteins | sample ConPoolayeCmetaG_FD_185481 | JGI IMG/M metagenome (GOLD analysis project Ga0209101, IMG submission 185481) | Hot spring microbial mat communities from California, USA to study Microbial Dark Matter (Phase II) - Cone Pool mat layer C metaG... ... | reverse complement strand
TTAAACCACCAGGCGAACAACAGGAAAACCAACACACAGATAAAGCCAGCCAATCCATATCTCGCCGCGAATGAAAATATTTGATCCACCTTCCTTACCCCATTATTTTTGGAGCACTACCGCCCCAGTACTTTTCACCAAATATACGTATTGCGCCGTAGGCAACAACAGCCCGCGACCGCCTCATCCCAGCAAACACACACATCTCCTTAAACAACCAATCCGCCTCGTCCCTATCAACAACTACATCAACGCCGTATAGCGTTTGTATAGTACAACCGCATAGCCGTTCCTTTTTCCGCCCTCCAGCAGCACGGTATAGAACATCATGCGCCAAACTCGGCCCGTCGGCCAAACCACCAGGTGTTATGCCTATCGCAGTCCATGCAATGCGCGGCACACTCGCGCCATCCCACGTATAACCAGCAGGCACGGCCAATGTCCGTATGTTTTCACGATAGCTCCATCGGCACGTCCACGGCTCTGTCACCACCTCAACAAACCCATTCCGCTCGTTCCTACCAGTAGTTCTGTGCGCTGGTTGCCGCTCAAACCAAACAGTATCACCCACGTTAATACCTCCACATCGTCAGTTTTGGCCTGTTCGCATCGTCGATATGAATATATTTATCAGCAAGCCCAAAACCAAGAAAACCACAGATAAGACCAGCTTTAATTATCTGTATCTGCAAATCGGTGTTTGCCACAATATCAAACGCCCCGCCGCCCCACTCTCGCGCCGCGCCGACACGCATATCATGCGGCAAATGTATACTACTGGCCTTCCCACCAGATGCTCTGTTCTGCTTTTTGCACCTCGCCGCGCTGCTTATCGGCAGCGGTACACCCAATATTTTCCGCAAGGCATACAGACGCTCTACACTCTCTATCGGCGGCAACAGCCCGCACACACCACAATGACAGCGTAATTCGTGGTCTTGGAAGTATTCTCGCGGGAGCATAATAATACCTCCTATTTCTTCACAAGTATCCTTTTGTTGTCTTTTTCATTAACAAGCATCCACTTCGCATCTTCTCTTGCGATTTTATACAGGTAAGATAAAATCTCCTTCTTTTCTTCTTTTGATAACGCATCAAATTTGTTTTTGTCAAACGTAGCTATTTCTGCTGCGACAAGCTCGTCAACCATCTTATTTACCTTTTTATACGCACTATCCGTCCATAAATATTCAACACCGTCATACGTTACACTACGGGACATAAACGGTGAATAATCCACTTCCTTCAAATATTTTTCCCGCGCCTCGTGGTGTTCTTTTTTTATTATACCGCCAACAACCTTCCCTGGCATATCGAAATAGCTTCTTTTTATGGATAGCGGAGATATACCAAACTTCATCTTTGCTAAAACATCTGCGGCTTTCATTGTGCCCTTAATTACACGGTTCAAGTTGCCTGTTTTGTAAAATTTGTCTATCGCTATGGCTTTTGCAATATCTTCACCGGCAAGGTAAGCATCATTGGCAAGCCCCTCGGCGACATCCATTGTCGCCCATTCATATTTCCCCTTGCCTGTTGCCCTCTTACCGGACAGTGTTTCGAGCAATCCTTCAACCGCACCAACAACAGGGCGCGTGAAATACCCAGCGCTAAGAGTATTTCCAATCAGCCGCATTATCCTATCTTGTGCTGTCCTTTTGCGCCCCATAAGCCAATCACGCACTTCATCAACAGCCGCCGCACCCGCGCTCATGCTTGCCCATACAACAGCAAGGTTTTTAATAAGCTCAACTTTGTCGGCAGTTGTCTTTTCACTCCGCTGATATTTCTGGATAGAACGCTTATACATCGTGTTAATTTTATTTGTAGCGGACGTGAACATAGTTCCAAGTTTTAGCCATGTACTGTGCGCAGCACCCCTTGATATTGCGCTCCTGTCCTCAATAGAAAACATCGGTTGCGTGCGGCGGATAACCTTTTCAGCCAAATACGCCGTTTCGCGTCCAAGCTCGTCTCCTGTTAATCCTTTTTCAGCTTTTAGCTTCGACTCAGCGGCCTTGAATATTCTTATTATTGCGGCGGTGTCAAACTTGCCTATACCGGCTGTCCCAATGTCTTCAAGCCCTTTCTTGCGCGTCCCATAAAAGGAATCAAGTTCACGAGCACTCGCTGCATCACCAAGTTCAGCGTTCGCAACTTTTTGTTTTATCCTGTAATTTGTCTCTGGTGAGTATTTTTCAATAATACCGATAAGCCGTTTTTCTTCCGCACTTCCAGGGAGTACTTTCATAGCGTCTCCCATATATTTGCCAAGGCCCTCTGTGGCAATCCCAGGAAGCGAAAGCAACTGTTTTGTCATAACAAATGGATTCCCGGAACCGATACCTGCCGACGTTAGCTTCCCCATAAGATTGCGTAGCGCCCTTTCAGGCTCGGTAAGGTTTCCTACAGTCTCAACCTCAATGTCACGCATAGCCTTATGTATTGCCGCTAATTCTCTTGTAAAACCATGCCTTCTCGCTGTCGGCTCTATGTCGTGTAGCAACTGTTTCGCTTGACGCAGCTTATCAGCAAAGGCCGCGTATTTGGCGCTCAACGTCATTGTGTTGTGGTATGTGGCAAACGCATCTTCAATAACAACCGTCCCACGCGCCGTGGGTTTGCGGTTTTTGAGGTGTCCGCTGCCCTCAAGACTCTTCATAACATGGAGGTTCATGTCTTCAGGTTTTAACGCCCCTTTGCGGAAGTTCTTGTATGAATCCACCCTCCACATCGACCAATAATTCGGGATTGTTATTTCAACACCGTTAATATCTACCGATGTTTTATCGAGACGCTCCTTCGCAACGGTGTTCACCATCTCAAACATATAGTCGCCGATAGCACGTTCTTTATCAGACATTGTGCCAATTATTGCGTCAACGTCTTTTGCGCTTAAATATATTGGGTCGTTCGTGGGTTTCCCGTGCTGTAATGACGAGTCGAAAACAACCCCAGTCCCCTCTTTTGTGTCAAGCACAGCGCGTACACCGTGTGGGTTTTTCAACGTGTTGTATAAACCTATCCGCTGTGCCGGTGTTATCTTTATCTTTTTGCCTGATGGAAGCTCAATCGTTTCTGCTATTTCTTTTATAAGTTTTAACTGTTCTTTTTCTGATAAATTGGTGTGCCCGGCTATATGGCTCATCTTGCTTATATCTTTGTTGCTTATGCCAATTTTCTTAAAGGCCTCTGCCGTTGCTTCCGAATCTTCTCTGTTCATCTCAATATACTGCTTACGTCCCTCTTTAATCGCGCCAAAAACACCCTTTGTGAGAACGGCATCTGGATCATCTATGTCCTTTCCCTCAATGCGTTCGAGGAGCAACTCCATATTTTCAGCTTCCCGCCCAAATGAGTAATCCCATATCTTGCGGACTGTCCCGCGAGGCTTCTCTTGTGGTATTGCACCCTCAGGCGGCGGCTTTTTCTCACCGTGGATAGACTTGCTTATGTTTTCGATCGCCTGTGTCAGCACTTTTGAATGCTCGCGGTCTTTCCCGCGGATAATAAATTTCTGTTTCGTGTCGTTTAGCGAAATAAGGTGGCCAATTGTCTGAGCCAAATCTGCGGCTTCCTCTCCGCTTAACTCGTTTATGTGCCGCTTTTCAAGCCTCTTAATCTGTTCCTTATGTTTATCTGGTATTTGTTCCCAAACATCTGTGCCTTCAAGCGCCTTACGCCGCAACAACTCATACGCCTTCTTTTCAGAAACACCCTTTGGGTCATATACGTCTGTAATCGCTTCGATAATCCGCTTGTATTCTGGACGCAGCTTTTTGTGGGATTTTGCACGGTTAAAAGCATTTTGCGCTGCTTCTCGTGCTTTCCTTGTGAAAATCTTTTCTTCAACCGCATCAACGGCTGCATTAAACTTTTTTAACTGCCCGGGTGTCCTCAGCCCAATAATCTTCACAAGAAGCTGCGCACGGTCTTCTTTTGGGATATCTTTCGACTTTAGATATTCAAGCGCAGCGTCCTTATACCCTTCAACATCGTTTTGATGTAAATTCATTTTTGCAAGCGCTAGTGCACGGCCTTCTATTTTGCCTGCGGTATATGCGTCCTTGCTAAAGCGTTGTACCTTTGAAAACGCGGCCTTTAGGTTAGCAAGTTCTTCTGCGGTTTCTTGTGGTTTTTTAACACCTGCCGCCGCCTCTATTGCCTTTTTTGCGCCTTCATTACCACCGAACGGTAGCTTAACAGCGCCAGCCTCGCTGTTCATAACATGATTAAAATAACGCTTTGCCTCGTTCCATATAGTTCTCAATTGGTTTGATATTGTTTCGCCGAAATCTTTAATCATTTCCTTTGACCATTCGGCAAACGAGCTGAACCCTTTGCTTATTTTATTTGCGCCAATAATGGCATAGTCTATTGCGTCGTCAATTGGGAAGCCAGATAGTGTCCTTATACCTTTATTGCGCTCTTTAATACGCTCTGCGGCGGCATCTGCTGCTTTTTGTAAATAGTTTGGCCGGTCTGCTTTGTCGGCTGGTAATGGATCAACCTTAATTTCTGTGGCTTTCGGAGAGGTTTTCCTTGCCGATTCTATTGCGTTGATTGCCGCGTCAATGTCTTCTTCGCTTTTTAAATTTGTTGCGACAAACTCTGAAACGATTTTATCCGCGTCTGCGGATGTTTTGGCATCATACACCTGCCGTCCAACATCAATAAGTTTTTTGACAATGTCAGGCTGTGCTGCTTCTGCCTCCACTGAAGTTGTTTGTTCTGCCGGTTGTTTCCCCATAGCGGCCTCAATAGCCTGCTTTGCCAATCCTTCAGTTTCTTCACCAGACTGTGTATACCATCGGCCATCTTCGCCAATCATCGCAAAACCAGATTTGTTATAAATAACATCATTTTTTTGCTCCGGCGATAATATACCGAAACCAGACGTGTGGCTCAGTTTCCTTTTTGATTCGGCCTCCCATTTCTTAACGTCAGACTTAGAGAATACCTGTATTGGTTGTCCTGTTTTTGCGTCCCACAATACAGCTTCAGGCGGGTCTTCTGCGGAGATATTTAATTTTGCTGGTGCTTCTGGAGTCTCGCCTCGAACATCGCGAACTGGTTCACCCGGCGGCGGAAGTCTCTCCGGCGTTCCTCTTCCGGGCTCAGCTTCTCCACCCATATCGGCCTGTCCTCGTACTTCGGCAGAAATGGGTGCAACGGGGGTAGTTCCTCTTTGTTTTCCATAAGGGGGTTCTCCACTCTGTAATATATCGCTTTTACCGGCCTCTGTCAACACCACTTCTTCTTGTGGTGTTACTACTTTCCCAACACCACCAGTAGGGATCGGCTCTAACCCTGCTTCCGAGCGCTTAACGTTTTCTGCATTTTTTCTGCTTAACGGATTAACCCCTATTTCTATTCCGCCACTCTTGCTAGTTATTATGTCTTCAGGACTTGGTTCCGCGAGTTCCCAGCTAGATACGCCTTTCTCCCGTAAGTCTTTTTCGTGCACTTTCTTCAGGTTTTCTCTTTGTGCCGCGAATAGCTCTTCTGCCCTTTCAGGGTCTATTTTGTCGGTAATTTCACCTGTTTTTTGGTTTATGAAATACCGCGCCATCTTCTGCGCGTATTCTTCGACCTTCTTTTCGTCGGGCGGCTTTAACACATCAGCCGCGCCACCCTTTATTTGTGTCACTTGCTTAGGTATGTCGTTGAGAGAAAAGGCAATAGATGTACCAACGTTTATCAGGAAATTAGTAACGTTTTGTTCGTTCTCCCAAAACTCCGGCGTAAAGGCATTTTTGTTGAGCAATAACGCATCGCCTATTGTTTGTACCGCCGCGTCTGTTACCGTCTGGTATATTGGCTGCATTGCCCCCTTTGGCAACATTGTTTCTGGGCCAGCACCTATTGCCGAGACAGCTACGCCGACGGCGGTTTCCTTTATCGCGTCAGCGATTCTCTTTGGGTCACCGGAAAGCAAATCATCTTTGTGGCGTATAAGGGATGTTCCAGCAACGGCTGTCCCGCGAGTAGCTGCATCAAAAGCCCATTGGCCAAAACGCTCGCCTTGCGTCATGGCATTTGTGGCTTTACCGACTTGTGCTAATTTCGCCATTGCTGGTATTTTCATAAAGGCATCGCGCACAAACCCGCCAGTAACTAACGCAGAACCAATCCCGCCAAGAACACTACCTGCTATTGCAGTACCCTTATTTTCTGCCTGCGCTTCTTTTTGCGCCTCTGTAAGTTCTGAGCCAAGGCCAAGCGTAAGTGCCTCCGAAAAGCTGCTTAACCAAGCCGCAGGCTTCCCAAGCGCCTTCTGTAGGCGATAGTACGCAAGTGCGCTCCGGTCTGCATCGCTAGTAATATTCATTTCACGGCCATGAAGCTCTTTTGCGCGTTTCGATAACCGCTCAAGATATTCGCCACGCTTCATCATCTCAGCGTGTAGTTGATCGCGTAACTCACGGAAAGATGGACTCTTTGCTTTCCCAGTCTCTACCTTCATACTCGGCTTACTGTCGATAGCCTGCGCTGGCTGTTCTGGCGTTCCAGGTTGCGCTACGGCCACTGGCTCTTCCATCTTTGGCATTGCTGGCGCAACATCTGTCATCTTCGCAGGCTCTGGCGCTTGTTTGTCTGGCAACTCATCGAGATTAAGCGACAACATCTCAAGTTTTTTTAGTGTCTGTTGCCGCGTCTCCTCGTCTAGTTTAGCCTTGCGCATAAGTATATCTTGCCGATAGCTTTCAGCAGTCCGCCCGCCAGTTGTCCCTGGAACATTCAGCCCATATTTTTCATAAGCCCCAGGGCCCTTAAAATATGCGGTTAATGCGGCTTCTGTACTGCCATAGGCATCAAGTAGCTGTTTTAGATATTTTGTCCCACCAAGGATGTTTTCACGGGCGTTATATGGGTTTACGCCAAGCTCCCTTGCTGTGCTGCGAAGTAGCTGCATAGGGCCGTATGCAGATGATCCAGGCGCATCCAAAAGCCGCCCGCCAGCCGATTCGTGTTCTATTATTGCGCGGATCAGGTTCTGGTCTACGCCGGTCTTTTGGCTTGCTTCTTGAACATAAGGCTCAAGCTCTGGCAATACTGATGTGTCGCTATAACGATGTGTTGTGCTCTTTTTGTCTGGTATCTTAGATAGATCAACCTGAGAAAAATCTAACACAGAAGCGCCGCTGGTGCGCGGCTCTGGTTGTGTCTTGTCCGGCAAAACAGACAAATCAATGCTTGAGAAGTTCATTACCGCCCCGGCATTTGTGGCTTTTGCATCTGCTTTTTAACAAACTCAATAGTCTCTGGCGTTACTAACTTACCGTTTTCGTCAAGCCATTTAGCGATTGCCTGGTCTTCTGCTGATAGCCCGCCTACGGCGGCACTGCCTGTGTATGCAGCACTATCGCCTGTCGTGACAATACCATTATTTTTATTGACAACCTCACGTGCAATATCTTCATCAACACCACTACTAACAAGTATCTTAACTTGCCATTCCGGGTCACCCCAATACTGTTCTTTCCCTTTTGGGTAAAAACTATCAAACACCTCTTGCGCTTCGTCTAACCTTATCTGGCGGTCAGTAATAATTTCTGTCTTTGCCGTTACATCGCCGCGGCCAGCGGCAGACTTTAGGTGCGCCTTATATTTTATGTCCGCTTCCCTTGCCGCCTTTTCTGCGTCGCGGACATCTCTTTCAGCAAACTCTACTTGTTTCAAAACATAATCTTTGAAGCCTTCCACCCCGCCAGTATTTAATATCGTCTGTAAGTATGTGTGCTCACGGTCAGAAAGCTCCGACTTTAAAATCGCGGTCATTATTGAATTGGCATCTTTGGGTTTTAGTGCCTGTTGATACAGGTTGTCATAAGCACGCTTACGCCACTTCGCTTGTTCGAGATTGGTATCGGCCTCAATTTTTAGTTTCCGCCCATACTCAACCTGCGGGCTAACTGGCGGTTCTTTTTGTTCAGCAGATTCACGCTCCAGCTTGCCAATTTCTGCCCTCAGCTTTTGTGCTTGTAGGCCTGTCAACGGGTCTTCCTGTTTTGGAATATAATCTATCCCAGCTTTTTTATATATTTCCACGGGGACATTTGGCCCACCAAACAATACACCAGTTTGTGTCGCCGTTTGCGGGTCACGCGTTCTCATAAACTCACCAACTTGAGCCACTTGCTGGCGCTCACGTGTTTTTTCAAACTGTTCCCCTATAACAGTTGGGTCAGAACCAGTTTCTATAAGCTGGAATGCTGTTTCTCCATCTACACCATATTGCCGCATAATTTGGGAAGCTATTGAACTAACAAACCTGTTTAGGTCATCAGCTTTTGCTTTTAATTCTTCTGCCGACAACTCGCCGGTAATCTTGCCGATTCTCTTATCGACCGCCTCTTGTGCGTTTGCAACGCCAAGCGCCTTAAATATTGATTTTCCTTCTTTGTTTTGTGATATTTTTTCAGCTATATTTAGAGCATTAACAGCCTTGTCCTTTAATTCGTTCGCTTGCGCCAAAACCTTTGCGTCGGCCTTCTTGGCCTTAACGGTTTCACCAATAGCACTTGAAAGGCCACTAGCAATTCCCGCCATACCTTCCTGAAGCTGTTGGACAAAATTGCGTCGAGATTCTATAAGCGCTTTGTTGTACGAGGCTGGGTCATATCCGTATTGCTGGAGACTGCCGACTGTTGCCATGTTATGCTCCGAATCTTGAAGCTATAAGTTGCTTCATTTGAACGTCGTTTCCAAGCGTTCTGTCTATTACGTTTACTTGCCGCGCAAGCGCCTGTTTTCTCTTTTCCATATCAAACATCTCCGCTTGCCGCCGCTCGTTTGCTTTGGCAATTTTCATCTGTTCGTTGTATTGCTTTCTGGTAAGCCCGAACTCAGCGCCCCATTTTTGTCTTGCAAAGTTAAACCCATGTTCCTGTAGTCCCATGCCGCGCTCTGACATAAGGTTTTCAAATCTTTGCTGTTGTAGTGCGTACCCTTGTGCTTCTTTAGCAAGGGCAATATCCTCTCGCCGCCAACGCTCAAGCTGTTGTCTTTCTTGCCCAAACGTCAACCACGCTACCGCAGTATTGAACGTCGATGCACCCGCCTGTGCATACCCACTACCAACTGCAACGGCTTCTACGCTCATATTTTATCTCCAGTCATATATTGGCTAAATAGTCCTTCCTGTCGGAGTCACGTTTTTTCCAGCAGTTGCACTGTTTTGCCCATTAAACTCAACCGCACGGCTATTTGTTATTTTTAATTCTCCGCTTTTACCAGTACTCATGTTTGTAACAGTGTACTTGCTATGATCATATCCACCATGGTCTATGTTTTTCCTCTCGCCGACCCAGTATAATTGTTCATCAATAATAACATAGGCCTTACCATCAGGCGGAATCCCATCTATATACCAGAAATTACTCCCCCAGCCTCTATCATCGGTAGGTTTGACAAGCGTATTTAGATTTGCTGTTGTAGATTTAAAAGTGACCGCCCCTTTAATTATATTTGCAACGTCCTTGTTTTCTAATACAATTTTATAGGGGATTTTTGAAGAATCTTCTCTCGCCAGCGCTGTAATTTTGTCAACTGCTAATTTATAATACGGGCTTTCCTTATCAGCCAGAACATACTTGGTCACATTCCAGTCAGCGCCGAATGGGTCATACGCAGAAGACGCAACCTTTGATGGGTCTGGTGTAGTATTATTCCACGTATCAAACGGAATATCACCAACAAGTTTTCCGCCTGTTTCCTTCAAATATTGCACTATACGTTCCCTGCTTGCGTTAGGATAAGCCAACATAGCCGCCGCGACATCATCATTGTTGTTCACATCATATACTCTCTCTGTCTTGCTAAACTTACTCCACTGTTGCTCAGTCGGCAGCTTCCCGTTTGCTTCTATATATTGCCGCAAGCCGTTCTCCGTTAGGTTATATATGTCTTGGTATTTTTCGCCCATCACATACATTGCTGATTCAATTTCATCCGTTGTCCACTTCCTATCTGTGGCGCTCCACGATAACCACTCGTCTTCGTCTTTCGGCGGGCGACCATACTTTTCTTCAAAGGCAGCATACGCCTCTCTGTTAAGGTCTATCCCTTCATATTTTTGGTCAAATGTTTCATAGCCATCTGTGGAACTAACTGAAGAATCTCCTGATGCTGAAGAATCCACGGGAGTACCGGTAATAGCATCAGCCAAATAAAGATTCCCGTCTTTGTCGGTAGCTATTTTAAACCCAGGCATAGAGCTTGCCATCGCAAAAGTCGGAAATACTACCTCATCGTAAAACGCTTTTGTCGGTTTTCCATTTTCGTCTTTATATACGCCGGGGCCTAAATCAAGCGCCCCTGTATAATACGGCATCCGCTTCATGGTGTTTATGGCCGCCATCTCCGCAGAAGTACCAAGCCCACCAACAACAGAATCAGCCCATGATTCAAAACTACCTGGAGAGCCGTGCGCGTTCCACATCCGTTTTAGATATGGGATTGCCTCTTGGTCATTGCGCCAGTTGTAATTGGGGTCTTGAATTAGTTTGGTTGATATATATCCTGTTGCAGCACTTGACGCAATAGCCCTTTCGCGTTCTTCAGCCTCAACCTTTGCCGTATCCATGCTCTGCAGCACAGAGCCTTGTGTTATTAAGTCCCTTTGTGCTCTTTCTGCCCTTTCTGCTTCTGATATTGCGAGGTCTTTGGCTACGTCACCACGTGTAATGTCTTGCGAGCGCAACGCCTGCTGTGTCAGAGCGGCCATCGTTTCTGGCGATACGCCGCTGCTAAGCCACTGCTGTTGTGCCGTGCTGAGCTGTCCTGCCTGTGAACCGGCCATATAGTCTTGGCTGCGCTCACGCGCAAGCCGCGCGACTTCGCTGTCACCTTCAGCGACTTTCCGCAAGCCCTCATAGCCCTGCT
>Ga0209101_1002852_pt1 | contig 10894 bp, 6 predicted proteins | sample ConPoolayeCmetaG_FD_185481 | JGI IMG/M metagenome (GOLD analysis project Ga0209101, IMG submission 185481) | Hot spring microbial mat communities from California, USA to study Microbial Dark Matter (Phase II) - Cone Pool mat layer C metaG... ... | reverse complement strand
GGATTAGGGGGCTTAGGGTCAAGCGACGGGACGGGCGATACGCCCGGGGCCGGCGGGGGACTCGGTGAAGGACTCGGCGGACGCGGGCAAGGTTCCCGAAAGGCCCTCGCGGGGGTCAGCGGCGGGACCGGTCCCTCCGAAAGGGCCGTGGCCGGAGGTCTCAACTGGCTCGCCCGGCATCAAGCCCCCGCTGGAAACTGGTCGCTCCAGCACGCCAAATACTGCAAGGGCGGATCGTGCAGCGGACCGGGCGATATTAGCCATGATGCCGGAGCGACCGCCCTGGTTTTGTTGGCCTTTCTTGGGGCGGGCGAGACACACAAGGGCAACGGCCCTTACCGGTCGCGGGTACAAAAGGGCATCTCTTGGCTCATCAAGCATCAGAACCCGCGGACCGGCGACCTCTCGGCCGGCGCCCCGCAACCGATGTACTCCCACGGCCTGGCCACCCTCGCCCTCTGCGAAGCCTACGCCATGACGCGCGACAAGAACATCGGCGAGGCGGCCGACAAGGCCGTGCGGTTTATCGAGCGGGCCCAGAACGAAGCCACCGGCGGTTGGCGCTATCAACCGGGCGAGGATGGCGATACGTCGGTCCTGGGTTGGCAGGTGATGGCGCTGAAGAGCGCTCAAATGGCCGGCATCGGCGTCAACTCGTTGGCCTTCGAGGGAGCGCGAAAATTTCTGGCCTCGGTGGCGGAGGGAAAACATCGTGGCCTGTACAAGTACCGCCCTTACGACCAGCATGGGATCAAGCCCTCGATGACCGCCGTGGGTATGCTCTGCCAGCAATACATCGGCATCGCCCGCGACGACCCTTCCATGGTCGAGGGCAGGGAGTTTCTGCTGGCTAATCTGCCCGACGCGAACTTGAATCGCGACATCTACTACTGGTATTACGCCACGCTGGTGATGCACAATTTCATGGGTCCGGAATGGGACCGATGGAACCGGCCCATGCGGCGCACGCTGATCGACACCCAGTGCAAGGGCGGTTGCGCCGAAGGGAGTTGGGACCCGCACCAGCCGAGCGTGGACACCTGGGCCCGTGCTGGCCGTGTCTACGTGACGGCGATGAGCGTTCTCACGCTGGAGGTTTATTACCGCTACTTGCCGTTGTTCAAGATCAATCAGGGCGCCGAGCCGTTGCAGCCGCCCGACAAAATGAGTGTGGCGGTCGGACTCCCCGTCGCCCCCGATCCCCCGAAACAGACGCAATAGCTCTCAACGGCTTCAATAGCTGTCAATGGCTTGTTGCCTTACCATGCTCTCCCGGGCCAACTCATGCGGGATTGGCGCCCTCAGTGGCCAAGACGCCAAAAGCCATGGGGATCGCTGCTCATTACACAGACCCGAGTAGGTGGTCATTCCGGTCTGCTTTGGGGGTGCGGTTGACAATCTTGGCGGGGGTCGTAGGATGAAAGTGCTTCGCGAACGCAAATGCCCAGCCTTTTGAACGGCTGCCACACCGAGTTCTCGTCCCAAAATGACCCAAATTGAGCAGGCCCGTGCCAACATCATCTCCCCCGAAATGGAGGCGGTTGCCCAGTCCGAGCGATTGCCGCCGGAGTTGGTGCGGAGTGAGGTAGCCCGAGGGCGGATGGTTATCCCGGCCAATAAGGTCCACCTCCGCAAGGGCCTGCGACCGATAGGCATCGGCATCGCCGCGCGGACCAAGATCAACGCCAATCTGGGCAACTCGCCGGTCACCAGCGACAGCGATTGCGAGTTCAAGAAGGTTCGAGCGGCCGTGTTTTATGGGGCCGACACGGTGATGGACCTCTCGACTGGCCCAGACATCGAGATGATCCGTCAGCGGATCATCGACTCGGTCGACGTGCCGGTGGGGACCGTGCCGATCTACCAGGTGGCCGAGCAGCTTGACGACATCGCCGATATGCGGCCGAAAGACTTCTTGGACGTCGTCGAGCGGCAAGCCCGGCAGGGCGTGGACTACATGACCATCCACTGCGCGTTATTGCGGGAGCACTTGCCGTTGGCCGAAAAACGGGTGACGGGCATCGTCAGCCGTGGCGGCTCGCTGGTGGCCAGGTGGATGGCGGCGCACCGTGAACAAAATCCGTTCTACACCCATTTCGACGAACTCTGCGAGATCCTGCACGACTACGATGTCACGTGGAGTCTTGGCGACGGACTGCGTCCGGGATCCATCGCCGACGCCAGCGACGAGGCCCAATTCGCCGAACTGAAGGTCATGGGCGAGTTGACCCTCCGCGCTTGGGAGCGGAATTGCCAAGTGATGATCGAAGGGCCAGGCCACGTGCCCATGGATCAGATCGAAATGAACGTCCGCCGTCAGATGGAATGGTGCCATGAGGCCCCGTTCTATCTGCTAGGCCCGTTGGTGACCGACATCGCTCCCGGCTACGACCATATTACCGGCGCAATCGGGTCGGCGCTGGCGGCGTGGCATGGGGCATCGATGCTCTGCTACGTCACGCCCAAAGAGCACCTCGGCTTGCCCAACCTCGACGACGTCCGCGCCGGGGTGATCGCCTTCAAGATTGCCGCCCACGCCGCCGACCTGGCTCGCCGCCGACCCGGCGCCCACGATCGCGACGAGGCCCTTTCCCGTGCCCGTTTCGCCTTCGACTGGGACGAGCAGTTCCGCCTTGCGCTCGATCCCGAGGCCGCCCGACGCATGCGCGAAGAATCCCTTCCCGCCGCCCAAGGCGCCGACGCGCGTTATTGCAGCATGTGCGGGCCGAAATTCTGCTCCATGCGAGCCAACGAAGAGCTACGCTGCGCGGCCCGCGCCGAACGCGCCAGTTGACCCGTTTCCGCGGGCTTCATTGTCTTGGGGAGGTCCAGCGCTGCTCTCGACGCGACTCGAATCGCTCCTCATCGCAGATGGGCTTTCTGAGCGAAACGTTCGCCATTTTTCCAAAAGTAATTTGAAATGTCTGGGCAAGTTGGGCAAGCGGAAGGGTCTTGCGTGCCCTGAAAAACATTGAGGGGTGTTAAAAGCTGGCGGCGGTTGGCGAAACCTGATACCGTACGGTGTTTTCTGGCACGCGAAATTGGCACAATTCAAGCTCAAGCAACTACCACCAAATGACCGTCTCGACGAACGAGCATCGCGGAAGGAGGAGGCAATGCGAATCGGGTTAAATCAGGGCGCGATCCTCAGGTTGGCCGCGGTCAGTCTGATAGTCGGTTGGATCGCGGTGTGCGTCCCAAATGTGGCCGATAGCGCGGCGGCCCCGCAACCCTCGCCGGATGAATCGGGCATCGTCCACACGGTGACGGCATCGGTCGAGTACTCGACGGATCGAACAACCGGCAAGCCGGTGATGCTCGTGCCCGGCGAGTTCAAAGTGCCCGAGGGTTTCGTTGCCGGACAGTTCCGCTACCGTTGGGCCGATCGGAAGACTGGCCGCGAAAGCAATCGGATCACCGCCACCACGGTCTATTCGATCACGCAGCGCCGATACATGTCGGAGCTGAAAGACAACCCCAACGCCACGCTTCCGCCGGGCGACTACAAGTTGGTTGTCGGCGGTTTGCCCGGGGCGATCGGCAACCTCACTTATCGCTTGATGCCGCGGGCCGACTCGCCCGGCCCGTCGGGGCAAGCCGGCGATCGGATCATCGACGTCGAAACCTGGACGACAAAACCGTTGGAGGACGGCTACCACCCGAAGTTCAAGGCCACCTATGTCATTCGCCAAGGGCAGGTGACCGGTTCCATCGACCACCTTGTCGAACCCCCGAAATACGGCCATGGAATCACTTGCGATCCGCTGCCATACAAGGGAACCTTCACCGGGCGGATCGAGGGCAACGTGATTACGGGCAAGTGGGAAGAAGAGGTCTTGCCGCACAAGATGCGGTATCCGACCCCGCAGGGCACCAATAACCCGCCGTACGATCGAACGGCTTCATGGACCGTGAAGTACGAAATCCGCCTGACGCTTCATCCCGACGGCACGGTCTCTCAAACCTCGAAGGGGCAAGGGGAAATGCGTTATACCTGGGGCCCGACCGCGTGGCCCGAAGAGCTGAGAAACAAGAACGAGTCGCACCGCTTCGACTTCGAGATTCCCAGCAAGGATAGTCCCGACCCGCTCACCGGCCGATGGAAGGAGCGCCCCGCCGGGCGTTCGGCCGCCACTGGCGAAAAACCCCGTTGATCCGCGAAGGAAGCCAAGCGGCTTTTCGCCGGCCTTTCAGCGGTCGAGAGCGGCATCGCGTCGGCAAGGGTCGATGCACCGTTGTTTAAAGCGCGAACGCCGTTTACGCCGCCCGGCGCAAGTCCTATAACAAGTGATGAACACGCAGCCGGATTGGCGATCGTCGTCGCGTTGTCGGCGATCGCCAGCCGCGGCACCCGCTATTGTCCGATCGGGCTGGGCTTCAGCCAACCTATTCGTCGAGGAGCACCACCATGCGAACGTCTTGGCGAGTTGCGGCGGTTGTCGGAATGTGGATCCCGGTAGTCTCGGCGTTGGCCTGGGGCGGCGAGCCGTCGGCCGGCGGCAACAAGCCGAAGTTCTCGCCCGCCCAGCTTGCGGCCATCGATGCCTTGTATGAGTACGGCGGCATCGCGATTGGGCTGGACGAGGATCGGCCGGGCACGCCCGTGGTTTCGGTGGATTTCGCCGCTCATCCCGAGTTCCGCGACGAGTGGCTCGAACACCTCCGCGTGTTTCCCGAGTTGGCCGTCGTTCGGCTATCAGGCACCAGCGTCAGCGATGCGGGACTCGATCATCTGCTCCAACTGCCTCAAATGAGCGACTTGTCGCTCGGGCAAACGCGAATCACCGATGCCGGCCTGGCCAAGCTCGCGCGTTTGAAGCACCTCAGGCGGCTCGATCTGTCGGGCACGCGGGTTTCCGCGCAGGCGGTGGCCGAGTTGCGCAAGGCGCGGCCGCAACTGAAGATCGTCGCCGAAGAGAAGGAAAAGCCGGTGGATCAAGCCGGCCCGCAAGAGGCGGCACCAGCGAAACCTGCGAGCGTTCCTCCGCCCGTCGCCGGCGGCGAAACCGTCAAACGATTCACGGCGAAACAAATCAAGCAGTGGCGCGAGCGCGCGGCAAAGATCGGCGCGATTCCCGAAGGCACGCCCGAGGGCTGGTCCAAAAGCCGCGTCGATCCGAAGAAGGTGCTCGACGTGTTCCCCAACCTGCGGCTTCGAAAGGGATACGCGCTGCGGGCGTATGTCTATCGGTCGGACGGGAACTCCAGCGGCTTTGTTTGGGCGTTGCCGGAAGACGCCGGGTATCCAGCGCCGGCCGACTGCCCGCGGCTGGAATCGCACTTCCTCAAGCCGCCCAAGCCGTTCGACGCGTTGGACGACGTGATGGAGGCGATCGACGGCGACGACTTGCCCGAGGCCTATTTGCAGGCCTCGATCTTTCGCCGCGAGATCCGCGAATTCGGCGCCGGCTGGCATGGCGTGCGCTGGGGGTTCTTCACCGTGCTCGACGCGAACCCCTGGGACCGCGCCGCGGCCAAGGGCGACGATTCGCCGCTGTCTCGCCCGCGGAGCAAGCCGCAACAGTGGAAATGGATGGCCCCAAAACCGACCCAATGGAGTCCCGAGGTCCGCATCGAGCGCGATCGCGCCGTGGTCACGTTCTACAGCTACACGCCGCTGGTCGGCCATCAGGACGACAACAAGATCGAGAAAGAGCGGATTCTTCTCCATACCGACACCTATCGCCGCGGCAAGTTCCGCCCGCTCGTGCTCGAAAAGAAGCTGGCCGAAGGGCCCGACGCCATCAGCCCATAGTCTTTGCTTGCTGGGCGAGGAAGCGAGCGGAACAAAGACCGGCGAAAAGACCGGAAGGCCCCGGCGTGATCAGCACCCGTTGGCGGCCGCGACCCGAACGAACCGGCGTGCGAATTCAAGGAATCCGAAAGCCGCAGGATGCATCTGTTTCTAAAACGCGATAAGCAAGCGCTCCGGGTAATAAACACGAAAAATACCGGTTTGGTGATGGGGCGCACGACACGCTTTGCGCGACCGGTGTACCGCGTAGCGCAAAGCGTGTCGTGCGCCGCATTCAGCCGATTTGTTGCCTGGTCTTAAATTATGCCCATTTTTGAATCCGGTATCCGTCCGGATCCTTCCCTCTGAGCCGCCGCCAGAGGACTTGCAGGGTCGGAATATTGATCGTCACGATAAAGAGCTTGCGCAGGACATCTGCAGGGCAAGCCAACGGCCGGACGCCATGCCAAGAGTGTTCGGTGCGCATGAACAAGAGGCTCCCGTTGCCCCGGGGATCCACGCAAACGCTCACGTCAAGGTCGTCGAATCCTGGGCCACTATGGGCAGGCCACTTGCCATGGTCGTCCAGCAGGAGAATTTGACCGCCCCAAGAATCCTCCCAATCCTCGTGGGTATTGAGGTAAAAGAGGTGCGTGCCCAGCTTACGTCGAGCATCACAGTGGGGGGGAACAGCGGAGCCCTGCCACGCAAAATACCACTCCATAGTTAGAATGACGGTCTTCCGTATCGGCAGGCCGAACATCCGCCGAATCCACATTCGATAGGTAGAACCCTGCAGTTCCTCGATGAACTCCTTCCAGGCAGAGGGAATCGGCAAACCCGGGCGATAGTGCAACAAATACCGATCCTGATATCCCTGGCCGAAGGCCCGCTTCTTCCCTACATGTTTCTCGAACAACGAGAGATCCGGCAAGGCTTCTCGGAGAAGAGCGTATCCTTCTGAGGTCAACGTCCCTTCCAAATTGACCCAGGGATAGGGCTGCTGAGATCGGAAGGTTTGCGGACAGGCCTTCTCAAGACAGCTGTAATTCAAATAGACCATGTGTACCCTCTCTGATACCAGCCAGTTCCATTGTAAACATGCGGTTAGCCCGTGTTCCTGCTATCCCAACGTCAAACGCGGCTTGAGCTTGCGGAATGCGGATGCTGCAAAGAATGGGTAAACCTCGCCACAACTCACTCGCACACATACGTTTGCAAGCACACTACACGGGATAACCGAATATTTACGTTCCATTCGCCTGCTTTAGGTAGTTCTCGCGCGATAGTATCCCGACGGAATGGCTCCCCATCAGAAGTTTTGACAATAGCAAAAAGGTCTGCCGCAGAGCAAGACTAGTGTGGTGGAGATAATACCATCCCAGACGCGGGGTATACGGCGCTGGGGTGAGCGGGTAGGCGCATGGGCAGCAGTCCCGGCGGTTGCCCACCGAAGCTCGTACTGATCCGAACGCGCGCAACCAACGCACTCGGTTCCTCAAGGAACCCGTTCGATTTGCGACGCGCCCCCCTTTTTTCTGTAATTCGTCGACAAAAGACAAAGGGGAGTTTGCCACCCCAAGGAGGGGGTCGCGCGGCGAACAGAACGACTTGCGCCGCATTTGTCGATGAAAACAGGGACTTGCGGCTTGCGTTGATCGTGAATCCATCGGCGCGGAGTGCCCACTCCAGAAATCCGACATATCCTTCCAATGGGGTGGCTGCTGGGACTTTTTTGATTTGGGAAGGCCGTTGCCTCGGTCCCGTAGCCCTTTCCACCCAAAACATGACGGCAACATCGAACAACTGCTCAATTTTGCCCATTTTGCCAACCGATGGATAACGAGGCGGGCCACGCGCCTCGCGGGGGTCGGTTGCGCGCCGAGGTTGCACCATGGGACGCATTCAAAGCACCGTCGGACTCGTCAGCGGCATCGACTACGGGAAGATTGTCGACCAGCTCGTGGCGTTGTCCCGACGCCCCATCGAGCAACTGACGAACCGCAATGAAACGCTGAAAAAACAGCAGGTGGCCGTCACCGAGCTGTCGGCCTACCTGCTTGCGGTGCGCTACGCCTCGGACAACCTGGCGAAAACCGAGGTCTATCAGAAGAGCAAGGTTTCCACCAGCAACGAAGCCGCCCTGCTAGCCACGGTGAATGGCAACCCGGTCGCGGGCTACTACCAATTCACCCCGATGCGCACCGCGCAACAGCAGCAGTTTCTCAGCGCGGGCCTGCGGAGCAACACCAGCCCGATCGGGACCGGCACGCTGACCCTTCGCTTCGGGGACCACGTGGAACGAGCCGCCGAGTTGGATGGGTTGAACGGGGGCCAGGGCGTCCGCCGCGGCAAAATCCGCATTACCGACCGCGGCGGCGCAAGCACGGAGATCGATCTCACGGCCGCGCAAACGATCGACGACGTGCTCGACGCGATCAACAGCGCCTCGGGCATCAACGTCACGGCCAGCACGCGGGGAGGCTCGATCCGGTTGACCGATCACACGGGCCAGACGGCGTCGAACTTGAAGGTGCAGGAAGTCGGCCGAGGAACGACGGCGGCCTCGCTGGGGCTGGCTGGAATCGACGTGGCGGCGAGCGTGGCCGACGGCGCCGACGTGCTCCAGCTCTCGGCCGACACCCCGCTCTCCCAATTGAACGACGGGCGCGGCGTGCGCCTGTCCACCGTCCTGGCCGACATCGCCTTCACCCTCCGCGACGGCACGAATGGCTCCATCGATTTCTCTCCGTTGGGCTCGGAAGGCGAGAAGCCGCCGCGGGAAACGACCGTCGGCGATTTGCTTCAGGTCATCAACGCCGCGGCGCCCGGCAAGCTCAAGGCCGAAATCGGCCCCGACGGAAAAAGGCTCGTCGTCACCGATCTCACCGCCGGGGAAGGCACGTTTTCGCTTCAATCCTTGTATGGCATCCCGACGCTGGCCGACCTTGGCCTCGACACCGGCGCGGTGGGCGGGGTTGTCACCGGTCGCGCCGTGCTCGGAGGCTTAAGGACGGTGCTGTTGTCGGGACTCAACGGCGGCAAGGGACCAGGTTCGCTAGGGCAGCTTCAGTTGACCAACCGCAATGGGGTTTCGACCGTGGTCAACCTTTCCACGGCCGAGACGCTGGAAGACGTGGTCGCCGCCATCCAGGCGGCGGGGGCGGGAATCTCCGCTCGCGTCAACGACGCCAAAAACGGGATTCTGCTAACCGACACGACCGGCGGTTCGGCCAGCCCCATGATCGTCGCCGACGCCGACGGGTCGGGCACGGCCGCCAAACTCAAGATCGCGGCCAATACCACCTCGGGGATCGTCAATAGCGGCGACCTTCGCCTTCAGGTTATTTCCGAAAACACGCGGCTGAGCGACCTCAACGGCGGCGCCGGCGTGGCCCTCGGCAAATTCGCCATCACCTCCAGCGGCGGACAACGCGCGGAGATCGACCTGGCCAAGAACAACGCCCAAACCGTCGGCGACGTGATCAAGCTGATCAATCAGTTCAGCGGCACGACCTTGGCCAAGATCAACGACACCGGAGACGGCATCCTGCTGGTTGACCTCGAACATGGCAGCGGCGTCTTTAAGGTCTCCGAGGTCAATTCGACCACGGCGGCCGACCTGGGGCTGAACCGCGCGGCAATCACCGGCAACTACGGCGGCTCGCCCTCGAACCTCATCGACGGCGCCACGACCTACACGATCCAGCTCACCGCCCATGACACGCTCGAATCCCTGAAGAACAAGATCGCCTCGTCGGGAATGAAGATCACGGCCAGCGTGCTCGACGACGGTTCCAGCCGGCCCTATCACCTGGCATTGACGAGCCAACGGTCGGGGAGACTGGGACAGTTCATCGTCGATGCCTCGCAAATCAGCGCCCTGGCGTTTGCCGAGACGGCGCGGGGACGCGACGCGTTGTTGGCGGCCGGGGGAAGCAACGCCAGCCTGCTGCTGGCCTCGCCGACGAACCAATTCAAGACCGCTTTGCCTGGCGTGGTCCTCGAGGTCCGCCAGCCCTCGTCCTCGCCCGTCGGCGTTGCCGTCGAAAGCAGCGACGCCGACGTGCTCGGCAGCGCCCAGGCCATGGTCGACAACTACAACCGGTTCCGGCAGAAATACAATGAATACACGAAATACGACGCCCTGACCAACCAGGGGGGCCTTCTGTTCGGCGACGCGGCCGCCCTGCGCATGGACAACGATTTCGCCGCGCTGTTCACCGGACGCTTGAATGGCGCGGGATCGTTGCAAACGCTTGGCAACGTCGGAATCCGGATGAAAAGCGACGGCACGCTCGAGCTGGATTCCGCCGCGCTGAAGGCCCGCTTCGCTTCCGACCCCAAGGCCGTGCGGGATTTCTTCGCCACCGCCGAAAAGGGATTCGCGGCGAGGCTTTCCGCTTTGATCGAGCGGGTGTCGGGCAAGGACGTGTCGATGCTGGCCCAGCGATTCAAGGCCCTCGACGCCACGATCAGCCGCAATCAAACCGCCATCGACGCCATGACGGCCCGTTTGACCCGCCATCGTGAACGATTGGAGGCCGACTTCCTCCGCGTCGAGACCGCCGTGGCCAAGATGCAAAACAGCCTGGCGATGCTCAACGCGATCCTTTCCGGCCAGGCCGCGCCGAACAAGAACACCGCGAACTCCAACGCCACGAAGCGCGAATAAGTAGTCGTATCCCAACCTCCTCGCAAAGCGAAAGGAACCACGGATGAACCTCCAGGCGAGAGAACGATATTGGACCGATCAGGTGACAACGGCTCCTCCCCAAAAGCTTTTCCTCATGCTGCTCGAAGGGGCAATCCGCTTCATCCATAAGGCCGAGCGCCATTGGGCGGCCAAGGAAGATGAACAGGCGCTCCAAGCCCTGATCCGGGCACAGGAAATCGTTGGCGAGATCCTGGCGGGATTCAAGCGAGATCTCGATCCCGAACTCGTCCGCCGGGTTGCGGGGGTCTATGGCTTCGTCCTGCGGAGCCTCGTGGAAGGGTCGATGCTCCACGATGCCGCCAAGCTGGCCGAAGCCCTGCGGATCCTGGAAATCGAACGCGAGACCTGGCGAGAGCTATGCCAAAAGATCGGTACGGAACAAACCGGATTCACTTCTGCCGCCCCCCCGCCTCCATCCCCAATCCCCATCAAAGCCTTCGATG
>Ga0209101_1002851_pt1 | contig 10901 bp, 4 predicted proteins | sample ConPoolayeCmetaG_FD_185481 | JGI IMG/M metagenome (GOLD analysis project Ga0209101, IMG submission 185481) | Hot spring microbial mat communities from California, USA to study Microbial Dark Matter (Phase II) - Cone Pool mat layer C metaG... ... | reverse complement strand
ACCCTTACCCTTCATGGGAGCCTCATCGCTGACGGGGCGAAGTGGGGAGGAACGTACGGCGGTGGCGGTTCGGGTGGAGGCATCTTCATCACATGCGGTTCCTTCACCGGCCCCTCGAGCGCGGTGGTTCGGGCCAAAGGCGGAAATGGAAACACCAGCGCCCAGTGCGGGGGCGGCGGCGGGGGGCGAATCGCCATTTGGGTCACCGGAGACGATGCCTTTTCGGGTAGCGTGATCGCTCCCGGCGGACTTGGCGGAAACGTGACCGGTTACGGCGTGCAAAACGGCGCGACCGGGACCGTGGTCAGAGGAATCGGCTACTATGTCCCGGGCATGCCGACCCTCAGCGTGAGCAGCGTGCCGACGGCGCATGGAACCAGTACACCATTCGCGCATGATACCTGCTACGTCTTCAGCGCTCCCCAGATCGTTACCAACACCGTTAACAGTCCCGCCGACGAATCGGGTGGTCAGCGGTTTGTGTTGTTGGGTTGGACCGCGACGACGGGCGCTGTCACCGTGGCGTCGGGCAGCACCACTCAGGCCGTCTTCACCGTCACTGGCGATACCGTTCAAACGTGGTTCTGGACCAACCAGTTCTATCTGGCGCTTTCGGCGGGCTCCGGCGGTTCGTTGGTTGAGGACAAGAGCGGTTGGTACACCAATGGGCTTTCTGTCCAGGTTCAGGCCCAGCCCGATGGGGGTTATCGTTTTGTTTCTTGGATCGGCGATGTTCCTCCGATCGAGGCGACAAACAATCCCCTGACGTTGACGATGAATCAAGCGCGCACAGTGCAAGCCTTATTTTCCCATGATGAAATGCCCATGGCTCGAACGTGGAATGGAAATGGTCTCTGGACCACGGCCTCGAACTGGACGCCTGCGGGCATTCCCGGTCCCCAGGATGATCTGACCGTCGCATCGGGCCGTCTGATCATTAATTCCCCGGTGTCGTCCAAATCGTTGACCATTCAAAGCGGTGCCCGGGTCGTTTTCACCAACTGGAACAGCACTCTCAGCGCGGAAGAGGTCACGCTGAATGCGGGGGCCACGGTGACCGTGGCCAACGCCTTCACGGATACCCAAATGTCGAACAATGTGTCGTTTGCTGTGTCGAATTTCACCCTCCAGGCGGGGAGCGTCATTGATGTGTCGGCCTTGGGGTACGCCGGAGGGACGCCGACGAACGAGGCCGGAAGCGGACCAGGCGGGGCAAGCGGACGGACGGCTGGCGGAAGTTATGGCGGCCCGGGCGGCAACGGTGTCAGCGGTGCCCGCTCGCCCTATGGAAGCGTCATCGAACCGATCGCCGCGGGAAGCGGCGGGGGTGGACATATCTCTCCAACCGGGTGGGGTGGTCATGGCGGGGGAGCGGTCCGGATCCTGGCCACGGGAACAGTCAGGCTCGACGGCACCATCCTGGCCAACGGCGGTGATTACTGGGGCACGTATGGGGGTGGCGGATCGGGTGGATCCATTTACATCACGGCCAACACCTTCGCTGGAACGAGCGGCGTTTTGCGGGCGGACGGCGGCAACGGAAACCTCAACAACACCGATCAGGTGGGCGGCGGTGGTGGTGGGCGGATCGCGTTGGTATGCAATCCCGCAGCCCAGGCCTCCGCCGGGGCTCCCTCGCTGCGGATCTCGGCGAATCGGGGCAATGCGAATCGAATGGGATCCGTCGGGACGGTATATTTGACAAGCGCCCTTTTGATGCCCACCGTCTTCATCAACGACGGAGGCGTTTTCTCAGGTTTTAACGTCTGGTCGGTCACCAATCCGGTGTTTTCTAACGCATGGATGACGCTTTCGGCTACCGATTTGACGGTGAGTGTCGCGGGCGATTTGGGAGTTCAGGGCGTGTCGCGGATCGAGCTTGGCGCCGGTCCCTCCCTGACGGTCAATGGCCATTTGTGGCTGCAAAAGGCTTCGAATCTGGTCTATGGCAGCCTGACCCTTAGCGATCCAGGACGGCTGGTGATGACCGGATTCAGCACAATCGCAATCAGCCAGAATGTGTCGCTCGGTTCAAATACCGAATGGTATATCACGGCCTCGGCAACCAACACGGTGGCGCCCACCACGGGGACGTTGGTGGCCATCGCCGGGACGTTGAGTCTCTCGAACAACGCATGGATCTATCCTCAATGCGCCACCAATGGAGACTATGTTGTTTTCAAAGCATCGGCCGTCCTGGTGGGAGCAACCAATAGCGGATTTAACGCCCAGGGCCGCGGATGGCCCGGATCACCGGCATTCAACACGGCGCCAGCCGAGTCGGCCCATGGCCCTGGCCGTGGCCGGTACCTCGGGGGCTCGAAAGGCGGGTCCGGCGGAGGGTATGGCGGCGTCGGCGGGGGCTACACGCTGACGGGAGTGGGGCCCACCTATAGTGGAACCTATGGGGATTCGAATGCCCCCGCCCTACCCGGAAGCGGCGGCGGGGGTGGCGATTATCCTGGAGGCGCCGGCGGGGGATTGATTTATATCGTGGCTGAGGAAACGGTGACTCTGAACGGGGTTCTCAATGCGGATGGCGGAGCCAATACGGCCAGTCAGTGGCAAGGCGGTGGATCCGGCGGCGGCATCTACATCCGCTGCCGGGTGTTCCGGGGAACTGGGGGGGTATTGCGAGCCAAGGGCGGCACCGGCGGGACGAATAATCAGACGGGCGCGGGCGGAGGAGGACGGATCGCCGTGTGGCGCGTTCGGGACGAATCCACGGCCATCACCACTAACGTGGACCCCGGCGACGGTGGAAATCTCAACGACAAAGCCGCCGGGACCGTTGTGTGGGGGACCCTACCCCCTCGGGGAACGGTGATTGTCATACGCTGAAAAAGGCCTAACGGAATGGAATAGAGATGATGAGGAGTAAATACCGACACGGGGCGGAGGCACTGGCGTGGCTTCGACGAGGTCGCCGGGCTGGTCGCGTTTCGTCATGGGATAGAACAGGACGCAATTTCGACTGGTGGACCATTCCGCCCGGCGAGGCGCGCGTGCTGGCCGATTTGCGCGGACCCGGTCAGATCACCCACATCTGGTTCGCTCAGCCGATGCATTTTCGCGAGGTCCTGCTGCGCATCACCTGGGACAATACTCCACGCCCGAGCGTGATGTGTCCGGTGGGCGATTTTTTCGGGTTAGGAAATGGGATCACCAACTCCTACCAGTCGGCTCTCTTCAGCGCCTCGACGCTATACAACAACACGATGGGCTATAACGCAAAGGGTCAGCCGCGTTTTATTGGCACGGCTCTCAACTGCTACGCGCCGATGCCGTTCCGCCAGCGCGCGGTCATCGAACTGATCAACGAGAGCGACGAGCCCCACCCGAAGTGGTTCTACATTGACTACGAGATCTTCGAAGACGGGTGGGACGATGAACTCGGTTATTTCCATGCCGAGTTCCGGCGTGCCAATCCCTTCGGCGGCTGGGGAGGCGACCTGGCGATCAACACGGAAGAGGTGAACATTCCCTGCAAGGAGCGGTTTGCCTGGGGAAACAACTACGTCATCCTGGACACGCGTGGCCGTGGCCAGTACATAGGATGCAATCTCAGCGTTGCCAACCTCTGCGGCGGCTGGTGGGGCGAGGGCGACGACATGATCTGGGTGGACGGCTACAAGTGGCCGCCGGATCTTCACGGCACCGGAAGCGAAGATTACTTCAACCAAGCCTGGGGCATGCAACCGAATGCCTTCTGGCGCAACGGCTCTTCTGTCTTCGAAGGGCATACCGGCGGATACCGATCCGTGGGCGGCTATCAGACTTGTTATGTCTTCCACTTGGAAAACCCAATCTATTTTCAGCGTGAGATCAAGGTGACGATCGAGGCGGGGCACGGCAACCATTTGCGGAACGACTACAGCAGTGTGGCCTATTGGTATGCCGCTGAGCCGACGCCGGTCCAGGATCCGCCTCCCGTGCGGCAACGCCGGCCTATCCTTCGTGATTCCAACGGAGTCTGGATTCTCGATCCTGAATCGCAATGCCCGGGACCCCAAGTCGAGTTGACACAGGAAATTCTGGACGCGTCGCCCGACGTGGCCGCTGCGCTGCGCGATATTCAGGTGGAATGGGACCTATCGACGAAGTCCCCGGAGACGGAACTGTCTCAGGTCGCCACCCTACTGGCCGGCGAAACTCCACGTGTGGCGACCGCGAACGACGAGCCTTTGGCTGAGTTTCGCTTCGCGTTGTGCGGCGATCGGTTGGCGGTGCTGGCCGATGTTCGCGATCGAACAAGGCGCCTCGTCGAACCGAATTTCTGGGAGGGATCCAGTGTGGAAATCTTCGCGGCGCCGAATCAAAACACCCTGCCGCACCAGATTGTTTTTCTGCCTTCGTGCGGGCAAAAGGCGAGAGGGGAGGTTCGTCTCTATCGGCAGGCCAATCGTTTGCCGGACCCCACGGACGTTCAATGGCAGGCGCGGGAGCGCGAGAACGGCTACCGGCTGGAGGCGCTCATTCCGCTCCAGACCCTGGGTATCCAACCCTCGGCCAACGAATTTCGGATCGAGGCGGTGGCCAATGTTCCCGGCGCTGACGGCACGGTCCGTAGGGCTGGGCTCGTGACGACTGCGACTCAGGCCTGGACCAGCGCTAGGCGTTTTGCGCGCGCAATCCTCAAGGTCGAAAGGAAGCAACTGTGACCATGACGCATCGCGAACGCGTCCTAACGACGCTTGCCCACCGGCGTCCGGACCGGCCGCCGCGGACTCTCTACCTTGCAGGAGCGGCCATGGACCAATTCAGGGCGAAAACCGGATCCGAAAATCCCGCGGTCTATTGGGATCTGGACCTGACGGGATGGATCGGGTTCATTCAGCCGGCGATCAACTGGGCCGAACGGTTCGGCAAATATTACGAGGGGGAGGCGGAGTCGCCCGTCTTTGAGTTCGGGGAGTATCCGCCGGAATGGGGCTTTGCCAGCCGCCGGGCGAACTATTACCACTTCTCGGCTCCCCGCTTCCCCCTGCGGGGCGCGACGACTATTCGAGAGATCGAGACATACCCGTTTCCCGACTACCTCCACGAGTGGAAACACGACCACTTTGAACGCGAGGTGGCCCGCCTGAAGGCCGAGGGGCATCCTGTGATCGGATGGGCGCAACGCATGTTCCAAAACGCCTGGTATCTGCGGAGCCGCGATCAGCTGTTTGTTGACACGGTCGAACAGCCGGAGATCGCCGAGGCCCTGTTCAACCGCATCGAACACGTGGTCAAGGCGATGGCCGTGCGACTTGCCGAGGCTGGCGTGGATATCCTCTCCGTTTCGGATGATATTGGCATGCAGGACCGCATGATGATCTCTCCGGAATGGTGGCGGCGCTGGGTCAAGCCTCACTGGAAGGCTGTCTTCGAGGCGGCGCGAAAGGTCAAACCCGACCTTTCGATCTGGTATCATACGGATGGGTTCTTTGAACCGGTTATTCCGGATCTGATCGAAATTGGCGTCACCGTTCTGAACACCGTGCAGCCGGAATGCATGGACCCCTTCAAGATCAAACGGCAATGGGGGCGGGAGGTCTCATTGGCCGGCACCATCGGCGTTCAGAGCACCCTGCGCTGGGCTACCCCGGAGCAGGTGCGGGAGACGGTCAGACGGCACATCGGTGAACTTGGAGCGGACGGCGGATTTATCCTGTGTCCTGCCAATGCGGTGGAACCCGACGTGCCGTGGGACAATATCGTGGCGTTCATCGAGGCGGCAGGGTGAGGAAGGAGAGGATCTTTTGAGATCGCTGTACAACGGCATCGTGCTGCCGGAGGAATGGCCACCACGCGACCAGGATCCGGCTTCCGCTCAGCCGATGAGGGTGCCCTATTTGGAGAAGCGGCCGGCCGTGATTCCCGTAGATGTCGGCCGGCAGTTGTTTGTGGATGACTTCCTGATTGCCCAGACCGATATGGTGCGGGTCTATCACCGCCCCGTGAAGGACCCGCAAAACCCCATCTTTTTCCCGCAAACCCCCTTCGAGCGGAACGATCGCATGGCTCCCGCCACGCTGCCCAAGTGCGGCGGTGTCTGGTATGACGAACAGGACGGCCGATTCAAAATGTGGTACATGGCCAGTTACCTTGGCGCCATGGGCTACGCCGCCAGCTCGGACGGCATCCACTGGGAGCGGCCATGTCTGGATATCGTCCAGGGATCAAATCTGATCCTTCCACCGGACGTTCATCCGGATTCGGGAACCGTGTGGCTCGACACCGAAACCCGGCGGGAAGACGAACGCTTCAAAATGATGATCCGCGAGCCGAATGGTCCGGGCCTTCCCCGCCGGTTTCCGGCCCGTCTGTTCATGTCGGCCGATGGGATTCATTGGCGTGAAGTCGGTACGACCGGCCCCATGGATGACCGCAGCACCTTCTTTTACAACCCGTTTCGAAAACGCTGGGTCCAGAGCATTCGGGAAGGCGTGGAAGGCCGCGGCCGCGCCCGTTTGTACTGGGAGCACGAGGATTTCGTCGAATCGGGTCGGTGGAAGGAAGGCGAACCCCCGTTCTGGTGCGGAGCCGATTGCATGGATGAAGGCGGGGATGCGGCGCCTCAACTCTACAACCTCGATGCCGTCGCCTATGAAAGCCTCATGGTTGGATTCTTCCAGATTCTCAAGGGTCCGCCGAACCATATTGGCCAGGCCGCGGGGCAGCCGAAACTGACGGAACTGGTGCTGGCCACCAGTCGCGATGGCTTCCATTGGCACAGGCCGGATCGCCGTCCGTTCATTGGTGCCTGCCGCGAAGCCGGCTCCTGGGAGTTCGGCTACATCGAATCCACCGGCGGCGTCGTGCTGGTGGTGGGTGATGAGCTGTGGTTCTACTATTCGGCGTATGCAGGAGACCCGGCCCGTATTACGGCGGACTGGCGCACCAACGGCATGTATGCCAACGGTGCGGTCGGCCTGGCCAAACTCCGGCGCGATGGATTTGTTTCCCTGCGGGCCGGCTTTCCCGGGGCTTCGGTGACGACTCGCCCATTGTTGTTTTCCGGGTCCCATCTCTTCGTCAACGCTAACACCGCTGGCGCTCTGCTTCGGGTCGAGTGTCTGACCGAGAACGGACATGTGATTTCGGGATATTCGGCTGACGATTGCATGGGGTTTTGCGGGAACGCGACAAAGGTGGAAATTCGGTGGCAAGGAGGGCCAGACATGGGCTGCCTACGCGATCGGCCGGTTCGTCTCCGTTTCCGCATGGATCGCGGTGATCTGTATGCGTTTTGGATATCTCCGGCACCCGACGGTGATAGTCGCGGGCATCGCGGTGCCGGGGGACCGTCGGTGAGACCACGACTGAGGTGTGCTGTACCCTAGGAGGAATAGATCATGAAAAGGAATCCCGTCGTCGCCATTGCTCGAGATCGCATTTTCCGGTGTCTCCCGTTAGCACTCCTAAGATCTCTTGGAATGATGGCGGTGGCCTCAACGGTCACCGCCCAGACCACCAACGTCTGGATTGCCGCCGCTGGCGCCTGGACCAACCCGGGGAATTGGACCGTTGGCGTTCCAGTGGCCGGCCAGCATGTGGTCGTCACCAACACCGGTGCGAGCGTGCTGCTCAGCGAGTCCACGCCCCCGCTCGCCTCGTTCACATTAAGTCAGACGCTCATTTTCACCAATTGGGACAGTGTGCTGACAGCCACGAATGTTCAAATTTTGAGTGGGGCGACGGTCACCCTCCCGGCTGCCTTCACCAACTGGGACACGGCCAATAATATCTTCTTTTCGTGTGTGGATTTTTCGTTGCATTCCGGTGCCGTGATCAATGCCGATGGGGGCGGCTTCAGCGGCGGCACATACAATATTCAGATCGCCGGATATGGGCCGGGGGGCGGTACTTCCGCCCGGCATGGGGGCGGTCATGGCGGCGCCGGCGGGACCCAATCCACGCCTGCGGCCGGGGGCGTAACGAACGGCCAGATCGAGGCGCCCATCAACCCCGGCAGTGGCGGTGCCCGTGAACAGCTTGGAGGCTCGGGCAATCCGGGTGCGGGCGGCGGTGCGGTTCGGATTGCCGCCAGCGGTACCGTGGTCATCAACGGGACGATTACAGCCAACGGTCAGAATGCGGGTGGATATTCGGGAAACGCGGGTGGTTCCGGAGGAAGCATCTTCATTACCTGTCAGACCTTTGCTTCCTCGAATGGAATTCTTCGCGCCAATGGCGGCAATGATGCCGGCAGCGCTGGAGCCGGCGGAGGGGGCCGCATCGCGGTGATTTACGACACGGCCGCCCAGGATGCCATGCCGCCGATACAATTGGCGGTGTTGTCGGCGGACACCGCGCGCCGGGACACGGTTCGCCGGGGCATGATCGGGTCGCTCTACGCATCTGATCATCGCCTCATTCCTCAAGCACCCAGCAGCAATGGCTTGAATGGAACGATCTACGGCATTTCCGCCTGGTTGCCGTCCACCCTCTCCGTGCAGGGCGGTTGGGTGCAAACGGCGGTGGAAACGTTTGCCGTGACCGGCCGTGTGACCCTCAATGGGGCCCGACTCGACTTTCTGCAGCGCCCTTCGTGGACCACCCTGGTTTCAACCGTGGGGGAAAACGTGATTCTGACCAACAGCGCCCAGCTTCATATCTATGCGGGAGTGACCAACGAATCCACCCCTCCTTATGGCGCGTTGCTGACTGTTGCGGGCGCCCTAACGCTCGCCAGCAATTCCGTGATTTATCCCTACAGTGTGGACACGAATGGGGGCTCGGTGAAAATTCAGGCCTCGAGTGTTATTGTCGCGACCGGTGCCAGCATCAATGCCAATGGGTTGGGTTATCTGGGTCGAAAAGGCACCGGTTACGGACCGGGCGGAGGGAACTACACGGGCGGTGGTGGCTACGGGGGCAATGGCGGGAAAGCCTCCGGGGGATGGGGGCTGGCCTATGGCGATTCCAACGCGCCGGCCATGCCCGGTAGCGCGGGCGGATCCGAATCGTCATCCGGCAATAAGGGCGGCAATGGTGGCGGACTGATCTGGATCGAATCCGCGGGCGAGATTCGGGTGGACGGATCCTTGACGGCGAATGGCGGCCCTTCCGGTGGATGGGGCGGCGACGGAGGCGGTAGCGGCGGCGGCCTCTTCCTGACCGCGTCCACGTTTTCGGGTAATGGCACGATGACGGCCAACGGCAGTAATGGAGGAGGCAGCAGCGGAGGCGGTGGCGGAGGCGGACGGATTGCACTCCTCTATGAGTCCATGGACGGATTCGCCGGTACGTTGTCCGTCAACGGTGGCAGTGGCGGAGGCGGGGCGGGACAGAAGGGCACCATTGTACGAAAATCGGTTGCAACGGGTCATCTTTTGACCATTAACGGGGACCCCGCCACTTACGGAACACCCAACCCTCAAGGGTATGGGACGGTGGTGGTTCCCGAGAACACATGGATTACCAATACCGTGGGAACTCCCGCCAACGAGGGGGCTGGGCAGCGCTGGTCCTGCATCGGCTACGTGGTCACGAACGCCATTGGAACCGAAGTGGCGAGCGGCTCTGGAACCCAGGCCGTTTTCCAAATGACGGAACCCCTCTCTCTTGTCTGGCGGTGGACCAATGAGTTCTATCTGACGGCCACGGCCAATGTCGGCGGTTCGTTGCTGATGGACAAGACCGGTTGGTACACCAACGGCACGCCGGTCTCTCTGACAGCCGTCCCGGGAGCAGCACACAATTTCCTCCAATGGTCGGGCTCTGGCGTTCCGGCGGCCCAGCGTTTTGAAACGACCCTGAACCTCATGATGGACCGAGCCCGAACCGTGCAGGCCAATTTTGCCACTAATACGACGATGACACGCGCGTGGACAGGGACGGGAAGCTGGCTCCATGCGACCAACTGGTCACCCTCTGGTGTGCCGGGTGTGTCGGACGATTTGATCATATCGAACGGAACGATGGTGATTGACGAGATGCTTCGGGCCAACAGCCTTCTGATCAGCAATGCCACGGTCGAGTTTCGAAACTGGGATACCCGTTTGCAGACATCTCAGGACGTTTGGGTTCGCACGGGAGGCATTATCCGGTTGCCGGCCGCGGGCTTTGCCGATGGGGAGATGTCCAATCGTATCCACATCGTGGCTCGTCATGTTACGCTCGATGCTGGAGCTTCCGTGAACGGGGCCGGATGTGGTTTTCGAGGCGTGACGAGGTCCCTTGATCCGGCGCCTCGTTCCACGGGGTACGGTCCTGGGGCAGGAACGGCCAAGCGGGGCGCGGGACACGGCGGTCAGGGCGGCAACAACGGAGGCCCCGCCTACGGCGATCCCGAGAATCCACTCGCTCCGGGCAGTTCGGGCGGAGTCGAAAGCGACAGCCCCTTGCTGCTGGGACAGAGCGGATCGGGCGGAGGCGCTGTCCTCATCGAGGCGAACGGAACGGTCACTCTCAACGGATCCATTAATGTGAATGGCGGCAGCTTCAGCTTATGGAGCGGGAATGCCGGGGGCAGTGGCGGCAGCGTCAACCTATACGGCCGTCGGATTGCTGGCTCCTCCGGCGCCATTCATGCCGCCGGAGGAACCGGTGGCTCGATCGCCGGCGGAGGGGCGGGCGGACGGGTTGCGGTGTCCTTCGTTCTCGATGAGACGTCAGGTCCGATCGAAGGCGGAATTAACGTCAGCGGCGGGAGTGGAGGCGCTGGAAGCGGCGGGACCGGCACTGTCCGATGGATCAAACGGTCCGCGCCGGGCACTATTATCGTGATCCGATAAGGACAACTGCAGGGAGAAAACAGATCATGCGACGAGGCTCTGTAACGGTACTGTTGGTGCTGGCTTGCGTTGGGGCGTCCCTGGGACCTGCCCGATCGGACATTCAACGGCTGGACCGCGGCCTGCGCGTACAAACTCCTGCGTACACCGTCGAAATCACCGACGGGGCGATCACGC
>Ga0209101_1002850_pt1 | contig 10908 bp, 10 predicted proteins | sample ConPoolayeCmetaG_FD_185481 | JGI IMG/M metagenome (GOLD analysis project Ga0209101, IMG submission 185481) | Hot spring microbial mat communities from California, USA to study Microbial Dark Matter (Phase II) - Cone Pool mat layer C metaG... ... | reverse complement strand
CGACAATCCCTTCGCTGCCGGGCACGGTGCGGATGCGGAGCTTCTTGGCCAGCCGCCGGGCCGCGGCCTTGTCGCCCAAGAGGCGGATGGACTCCGCGCTCGGGCCGATGAACTCGATCTGGCTTCCCCGGCATTGCTCGGCGAAATCGGCGTTCTCCGCGAGAAAGCCGTATCCGGGGTGGATGGCGTCGACGTTGGCCACTTCGGCGGCGGCGATGATGCGGTCCGCCCGCAGATAGCTTTGCGTCGGCGGCGCCCCCCCGATGCAGATGGCCTGGTTGGCCAGTTGCAGATACGGCGCTCCGCGGTCCGCCTCGGAATACACGGCGACGCACTGGATCCCCATCTCCCGGCAGGCCCTCATGATGCGGAGGGCGATTTCCCCCCGGTTGGCGATGAGGATTCTGGAGAACATCCGATCCTTGACTCGCGGGCGTGCAGAACTGGCCGACACGGGGTCTCCCATCAAGTTGGTCTGGTTTCGGAAGGCTGTGCCGCCGTCTCAGGCCTTGCGGACCGCCATCAAGGGTTGGCCGAACTCCACGGCCTCGCCATTATGGACCAGGATCGCCTCGATGGTCCCCGACACCTCGGCCTTGATCTCGTTGAAGACCTTCATGGCCTCGATGATGCAGACTACCGTATCCGGATTCACCACCGATCCCACCTGCACGAACGGCGGTGAGTTCGGGTCCGCCGACGCGTAGAAGGTGCCCACCATGGGAGAAGTGATCTTCGCCAGGCTCTGGTCCGCCGGGGGCGTCGGCACGCCGACCGTCGGGGCGGTCGCCGCCGGGCCGGGTGGTGGCGACGGCGGGGCGAGCGGAGCCGCCATGGTCGAGGGAATCGTCGTGACCACGGCCTCCCGGGCGCCGCGCCGCAGCAGGATCCGCTTGTCCCCGTCGCGGATCACGATCTCCGAAAGGTCGTTGGCCACCATCAGGTCCGTGAGCGTCTTGATCTCTTCAATGTCCATGCCTGGGCACTTTCCTAGGGTGCGTCGCCGCAGCGTCCGGCGGCAAGGCCCAACCCACGTCGCGCGGGGCCTGCTTTCTTCTGCGCGAGGCGGCGATTCTAGTCGGCGACTCCGGGATGGGCAATAAAGCGGCGGACTCCCGCCGAGCGGTTCGCTCGACGGACGGCGAGTCCGGCCGTCACCCGGGAAAGCCGGTGATTCATCGCGATGGAAAACGCTCCCGTGACGGCTTGCTCCGGCGATGAGAAACCGCATCCTGCCGCCGGACGAAAATCTTACGGGAAAGCAGGCGGCTCCACTTCGTCGGGCGTGCCGACGAGAACACGGGTGACTCCGCCCGGCTCGGTCACGGCGCGAAGCCCGGGGTTCTCGGCCAGAAAACGGCCGTCAAACAGCCGGGCGAGTTCGTTGCCGAACTGCGGCCTGGGCAAGGCCCAGACCACTTGCAGCGGGGAACTGAACACGCCGCCCAGGATCCGCCAGGGATGAGCCGTGACCAGCCGCGCGCCGAGGTCGCCGGCCTCCACCGTCGCCGGCAAGGGAATCAGCAGCCCATTGCCGTGAGTCAGATCCACGGCTTCGACGGCCGCTGCCCCGTAAGGCTCCTGAATAGGCCCGGTGAGACCTTCGGTTGCTTCTTCTGCGGCCGTCCCGCCATGGGAGCGGTCCTTGGAAAGCGTTGCGACCTCTTCCTCGTCGGCCAGCCAACCGGCAAGCCCGCGGGAGGTCACCACGTTCCACCCTGCGCGCGTGTTCTGGGCGAGTTTTCGCCCGGCGGCCATCATCGACCCGATGATGCCGCCTTCCCGCCGCTCGGAACGGGCCGTGTCGCCGCTGGGGAAGGCCGTCGGCTTCGGGCCTTGCCAGGTCAGCCCGCCGCCCGATCCGGGAGAGCGTGCCGGGTGGCGAACGAACGGCACGGCCAGCGGGCCACTGCCGAGGGCGTCGGACTCCGCGGCGGAGATCGTCGGCTCCTCCTCCGCAGGGTTCGCCGCGAGCGTCTCCGGATCGTCCGACTCGTCGATCAGGCTGATCCGTGACCGGGCACGGAGGGCGGCGGCCTCCAAAGCGTCCGAGAGGGCCTTCTCGGCCTCTCCTCCGATAATCGTCCCTGTCGCCGAAGCAGGCTCAAGGACGAACGAAGGCGGAGCCAGCGAGACCGGCTCGGCTTGCGGATCCTCTTCGCGGCCGGGAGTCTGCTCCGACGAACCTTCGGCAAAGAGCTGGTCCACGACCTGAAGGGCGTGGGAATACGCCAACCCCAGGTTGTCCGCCCGGTCCAGGGCCTCCACGCGGAAGCGGATCTCATGCTCGGCGGCTTCCGGAGAGATCGCGTAGGTGATGGAACCTTCCGCCGCCAGACCGCGCTGCAATTCGACCACCTGCGGATCCGGCGCGGTGAAGTCCATGATCATCTTGATGGCCACGGGATCCTCCAGCAGGTGGGCATCCTCCGCTCGCCACGAGATGGTGACCACTTGCCCGGGCGTGTAGTGGGCCTGCTCCGGCTCCACCTTGACCTCCACCCTCGGCAGGCGGGTGTCCACGTGATAGACCCGCTCGGGGTAGGCCGGCGTCTGCACGGCCGGCGTCTGGTCCGGTCCGACGAAGCGGATGCCGTAATCTCCGTCCGCATTCACCTCCAGCGGGAAGAAGGTTTGGGCCCGCCCGAAGTGCCCGGCCTTGTGCCAGTGGAAACCGCTGTCATTCGTCCACCACAGCGCCAGGCGGGGGATTTCCTCGGAGGGGTAGTCGGCGGGCAGGCGGACCTCGATGAGCCGCTGATTGGTGAAGTAGTGCAGCGGCTCGGCCTGGGTGGCCCGCGCCGCGGGTTTCAGCTCGGCCAGCGGCCGCACATAGCTCGGCGCGTCATAGGCCCATTCCGGGTAGGCGTTGGGGGGGTCGAACGGCGCCTCCCGATCTGCTCTGGGCGTGCGATCCTTGATCTCGAAAGGAGCCGGTTGCTTGTTGCAGCCGACTGACAGGACGGCGGCGGCCAGAACCACCAGCCCCACTGCTCGCAGGGAATCGTACATGGTTGCTTCCTTGCTATGGCGAAGCCTCGATCCGTCGGCGGCGATTCTAACGTCCTCGCCGGCCAAGTGACAAGGCGACTGGGCGATTATCGGCCTGTGCTCGTGGTCGGCTGGACACGGATACGCGGCTTCGCCCCCTGACCCGCCCCGGCCGGGGTCGCAGGCCGGTCGACGGCTGGAGGCCCCAGGCGTGCTCTGCCTGTCGCCCCGATGTCACGGCGGCGGGCGACCGGGGCGCCATGCGGGCGGGCCTGCGCTGGCAATACTGGGAATGGCCTTGGTGTCAGCGGATCGCCGCCACCGCTCGCCGAAAAAGGCGGACCCCATCACCCTCAGTACTGGTATCGGCCGTCCAGCCGGGGCGATGGGTCGGAGCGATGTTCCGCTCCGGATGAGGCATGAGGCCCAGGACGCGGCCAGTGGCATCGGTCAGCCCGGCGATGTTTCCAGCACTGCCGTTGGGGTTCTCCGGGTAGGACGGCTCGCCGCCGTCGTGGGCGACATACCGCAACGCCACGCGCCCGGCTGCCTTCAGGCCCGCGACGCCGGCCGCTCCTCCTTCGACCACAATCTTGCCTTCCGCGTGAGCAACCGGAAGATGCAGCACCTCGCCCGGCCGCAGAAACGGGCATCGATCGCTTTCGGTGCGGACCCGCACCCAGCGGTCTTCATATCGGCCGCTGTCGTTCAGGGTGAGCGTCGCGGGGACGCCGCAGTCCGCGCCGGGCAGCAACCCCATCCGAACCAGCACCTGGAAACCGTTGCAGATGCCCAGGACCAGCCCCCCGCGGTCAATGAACCGGTGCATCCCGTCGCCGAGTCGGTAGGTGAGTTGGTTGGCAAGGATTCTGCCGCTGGCGATGTCGTCGCCATAGCTGAACCCGCCGGGAATCGTGAGTATCTGAAAGTCTTCCAGCCGCTGCGGGTCCTCCACGAGGCGGTTGACGTGGATTTGCTCCGGAGCGGCCCCCGCCACTTCCCACGCGTAGGCGGTCTCCATGTCGCAGTTGATGCCCGCGGCCCGCAGGACCAGCACCTTCACCGTGGCCATGTGGGCATGGTAGCTGAGCCGACCCTGATCGCAAGACCGAGGCCGCGAGGCCCGGCGTACGTCAGACCGCCACCTTCGGGCGCGAGCTGCCGCCTTTGGGCTTCAGGGTGTTGCTTTCCGCGGCCGGCTTCACGGCGGCGGGTTCAGCGGGCTTCGCGACCTCGCTCGCGGGCTTGCTCGAACCGGCTCCGCTTTCCGCCTGCTGCGACTTCTTGTAGCTTTCGCTGCGGTAGTCCGTCTGGTAGAAACCGGGGCCTTTGAAAAGAACCGCCCCGCCCGCACTCACCAGCCGCCGCACCGGCTGCGGCTTTCCGCAGGCCTCGCACTGGGCCCTGGCCAGGGGACGGTCCTTGATGGATTGGAACAGCTCGAAGGTCTCGCCGCACTTCTTGCATTGGTATTCGTAGGTTGGCATTTCATCACTCCTCTTCGGCGGCGTCCGGCGGCCCCGCCGCCCTGAGATCGGATCAATCCTCCACCGCGGCGGCGTCCTCCGCGGCGGGCTTCTCCGCCGCCACGGCCACCTTGGCGGCGCGGAGCACGCGACCGTGCAGCAGGTAGCCGCGACCCAGTTCCGCCGTGACGCAACCCGGCGGGTGCGGGGTCTCGTGGTCCTGAAGCATGGCCTCGTGTCGCAGGGGGTCGAAGGATTTGCCGATCTCGACCTCCATCCGTTGCACGCCGTGCTCGCCGAGAACCTTGACCAGTTGGTCGGCGATCAGGCGGACCCCTTGCGCCACCGGATCGTCCGCGGCTCGTTCCTCGATCGATTGCAAGGTTCGATCGAGGCTGTCCAGGACCTGAAGCAGGTCGCGGGCCAGCGGCATGGCCGCCATTTTCAGCGATTCCGCGTATTCCTGCCGCAGCCGCCGCGAGATGTTGGCGCACTCCGCGCGGGCCCGCAGCAGCTTGTCCTGGCAGTCGGCCAGCTCCACGCGGAGGGACTCGATCGTCGCCGCCGGCGGTGCCTCCGGGCCGCCGGGCTGCGCTGGGTCTTTCCCGTTATTCTGCGGCACCGCCGGATCTTCGCGGACCGCCTCGGCCTCCGCCGCGGGTTCGGCCACGGGGTTGCGTTCCGGATTGTGAGCAGGGTCGCTGGTCACCGGTTCGCCTCGCCTCGTCACTCAGAAAGCCCGGCCAGGAAATCCTTGAGCTTGTCCACGAAGCCCTTGCTCTCCGGTAGGACGGTCCGGTCCTCGGAGCGGGCGAACTCGCGCAACAACTCCTCCTGACGCGGACTCAACCGCCGGGGGATCTCGACCAGAATCCGGATGATCTGGTCGCCGCGGCGATGATTGCGCATGTCCGGAAGTCCCAGACCGGGGCAGCGGATCATCTCTCCGTGCTGCGTTCCCGGTGGCACCTCCACCTGGCACTTGCCGGTCAGGGTCGGCACCTCGATCTTGGCCCCGAGCGCGGCCTGCGTGAAGCTGATCGGGATCTCGCAGAGCAGATCGTTGCCATGCCGTTGCAGCAGGGGGTGGGGCTTGATCCGCACGTAGCAATGCAGATCGCCCCGCGATCCGCCCTCCTCGCCCGGTTCGCCCTCGCCCCGCAGACGGATGCCCTGGCCGTCGTGGATGCCCGCCGGGATCTTGACCGTCACCACGCGGCGTTTCGGCGCCCGCCCGCTGCCCTTGCAAACCTTGCACGCCTGGGCGAAGGAATTGCCGCGGCCGCGACACTGCGGACAGGGCACGACGGTCCTCATGGCGAAGAAGCCCATGCCCGCGGTGCGTTCGACCTGCCCGTAGCCGCCGCAGACCCGACAGGTGCGGATCTCGCTGCCCGGTTCGGCGCCCCGGCCGCCGCAATGCTCGCAGAAGTCGCTGCGGGTGAACTCGATCGAACGTTCCGTGTCGTGGGCCACGTCGGCCAGGGTGAGGACGACCTCCGTTTGCAGGTCGACGCCGCGGCTGCCGCGTCCCGCCCCGCCCACGCCGCCGAACATGTCCCCGAAGATGTCGCCGAAGATGCTGAAGATGTCGTCGACCCGCATTCGGGAGAAGTCGTGGCCAGCCCGCCCGCTCAGCCCTTCGTGGCCGTAGCGGTCGTACAGGTTCCTCCGCTCCGGGTCCGATAGCACCTCGTAGGCTTCGGCGCACTCCTTGAACCGGGTTTCCGCGTCGGGCACGTCGCCGCACCGGTCGGGGTGGTACTTCATCGCCGCCTTGCGATAGGCGCGCTTGATCTCCTCCGCCGACGCATCCCGCGCGACGCCCAACACCTCGTAATAATCGCGCTTTGCCGACACGATCATCGAGCTTTCAGCCCAGGTTGCCGAACGCGGCCGCGGCGGGCGGTCTGGCGCGACGGCCCCGTGCCTGGGAACCTCGTCTTATCGGCCGGAAACCGATGCGCGATTCCCTGAGACTTCCCGCCGGGGCCGGGATTTCCGCAACGATCCGGCCAGGGGGCGGGCCAGACGCCCTGCCGCACCTCAGCGGACGACGCCGGGGATGGCCGGCGGTTTCTCGGCATCCTTGTCCTTCAGCTCCGTGACCATGACGTTGGTCATCAGCAGCAGGCCGGCCACGCTGGCCGCGTTCTGCAACGCGGTCCGCACGACCTTGGCCGGGTCGATGATCCCCGCCTCAACGAGGTCGCAGTACTCGTCGCGGCGGGCGTCGTAGCCGTAGCTGCCCTTGCCTTCGAGGATTCGCGAGACGACCACGGCGCCGTCGCGTCCGCTGTTCTCGGCGATCTGCCGAGCCGGCCATTCCAAGGCGTGGGCCAGGATCATCATGCCGGTGCGGATGTCGCCGGACTCCTGCTGGGCCGCCTTGCGGATGGGTTCGATGCAGCGGAGCAGGGCCACGCCGCCGCCCGGCACCACGCCGGCCTCGACCGCCGCCTTGGTGGCGTGGAAGGCGTCTTCCACGAGGTCCTTGCGCTCCTTGACGGCGATCTCGGTCGCGCCGCCGACGCGGATCACGGCCACGCCGCCGGTCAGCTTGGCCAGCCGCTCCTGGAGCTTCTCGCGGTCGTAGTCGCTGGTGGTTTTCTCGATCTGGGCCCGGATCTGGTCGGCCCGCGCCTTGACGTCGGCTTTCTTGCCGGCGCCTTCGACGATCGTGGTGTTGTCCTTGTCGATGACGATCTTCTTGGCCCGGCCGAGCTGGTTGAGCTCCAGCGATTCCAGCTTCAACCCGCGGTCCTCGCTGATGAACTCGCCGCCGGTCACGACGGCGATGTCCCCGAGCATGGCCTTGCGGCGGTCGCCGAAGCCGGGCGCCTTGACCACGCAGCACCGCAGCACGCCGCGGAGGCGATTGACGACCAGCGTCGCCAGCGCCTCGCCTTCGACGTCTTCCGCGATGATCAGGAGCGGCTTGCCGGTGGCCACGACCTTCTCCAGCAGCGGCACCAGGTCGCGGAGCGAGGTGATCTTCTTCTCGTAGATCAGGACATAGGCGTCCTCGAGGACGCACTGCATCTCGGTCGTGTCGGTGATGAAGTAGGGGGAGACGAAGCCGCGGTCGAACTGCATGCCCTCCACGACCTTCTTTTCCGTCTCCAGGCTTTTGCCTTCCTCGATGGTGATCACGCCTTCGGGGCCGACCTCCTCCAGGGCCTCCGCGAGCATCTTGCCGATGCTTTCGTCGCCGTTGGCGCTGACCGTGCCGACCTTGGCGATGTCGCTCGAGCCTTTGACCTTGATCGACATCTTGCCGATCTGCTCGACGGCGATGTCCACGGCCTGATCGATGCCGCGCTTGAGCAGCATCGGGTTGGCGCCGGCGGTCACGTTCTTCAGCCCCTCGCGGAAGATCGCCTCGGCCAGCACCACCGCGGTCGTGGTGCCGTCCCCGGCCACGTCCGAGGTCTTGCTGGCGACCTCGTTGACCATCTTCGCGCCCATGTTCTCAAAGGGCTGCGGCAGCTCGATCTCCTTGGAGACCGTCACGCCGTCCTTGGTCACCCGCGGCGCGCCCCAGGACTTCTGTAGCAGGACGTTCCGCCCGGTGGGGCCGAGCGTGACCTTCACGGCGGCGGCGAGCTTGGTCAGGCCCGCGCCGAGGTTCGTGGAGGCGTCCTGTTCAAACAGCATCTGCTTCGTGGCCATGTCATCTCCTTACTTCTCGATGATCGCCAGCACGTCGCTCTCGCGCAGCACGGTGTACTTCTTCCCGTTGATCTCCACGTCCGTGCCCGAGTACTTGCCGTAGAACACGTCGTCGCCCACTTTCACCGAAAGCGGGCCGCGGTTGCCGTTGTCCAGCAGCTTGCCCGGGCCCACGGCCAGCACCGTGCCGCGGGTGGGCTTCTCCTTGGCCTGCTCCGGCAGAACGATCCCGCCGGCGGTCATCTCCTCCGCCTTGTGCTGCTCGACCACGACCCGATCATCCAGAGGCTTGATCTTGAGTGCCATCTCAGTATCTCCTGAACATTCCTCGGGGGCTGGGCCCCGTCGTCATTGTTGATTGCTCCGACCTCGCGTCCGCGGCGTCGGTTGCCCGCCCGCCGCATCACATCATGTCATCCATGCCTTCCATGTCGTCCATGCCGCCGCCGCCATGTCCGTGGCCGTGCCCGTCGCCCTTCTTCTCCGGCTTTTCGGTGATGCAGCAGTCCGTGGTCAACAGCAGCCGGGCCACGCTGGCGGCGTTGCGGAGCGCCGTGCGCACGACCTTGGTCGGATCGATCACCCCGTCCTTCACCAGGTCGCCGTAGGTGTCCGTCAGGGCGTTGTACCCGTAGGCCCCGCTCTCCTTCTCCACACGGTAGAGCACCACCCCCGGTTCGACGCCCGCGTTGGCCGCGATGGCCGTGATCGGGGCCGTGAGGGCCCGTCGAACCACGTCCACGCCGACCCGCTCGCCCTCGCTCAGGCCGGAAACCTTGTCCAAGGCCGATCTGGCCCGGAGCAAGGCCACGCCGCCGCCGGGCACGATGCCTTCCTCGATGGCCGCGCGGGTGGCGTGCAGGGCGTCTTCGTAGCGGGCCTTCTTCTCCTTCATTTCGGACTCGGTGGCCGCGCCGACCATGATCTGGGCCACGCCGCCCGCCAGCTTGGCCAGCCGCTCCTGGAGCTTCTCGCGGTCGTAGTCGCTGGTGGTCGCCTCGATCTCGCGGCGGATTCTCGATGCGGCCCTTGATATCCTTGGAAGCGCCGGCGCCTTCCACGATGGTGGTGTTGTCGGCGTCGACCACGATCTTCTTGGCCTGGCCGAGATCGCTGATGCTGATGTTGTCCAGCTCAATGCCGAGATCCTTGAAGATGGCCTTGCCGCCGGTCAGGATGGCGATGTCCTCCATCATCGCCTTGCGGCGGTCGCCGTAGCCCGGCGCCTTCACCGCCGCCACCTGGAGAATGCCGCGAAGCTTGTTGACCACCAGCGTGGCCAGGGCCTCGCCTTCCACGTCTTCGGCGATGATCAGCAGCGGCCGCTTGGTCTTGGCGACCTTCTCCAGCAGCGGGACCAGCTTGGTCACGCTGGAGATCTTGTCCTCGTACACCAGCACGAACGCCTTCTCCAGGACGACCTCCATCTCCTCCGGATTGGTCACGAAGTGCGGTGAGAGATAGCCGCGGTCGAATTGCATGCCCTCGACCACTTCGACGGTGGTGGTCAGGCTCTTGCCTTCCTCGATGGTGATCACGCCGTCCTTGCCGACTTGTTTGAAGGCCTCGGCGAGCTGCTCGCCGACCTCCCGGTCGTTGTTGGCCGAGATGCTCGCCACCCGCGTGATGTCCTCCACGTTCTTGCTGTCGGCCTTGACCGGGCGGGCCATCTCCTGAAGGGCCTTCTCCACGAGCTGCACGGCTTTTTCGATGCCGCGGGCAATGGCCATCGCGTCCGTGCCGGCGGTGATGTTCCGCAAACCCTCCTTGAAGATCGCCTCGGCCAGCACCGTCGCCGTTGTGGTGCCGTCGCCGGCCGCGTCAGACGTCTTGCTGGAGGCCTCCTTCACCAATTGGGCTCCGAGATTCTCGTATTTGTCCCGCAGTTCGATCTCTTCGGCGACCGTGACTCCGTCCTTGGTGACTGTCGGCGAGCCCCAGCCCTTGTCGATGATGGCATTGCGGCCCCGCGGCCCGAGCGTCGCCTTCACCGCCGCGGCCAGTTTGCTCACCCCCATCGCCAGGGCGGCACGGGCGTCTTCCTGAAACGCAAGTTGCTTGGCACCCATGGATTTAGGCCTCCTTGTGGCATTTCCGAATAGGTGATTCCGGATAATCCAAACGTACGGTACCCGTTGGGATAGACAATCCCCGCTTCCTCGAGGGCAACTGCCATGCCCGGGCCGGGAGCCTCCGCATTGTGGTTCTAAGGCATTGCTGAAAATGTAGTTATGGGCTTGTTGTGTCGCCGCGAAAGCGGGCGGAGACTGCCACTCCGGCAGACTCACGGTTCTTCGTCTGCCGTTGTGTCAGGAAGGCCGCTCGAACTGTCGATCCTTGCGATCGCCGCGCGGACGCCCGTCAGTTGATCCCGGCCGACAACCGCTCTCCATGCAACCGCCGAGGTTTCTCCCGGCCGCGACCCGCGCCGGGCCAGGCGGGCACCGGCGGTATCCCGTAGGGTACCCCCAGGATCAGTTCTTCCGGGCGCCCTTCACGATAGATGTTCGACGCTTCCTCGCGGTGGGCCAGGTAGCGGTCGAAGAAGTCCAGGGTGCGGCGGGCGTACTCGGCCGGTTGCACGTCAACCGACTGGTTGTGCTTCGCGTGCCGCACGATCCACAGGTGCTTCGGCTGCGGGCTGAGAGCATATAGGAGGCGAGACTGCTCCACCGGGATGTAGCTGTCCCGTTCGCCGTGGATGAAAAGAATGGGCCTCGGCACCATCCGCATCAAGGCCTTGCGCACGGAAGGGAAGCGGCACTTGAACTTGATTCGG
>Ga0209101_1002847_pt1 | contig 10913 bp, 3 predicted proteins | sample ConPoolayeCmetaG_FD_185481 | JGI IMG/M metagenome (GOLD analysis project Ga0209101, IMG submission 185481) | Hot spring microbial mat communities from California, USA to study Microbial Dark Matter (Phase II) - Cone Pool mat layer C metaG... ... | reverse complement strand
CAGAATATGGCCCAAAACGCATCGTGCGCGATTTGCTCAACATGCCAGGCCTGGTCTCCCTCGCCGACGACCAGGTGCGCATCGACCTGCTATCTCAAAACCAATTTGCCGAGGAGCTGGCTATGTGACTGGTAAGGTACTGTTCGGGCTAACTCAAGCAATTAGAAACTACCTCTGTTTGCACTAAGAAATAGAAATGGCCTCTATTTGCGCAAAAATATGGTGAGAGATTTGCACAACGGCTGGCTACCGAATGGGGAGTGGCACTTGCCACGCCTCAGATTAAAGTTTCAACAACGACATTGAACTTTGGTAGAGTGGAACAAAACAGCCAAAAGTCATTGCAGTTGCAGATTAAGAATGGGGCCGGGCGCGGTTACCTCAGTGGGGAAGTAAAACGCCCGTTTTCTAAGTGGCTTTATGTTAATCCAATAAGGTTCGCAATACCCCCAACTCGTGGAGCTTTTGCTTCAATTAACGTAACAATTGATGGGACTGAATTGCCAGCCGGACCCAATCAGGCGACATTAGTTTTGGAACCACTACCAGGACTTGGTATCAACCCTGTGCAAATATCGGTGACGTGTCGGGCTAGTTTTCCTTACATCAAGTGGCTTGTGGAAGTAGGTGCATGGGGTAGTCTGTTTGGGATAGCGAGTCTGATTTTTTTGACAATTGCTATCAATAATATAGTTCTGTCAAGTGTTGTGCTCGCTATACTGACATTTGGCACACCACTGTTTTTGCTTAGTAAGCTAGGCCGCCGGCATTGATAACACATCACCCATTGCACTATTATACGTTGCAAAATAAACCTGGGGGTAAACATGGAATTTTGTGGTGGCTTATGTCTGGCAATAATCTTCTTTGCGATACCCGGTTTTGTGTTCAAGGCCCTCCTATCTCTACTCAAGACCAGTGGGCTACCGCTTATAGTGCCTGCTCTCTTCATGGCTGCAGTCGGTGCCGCAATAGGAAACTATCGTGTCTTTAGGAATGTTGGACGTGCCGAGACGGGAAAAGCTATCTCAATTGCAATGATTGTGATCTCTTTCTTGGTAATGGTAATTTATGGTATTACCAGGTCTGCCGACTATACTCAAGCGACTGGAATGATGACTGCCACACCGACTACTCAGATCCAGGCCACTTCAACTCGCCCTCAAACTACATCTACGCCAACCGCTATAAAAGTCTCTCCAACTTCAACACGTCTGCCCATTATTGTTTTTACCACTCCGCTGGCTGCTACTCCAATACCCGTTTCCACGGGTTCTGCACCTTTAGATATTGATTTTTTCATTGACAGTGTTCAAGTTGAGGCAGACACTATAAGACTTAATGTTACTATCAGAAGGCGATCTGGTAACGCTCTTGATTGGTATTCTGACGAAAACCGCAAAACTGAAATCTATCTCGAGGATAAATCGCGGCGATATGAATTAGTAAAGATGGGAGGAATTTTTACCAAGGATGCCAGACTTCAACCTCAGCAATCATATACTGGTTGGCTAGTCTTTAAAAAACCTTCCGCAAACTCTTTCGTCTTTCATTACCCGGACGTAAAGCCAGTGCAAATCAACCTGAGCCGGTGAAAATTGTCGCCAGCCACGGGGCTAATTCCCGCAGGAGCAATTCCGCGGGAATTTTGTTTTTGGGGTGGGAAAATGGTGAAAAGTGGGGTTTAATAATATAGAACGACGGAGAAACCGTCAAATGGCAAAGTTGACGCGGCTTTGCCACCGACTGGCGGAGGGAAAGCGCGCACGAACAGGTCTGCTTAAGGCACTACGCCGCACCCGCTGCGCGCCTGAACCCTCCCGGTGGGTGGTAGAAAACGTACATCTGAAAATCACAGGAGGATACCAATGGAAAGAAAAAATATTGCACAAAAGTTGTTAATTTTAACGGTACTCTTGCTCGCTGCTGTAAACACCAAATTGATTCCTGCCCAGGCTGCTCCATCGGCATCTTATAGCTACAGTTATGTAAGACAAAATCCTTCTGGACAATTTCGCGTTGAGGATACAATGACGCTTGAATTGTACCTGCTCAATACTGGCACAGAAACCTGGTATCGTGATCGGGCTTCAGGATGCAGCGTGCATTTGGGTACGGGTGAGCCTGGTGGGGTTGGCGATTATCGAGCGCAAGATCATATCAGTCCCTTCTACCAGGCAGGCCTGTATGGCTGGTTAGAGGGAAATGACCCTAACGGCGTTTCCTACAGTGGCCGACGGGTACTGATGGTCGAAAATAGTGTCGCTCCCAATGGTACTGCCACGTTTAGATTTACAATCAAGGTGCCCGCGATTATCGGTCCCGTTTACGAATACTGGACGCCTGTAGTAGAAGGGCCAGGTTGCAGTAATCCTCATTGGATGAATAGTATAGGAATACATTTTCAGGCGCACGTTTTCCCGTTCCGATACAGTTTTGTAAGCCGCGATCCGGCCTACGATTACTGGCACTCGCAACCGCGCACCTTTGAAATCGCAGTACGCAATGAAGGGCCTTGTACCTGGTATAAAAATGCAAATACCACCTATCCTTCTACCGATTGTCGGCATTACGCGATTCATCTTGGAACGGGACTCTATGGTATAACCAGTGATCCCAATCCTTACCGGATCCAAGACCATGCCAGTCCATTTTACACTGCTGGCGGAACCGGATGGTGGACGGGTACAACAGGGCAGAACCGTATAGTTATGGTTGAAAATAGTGTGGCCCCAGGACAAATAGCACGTTTCCAGTTCGCGGCCAGTGTCGCTGCCTCGGCGACACCAATATGGGAGTATTTCACGCCTGTTGCCGAGAATCTGGATTGGATGACGCACAAAACCGGAACAGATTTACGCATCAACAATAACCCTTATCGCGCGACTTTACACAGTCAGAATCCCGTCGGAACAATCTCAATGGAAACCGGCGCGACCAGAACTGTCTGGGTCAAGTTCACCAACACGGGCAGGAATGCGTGGAACCAAAGCTCGGCGCGTCTGGGAACGGTGCATCCTACCACCAACGCTGAAGATTTTGCTTCGCCCTTTTATCACAGTTCCTGGCTTGGCGCTGCGCGTCCCGCCAGTTTAAGCGAAAGCAGTGTTGCGCCGGGAAATGTGGGCACTTTCGCTTTCACGATTCAAGCGCCACCGACGGCGGGAACTTATAAATTGCGCGTGCGTCCGCTGGTAGAACATGCCTGGTGGATGGAAGAGCAAAGTATGGATGTGTACTGGAATGTTCAGGTCACGACGCCTGCCCCCACACCACCCGCCGCGCCGAGCAACCTGAGCGCGGCGGCGGTCTCCGGCAGCCAGATCAACCTGAGCTGGGCGGATAATAGCAATAACGAGGATGGCTTCAAGATCGAGCGGTCGCCCAATGGCAGCAGTAGTTGGATCGAGGTCGGCGCAGTGAATGCCAATGTAACCGCTTTCCAGGACACCGGGCTGGCTTGTAATACGACCTACTACTATCGTGTGTATGCCCACAACGCGGCGGGTAATTCCGGGTACAGCAATGTCGCTTTGGCGACGACGTCCGCCTGTGCGCCGGGCAACAATGCTTTGCAGGGCAAACGTATTGTCATCAGCCCCGGACATGGGTTCTATCACAACGGCTCTGGCTTTGTGCAGCAGCGTGGCTCGTACAACGGCATCATCGAAGATGATATGAACATGGAATTTGCCATCCTGTTGCGTGACTATTTGCGCGCGGCCGGCGCCGAGGTGCTGGTGGCGCGTGAATGGGACAAGAACAACGGCGTGGTCTATCCCGGCACCTCTATCGCTATGTGGCGGATGGGCGCAGCACGATACCTGTACTATCGCGGCTACCCCACGTCTGTATATCGCTCATCCGGCTGGCAAAACGCTAATGAATTGTGGTCCGACATCAATGCCCGCCCCAAGTTTGCTAACCACGAGAGCTACTTCAAAAAGGTAGATGTGTTCATCAGTCTCCACACAAACGGCGGCGGTGGCACCGGCACGGAAACTTTTGCCATCAGGTCGCGGACTGAAAGCTGGCGCCTGGGGCAGTCGGTTCATCAAAAAGTCATTGCTAAAATCCGCGAGTTATATCCGAGCTGGACTGATCGCGGGTTAAAACACGGCGCGTATAACGAGTTGAGTTATTTGAGCACCAATATCCCTGGCGCTTTGATAGAGTTTGCGTTTCACGACAATGTGAACGATGCCAATGCCATCAAGAATCCGGCTTTTCGCGCCAAAGCAGCGGAGGGAGTGTACCTGGGCATACTGGATTATTTCGGCGTCCAGGCCAACTCGATAGCCGTGGGGCAAGGCTCCAGCCGGATGCAGGCGTTCCAGGCCGCCTATAACGCTACGCAAAGTTACATTAGCTACGGGACGCCGAGCGGTGAAGCCCAGTGGTATACACCTTCTGGCGGCAATCGGGTGGTGCGGCAGATCTTTAGCAATGGCCCGTGGTTGATTCACGATGAAGATGCCGATTACGGCTACCGGCACACCATTCCGGCTTATCCCATCGAAGGCGTTATCAAAGACTATTGGCAGACGCGCGGTTTCCTGGGCGCTCCTACGAGCAATCCCTTTGTCAATGCGGCGGGGCAACGCGAACAACATTTCCGCAATGGATATATCATCAGTGGCGGAAGTCTTGCCAACACGACACATTATCCCTGGCCCACATCTTGCTCGGGCAGCACACCCTGGCGTTTGGAAGTGCGGAATGTGCTCAAATTGCCTGGCGCTACCTACATCAATGACCCTGTCGCAACCGGCAATTTTGCCAATGGTAGCAGCCAGTGGCCGCCCTTTATCCAAATGCCCGGTGGACCAACGACCGTTGTGTGTGTTAATATGTCTCGTCCGGGTTATCTCTTGTACTACGACGTCGGTTCCGGACCGGCAGTGAGTAACCAGGGTGTATGGGCTGATCAGTGGACGGCCAAAATTAGCGGTATGGTGAGCGGCCTGCCGGGCGGCTACTGGCCGGTTTCGGCGGCCTGCGATGACGGTTGTCGCATTCGGGTCAACGGTTCATTGCGCATCTCCAGTTGGCGCGATCAGCCCCCCTCAAACCTTGGCTGGTTCTACGTCACCAATGGCGATCGGATTGAAATTGACTGGTATGAGAGCGCCGGTTCTGCTGCTGTATGGTTGAAAATGGGCACCTCGGCTTTGGCTCTGCCGCCGCTGGATGTGACGTGCGACGCACGGCTCTGGGTTGCCGATGGCGCCAGCGCTACGGCTGTCCCAACCGTCACTTTGACAATAAGCGCCACGGATGCAGTGGAGATGCGCCTGGGCAATAGCGAGGCCGCGACAATTGCCGCGCCGTGGCAGCCTTACACCACTACGCTGGAATGGCTTTTGGAGCCTTCATCCGACGTGATTACACGCACCGTGTACGCACAATTCCGCGATGCGGGTGAGACAATCCTGTGCAACAGCGCCATTATCAAAGACGATGTGTTGCTCGACCCGCTTCCTCCGCAAGGGCAGGTGGAGGTGATGAGCCACACATCCGTGACCGCCACGCTGCGTCTTATCGCTACAGACCAGGGGCCGGGCAATATGGTCAAAGACATGTTGGTGATCGAGGGAGACGACACCGCCCTTGCCAATATGCCGGACGAATGGCCCTGGCTGGAAAACGAATGGTTGCCGTATACTGAAGAACTGATCGTTGCCGCGATGCCGCTGTACCAGGTGTGGTTCCGTGATGGCGCCGGCAATGTCTCGCCGCGCATAACGCTCGCCGGTCCGACCGTCCCACCGGCGCATCAGGTATTCCTGCCCCTGGTGGTGAGAAACACGCCATAACCCGGTCAGCAAGGTGCGACGCACTGAAAGTGCGTCGCACCTGACGAGTGGAGTTCTATATCAGCATAATCTCTGCATCTCGGCGGTGAAACGACCCTGTGAAGGAGCAAGAAAAAGATGGCAATGAAGCGTTTAGGGTCAGGTTTGACGTTGTTACTGTTGTTGCTGTTGCTGGCGACGCCGCTGGCCTTGGGGGATGCGCGCGCGTCCACGGCGCCGGGAGTCTTATCCGCCCCGGCAGCGCCCGCGACCGGCCCGCGGGCGGCGCTGGCCCAGGCCCCGCCGCCGCTGCCGCGCTCGTGCATCGTGGGCGGGACGCCGCCGGATTACACTAACCCCCTCTGCTGCGTGAGCGGGTATGTCTACCTGAACGGGACGCCGGTCGAAAACGCCAGCGTCACCCTGCGCGCCAACGGGCAGAGCATCACCGTGCAGACCGCGTTCTACCCCGGCAGCGACCGCCCCTACTACACCGCCGGCCTGGACGCCGCCCCGCTCAACGTGCGGCCGGGCGACGCCGTGACCATAGAGGCCACGGCCGGCGGGCAGCGCAAGAGCATCACCTTTACCGCCGTGGAGGGCGGCCTGCAGGCCGACGTGGTGCTGCCGCAGAGCGTGGTGGATGCGCAGTGGGCCAGGGCGGATATTCCCGCGTATAGTGGAGAGATGGTATATGATATTGCACGTGAAGTAACAGTGTTCTTTGCTGGTAATAATACTTGGGAATGGAATGGAACGCTTTGGACACAACGTTTACCTTTAACTGTTCCACCAGCACGTTATCAGCATGCTATGGTGTATGACATAGCGCGCGAAGTTACGGTACTATTTGGCGGTTTTAAAGGCAATGGCGAGTATTGGAATGATACTTGGGAATGGGATGGGAGCAACTGGACACAACGTCATCCGTCAATTTCGCCACCTGCCCGTGCGTATCATGCAATGGCTTATGATGTTGCCCGTAGCGTCACGGTACTTTTTGGTGGAGATGATAGTTCTTCTGGTTTTCTGGCTGACACTTGGGAGTGGGATGGAGCGAATTGGTCCCAACGATCAGAGGTGACTCCGCCGCCAGCACGTGCCGGTCATGCAATGACTTATGATTCTATGCGCGAGGTTGTCATATTATTTGGAGGATGGTATGGAAATAGTAATGGTTTTTTAGATGATACTTGGGAATGGAACGGGAGCAACTGGACACAACGTTTGTCATCAGTTCAGCCACTACCACGTGTTCATTCTGCATTAGCCTATGATGTGATGCGTGAAACTGTAGTGCTGTTTGGTGGGTATAGTCATAATACTGGTCCATTAGGGGACACTTGGGAATGGAACGGTACAGTCTGGATACCACATTCGCCAACCAACCATCCATCACGTCGCTCCTATCACGCAATGGTCTATGATTTAGCACGTAGAATCACAGTGTTATTTGGTGGCGGGGAAAATGACACCTGGGGCTGGGACGGTACAACCTGGACGAAACTTGCTGACGCCTTTCCCGTTCCCAAACGCAGCGGCGCGGCGCTGGCCTATGAAAGCGCGGGCAACTCGCTCCTGTTCGGTGGAAACGCAGATACTACGTTCTACAACGACACTTACCGCTGGACGGGCAACGGCTGGAGCCAACTTGCTCCCGCCACCACGCCGCCGGCGCGCACGGGCCATCGCCTGGCGCGCAACGGCGACGGCAGCCTCCTGCTTACCTTTGGCGGGCTGGGCGCGGGCAGCACCTTTCTGAATGATACCTGGCTATGGAATGGCAGCGATTGGGTTACGCCAAGCGTTAGCGCCAGCCCTTCCGCCCGCGCCAACTATGGCCTCACCTATGATACCGTCCGCAACGTCTGGCTGCTCTTTGGCGGGCAGGGCGCGGGTGGCTACCTGGGCGATACCTGGGTTTACGACGGCGCGGCCTGGACGCTGCGCAGCCCGGCCCACACGCCGCCGGCGCGCGCGCACGCCACGCTCACCTTCGACGCCGCGCGCGGGCGGGCCGTCCTCATCGGCGGGCAAAATCAGGGCGGCTATCTGAACGATGTCTGGGAGTGGGACGGCAGCGACTGGACCAACGTCACCCCGGCGCAGCCGCTCGGCGGGCGGGCCGGGCACGGCGCCGGCTACGATAGCGCGCGGCAGGTCGTCGTCGTGGCCGGGGGCATCGGCGCATCGGGTGTGCTCAGCGAGACGTGGGAATGGAACGGCGCCTTTTGGCGACAGCGCGTCACCGGCTGGCATCTGCCCCCCGCCTACAACCTGGCGGTGGATTACGACCCCGTCCACGACCGGCTGATCGCCTTTGGCGGGCAGAACAACAGCGGCGTGGTGGAAGGGACCTATCTGCATCAGGTGCTCGGCACGCCCACGGATGCGCCGCCCGTGGCGACCATCCAGCGCATCCAGCCCCGCGACGCGCGGCAGGGCATTGACACCATCACCTTCCAGGGCAGCGGTCAGGACGCCGATTCCAGCGACGTGATCGTCGCCTATCGCTGGACGCACAACGGGCAGGTCATCAGCGCGCAAGCGACGTTCACCAAACCCGCGAGCGATTTCCCGCTCGGCGAGCAAGTCATCCGCTTCGAGGTGCAGGACGACGAGGGGACATGGTCGCCGGCGGTGGAGCAGCGCATCTACATCCGCGATAGCAACGCCGGGATGGGCGGCGGGACGTGGACGTTATTGCTCTACGCCGCCGCCGACAATAACCTGGACGGCTGGATGGGCGATTACGAAAATATGAACGGCATGCTCTATCGCCTGCGCACCGCCGGGCCGCAGCCCAACGTCAACGTGGGCATCCTCTACGATGGGCCGGGCGTCAACGATACGCGGCGCTACATCCTGACCGCCGCCGGTCAATGGACGCGCCAGGACCTGGACGAAGCGCGGATGGACGAGATGGAGACCTTGCGCGATTTTATCCGCTGGGGGTACGCCACCTTCCCGGATTCGGATTATTACGCGCTGGCATTGATTGACCACGCCAACGGCGTGGTGGGCATCGCCCAGGATGAGACCTCTGACCCCAGCAAAAAGGCATTCCTGACGCCGCTCGAGCTGCGCAGCGCGCTGCAGGCCGCCACCGACGATGGCGCGCGCAAGATAGACGTGTTGCACTACGACGCGTGCTCATTCGGGTTGGTGGAAACGGCGGCCATTGCCTCTGGCATGGCGCAATACGTCATCGCCTCGCCCAACACGGGCTGGGGCATCTTTGCCTACGACCACTACCGGCAACTGGCCGGCAGCGCGGCCACGCCGCGCGATTACGCCGTCAGCGTCGCGCAGACCTACGCGGTAGGGGTGGCTTCGCACAAGTTACCTTACACCATTACCGTGCTGGATATGGCGCGCTTTGACGCCGTGAACGCCGCCTTGAGCGCGCTGGGGGAGAGTCTGGCGGCGTATGTCAACGGCGATATGGCGGCGCGCGTCCCGCAGCTCAAGGCGGTGCGACTGGCGACGCAGAAATACGACTCTGGCGGCAATTACCCCTACGAGCCGGATGATGAGGATGCGTATGTGGACGTGATAGACCTGGTCGCGCAGTTGCAGCTCAGCGTCGGCGATGCCGGTGTATTGGCCGCGGCGCAGACGTTGAGCCAGACCGTGCGCGGCGCGCAACCGTTTATCCTCTATGCGCAACAGGCTTCCGGGCAATTCGAGGACAAAGGCCGCATCTACACGGTCAACCTGGATCGCGCCCATGGGTTGGGCGTCTTTTACCCGCCCCGCGCTACAACCAATCCACAATCCGCTTATTGGCTTTACATCAGCGACCAGTTGTTCCCCACCACGCAAGATTCCGGCTGGACGCGCTTTCTGGCGCAGGGCCTCCCGCCACAACTGGGCGGCGACCCGCCGCCGCTGCCGGGCGATGTGTTGCTCGAGCCGTTGCTGCCCACTGCTCCGCAGGAGACGCGCCGCCTGACGGTGCTGGTCAGCCCGATGCAGGCGGGAACGGTGCGCAGCACACCGGGCGCGTTGCAATGCCGCAGCGCGTGCTTTGCGGATTTCGGCGTGGGCACGGTGGTCACGCTCACGGCGCAGGCGGACGCGCGGTACACCTTCGGCGGATGGAGCGGCGCGTGCGAGGGGACGGGCGCGTGCGTGGTGACGCTGGACGCGGCGCGAACGGTCACGGCGACGTTCGAGGCCAAACCTGTGTATTACGTCTATCTGCCGTTGGTCCAAAAGTAGACCCTCCCGCAGCGCAACTCGCCGCCCGGCATACGTTGGGCGGCGAGTTTTTTTGTTGGAGTTGGTAAAATGGCTCGCGGACGGGTTTATACTTAAAAAGCCGTGCGCAATAACGGCGATCACCTTTACGCGGCGCGAGCGTCTCCCCGCCGCTGATGAGCCGGAAGGCTGCGCAACGAAAGGAGGTGCAAGGGGAACGAACAACAAGATGATCGAATCGCTGAGATGCTTTTGGAAAAATAGGACTATATAGGCATCCCATATATGGCCAGAAGTGGTGATTTTCTGGCAAACGTGCCATATATGGGGGCAAGTTAACGAAAAAGTCTGCGGGAATTTTGTTTTTGGGGTGGTAAAATGGCGAGAAACGGGGGTTTAATTACTTAGAGGGTGTCCACACTATCCCTGAAAACTGCCAGAGGATGAAGAGGCTCTGGCGGAAAGGAGGTCAACGATGTAAATGTAAGTTTACCTTATCTGTTGTAAAACGTTTGTAACTACTCAGCCGATTGAAATCGCCCTCTTCAGGCGCTTCGCGCCAGGTGTCGGCCTGCGCCGACACTGCCCGATGGTGCAGCAAGGAAGGGGCGATTGATTAATCGCCCGTACCCGGCGCAGGCCGACCGGTGGCCGCAGGCCCAAAAGGGTGACTTCCAGTCACCGCCTGAGTAGTTGGAAAAACCCTTTCAATCCATAAAATCAGGAGGATATGCAATGAAGAACACAAAATACTTGACGGGAATAGCCCTTCTGCTGATCGGGCTATCCATAGCAATTGCGGTCACCCTGACCGCGTCACAATCCGCCCACGCCGACCCCGGCATCCTCTACGCCGCGCCGGCGGCCGTGGGCAGCGGCAATTGCTCCGATTGGGACAACGCCTGCACGCTGCAG
>Ga0209101_1002846_pt1 | contig 10914 bp, 9 predicted proteins | sample ConPoolayeCmetaG_FD_185481 | JGI IMG/M metagenome (GOLD analysis project Ga0209101, IMG submission 185481) | Hot spring microbial mat communities from California, USA to study Microbial Dark Matter (Phase II) - Cone Pool mat layer C metaG... ... | reverse complement strand
GGCAGCGCTGCTCCTCAGACACAACCGGGTAGCCGCTTCGACCTCCCAGGTATATTATGCACCCTGTCCGAGTTTTAGGCTATTCAGGTTGTTAATGTGCTACTTGATGCTACTCTAAATATACAAGTTACGCAAAGTTTTGGATTACATTGTCTGAGCAGCAGACAGCTGTTAGCGGCTGATTGAGGACACCCGGTAGAATCAAGACATACCCCAGGGAAGGATTGGACCATTTGACAAAATATGAAATTGTTGTATAAAACTGTTGAATTATTGTATTAGTATTGGCACAAGTACCGCATCCTTCGTCCTCCCTGGTTGTTGCTTCTGAAATGTGGGTGCAAAAGTGGTCAAACTCCGCGTTGACCAGGAGAGCAAAATCCCTATATACGTTCAGATTGAGGAGCAGATCCGCTCGCTCATCGCAGCCGGGCAACTGAGGCCCGGTGAACAGCTCCCCACCATCCGCGAACTCGCAACAGAACTGCGGGTAAACTACAACACAATTGCCCGCGCCTACCTCGACCTGGACCGCGAAGGCATTATCTCGACCCGGCAGGGGCGTGGCACATTCGTCGCTGACATCCCCGATACCGGGCAGATGGTACACCTGCGCCAGAAGAAACTCGAGGCGATTGTGTGTACCGCCCTCGATGAGGCACGCATGTTGGGCTACACTCCGGACGAGATCGCAGCGGTCTTCGAAGATGGACTGGCGCGCTGGCTTCGTGAGAATGGTAGAAATACGGAGGTATAAGCTATGGTCGTCAAATCGGCAGTACTCCAGGGCCCAGAGGCCAGGACATACTCTCTCAGAGGCTTGAATGGCTTTGCAGCGATGATCTGTGCCATTCTGATAGTCGTCGCCATCATTTTGGCGCTGGTGATGAGTGCAGCAGGCGTACCGGCGGGATTGATCGTCGTTATGGTGCTTGGGTTGTGGTTGATTGGCTTATACATCTTCTTTGCTCTCCGCATCGCCAACCAGTGGGAGAAGGCGATCGTCCTGCGCCTGGGACGCTTCAGAGGGCTTAAGGGGCCCGGTCCGTTCTGGATCATCCCGGTCGTGGACACCGTTTCGGCGATGGTGGACCACCGCGTGATGGTGACGCCTTTCACCGCGGAGAAAACGCTGACCAAGGACTCGGTACCGGTGAACGTGGATGCGGTGCTCTTCTGGGTAGTGTGGGACGCGGAGAAAGCGGTGTTGGAGGTAGAGGACTACCGCACGGCTATCGCCTGGGCGGCACAGACTGCGCTGCGCGAGATCATCGGCCAGATGTTCCTGGCTGACATCCTGGTAGGCCGTGCCAGGATGGACGCCGAGTTGCAGCGTATCATTGACGAGCGTACCACTCCGTGGGGTATCACCGTGCAGTCGGTCGAGATCCGCGATATTATCATCCCCTCCGGGTTGGAAGACGCAATGAGCCGGCAGGCACAGGCTGAGCGCGAGCGCCAGGCGCGCGTCATCCTGGGCGAGAGCGAGAAGCAGATCGCAGCTTCATTTGCCCAGGCTGCCGAGGCTTACCGTGACAATCCCACCGCGTTGCACCTGCGGGCAATGAATATGCTGTTCGAGGGTCTCAAGGAAAAAGGCGCTCTGATTATCGTGCCCTCCAGCGCCGTCGAGACGATGAACCTTGGGGGAATGATGGGGATAACGGCACTGGCTGGAACAGCTCAGACGATGGTCGCGCCCCGGGCGAGCGAAAAGGAATAACCCTGGTAGCCCACGATGTGTTGATTCAAACAAGGTGAAAAGCGCTGGTGAATAAAAACACCCCCTTGCCTCCTCACTTTGCTCTATTCGTGGGTGTTCTGGCAGCCTCCACAGCCTCTCCTCTCATCAGGCTGTTGCAGACGGAGGTGAACTCGCTGGCTATCGCGGCATGGCGGCTGACCATGGCGTCGGCAATCCTGGCCCCTCTCGCACTGACAACCCGTCGGGGAGAGCTGGTTCGCCTTGCCGGTAAGGACTGGCTGCTTATGCTGTCCTCCGGCTTGATGCTGGCCGTCCATTTTGCTACCTGGATTTCCTCGCTGGCTTACACTTCGGTTGCCGCCTCGGTTGCGCTGGTCAGCACCAGCCCACTGTTTGTGGGCCTGGGGTCTTTTCTCCTCTTTAAGGAACGGCTGTCCAGAGCGCTGATCGTCGGGATGATCATAGCCATTCCCGGCTCCATAGTCATCGGTCTGGCCGACTGGGGCCATGGAAGCCACCGGCTGGCCGGTGACCTGCTGGCGCTGGCGGGTGCTCTATCGGTGGCGATTTATTTCCTCATCGGGCGGCGCTTACGTGCCCGCCTCTCCCTTGTGGCTTATATCTTCCCTGTTTACGCCACAGCCGCGCTCGCGCTTATGCTTATGGCTGCTTTACCCGGGATACCGCTGGGGGGATATCAGGCCCTCAACTGGCTCTGGCTGCTGCTTTTGGCGCTGGGACCACAGATCATTGGCCACTCCTCACTTAACTGGGCGCTCAGGCATCTACCGGCCACTTATGTGACCCTTGCCGTCCTTGGGGAACCGATAGGCTCCAGCATCCTGGCCTGGTTGATTCTGAAAGAAGTACCCGGCGTGATCACGGTCATCGGGGGCGTTCTTGTCCTGACTGGCATTGTGGTTGCTGGTCGGGATCGCTGAGCGGTGGGGCCGGTCCGGGGCTGGAGGAGAGCAAATGCCCGAACACAGGGAATTACGCGGAGGCGGTTTATCGGGCTGCTGAGCGGCGCAGTCGGCGCAGGTATGCTCGCCTGCTGCGGCCTGGGCGCGTTGATGAGGGTGCAGCCGCATGTAGATTATCCTGAATCAACCTGTGGAGATGAGAGGATGAACAAAATTCTGGTGGCTTACGCAAGCAAGGCCGGCTCAACAGGCGAGGTGGCCGGGTTCATCGGCCAGGTGCTGTGCGAGAGCGGCGCGGTGGTGGACATTCGCCTGGCGAAAGAGGTGAGCGATCTCAGCCCGTATCAGGCCGTTGTGGTGGGTAGCGCGATTCGGATGGGACGCTGGCTGCCGGAAGCGATCAAATTTGTGGAGCGGTATCAGGCTGTGCTGAAGACGCTGCCGTTGGCTTATTTCCAGGTGAGCGGGTTCCTGAAAGAAGGCACACCCGAAAGGCGCCAGGAAGCTGCAGCATACCTGGCCCCAGTGCGTGCGCTGGTCGCTCCGGTGAGTGAAGGATTGTTCGCCGGGAAGATGGATTACAGCAGGCTTTCATTCCTTGACCGCATGATCGCCAGGATAGCCGGTTCTGTGGAAGGCGACTGGCGCGATTGGGACGCCATCCGCGCCTGGGCCGTCAGCCTGCGATCGGTTTGGGGCAGTTGAAAAGCTGCCCGACAACTTAACTCCGTATGTAACCTCTGAGATTCCGCTATGTCCAGCCGGTAACCGTTCGGCGTCACCGCCTCCCCTATGCCCGCCGGCCCCACAGCTGGCAGACAATTGGTTGGGACTGTATAAGCGCAGTATGGAGGGCCTTTGCACAATGCGTGGTTAACCCCATGATCGGTGCTGAACGATGGTGATCCTGTGTGTGCGTTGCACGGCGTTTTGAAAGATGATATAATCGTAACGCTGCATGTACAATCTGGTTAGGGGTGAGGGTGCGATAATGAATGTTACTCAAACCATGGATCTCTCCCAGGCTATGCAAACGCTCAAATGGATGGACGAAGAGCGTCGCAAGGACAAAGCACTTATTGCAGCTTTGCAAGAACGTCTTCAGCTACAGGAACAGCAATTAGCACAGCAGGCTGCTCAGATACAGGAGCTGCGAGTCGCGCTGGCGGGCTTGCAGGGTATGTTATCGAAAGTGACCGATTTCGAGCAAATGGTCTCTAACTTCAAAACAGAGCTGCTCCTCCAGATGGACCAGCGGGACGAGGCCAGGCGTAAGGAAACAAGCGAGTCCGAACGAGTGCGGCGCATAGAGTACGAAGCTCTCCTGACCAACCTGCAACGTCTGGAGAAAAACCTGCGCGTACTGCCCCGTTACGACGAGGAATTGAGCGCCTTGCGGGCCGAAAATCAGCGCCTGAACGAGTCATTCCAGCTCCTTTCTAACGACCTGGCCGATTTGAGCAAGCGGGCAGAAGAACAGCTTCGGCTGACCACTTACCTTGAGGAGCAGCGGCGCGCTGACAACCGGCGCCTCACCGAGCTGGAAAACGATTATGCTGAGCTACATCGGTGGGTGGGAACGATAGACAAACGCTTCCTCCCACTGGAGGATACCATTCAGAAACAACGGGCGCGCATTGACGCTGCCATTGAGGAAACAAAAAAGTACGCCCAGCCCATCGAGGAACTGCGCATCTCCGACTTTCAACGTGAGCAGAAAATGAGGCAATATCTTGACCAGGCGGAACAGGTCGCGCAGGAGCTGGAACGCCTGCGTGCCCAGACGCAGGGATTCGTCGAGCAGCAACAAGAAGTCAGGCGTGCCCTCAGTGCTCTGGAGAAGTTCAAAGCGCGCATCGAACGGCGTCAGGACGATATGGCCGAGAAGCAGCGCTTAAATGAAGAGCAAATGCAACGCCGCTGGGAGGAGTGGCAGGCAGTACAGGCGAAGGAGCAGAAGAAAAGGGATGTCCTCAACGAAGAAAAGTGGCGACAACAGGAGCAGGTCAACCAAGAGCTTGCCAGACGTCTGGATAAACTGGCCTCTATCTCAAAATTCCAATTTGCTCAACTGAATGCGCTGTGGGAGAGGCGGCGGGCTGATTGCGCCTTTGTACTAAGAGATGCTCAGGAAGTACAGGAGAGTGTGCTCCCGGCCATAGATCAACAACTGGCAATACTCCGTGGCGCTATGGAGGAGTAGCTTACATGTACGTGATTGGCACGGCCGGTCACGTGGACCACGGGAAATCCACGCTTGTCCATGCGCTCACGGGCATCAACCCCGACCGGCTGCGTGAGGAACAGGAACGGGAGATGACCATAGACCTTGGGTTTGCCTGGCTCACGCTCCCCGACGGTACAGATGTCGGCATTGTGGATGTGCCCGGCCATCGTGACTTCATCGAGAATATGCTCGCGGGTGTGGGAGGCATTGACGCTGCACTTCTGGTCGTTGCCGCCGATGAGGGGGTGATGCCACAAACCATCGAACACCTGGCGATCCTTGACCTTTTAGGGGTGGAAACAGGGGTGGTTGCTCTGACTAAAGCGGACCTGGCCGAAAGCGAGGAGTGGCTGGAGCTGGTCACCGCCGATATATCCGAAACGTTGGAGCACACCGTCCTGAAAGGCGCCCCTGTCGTCCCCGTGTCCGCGCACACCGGCAGGGGCCTCGATGTGCTTGTGCTCGCGCTTCAGGAAACGCTTAACCGGGTACAGCCGCGCCCGGACCAGGGGTTTCCCCGTCTGCCGGTGGACCGGGTTTTTACCATCAGCGGTTTTGGCACCGTTGTGACCGGCACGCTGACCGGCGGGTGTTTCGAGGTAGGGCAGGAGGTCGAAATTGTGCCCCAGGGGCTGCGTGCCCGCGTGCGAGGGCTGCAGGTCCACAAACGCAAGACGGAACGTGCGTTCCCTGGCAGCCGTGTGGCGATTAATCTCAGCGGGGTCAGTAAGTCAGACCTGCGACGGGGCGACGTGATCTCCCTGCCGGGGCGCTTACGCCCCACTACACTGATAGACGTACAACTGCGTTACCTGCCCGACGTGTTACGCTCGGGCAGCGGACAGCCAGCTTCTCCGCTACGTCACAACACCTGGCTCAAGTTCTTCTCCGGGACAACAGAGACGATGGCACGGGTGCGTCTCCTGGGCCAGGAGGAGCTCGAACCGGGAGAGAGCGGGTGGGCCCAGCTGGAACTCCGCGAAGCTATTCCCCTGGTCAAAGGAGACCGTTTTATTGTGCGCATCCCTTCACCGCCTGCAACGGTGGGCGGCGGTATTGTGGTGGACCCCAATCCCAGGCGGCGGCATCGTCGCTTCCGACCAGAGGTCATTGCACGACTGGAAACCCTTGTGCGTGGCAGCCCGGCCGAGATACTGCTCCAGACCCTGGAACGCAGCGGCCCCGTTACCGTCGGTGAGTTACTTGCCAATGCCGGGTTGGGTGAGATCGCTTCAGAGGCCCTGCTCCAATTGTTATCAGAAGGGCGGGCAGTTGCGCTCACCGGTCCATCGCCCACTGATCGCCTGTCATCTGCTGGACAACTGGTCGCCTCAGAGTCATGGTGGCGGACACTGACAGAACGGTGCGTAAGCGAACTCTCGGCTTACCATCAGCAATTCCCTCTCAGAGCCGGTATGAGCCGGGAGGCTCTGCGCAGTGGGCTGAAGCTGGAGCCACGTATTTTCAACGCGGTAATGGAACGTGCTTCCGCTGAGGGCATCGTTGTGGAGGAAAATGCCCTTGTGCGGCTCTCGTCACATACTGTAAGGCTCACCCCAGAACAACGGGATCAGGCAAATGAGCTGCTGGCTCGCTTTCGCCAGAATCCTTATACCACCCCTTCATTTAAGGAAAGCGTTGCGGCTGTAGGGGAAGCAGTGCTGAGTGTGTTGATCGGGCAGGGGGAACTGGTGCGGGTCTCCGCAGATGTGCTATTCCTGCCGGAGACTTATGAGGAAATTGTCTCGCGTATCCGGGCCCATATCACCAGCGAGGGGAGCATCACCCTGGCTCAAGCGCGGGATATGTTTGGCACCAGCCGTAAATACGCCCAGGCCATTCTGGAACACCTGGATGAGATCGGAGTCACCAAACGGGTTGGTGACGAAAGAATGCTGCGATCCCAGGAGGTGGGCTGACAACAGAGGCGGGGTATCATGTCCCCGCCCCTGTGTGAACTTAGGGCCTATCCGAAACGACGCATAGGGATGCGTCGGTATAAGCGGCATAGGGATGCCGCTTGTACGGTTTTTCGGATAGGCTTTTATCCGGTGCTCAGATATACTTGCTTACCACCTGGGCCAGTGCCGCGAATTCGCTTTTGAGCGCCGGATAGAGTGCCCGGTAGCGTGGGTAGTAATCAGCATAGACCGGTGCCGCCGGGCCAGGTTGGGTCTCCCCGGTGAGGCGGATGGCCCGTGCGCAGGCTGCAGCCACATCAGGATAGACGCCCGCGCCCACGCCTGCCAGCAGTGCTGCTCCATAAGCTGCCCCTTCGGTAACATTGACGGTGACGATCGGGGTGTTGAACACGTCGGCCAGGATTTGACGCCACAACGTGCTGCGCGCGCCGCCACCAGAGACACGTACCTGCTCGATCGCAAGCCCCAGCGCACGCATCAGCTCCAGCGAATCACGCAATCCGTATGCCACTCCCTCAAGCACGGCACGCGTAAGATGTGCCTTACCATGGCGCAACGTCAACCCGAAGAACACCCCCCGTGCATTGGGGTCGGGGTATGGGGTACGCTCGCCGGTCAGGTATGGTAGAAAGATCAACCCCTCGCAGCCCGGCGCTACCCCTTCCGCTGCCCTGGTAAGTAAATCGTAAGCATCTTCTCCAGTCTCGGCTGCCCTGACCCGCTCCATATCCCCAAGCGTATCGCGATACCAGCGGAAACTGCCCGCTGCCGAGAGCATCACCCCCATCAGATGCCATTGGCCGGGCACTGCGTGACAAAACGCATGGAGCAGGCCATGCGGCTCCACTCGATAGGTATCGGAGGCAGCGAAAACAACGCCGGAAGTGCCCAGCGTCGCAGACACCAACCCCTCGGCGATGATCCCGGTGCCCACCGCCTGAGCAGCCTGGTCGCCACCCCCTCCTATCACAGGCGTACCCTCCAGCAGGCCGGTGTCACGAGCCGCCTCCGCGCTCACTCGGGCGCTTGCCACCGGCGACTCGGTTACTTCTGGCAACCATTGTCGTGGCACATTCAGTGCCTTAAGCATCTCATCTGACCAGCACCTGTTACCGACATCGAATAAGGAGGTTCCGGAAGCGTCGGATACCTCGCTGAAGAAACCGCCCGTCAACCGGTAACGGACATAATCTTTGGGCAGCAGTACCTTGCCCGTCCTTGCATACACCTCTGGCTCATTCTCACGCACCCACACGATCTTTGGTGCGGTGAATCCCGGCAGCACAGGATTCCCGGTGAGCCGGAGCACATTCTCGGCACCAACCTGTGCTGTGATAGCAGCACACTGGGGAGCTGTCCGCTGATCATTCCACATAATGCACGGACGCAGCACCTCGCCTGCGCTATCAAGCAACACCAGCCCATGCATCTGGCCTGTGAGGCCGACGCCGGCGACCTGTCTGGCAATGTCTCCCCCGCTCAACACTTGCCGTATGCTGGTAATGGTGGCGGACCACCAGTCAGAAGGGTTCTGTTCGGCCCATAACGGCTTAGGAGTGTACATAGGGTACTCCGTGGTTGCGCTGGCCTGGACGATACCCTCAGTATCAATGAGCACAGCCTTGCTTCCGGTCGTTCCAACATCAATGCCCAGTAAGTATGTCATTTTCACGTTCCTCCGGTCGAAAGTTTGTGTGTGGCAATCGTAAACTGTTCGGGCCGATTGGAATCTGCCTCTTCAGGCGCTCCGCGCCGGGCATCAACCTGCGTTGACACCACCGGTCAGCGAAGGCCGAAGGCACAGGAAGGGGTACGGGCGAAGTAGCGTTTCACCCCTTCAGCCAGCACTGAAATCAGCCTTCCTCAGCGCTCCCGCGCCAGGGCGCGCTATAATTATACACGGATTGGGGATTACAAAAAGTTGTGCACAGGTGTCAAAATTGGCCACCTGAGGGTTTCGGGGACAGGACCCGGATGAACACAGGCGAGGCGGAATTCAAGGAGTCTGGACAGGCTGAAAGCCTGTCTACCATGTGTCGGACGTTTGGGTTACAGGCTACTTTTAACACCAGCGGCAGGTACAGGTGGAGACGAGCCGCGTACTCGTCTGCGCCGATGTCGTAACCAGCGCCGGCGGGACGAGGGTCGCCGTCCAGGTCCACACTGGGAGCATCGTCAGCAGAACCGACATCCACCGCGGGTGAACCCGGCTGGAGGTGAAAATCACCATGGGCCGGGTCTACGAACCAGGGGTCGCCCTCGACATAGTCCTCGCCGTGTACTTCGTCCTCGTAGCCCCGATAGCCGTCAATCAGGTTGTGGTCCACGGTCACGTTGCTGGCCGGGACATCGGCCGCCACGGCGAGCTGAAAGGTCCGGTTCTGGCTGGCGATGTTGTTGCGGATGACCACATTCTGCGCCTGAGCGTTGTCGGCGATGATACCCCCACCCCAACCGATGCCGTTGTCGTAGAGAGTATTGTTGATGATAACAATAGTATCCATCGGATGGCTGGCCGAGCAGCAGTACGAGATTTCGATGCCATGGGCGTGGTTGTGGCAGGCAAGATTGTTCTCCAGGCGGATGTTGGAGAGCAGCCCGCCCATTTCCGAAGCGATGGCGAAACCGGCGCTTTCCACCGAACCGAACACGAGGTTGCGGGAGACGATGATATCGTGGGTGGGCCTGTCCCAGGCGTCTACGTAGATGCCCACGGCGCGCGGGCGGTTGACCGTGTTGTGGGTGATCCGGCCGTTGGACGAGCCGTCTTTGGCATCAATGCCCTCTTTCTGGCAATCTGTCACCGTGTTGTTTAGTACCTCGAAATCGCTGGTTCCAGCCACGGTGATACATTCCTGGCCTCCGCCCAGACCGGCCTGTTCAACCGTATTGCCACGGATGACAATCTGCTGGCTGCTCCACACGCCGATTCCCGATGAGGCGATATGGAAGGTGGCACAGTTCTCGATGCTGATGTGGCTGGAATCGCTGACCAGGATGGCGGCGTTGTTGGCAAAGGGGCCGGCGTTGATCACGCGCAGACCGGAGACCCGGATGTAGCTCCGGCCAGCGATCTCAAATAGGCCAGCCAGGTCATCCGGCAGGGCGATGCTGGTTCCATCAATAATGGCGGTTTCGCCGGGGTAGGCGGCATAGGTGATCTCGTTGCCTGGGCTGCCGGAGTGCTGGGGGAGAACCCGCTCATGGTACGTTCCTGCGCGGATATAGACTGTGTCGCCAGCAGTCAGGGTATCCGCCGCGTGCTGGATGGTGCGCCAGGGCCGCTGTATTGTGCCGGGGCCGTCGTCGCTCCCACCCGGGGCCACGTAGTAGACGCGTCCGGCGGCTATAGCGCCAGGGCGCTGACCGTAGCCGATCAGCAAGGTGACGACCAGGGCTGTCAAAAGGATGAGCCTTGCCATTTCTCCCTCTGGTTCGAATGGTCACTTCAGCACCAGGTAGTAGACAATGATATGGCCGACCCGGTCGGCGGCAAACGCAGGGCTCTTGTTTTCCCATAACCCGGCGGGGGCGACCTTAAGAGCCTATCCGAAAAACCGTACAAGCGGCATCCCTATGCCGCTTATACCGACGCATAGGGATGCGTCGGTTACGTTTTTCGGATAGGCACTAAATTGATTGACCGCCGTGAGTGATTGCCATCTGACCGGGATCATTGCGCTCTCGTGCCCTCCGTCTGGCGGCGCAGGAGATCCAGCATCTCGTCCAGATTATCAAAGGTCCAGGACTGACCACTCTGGATGTGCTCCATCTCGCCGCGCCACCCGACAGGCGGCGCGTCCGGGTCGGGATTGGCCTCGCGCCACAGCCGGATGAGGAACGACGCGTACTCAATGGGCATGGACATGGGCGCTCCATTTTTTCAACCTTCGGTTTCAAGGATAGTTCCTCATCACCAGCGGCAGGTAGATGCGGTGCTGCGCCGCCCCGCCGCCCCAGAAGCCGCCGCCCAGGGAGTAGCCCCCGCTGGAGAGCACCCCCGCATCCGCCTGGCCGACGGTGCCGCCCAGGCTGTAACTCCCGCCCGTGCTGAAGGTATAGCCCCCGCCGTCTATCGTGCTCCAGGTCAGGTCGTAGCCGCCGCCGGTCTGGGCCAGAGCCAGGGCCGGGAGGAGC
>Ga0209101_1002843_pt1 | contig 10921 bp, 7 predicted proteins | sample ConPoolayeCmetaG_FD_185481 | JGI IMG/M metagenome (GOLD analysis project Ga0209101, IMG submission 185481) | Hot spring microbial mat communities from California, USA to study Microbial Dark Matter (Phase II) - Cone Pool mat layer C metaG... ... | reverse complement strand
GGTCGAGGTCGGCAAGTGGCTCGGAACCATCGTGGTCTCCGGACCACTGGTGCAGAACATCTTTTACACCCCTGCGGCCACGGCCCTTCCGGCCGGCGTGCCGATCGAGTTTCTCCTTTACCGGGCAGACCAGGCCCTGGAGGATCTGGAGTTCCGTCTCTGGGACCTGCTGCCGGAGGAGAGAGTCGTCCGCGACTGGGGTCCCTGGCCCCTGCCCCCGTTCGTCTGCGCCGAACCGCGGACCACGGCCCTGCAGGTCGATGTGCGGCTCAAGCGCCTGCCGCAGGTGATCGACCGGCACTGGCTGAGCACTTTCTCGTTCTTCGGCCGTCAGGAGCCTTCGGCGGCCAATCTGCTGCGAAACCTGATCAGCGACGATTTCGATGTGTTCGGGTTTCCCGAGGCAGTCGCCATTCTCGCCCGGGAGCTCTGGCTGGCAACGCACATGCTGCAGTGGCGGCACGAGGGCGTGCCGCCCGCCGACGCCCGGCGGCGTCTGGAGGGCCTGGCCGGCGTGGAGAGCGTCGAAACCTCGCCGGGCGGGCCCTTGCGGGTGCGGATGACCGGCGACCGGGCCTACGACATCGACCTGGAGGCCTGCACGCTCAGCCAGGCCGGCTCGCCCGTGCTGCTGCGGCTGACCCCGGACCTGTATCCGCGCTACCGCCAGGCGCTGGAGACCATGAGCGGCCTGGCCCCGGACGTCCGCATCATCGGGCTGCTGACTCTGGCCGTGTACGAGGGCTATCACCACGGCACGCCCCCGCGCTTCGCTCTGGCGGACCTGCCGGAGGCGGTTTCCCATTGCGGAAGCCAGATCGACCTGCTCCGGCGCATCCTGGCGGCCTGCGGCCTGCCGGCGCAGCTGGTCTTTCTGACCGCCTATGACGAGCAGCAGAATACCGCCGCCCACGGACTTGTGCAGACGCGTCTGAACGACGCGACGCCGCTGCTGCTGGATTCCGACCAACGGCTGCCTGTATCTGTACGACATCGCCGACCTGGGCCGCCGTCCGATCCCCGAACTCGTCGTGTTGCCCCAGTGCCGAGACCTCCACCAGTTCGAACTGCGCACCCTGTCCGCGCGGCCCATCCGGGTGACCGTCGCCGACGCGGCGGTGCCCAACTGCGTTCCGCTGACGCCGGCCGGCGGCGTGGTGACTACCCTGCCCGCGCCGCCGGCGCCGTAGCGCCGGGTCCGTCGGGCCGCTCCCATGCGGCTGTGGTCCGCGCGGCCGGCGGCGGCTATGATGCCGCCTCGTACCAGCTCCTCGAGGATGGATGAACGATGCAAGTACTCATGATGGTGCCGGACTGCCAGATGATCGACCGCCGCGTGCTGCAACAGGCCCGCACGCTGGTGGAGGCCGGGCACGCCGTCACGCTGCTGGCCGGTTTCGAGTGCGCCGCGGAGGAGCACTTCGACTGGCACGGCGTGCAGGTGCACCGCTATGTCTACGACTGGGACGACGAGCGGCTCAAACGCCTGCGGGCCCGGCTGCCGGACAACGACCGGCTGCGCATGCTGGTGAACCGCGCATGGATGGCCGTCGCGCGGCGCTGCCTGCACGTCACGCCCTTCGACGCCTTCGTGATCTCGCGCGGCCGGGCCTTCCCCGCCGACGTGGTCCACGTCCACGATCTGCCGCTGCTCAAGCACGGGGCGATCCTCGCCCGGGAGATGAAGGCCCGCCTGGTCTTCGACTCCCACGAGATCTACCACCAGCAGGAAGGCCTGACGCCCAGGCTCCGGCGGGAGCTGCTGCGCAATGAGCGCCGCTATGTCCGCCGCTGCGACGTGTTCATCACCGTCAACGAGGCCATCGCCGGTTACTTCCAGCGGCTGCACGGCCGCCGGCCGATGGTGCTGCTCAACTGCGCCGACCGCCCCCCGGCCGGCTTCGATGCCTCCAGCCGGGCCGACCTGCGGCGCCGCGCCGGCCTGCCCGCCGAGGCCCGCGTGGTCCTCTACCAGGGCTGGATCAGCCCGGAGCGCAACCTGGCGGCCCTGGTCCAGGCGGCCGCGAGCCTGCCCCGGGACGCCTGGCTGGCGCTGATCGGCTACGGCGCCTACGAGCCCCAGCTCAGGAGCCTGGCCGAGGGCCGGCTCTGGGCCGACCGCGTGCGGTTCCTGGGCCGCGTCGAGCCGGAGGAGATCCTGGCCCTGACCGCCGGCGCGGACCTGGGCGTCATCCCCTACCAGCCGGTGGACCTCAACCACCGCCTCTGCTCGCCCAACAAGTTCTTCGAGTATGTACAGGCGGGCGTGCCGATACTGGCCGAGGCCCTGCCGTTCTTCGAGGAGATGAAGGCCCGATGGGGGGTCGTGGAGGTCGGCCGCCTCGGCTCGCCGGAGGGCATGGCCGAGGCGATCGGCAGGCTGCTGAACGACCCGGCGCGGCTGGCAGGCATGCGGGAGGCCTGCCGGCAGGCGGCCGCCGTGCTGCACTGGGAAGCCGAGGGGCGTAAACTTCTGGAAGCCTACGCACGACTGGAACCGCGGGGCCTGAAGGCCTGCTCCATGGAATCGGCGGCATGTCACGCGTGCTGATGCTCTCCGAGCACGCCGGAAGTATCGACCGGCGCATCATCGCCGAAGCCAACGCCCTGGTCGAATCGGGCCGATCCGTGACCTTGGTCAGCGTGCCGGCCGAAGTCCCCGGCGAGTGCCTGGACGCCCGCGTGCGGGTGGTCATGCCGCCGGCCGGACGCGACGGCGGGCGGCGTGCATGGCTGAGCAGGTCGCTTCGCCGGCTCGCGCCGGGCGTCCATGAGTCCCTGCGGCTGCTGTGCTACGGGCTGGGGGCCGGTCCGATCGCCCGTTGGACGGCTTTTTTCCGGGTCCACACCCCCGCGGAGCGTTTCGATGTCATCCACGCCCACGACCTGCCGACGCTTCCGGCGGCCCTGGCCCTGAGAGAACGCCTGCCCGCGGCGCGCGTGGTATACGACACCCACGAGCTGTTCCCGTTCCAGTTCGCCGACGCCCGCCTGGAGCGTTACTGGGCGCGGGTCGAGAACGCCTGCATCCGTCGCGCGGACGCGATCGTCACGGTCAACGACGCCCTGGCCGACGAACTGGCCCGGCGCTACGGCCTGCCCGCCCCGACGGTGGTGCACAACAGCTGCGGCGTGGGGGCCGCTGCGCCGCCGCTGGCCCCCGAAGACTTCGCCGCCCATTTCGGGGCCCGCGGCCTGGCGTTCACCGTGCTCTACCAGGGCAACCTCTCGCCGGGCCGCAACCTGGAGACCCTCGTGCGGGCATTCGGACGCCTCGACGACGGCGCCCGGCTGTTCATGCTCGGCGACGGCCCGCTCGAGCCGGAGCTGCGCACCCTGGCCGGACGCGAAGGCGGCGGACGCGTGTTCTTCGGGCGGCGAGTCCCCCAGGCGGCGCTGCTGGCGTACACCGCCCGGGCCGACCTGGGCATCATCCCCTACCTTCCCGCCGCCTGCCTCAATACCCGGCTGTGCACGCCCAACAAGCTCTACGAGTTCATCGAGGCCGGCGTGCCGATCTGCGCCAGCGACCTGCCGGAGCTGCGCCGGATCGTCACCGGCCACCGCATCGGCGAGGTGTTCGACATGCACACGCCCGACGCCATCGCCTCGGCGGTGACCCGCTGCCGCCAGCGGATCGCGCAGGGCGGGTTCGACCCGGCTTGTCAGCGGGAGGCCCGCGCATATTATGCGTGGCCGGGTCAGGCGCGGCGCCTGCTGGACCTCTACGCGCGGCTTGGAGTCTGACGCATGTGTGGAATCGCCGGAATCGTCGGCGACGCCGGGCCGGACGGTCCGGAGCCGGCCCTGCGGACGATGATGAAGACCATGGCCCACCGGGGCCCCGACGACGAGGGCCTGTGGCTGGACCCGGCCGGCGGGTGCGGCTTCGGCCACAAGCGCCTGGCGATCATCGATCCCGAGAACGGCCGCCAGCCGATGAGCAACGAGGACGGCTCCGTCTGGATCACGTTCAACGGCTGCATCTACAACTACCAGGACATCCAGCGGACGCTCCGCGAGCGCGGCCACCGCTTCCGCACCCACTGCGACACCGAGGCCATCATCCACGCCTACGAGGAGTGGGGGCCGGACTGCGTCGAGCGATTCAACGGCATGTGGGCCTTCGCCATCTGGGACACGCGCCGCCGCACCCTGTTCGCCTCCCGCGACCGGATCGGCGTCAAGCCCTTCTACTACGTGCTGCGCGACGGCACCCTGACCTTCGCCTCCGAAATCAAGGCCCTGACGGCCGCCGGGGCCGTCAGGCCGCGTATCGACGTCGAGGGCCTGCGCCAGTACCTGACCTTCCAGTACTGCCTCGACGACCGCACCCTGTTCGAGGGCGTAAGGAACCTCCCGCCGGGCCACAGTCTGCTCCTGCGCCCCGGCGAGGCGCCGCAGGTGCGCTGCTTCTGGGACCTGGCCTTCCCCATCGAGGCCGACCGCGACGAGGACTGGTTCGTCGAGCGCCTCGCCCGCCTCCTGGAGGACGCCGTCCGCCTGCGGCTGCGGTCGGACGTGCCCCTGGGAACCCACCTGTCCGGAGGACTGGATTCCTCCACCGTCACCGCCCTGGCCCGGCTGCTGCTCGGCGACGCGCCGCTGAAAAGCTTCACCGGCGCCTTCCGCGACGGCCCGGCCTTCGACGAGACCCGCTACGCCCGGATCGCCTCCGCCGCCGCCGGCACCGACTACCACGAGATCTACCTCGGGGCGTCCGACTTGGCGGATTCCATCGAGCGGATCATCTGGCACATGGACCAGCCCGCGGCCGGACCGGGCGGAGACGAGATCTTCATCGGCTACGCCCGCTACCTGATCGCCTACCTGGAGGAGTGCCTGCGCGGGGCCATCGAAAACACCGCCCATCGGGCCAGCTACGTGGCCACGCTGGAGACCATCGTGCCCAGCCTGCCGACGCTGGAAGCCTACGTGCCGATGCTCAAGACCTTCTGGAGCGACGGACTGTTCGACCCCCCCGCCCGCCGCTACTTCGCGCTGATGAACCGCTTCGCCGACAGCCGGGCCATGCTCAGCGGCGACCTGCGGTTCGACATGGAGCGCACGTTCGAGGAGTTCCAGGCCGTCTACCAGACGCCCGGCCCGGCGGCGATGATCAACCGGATTCTGCGCTACGACCTCAAGACCCACCTGCAGTCGCTGCTGCAGGTCGAGGACCGCACCAGCATGGCCTGGGGGCTGGAATCCCGCGTGCCCCTGCTGGACTACCGGCTGGTCGAGCTCATGGCCTCGGTCCCCCCGGTCGTCAAGTTCCGCAACGGCCGGCTCAAGCACCTCTTCCGCAGGGCGGTGCGCAACCTGGTGCCCCCGGAGATCTACAACCGGACCGACAAGATGGGCTTCCCGGTGCCCTTCGCCCAGTGGGCCCGGGGCCAGCTGCGGCCGATGATCGCCGACGTGCTGCTGAGCAGAACCTGCCGCCAGCGCGGCCTGTTCGACGTCCAGGCCCTGGAGCGGATGATCGAGACATCCGGGCCGTTCAGCCGGTCGATCTGGGGGGCCCTGTGCCTGGAACTGTGGCACCGGCTGTTCATCGACCGGAGCCCGGCGGCCTGAAAACCCCCTCCTCCACCGGCCCGGCCCGGACCGGCGACTCCGCCGGTCCGCCGCCGCGGGCCGCCAGCACCTCCAGATACAGCCCCTGCGTCAGGGCCATCATCCGGTCGATGGAAAACTGCACCAGCACGTGCTCGCGCGCCCGCCGGCCCATCTCCTGGCGGCGCGGCGGGTCGGCGACCAGCGCAGCCAGAGCCTCGGCCAGCGCCTGCGGATCCGACGGCGGCACCACCAGCCCGTGCAGGCCGTGGACCACGATGTCGCGATTGCCCGGCACGTTCGAGACCACCGCCGGCCGGCCGCAGAGCATCGCCTCCATCAGCACATACGGCGCCCCCTCCCACAGCGACGGCAGCACGAAGACGTCCATCGCCGCGTACGCCGCCCGCAGGTCGTCCACGTATCCGCCCAGCCGCACACGGCCGACACACTCCGGCGCCTCCGCCAGCCGGATCAGGCGGTCCCGCAACTCGCCCTCCCCCCAGATCATCACACGCGCCGCCGGCTCCCGCCCCGCGAGCCGGCACATGGCCCCGATGAGGTACTCATACCCCTTCGCAGGCGTCAGCCGGCCGACCGAACCGATCAGCACCTCCGATTCGCCCACGCCGAACCGCCGCCGGGCCGCGGCCCGTTCCTCCACGGAAGGCAGCGGCCACTCCGCGGCGTCCACGCCGTTGGGGATCAGAACCAGGCGGTCCTCCGGAAGCCCCCGGCCCAGCGCCGCCTCGCGCTCGCCCGCGGAAACGCACACGATGCGATCCGTCATCCGGCTCAACAGCCGCTCGGCGGCGGCGTACAGCGGCCGCAACGGGCTGCGCATCTGGAAGGCAAACCCGTTGGCCGTGTACACCACCGGGATCCCCAGCCGGACGGCGGCCAGCCGGGCGATCAGCCCGCCTTTGCTGGAGTGCCCGTGAAGCAGGTCCACGCCGTCCTCCCGGCACATGCGGGCCAGACGCCGGGCGGCCGGCAGGTCGGCCATCGGCGACGGCCGGCGACGCAGCCGCAATCGACGCAGCGGGACACCCCCGGCCGGAAGCGCGGCGTACTCCTCCGTGCGGGCGTCCGGCCGGTCCAGCGAGGCGTAGACCACCGCCGCAAAACGCGTCCGATCCAGGTGCCGCACCAGGTCCAGAACATGCCGGCCGACACCCGCGCCGGTCGCCTCCACGACATAGCCCACAACGATCGGCCGGCTCCCGCGGGAATCTCCGGTCCGGGCACGCGGCCTGCGGCCTGTGGCCGGACGGTCATCGGCCGCCTCGCCGAGCACCTGCCAGGTCAGGTCGGCCGCCCGCTCCCAGGTGTAACCGGCGACACGCGACAGGCCCGCGGCACGCAGGCGCGTCCGCAGCTCCGCGTCGGTCAGCAGGCGTTCCAGGCCCGCGGCCACCGCCTCGACGTCGTGCGGATCGACCAGCACGGCGGCCTCGCCGGCCGTCTCGGGCATGGCCGTGCGGTCGGAGGTCAGCACCGGCGTTCCGCAGGCCATGGCCTCCAGCAGCGGCAGACCGAAACCTTCGTACAACGACGGGTAGGCGAACGCCGACGCGCCGGCATACAACGCCGGAAGATCCTCGTCCGGCACGGGCCCGAGGTACCGGACATTCGCCGGCAGAGGAACCTGCTCCCGCAGATCGGAGAACGCCAGCCCCGAGGGACCGGCAATGACCAGCTCGATGTCGCCGACGCCGCGGTCCAGCCGCTCCCAGGCCCGCAACAGCGTGGCGTGATTCTTGCGGCTGGAGGCCGCCCCGAGGGCGAAGACGTAAGGCCGGTCCAGCCGGCGACGGGCCCGCACGGCCTCGATCCGCTCCCGCGGCGGCACGGCGAACGTCGAATCGACCCCCAGCGGAATCACGCAGATGCGGTCGGGATCGACGCCCAGGAGCCCGGCGATCCGGTCGCGCGAGAATGCCGATACGGTGATGATCCGTGCCACCCGCCGGGCCAGCCGGGGCAGCAGCCGGCGGTAGAACATCACGAACCGCCGGCTGTACCACTCGGGGTGCTCCAGCATCGCCAGATCGTGAATGGTCAACACCTGCCGGCGGACGACCAGCGGCCCCGAACCGCCCGGCGACCACAGCACGCCGGCGCCGCCTGCCCGGGACGGCAGAACGAGCTGTTCCCAGGCGTGGCCGCGAAGCCTCCCCGGCAGCCGCCCATGGTCGGTCTGGATCGAGTGAAGGGGCGACAGAGCCCGGTATTCCTCCCGCGCCGGCTCCGGCGAGAGCAGCACCACCTCGCGGGCCGGCAGCCGCCGGCAGATCTCCAGCGCGTAACGCTGCACGCCGGTCAGCGGCTGGGTGACGAACCTGGCGTTGATGCAGATCCGCCCGGGCATGGGCTCAGCCCCGCCTGCCCTCCGGCAGCAGCAGCACATTGGCGGTCGCGGTCAGTCGCCGCACGTCCAGCGGCCGGCCCGGGGCCGCGGGATGGCAGGCAGCGTACCCGTACCGCCGGACGAACGTGTCGAACTCCTCGATCGACCGGCCCAGATGCGAATAGGCCGCCGGCGCGACCTCGCAGAGGATCAGCGGACGATCCCCCGAACTGTCCAGGTATCCTTCCAGCCCTTCCAGCACCGGCAGCTCGTAACCCTCGGTGTCGATCTTGATCATTCGCACCGGCCTGATCCCGCGGCCGGCCAGATATGCGTCCAGGCGGACGACCGGCACCTCGATCCGCTCGCGGCGGTCGGCGGGGTCCATGAAGCCCGGCACCATCGTGTTCCAACCGATGTTGGCCGCCGCGGTCACGTCCATGGCTGCGGTCCCCGGATCCCGGCCCAGGGCCGCCGCGACGGTCTCGATCCGCAGGCCGGGATTCAGGGTCGCGGTCTCGCGCAGCCGTGCGAACAGCGCCGGCACCGGCTCGAAGCTGTGCACCTGCCCGGCCGGACCAACCAGTGAGGCCGCCACCGCGGTGATGTAACCGATGCTGGCGCCCGCGTCGATGAACGTGTCCCCCGGCCGCAGGAATCGACGCAGGAGCTCAACCGTTTCAAGCTCGTAGGCACCGAACCACATGCGGCGCATCTCGGGATCGTCACCGAACACGACGCGGAGCCTCGCCCCGCCCAGGTCGAGGACGCCCTCCGCGCCGGGCAGCGGCCCCAGGCACCGCAGCCTGGCCCACAGCCGCCGCGACGCCAGAGCCGGGTTATACCGCAGCAGGAAACCCCACTCGCCCAGTCGGGCCGCCATGGAACGCATGGATCTCACCCGCCCTCGTCCGCCAGCGTCGCGGCCAGTTCCTCCCAGCTGCGGATGCCGTCGCGAAGGATCCGGCGGCGGTCGAACGCCGCGGCGGCCCGCAGCGCCGCGACGATGCCGGCGGTATCCCCGGGGCGGTAATGGAACATGTGTTCCCGCCCGCAGCGGAGGAACTCCGGCGCGACCATCGGCAGCCGGCACCACGTGTACTGCAGGACCTTCAGGCTGTCGGTGAAGCACTCGGCCCCGGGTGCGTAGACCAGCGTCTGCAGACCGATATCGGCGTGCACGAGAAAAGGCACCGTTTCCGCGAACGGCCGCTCCCCGTGGGCGACGACATTGGGCCGGCGCGGCAGCCGGCCGATCGGGCCGATCACGTGGAAGACCCACTCCGGCAGCGCCTCCGAGGCCCTGGCCAGGAAATCGCGGTCGAACATCGCGCTGCCCACGAACAGGCAGCGCGGGCGGGGCCCCGGCCCGTAGGGATCCTCGTGCGGGCGATCGAAGAGTTCCCGGGCGATGCCGTGGTGGTGCAGGGCGGCGCGGGGCAGCCGGCCGAAACGCTCCAGCAGCGCCCGGCTGGGCACGCTGACCAGGTCGAACGCCCCGGCCAGCCGCTCCTCGGCCTCCAGCACCGCCGGGTGGTTGCGCAGCACCCGCATGTCGTCGGAAACCCGGTACACGCAGCGGGCCTGAGGACTCAAACGCCGCACCTGCGGAAGGAGCATCATGCCGGGGGTGCTCTCGAAGATCACCAGGTCGGCCTGCCGCACCCACGGCTCGGCCTCGCCCAGCGGCAGATCCCCGTAGCGGGCAAACCAGCCGCAGGTCAGGCGGTTCAGCAGCCCCAGCCGGAGATTGGCCGGATGCCAGGCCGTGTACCAGACGAAGCTCCACAGTCCGGGACGCAAGGCCCGCAGCCGGCCGGCCTCCCCGGGCGACAGGCAGGCCAGCCGCCGGTCCCGCCGCAGCCGCGACAGCCGGCTGATCGAGGCGGTGATGAACAGCACGTCCCAGCCCAGCCGCCCGTAGGCCTCGGCCAGCCAGTGGAAGCCCGCCCGGCGCGGCGACCGGAGGGGGTGACCGCTGATCAGAACCACCCGCTTCATGGCTGCCTCTCCACCGCCGCGCGCCGGGGGGAAGGGACGCGGGAGAGGCGCGATGCGCCCGCCCGGATGCGCCGCCGACCGGTCTTGTACGGCATCGCTCCGGGGGGTTCAAGGAGCGCCGGCGGCCGAGGCCCGCGCGACGGCCCGGCGGCGCCGCCTGCCGGGATGCCCGCCGCCGCGGACCCGGCGCCCCGGCCGGCCGCGAGCCCGCCGGGCGGCTACTCGTGATCCTTGCCGGCGTACGTCCGGTTCCGCGTGTCGATCCGGATGAGGTCGCCGGTCTTGATGAACAGCGGCACGCGGACCTCCAGCCCGTTCTCCAGGCGAGCCTCCTTCATCACGTTCGAGGCCGCACCGACCGCATGCTCCGCGGGGGCGGTCAGCGCGACACGGAGCGAGACCACGTCCGGCACCTCCACCGAGGCCGGCGTCCCGTCGATGATCCGCACGCGGTACTCGGCGCCTTCGACGAGGAAGTCCCCCCGGTCCTGCAGGTGGGCGTCGGACAGCTCGTGCTCCTCGAACGAGTCGCAGTCCATGAAGACCCGCAGCCGGCCCTTGGGGTACAGGTACTGCATGCGCCGCCAGGCGTACTCGACCTCCTGCACCGGCTCCAGATCGCTGAGCGTCCGGTCCACCGGGCGTCCGTCGCGCACGTCGCGCAGGGCCACGTGGACCGTCGGCTTCTGCTTGCCGGTGTGCCGCTCCTGGAAGTCCGAGACCTCGTAGATGTGGTTCTGGTGGCGGATCAGCATGCCGCGCTTGAGGGGAATGTTCATGACGACACCTCCCGAAATGAGATCCCTTCATTATACCCTCGGCCGCCGGCGGCGGAACCCTCCCCCCGCGGCCTTCCACGGGCACGGGCATTGCCCGGGCGGCGGGCGGTTCTACAATGACCGGCGGGCCGCTCCGATGGGGCTCCCGGGGCGAAAGAATCATGGATCGATCGACAGACCCGTCCACACCCCCGCTCCCGCCGGCCGGGCAATGCCCGTGCCCGTGGAAGGC